>Ga0126379_10002770_pt1 | contig 11215 bp, 25 predicted proteins | sample PanSoiMetPlot_24_FD_92640 | JGI IMG/M metagenome (GOLD analysis project Ga0126379, IMG submission 92640) | Tropical forest soil microbial communities from Panama - MetaG Plot_24 | ecosystem: Environmental > Terrestrial > Soil > Tropical forest > Bulk soil | place: Panama | collected 2016-02-17
TGCGGCGCGGCGGCGGGCTTGGGATCGGCGGGCGGCGGCTCCTTCTTGAGCCCATCCTCGGCCGCCGCTACCCCGCGCGCGCGGCGGCGCACCGCGCGCTCGGTGGCGGCAACGGCGGGCTGGGCGCTCCCCTTCTCAATCTCGCCCCGGCGGTGTTGTAACACCGCGGCCCACGAGGTTTCGCCATCGCTGATAGATCCCCAGACAGTGCGCAGATTAACCAATTCCCCGGGCGATGCCGTGGCCACCGGATGCCCGAGATACTCCTCCAGCTCCTCGACCGGCACGTTGAGCCGGGCGAACCCGTCAAAAATCTCCCGGCGCTCGGCATCGGGGTCTTTGGCCGCAGCGTCAGCGCGGACCGCACGAATTACCTGCTCGCACTGCTCCTGCAGATCCCCGGGCACGTGGCGCAAGACGAGGTTGCGCCGGATCTTGGCGACCATCCGTCCCTGCTTGTTGAGCAAATCGTCTTCGCCAGCGGGCAGCAGGTAGGTGAGCCTGCCCTGCGAGTTTTGGCGCACGCTGATGTAACTGCCGTCGCCCGCTGGGCGGCTGCGCTCGATGGTCTTGTCGATCACAACCTCGTCGCTCTCGGGCTGATTGTTCTCAAGGTTGGTGACGGTGATCGAGAGCGTGCGCCGCGTGTCATCCTCGTAAACCACGCGCACATCAGTGGCGATGTTGGTGAGGCAGCGCGCCGCCATTTCGGCGAAGCGGATACCCAGCCCCTCCACCCGCTCGTTGCCGATGGGCTTGCCGTAAAGCGTCGACTTATCTCTCGCGAAACTCGGGCGCTGGCATTCCTTGAGCATATCAATTCTGACTTGATCCCAGTTCCGTGGTCGGCGCAGCGCGACCAAATATCTGGCCTCGATGGTGGCGCGCGCCTGCGCCTCCAGCGCTGCCGATTGCGGATTGGCGACGCCAGTGGCATTGGCAACGAGCATCTGGCGAGTTTCGAGCTGTTCAACGGTCATGCGATTTTCTCCTGCGGTTGCGTTCGGGGCCTTACTCACTGTCCCTCCGTCTCGTTGATGTGACCGTTCATCACCTTGAACACGCGTGCCCCGCGCTTCGTCTTCAAGCACTCCGCCCACAGCTTCGGGTCGCGCTCGCGCACCCGCTCGGCATCCAAGATCTCGCTGTCGCGGTTCCTGCGCCACGTCACGAGGTCCGTGCCCTCGTGGCGCAGCACCGCGTGTGCGCCCATCGCCTGCTGAATGCGCGCCACGTAGTCGGCGATGCGCCGCTCCACCTTGTCCTGCCCGGTGCGCAGCGCCACCAGCGTGCGGTGCAGCCCCACCAGTTCCGGGGTCGCCTTCAGCAACGTCCCCCGGTCGTAGGAGTAAAGGAGCGCGGCATCGGTCACCTGCTGCTGCGCGGGCAGCTTGCGGGTCTGGATGCACTGCCACAGATCGTGGCTGTCGTCGTAGATCGCCTCGATCAGCCGCTCGCTCCTCTCCACCCGGTAGAGGCGGATCTCGACCTCCTTGGTGAGGATGAAGTGGGCGAGGTTCGCCTCGGTGGCGAAGGCGACCGGCACCCACGCATAGGGGGCATTCAGCACCGCCATCTGCACCTGCACCTGCCAGAGCACCCGGTCGGGCACTTGGTCAGTGCCGGGCTCGCCCCACAACCGCTGGTTGTAATGCCCCACCGCCTTCGCCTCCACCGGGATGTTGTTCAAGATCGCATCCGGATGGCAGCCCAGCCACTCCCACTTCGGGTGCATCCGGGTGTCGGGAGAGCGCACCAACGACTGGCCCGGCTCGTGGTGGAAGGCGAAGGCATCGATCACCGCCGGTTCGAGCAGCGACCCAAGCTGGACGTTCTCCATCTGATCGAGGTTGTCGGGTTCCTTTTCCCCAATCTTTTCAAGGTAGACCGCCACCCGCTGGCCGGTCTGGCTGCGCGCCTCATCGGTCGAGAAAATTCCGTTCGCGCGCCGCGCGCGCTGTCCTGCCGTGATCGTCATGCCTTTCCTTTCATCATCTGCTCCTTGGCGTCATCGATGAGCGCGCGGTAGGCCTGCTGCGCGGCATCGGTCAGCACGTCGATCTCGGGGTTCTTGAGCTTGAGCAAGCTGTAGGCGTAGGCGATGAGCGCGAGCATGTGATCGTGCATCTGCTCCTTGTCCACCGCCGACAGCTCGGCGAGCGCCGTCACGCGCGCGATGAGGAGCTTGCTCACGATGGTCATCATCACCAGCTCCGACTGCTCCTTCGGCAGCCGGGCGCGCACGTCCGCCATCACCGCCTCAAAACGTGGACTCGATCCCTTGCGAATCTTCAGTTCCAGCATTGCCGCCGACCCCCCAAAGTTGTAGACTCCTGCGACAGAATATTGGCCCGCCACTTTCTTGTCAATACATGAGGGCACATGCGCGTATCCATGCAGGAAGTCGGATGGGAAGAGCTGGTCGGCATCGTGCGCCGCAGGCTGAACGACAAGCAAGGCAGCTGGAAGCAGATCGCCGCCGATCTCGCCAAAGTCGAGGGCGGGCAGCCCACCACCTGCTACCGCTGGCTGCGGGAATTCTCGGATGCCCATTTCCACAAGGTCGATGGGGGTAAGTTGGCCCGGCTCGCCCAAGTGCTTGCTATTCCAGTGCGTTTCAGCGTCCCCCTCGCCCGGGATGGCCTCTCCGGCACGCGCAGACGGCTCCAGCTGCAACGCCGGGGCAAGGGGAGGGGTTGACACGCAAGCCGAGCCGCCGGTATTCTGGCGCGGCTCGGAACGTGGCATTTAGCGGGTGTCGCGAGCCGGTAGTTGAAAGCCCCTTGATCGGGGTGGAGCATCGGGGAAGGGTCTCCCCCCAGTTCCGATGTCCCGCTAGCCACGCCGTTCCCCTGCGGTGTGGTCTGCCCCGATCAAGGGGCTTTTTGCGTTCTGAGCTTAAGGAGTCGCAAAAGTGCGAATACCCGAAGCAGCGATCTGGCTAAACGTCCCCTTCGAGCGCAAGGAAGAGGCCAAGCGCCTCGGCGCGTGCTGGGATCCGTTGACGCGGCGCTGGTTTGCGGTTGCACGCGACTCGAATCTGGGGAGGCTACGGGCCTTAGGTTTTCTACCAAAGAACGTAGCCCGGGGGGCCGCACACAAGCCGCAGACCAGCCCCACCCAATCGCAGCGACCAGCGACGGTGACGAAAGCGCTCAATCCACCCGTGCAACGGGTGCCCCGAGCCTAAAGCTCGGGGAGGATACCACCGGCAATGTAGCCGGGGTCGCGCTCAATACCCGAGGGTCGATAGCAGGTGCTGCCGTTTCACTACGGTCGCGGGAGCTATTCGAGTTGGTGTTGGTGAATGCAGTGCTTCCGTTGTGGTGGGGCGTCAGTGGACGGTCAACAGTTCCACGGACACGCGCTTCATCTCCTTCGCTTGTTGCCCGTCGCGTTCTTCGCTTCGGTTTTCCGATAAAGTTTCTAAAGACGCAGTTGAAGTTCAAACCCCACCACCAGTCTTTGGTATATCCAAGAGGGCGCAGGCCATGAAAGTCAGTGAGCTGATCGATCCGGACGAGGATCCCAACTGGGCGCCGCCGGAATACTACCCGGAGGAGCTGGAGGTGATGAGTGACGAGCCGCCGGTCGTGGGCTTGGCGAACTTGGGAGCGATGTATGAGCGACGAACGGGTGAAGCTGGAGAAGGGTGATCTCGATCACACGTTGCGCCTGCAGATGGAGGGCACCGGGCGCGCGCTCGCGGCGATCTTGAGCGAGGCGACCGGCGGCCGATGCGGCTTCGTGCTCTTCATGTTCGAGTTCGGTGAGGGCGGCTGGGCCTCCTACATCTCGAACGCGACGCGCGCGGACATGAACGCTGCGCTGCGCGAGTTCCTGCGGGAGAGCGAGGCGGGCGGCAAGGAGGAGATCGTGGGGGGCGGCCATTGAGCACGAGCGCCTGCAGCATCTTCGAGGTGCCGTGCGTGGACTTCGCGGCCTACCTCTTCATGGCGCTGATGATCGGCTTGGCGCTGTGGGTGCTGTGGGTGATCTGGAAGAGCGACCGTGAGCGATGAGACTGCGTGACGGGCTTTATCGGGTCGACCGCTTCGGCCTCTGCGCCGGGCTCGTGATCGAGGGCGGGAAGGTGGTGGCGTGCGCGCACGTGCTGCGCAAGCGCCTTGCGTGGTGGATGCGCTTCGCGCGCTGGGTGGGGCCGTGAGCCTTGAGCCCGGCGACCCGCGCGAGGGGGTGAGGCCCTGCGCGTGCCCGAGCTGCGGCTACGTGCTCGATGCCGCCACGGCGGTGAAGGGCAACGCGCGGCCCAAGCGCGGCGACATCTCGGTGTGCGGCATGTGCGGGCTCATGCTCGTCTTCGGGCCCGAGCTGGAGCTGCTGCGCATGCCGATGGCGCTCTTCGAGGAGCTGCCGTGCGAGCTGCAGCTGGAGCTGATGCAGGCGCGCGCCTTGGCCGCCTACGCGCGCGCCAAGGGCGGCCTCGGGTGAGGCCGCTTGCCAGCGGTGCCAGAAACGTGTCTAATCCGCGGCATGACACTTTTGATGCACTCGCGTGGATCTGTGCCGCCGTGGGTATCGTGGCGCTCGTCGTCGCGTGCGCGGTGGTTTTCGCAATCAGTGGCTAAGAAAAGGGACTGGGATGTCGCTGCAGGGACACGCGGACCGGGTGCTGTTGATCTCGCTGGTGCAGGCCTTCCCGGCCGGGCAGTCGATCACGCTGGGCGTGCGCACGTGGGGGCAGATCCGGGCGGCGCTCGTGCGCACGCTCGATCTGCCGCAAGAGGTGCTGCTGAATGAGGTGGGGGTAAGCGATGGGCAGGATGCTGCGCTTCAAGGGATGGGACGATCTACCGGCGAGCCTGCGGGAGCGGGTGACTGACACCTTCGCCAAGCGCAAGGTGACGGTCAACACCAAGCCCGAGCCGCAGATGAAACTGCGGTTGAACTGGGCTTACATCCTCTACGGGCAGATCGTGGATGCGCGGCTGGAAACGCCGATCCGCGAGTATCACTTCGATGAGCAGGCGCGGGACGGGCGCGGCTGGGCGCTCGACCTCGCGTGGCCGCACTTCGGCAAGTGCGCGGTGGAGGTGAACGGCGCGGTGCACAGCATCAAGGCCAACCGCCTGCGCGATGTCGACAAGATGCAGGCGGCCATGATGGACGGCTGGCGCGTGCTGGTGGTGACCCCCACCCAAGTCAAGAACGGGACCGCTCTCGACTTGGTGCGCCAGATGCTGGCGACGTGGGGGGCGCCCGAGGCTACGCATCGACCGCCTCACGCCGATGCCGCGGCGCCTTTGCCGCTGCCTTGGGCGACGCGGGTTTAGCGTCCAGCTCCTTGCCGCGGGTGTTGCGGGCCTTCAGCGGAAACGCCTCGTCCTTCACCGTCTTGATCACGCCCAAGCGGCGGCGCCTCAAGAAGTAGTAGATCGCGTTCTGCGCCTTCAAGAAGATGTCGCGGCTATCGGCCGCGCCGTAGGCGCCCTTGGCGATCAAGTAATTGCGCAGCGTCACCGCGGCGTAATCCTCCGGCCCGTCCGAGAGGCCCGAGCCCAGCACCGCGCAGAAGCGCAGGAGCCGGTCTTGATCCGACCCGGCTTGGTAGGCGCGCGCGATGGCAGCGAGCACCGGGGCGTTGCGGATGTTGCGCCCGGTGGGGCCGTAGGAGAGCGCCCACTCGCACTGCGGGCGATGGCGGTGGATGATCTCCAGCCGCTCGTGGTTGCTCATGCCCTTGCGCGCGCGCGTGCCCGCATCGTAGAAGCAGGCGAGCGACACGAGCGCATTGGAGAGCCCGGCATCGAGCCCGCTGATGCGCGCGTTGTCGACCAGCGTGCGGGTGGCCCCGGTGTCGATGTTCAACCCCGCCTCGCGCGAGAGGTTGCGCACCACGAAGAACGACTGCGTGGTGTCGCTCTCGATGATCGCCCACAAGCGGTGCTGCCCATCGGCGATGTTGCCATCGGCGTAGATGGAGATCGGCACCGGGCACTCGGTCCAGTTGCCGCTCACCATGTCGCCCGCATACTTCTCCACCAGCCCGTCGCGCAGCTTGCGGTTGGTCTTGTTGGCGTTCAAGAGCGCGGTCGCCTTCTCCGGGCTGATGCGCTCCAACTGCGTCTTAGTGTCCATGCGGAATGTCTCCTTCCAAGTTGTAGCTGTCGATGAGGGTGCCCGCCAGATCGGCGGCGTGCAGGCTCACGGTATCAACGTGCGGCACGACGGTCTCTTCCCCGTCGCCGATGCTCTCGAACGCGCCGCGTATCGTGTGCAGGTAGCCCGCGAGCTGGCGGCGCTCCTTGGTGTTGAGCCGCTCGATGCCCTCGTTGAGCGTGTTGAACGCGATGAGCAGCTCGCCCACGCGCTCGTGTGGGGCCTTGGCCTTTGCCATGCGATGATCTCCTTGCAGTAGATAAAAAAAGGGGGCTCGCGCCCCCCGTGTGAAACTACGCCGCCTTGGCGAGCACCTCCCAGTCGTGCTTGGGGAGTTCGATCACCTCGCCGCCGAGGCGCTCCAGCCGCGACGCCTCGTCGTAGTCTTCCTCGTCCTGCGAGAGCCGGGTCACGGCCCAGTGCATCCCGAAGCGTGAGGCTTCCCCCGAATTGGTGAAGTGCTTGAGCAGGCCACCCTTCTGCGCCTCGGTGAAGCTGTTCTTCTTCGCGAACGCCTCGATAACCTTGACCGGATCGCCCTCGATCACGTCCCCGCGCGCATCCACGAGCTTGCCGACGATCTCATCCAACACCCGCCCGTCCATGACCGCACGCAGCACGTCGCGCACCTTCGACCACACCGCCGCATCCTCGATCCGCTTGGTCTCATCGGTGAGGTAGCGGCTGATGCCCTCCTCCGCGCCATTCTTGCGGCCGATGTGCAGCTTCGAGTAGCCCTCGTCGCGGTAGGTGGCGTAGTTGGTGCACTGCAACTCGAACGAGCCCGGCGCGATGAAGAGCGAGCCCACCCCGATCTCGGAGTTCGAGATCGTCACCGCGCCTTGCACCTTGCGCGGGAAGAACGTGTGCCCCACGCCCATCTTCAAGCCGGGGGGCACCGGCAGCTCGCGGTCGAGCCACGGGCAGAGGCACTTCAAGTAGAACTTGCTCGTGGTGATGTCGGCCGAGGCGATCACCGCTCCGGCCTCCTTCAGCACCGGGAACACCGCATCGGCGAGATCGTAGTTGTCGAGCGCGCGAAAGCGGTCCGACATCAGCCCGCGCATATCGCCGTCCAGCGTGCGCACCATGCGCTTGCCCTTCTCGGCGTGCACCCAGCGGTTGACGTTGCGCGCGAGCAGATCCGGGTCTTCCGCCTTCATCCGGTCGTAGTAGGCCTTCGGGATGCCCGCATACTCCGCGAGCTGCCCGTGCGCGTGCGGCGTGATGCCGAAGTCCCCGATGCCCGGCAGCGCGAAGCGCGCCTCCTTCTCCACCACCACCAGCCCCATGCTCTGCGCCGGGGCGATGTAATCCTTCTTGCTCTCGGCCTGCCGCTCGATCTCGGCAGCGAGTTCCGTCAACGACTTTCCGGTCTTCATGCAAACATCTCCTTGGGTTGTCGAAAAAAGAAAATGCCCGGCGAGCACGCTTACCCGTGCCGGGCGAACGGTGGTTGGAAAGGTGCGCGTGGAGCGACTTCTCGCGCGCGAGCGGCCACGCGCACCTTGGTGATGCCGCTTTAAGAGCGCGCGCCGGGCGGCAAACCGCTTTTGAACATCCCGCTCGCGCCAGTTCGACTCAGTGCTGGGTCGGCGGCGGCCTCATCATCGCGTCCACGTAGCCGTCCATCAGCTTGTGGCTCGCGATGTAGAGCGCTGTCACCTCGTGGAGCTTCCCCATGGCGAACATACCGATGCCGGGCTCGCCCTTCTCCCCAATCGGCAGCTCGAAGAACATGAGCAGCACCGAGGGATTCTTCGCCACGATCTCCTGCAGCTGCTTCTCCAGCTCGGCCTGCTTCTCTTCCGGGGTCGCCGGGAGATCGGTCGGGCCGTGCTCGACGATGAGCCCGTCCCTCCGGCCTTCCTCATCCTCTTCGCTCATGCACGCCCCCTATCGTGGCTCACCGCCATGTGCACAGCGAGCCACCGCCACTTGCGCCCGCCGTAGTTCAGCTCCGGCGGGCACACCATCGAGCACGCCGGGCACTGGATCGACAGCCCCCAGTATCTACCGGCGCGCCTGCTTGAGAAGTAATTGTCCCAGCCGAAAGGCAAGAGTGGCCGCAGATACGTGATCGCTTCTTGCTTGGGTCTCGATGAGGGCTTCGATGCGCCCGTAGAGGTAGGCGACACTCTCGCCGCGGATGTCACCGCCTTCAAGTGCCGCACCGTTGCTCGAACTGTCGCCATGCGCCTTCTCCTTCTGCTTGTGTTTGCGCGCCTCGATTAAAGCGCGCGTTGCCTTGCGTTGAATCTTCGCCCACCGCTTCTTACCCTCCGCGGTGAGCGTCCAGTGCACCTTGCGCTTCGCCATCAGCCCTCCTCTCCGGTAGGCTGCGCCTTGTTGAACGAGCGGTGCTCGGGCGGGAACACGTAGCCCTCACCCTTCTTCCACTCGCACACGATGCAGTCGCCCCCATCGGTCACGATCACGCGCTCGACCAAGCCGAGGCGCGAGGCGACGTTGCTGGTGTAGTGCACGTAGGCCTTCGAGGCCTCCTCCATCGGCACGTAGCGGCGCACGTATTCGTAGCGCCCGCCGATGAAAAACTGACACACCGAGTAGGTCGGCGGCCTTGCTGCTGCTGCTTCACTCATGCGGCATCTCCTTTCAAAGTTAAGTTGCCAGTTGAGGGCTCTCGGTCTCGAAAGCCCTCAACTGCCAACCCGCTGGGCGCAAGGATTGAACCCTTGACGCGTGTAGTGCGGTGGGCGCGGGCAATCCGTTCCTCTCGCTAACCCAGCGGGTGCTGCTCAGTTCAGCGGCACGCGTGCCACTGCGCCATTCGCTCCAGATCCTCCGGCATCATGGCGGGCTCCTCCTCCTGCGTGGCCGGGCTCTCCAGAAACGGCAGCGCGTGCCCCATGCCGAAGGCGTAGCCCAGCGCGAACACGATGACGAGCGGGATCAGCATGCTCCAGTCGATGGGCACCACCCGCACTTCCTCTACGGAGCGCCTCATGGCTCGTTCACCTCCTCCACCCCGATCTCCACGTCGCTCGCCGCCTCCACCCGGCGCGTCACGCGCTCGATCTTCTCCTTCAAGAGCGCCAAGTGCCTGCGCGCCCCGGGCACGCCCTCGTTCGGGTCGAAGGCGTAGCGCTTGTTGAGATACAGCCCCAGCGGCAGCCGCGCCTGCACATACTCCGCGAGCGCATCCTTCACGATCTGCCGCGCCTCGTCCCCGTCCACGTCCGAGAACGTCACCGTCACCTTCACCTTGTCACTCATGCTTCTCTCCTTTCGCCGCGGCGAGCGCCTTGTCCGCATCCTCGATCACCCCCAGCAGCCCGGTGTCCGCCGCGGTCAAGCCGTGACGGCTTAGGTGCCAGAGCACGGTGTCGCGTAGCTCTTCCAGCGCCGTCACCAACTCCGGCACATTCCGCTTGTCACTCATGCCACCTCCTCTACGGTCTCGCGCGCCACCCGCTCGCACGCATACCACACCATCAGATTCTTGAAGGTGTCGAGCGAGTCGAGCATGTCGGCGCGGTTGAAGTGGCTCACCATCTCGGCCACGTTCCGGTAGCCCATCGCCCCGGCATCTTCCACCGCCATCTCCCAGATCTCGTCACCAAACTGGTTGAAGAGGGCCACCGTGTCACTGGTGTAGGTGATGTGCGGGTAGCCCGCATCAGCACCGTGGCTCGCGATGTCGTGCGCACAGTCCCCGAGGTTCTCCTTGAACCACTCCCGAAACGTGCTCATGCCTTCGCCTCCTTCCCCTCGACAATCGCCTTCAGCGCGTCGTAGTTCTTCATCACGAAGAGAAACTCCTCGCGCGCGAGCCCGGTCGAGATGCGCGCGTTCGGATCGAACATGTTGAAGAGCCCCGAGGCGCGCACTTCCTCGTAAGCCATCCACGCCTCGGTCATGTCGTGCAGATTGAAATCCTTGGTGCTCATGCCTTCACCGCCTTTCTGGCCTTCTTGGCCTCTGCCTTCGCCCGCTTCCGGCGCTCCACCTCCAGCCGCACCGCGACTTGATAGGCGTAGCCCACCGGCAAAAAGTATTCCCGCCGGGTGCGCTCCTCGCGCAGCCCGATGAGATCCCCCGGGTGCAGCGCAATCACCAGCCGCCGCCCCCGGTAAGCCGCCGACACCGCGCGCCGCCGCACCACCTTGCGCAGATCGGTCATGCCTTCACCTCCTCCGTTGCCCGGCGCACGCGCTCCTCCTCCAGCTCGGTGTCGCGGAACGCGCGGTAGAACCCCATGTTTCCCTTCATCGAACACAGCACGAGGAACTTGAAATCCTCGCGGCTGCGCTCGGCAAACTCCGCATCGGTCATCATGCCTTCACCTTTTCGTCCTTGAGGAAGTGCTTCCACGTGAACTTCGCGCACTCGCAGCGGCTGCACGCACCGTGCCCGAGAAACCCAGCATGGTCGGTGCCGCTCGCCCCGCCCGTGTGCCCGCAGGCGCAGCGGCTCGCGATGCCCTCCGGCACCGCCAGCTTGGGCTTGTCGAACACCGAGCGCCCGGTCATGGCATAGATGATCCAGCTCGGCGGCACCTCCTTCGAGAGCGTGCCGTCATCCCCCGGCCCGAAGACCGCGTTGATGGCCGCCGCCGCCCCCATCAGAATGTCATACTCCTTGCGCAGCGCCTTCGCGCCCTTGCCCGGCGTCAAGCCCGCGCCCTCGATGCGCTTGCGGCACATCGTCTCGACTTCCTCCTTCATCGCACCCGTGAATCGCTTGTCACTCATGCCCTGCTCTCCTTGCGGCAGAATTGCCCCAAGAGGGCCACGTGAGCCCTCTTCAGTCAGCCCCGCTACTCGTCCAGCCCGGCGAGCGCCGCGCGCACCGCATTCATGCTCCAGCGCGCCCCGTCCGGGGTCTTGCCGCCCTCGCCCATCGCCGCCACAAACTCACGCGCCGCCTCGGTCAAGCCCCCCGCGCCCTTGTGATCGGCAATGCACTCGCGCGCGAAGAGGTAAAGCCCCTCGTCGTTGCCGATCCACAACGCCACGTTCCAGTAAGCCCAGTTCTTGTGCCCGTTGTAGCTCATGCCCTCACGCTCCTTTCTTCCACAGCACCGGCAGCACCTCGCCCTTCACGTTGCCCACCGTCACCGCCATCGTCACCA
>Ga0126379_10002772_pt1 | contig 11213 bp, 17 predicted proteins | sample PanSoiMetPlot_24_FD_92640 | JGI IMG/M metagenome (GOLD analysis project Ga0126379, IMG submission 92640) | Tropical forest soil microbial communities from Panama - MetaG Plot_24 | ecosystem: Environmental > Terrestrial > Soil > Tropical forest > Bulk soil | place: Panama | collected 2016-02-17
CCGGTCTCGGTTAGCTCGGGCTGCTGGCGCTGGCATCCGGCCACACCGCTGTCGGAGACGTTGCCTCCGGCTTTGCCCAGCGCGAAGCTCTTGGAGTACGCCATATCCCAGTCGTTCGGCGTCCACGGCCAGCGGCCGAGGCGACTGATGATTCGCTTGTACGCCTTGCAGTCGATGCCATCGACGGAGGGGGCGTACCCCCCTGAGTTGCCCGGAAAGTGAAGGGGCCGAGGGAATCCCGCAGTGGCCACCGCCGGACCGCCGGGGTACGCCTGCTGCCACCACTCGGGCATGTAGAAATTCTACACCGCGCGGGATTTGATCTCCGCGCGTTGCCTCGTTGTAGGCAACAAGCCTGACAAGCCTGGCACTACGCGCGGGCGCGGGCGCGCCGCGCGGGCGGGCGCGTCATCCTGTAAAGTACCCCCTGCACGGCGCACGGGCGCCGGGCGCACGGGGGGGCGGGGGATGGTCACGCGCGCGTCACGCTTACACGGCGTGACGTGCGCCTTGCTATGCCCGGATCTATGTCCAGGCCTATGTGGAGATCTATGGGAGATCTCAGGCCACTACCCAGAGGGGAGGCCATGCCATGGCCAAGGTGAAAAAGTCGGCGGAAGCGTGGGTCAGGCTGGAAGTCAAGGCCAACGCCCGGCGCTACCGGACGCGGACCGGCGCTCAGCGCGGATTCGCAGCCAAGGTCAAGGCCCAGACGGAGGTGAAGTGATGGAAGATCCCTGCCGCAAGTGCAAGGCGTGTTTCGAGATCTCGTTCTGGTGGGGGATCTCCGTCCATGACCTGACCGGCTGGCATGTGGACACGTACGAGATTCTGTACGAGGTCGCGGATGTGATGAACGAAAGCTCCATCACCATCCGCCCGAACGGCGTGATGGAGGTCTAGGCCCCCTTCTCCGGCAGCACCCAGGTCGAGGCTTGGGTGCTGACGGAGGTGGGCGTCAGGTCCCACCCGACACGAAAGGAGGATCCCGATATGGGTTCCTTTGCAGGTTCGTTCTTCGGCAGCAACGGAGACGGGGGCCAGTTCCCCGGCCAGCCGTCGCTCCAGGAGGACTACCAGGCCACGCTCGCGACGATGAACGCGGTCAGGATGCGGTTCGGCCTCCCGGCGATGCCGTCGATGCCGACGGCGGTCATGGGAAACACGGCCGAATGCCTGTACGCACGCGGACTCGGAGACATCGCCTCGGTCTCGGTCGGCGGCGATGCGTCGATCCGTTTCGAGGACACCGAGCGGGGCAGGCTCGTCGCCCAGGCCCTGGCCCGGCTCACCGGCCAGTCGGCCGTCGGTGCCACGGTGCAGGCTCCGGCCGCGTTCAAGCGCGTGATCCAGGCGTTCGACAACGGGAAGCTCGGGCCGGAGTTCAGCGACCCGAACTTCTAGAAATCCACGTCCTCGGCTACGTGGGGGCCAGATTCGTGCTGGCCCCCACACTTATGCAGAAAGGAATGTGCAGTGGCACACGTAGATCCAATCAAGACGTTCGAAGCAGCCCTAGAGGGGCTGACGAATCAGATCGCCACGCTGAACCTGCACGTCGGCAAGGTCGAGTCCTACGCGAAGATCAGTCGCGAGAAGATGGAGGAGACCAAGGCGGCGGTGCAGGCGATGGTCGCGGTGACAAACGAGTTCAAGCACAAGCAGGGACTCATGCCCGACAAGGCCGTAGAGCACCTGAAGGCCATCGCCGCAGTCCTGAAGTACGCGGAGGAGGGCGGCGTGAGCCTGACCGAGGACTTGGTCGAGGTGGCCACGGAGGCCACGGCCTCGGCCAAGGCGTGGGCCGGGTTCCTGAAACTGATGACGGATGAGGAGGAGGCCGAGTGCAACTCATGCGGCTCCTACTTCGACCTGTACGTCACCGGCTGGCAGAACGACCAGGGCTACCCGTACTGCAACATCTCATGCCTGATCGAGGCCAACCACGATTCCTACTACCCGTCGGTGCCGTACATCGCCGGGCCGAAGGCTCCCAAGGACAACGACTGGTTCCCGATGCACTCGGCGGTTCACACCAAGACGGGAACGAGCCTCCACGTCGGCTGCTACGCGAGTGTGATCAAGAAGCGCAAGGCCAACTGCGGCCTGGACCACACCGAGGGCTGGCTGGACTTCTCCAGGAACACCGGCACGTACAGGCCGGACTGGCGTAGGACAACGTCACCGTCATCCCTGTTCCAATGCAACAACTGCGCCACGCCTTTCAACCTGTACGAAGGCGGATGGAAGGCCGGTGATCGCTTCTTCTGCTGCAACCACTGCGCCGTGGTATGGGACGGCGAGGGCAAGCTCACATGCCCTGGCCTTCCCGAGGTCGGCGTCAGCACCGACTCGTACGGCTACGTCTACTCGTACAACCTGGAGGACTCCGGGTACGTGTCATGGGTCGATCTGGCCGTGGACAACGGCTACGTGTATCCGAAGGGCGTGTGGTCGTGATGCCCGGCGTCCCGGAGCAGCCCAAGGCCGTGATGACGCCGAAGCCCGAGTTCGTGGTTCCGTACGTGCTCAGGCTGAAGCTCGTTCAACTCGCATGGGAGGAGGAGCGCGATCTGGTTCTCACGATGCTCGGCAAGACCCTGACCGAGGACAGCGTGACGATCAGGTCGAAGTCGTTCGAAGAGCAAGTGACGTTCAACCTCGGCATCGACGTGAAGATCGAAGAGGCGGGCATCCTGAGGCCCACGACGGCGTCGAAGTACTGGTGCGAGGAGTGCGTCCAGGGCGATTTCTGGTCGTGCTCATACCGGACGGCCACGTCGAAGCTGTCGTGCGCCGAGTACGAGATGGCCCATGAGGCTGCCGCCGAGACCTCGGCTGTGAAGTCATGGTCCATCGGGTTCGGAACGCAGCAGGATGCGAACCCGTCGTACACGCCGATGGCCACGACGCCGACGAACTCGGACGCGGCCAAGGTGAAGGCGTTGACGAAGGCCCAGCCGAAGTCCACGCTGCCGTACGGGCTGCTGATCAGGTGCCCCGAATGCTGGCACTGGTTCGAAGGCGAGTCGAAGCTCGCCGACCACGCGAAGTGGGCGTGCCCGGCGAAGGAGAACGACGGCGAGCAGTTCTACATCATCCCGTGCTCGGAGCGATGCTGCGAGAACGTGAGCACGATGCTCGACGTGTACAAGCCGGGTTACGGCGACGACGACATTCCCGTCGCGGACGACGCCGAGACGAATTCGTAGGGATCATCCATAGCTTCCCCAAGGGAAGGAAGGAGGTACATCCTCACAAGGAGGTTCACCTGTGGTTGCAAGCTCAGGCCCACCCGGCGGAATCATCGCCGTGGCGATTGTGTTCGCCGCGTATGTCATCGGATTCTGCTTGCTGGTTCGTGGTGAATGGTGGGAAGAAAAGCCGAGAAGGAAGAAGAACAACAAGGACACCTAGGTCCTGAAGGCTGTCAATCTCTAGTTCCTAAAGGAGGAACAGATCATCATGGAGTCCAACGTCACCATCGCCCCCGTCCACATCCTCACGGCCACGATCATCGCGGGCGTTGAGGAGCACCTCGCCGCCCAGCGGAACGCACGCCAGGTCGAGGAGGAGAAGCTGGCCGAGGGCTGGGACGAGTTCGTCGCGGCGCTGACGGGAGCGCAGAAGGAGCGGCTCCTGTCCGTGGCCAGGTACGAGTTCGGCCCGACGGCCGACGAGGTCCAGAAGCGCAACCAGACCGAGGCCGAGATCCTGGCCGCGCGGCGGGAGACGGAGGCCGAGATGGCCGACAAGCCGCTGGTCAAGCTCCTGGACTTCTACCGGGCCGTGACCGACAAGGAGGTCGAGGTCGCGCCCGACGACGCGATCATCCACCTCCTGCCGTCCACGTCCACCGAGACGGCGTAACCACCACCACCGTGGGGGCCAGGCGCAAGTCTGGCCCCCACACCAAAGGAGGTGCCGTGAAAACCGGGACCGCCCTCTACGCTGAAGCGACCGTCCTCTACGAAGCCGCCGCCGAATTCTGGGGCGTAGACAAAGAGGACATGAAGATGTGGCACGTCACCGAGTTCTCCAAGCTCGCCGTCCGCGAACTCGAAACGTGGCTCACCGCAACACTGGAGGCGACATGAACACCGCGAGGAAAATGCTCAACATGCTCGACGGCCAACTGTTCGCCATACAGAACAGGACCATCGAGATCAACAACCAGATCGTCGCGCTCACAGAAGAACGCGAACGGCTCAAGCAAGACAACGACGAAGCCCGCACCCTACGCGAACTCATCACCGAAACCACAGGAGAAACCGCAGACGAAGACCAAACACCAGAACCCCAATGCGGAGTCGAAGTCGTCGAAGACGACGAAGCCCCCGACGAACCCAACGGCCACACCGACCAAGAACTCCTCACCAACCTCAAATACAAAGTCGTCCTAGACGTACTCCAAGCCGAACACAAACCCATGACAAGCGGAGACATCAACCACCGCCTCGGCAACGACCAAACCAAACAAACCAACGACCGCATCAGCAGCCGCCTACGCCGACTAGAACAAGCAGGCCACGTCAAACGAACTGGGGAAACCCAAGTAGGACGCGGCCGAAAACGCATCCTCTGGTCACCAGTAAACCCAAACTAGAACAAACCCCACGCGCGCACGCGCATAGTGAAGGCCATCAAAATCTAGGTCTACGGCTATTTCTTGCGTTAGATCTTGCGACAAGCCTGGCGCATGTGGCGCGTATGCGGGCGCCGCACGGGCAGGCATGTCATGGCCTATGCTGTGGGGGCATGGATGACCGCTCGCGCCGCCCGGCGCGGGCCTACCGAAGGGAGGCGGGATGGATCCCGCAACGATCACCTTGGGGAGCACGGCTCCCCCCGAAAAGCCGAAGGCCGCTGGCAACGTGCACGGCTGGCTGGTCGATCTCTTCCTGTCCGCTCTCAAGGGCGACCTTGGGCGCAACGGGGAGTGGATCACCGCTGCCGAACTGACCGCACCGAAGCGGTCGGACGCGTCGAATGCGGCGGGCGGTTACGTGACCGCGATCCGGGAGCGGATGTCGGCGGAGGGGTACGTGCTCGCGCCCTACGCTGAGGGCAAGCTCGCCGGGAAGCCGCTGACGATCGGCCAGACGGTCCGCCCCGTGATCGACGTCAACCCGTACGTGGAGACCACGGACGCTGAGACGGGGAAGGTGACGTGGGTCGCGGATGACGATCTGCCGTGGCAGTGGGGTATCGAAGTCAAGGTCGATACCGACGCGATCCGCGCTGCCGCCAAGGTGAACGCGACCGAGGGCGAGGGCGAGACCGAGGGCGAGGGCAGCGGTGAGGGCGAGCCGCAGCCGCCGACCGAGGGCGAGCCGAATCCGGGAGCGTAGGCGGACGGCTATGGGCGCTGCCCACGACCCCCCATGGGTCGGGCAGCGCCCATGCTTATTTCGATGCGGCGCGGGGGTGCCGATAGGCGGGGGTATGAGCGCAGTACACACAGCTTTGGCAGCTATGTACACACGGAGAGAGCGGCAGCTTTGTACACACCGCTAAGCCCAACTGCTCTTCCGGGTTTCACCCGGAGAACTGCAACCCCACACCGGACTGGCGTAAGGTCGCCCTGGCCAGTGTGGTGTGGGGATGGGGTTCGGGACGGAGTCCCGTAAGGCAGTGCGTGCGAGCTTTGTTACCGGCTGGAAGCCGGGGTAGCCCTTTCTTTCCTGTCGCGCGAGGGCGCAAGCAGAATGGGAGGGTGCTGTCGCAGGGCTAGCCTGCCCCCGTTCCCACCGGGGCTGGATCAGAGCCAGCGCGGGGCTGTCTCGGAAGGGGCTTTGCCGTCTCTATCCGGCTTGCCCGGCGCTGTATGTCTTGGTGCAAGTGAGGCATGAGTACCAGCCGGTTTCCGGCCTCATGCTGGCCCAGCCCTCCCATGGGACGCGCGGGCTGGGGTCGAGCGTGTTGCCCCCACAGTGGTGGCACCGGATGTGGGGATTCTGCTTCTCGTACAAGTCGAACGCCATCCTACGTGCAGGCCAGGGGAGGGACTTGAAGTCGCCCCCGGTGCTTGGAAGCTCAGGGACCCCAGCGGTCTTCAGGTGAGCCTGGACCCTGTGCTCCCGGTGCTTCTCCTCATGCTCATGGGAACGCGCTCGCTTGTCAAGCTGACGCCGTAGTTCAGAATTCTCCTTCTCCAGGAACACGATCCGCTGCCGTGCCAGAGCCAGGTCAGTGGTCAGGCTGCCGAACTCGGTCGTGGCCGTGGAGTAGATCTGCTTGTGGGATCGGGCGAACTCCCGAAGCTGCTCGTCACGACGGGACATCTACGGGTTCGGCTCCCTCCGGTTGATCCCGTACCAGTGGTGGAGGATCCGACGGCTCCGCTGGCTCCGCCACGACGGTGACCGGATGGTCCCGGCCACGGCGGGCACGGGACGGTCGAGCGGCCGGTCGCGGAAGCGGCGCGAGATAAGGGTTGGTCTCCTCACACGGACACTCCCGGCAAACGACGCTCATGCGGACCATGTCCGTGGAGACCACGATCAGGCTGTGACAAAGGCATAGACACGGCTCGGCCAAGTGGACTATGCTCCTGGCCGCGCGGCATGTGACAGATCAACCCTGTCATGTGCCGCGCTAGATATCACGGCGGCGACGGCTTTGTCAAGTCCCAGGTCGCGGCAGATCGGGCACACGTCACCGATCAGGCCGGGGCTGGGCACCCCATGATGGGCGATCAAAGCCCGCTCCAGCAGCCGGTTCTGGGCGGCGAGGATCTCCGTGGACTCGATCAACTCGTCCAGCATGTGATCACGGACGCGCTCGTTCCGGGCACGATCAGCGAGCATACAACCTCCCATGTCCGTACCAACCAGAGGTACCGTCATGGTACGCCCCTTGCCTCGGGTCGTCCATGCAAAGACAGGGACCGCTCAAAACGCGGTCCCTGTCTGGTAAAGGGGATGGTCCACCGGCAAACACACGCGCGGGTTCAGATCCGTGAGGAAACCGATCTGTACGCACACGGCGCGGATCATCCTGGAGATCGCGGGGTCGTGCAAATACTCCGAGTACATGGTGCGGTAGGCGGCGTCCAACTCGTCGGGGTACAACGGGCCGACGGCCAGGATCAGCTTCGTGATCCGCTCCGCAAGAACGCTGATCGCCGTGTTCGAAACGCACAACTGATTGGCGATGCTCTTGCAGAACTTCCTCAGGTGATCCGCAGCCCGATCTGCCACACGGTGCTTCATGTCACCGGCCAGCACCTTCCGGCTGGACGTGAACTGGTCGCTCCACTGCTCCCCGCAGCGGCTACATGTCGCGGCCATGTGCATCATCCACAGGTCGTCTGTGCGATCCACCTTCGTGAGGTGAAGCTCGGCTACGTGCGGGGCCAGGTACGCGGCGATCTCCGTGACGATGGGATGGTCGGGGCTACGCCAGGTCTTCGGTGAGACCATCATCACTCTCCAGGGGAGAGATCGACACAGTGAATGCAGTGAGGGGCCGGTTTGGGAGGCCGTCCATACGTACTGGCTGTTCGTGTGGAACCGATCTGTAGCAGAGAAGGGCTTCTGCCTGATTAACGAATCTACGAGCGAATTCCAGTCGGTCGGTGAAGAAAAGCTCGCCTGTCGCTGGGTCCATCGCCTCGATGTAGAGGTGCTCTTCTCCATCGAAGAGGTCCTTTGAAGTTCCCAGGATCCGTATGACATACGGCCCCTCCCTCGCGCGCGCGCGTGTAATATTAATGGCCAGCCTCCTTGAGGTTGACAGCCAAGGACTGGAGGGCCGGGACTGACAAAGACCCCGGCCCTCGTCCTGTAGCTTCCTTCCGCTCAGTCTCTACGTTGGCCTACGCCGGGACGGCCTCCTTCTCCTTGGTGGGCACCTTCACCGGCTCCTTCTCCGGGGCCGGGTCCTGCTTGAACGGATCTTCGGCAGGCTCGACTACGATTGCGGGCTTCTCAGTACCGATCTCCATCACATGACCTCCAGGTTGGGAAGGACGAGTGTGTTGGCCAACTCGACCTCGACTCCGTAGACCTCGGACAGCGGCTTCACCAGCCGCCACTTCTCGTACGGCACGTACAGCTTGTGGACACGGGCACGCTGCGCGCGCCATCCCTGCGTACCGGGGATCACCCGCCCGCACATCGCCACCTCACCGATGATCACGTTCTCATCGGACTCGTACCGGTGGTACGTCATGGACAACAGATGCTCCCTGGTCTTCGCCGCGTACAGGCCACATGTGTGCGCCTGCGCGGGGATCTCTTCCGTGCTGTGCTGGGCGCACTCCGCGATCATGAACGACCTGGGGGGCCACCTGTGCTTGCTGTGGGTGACCGAACCCAACCGCACATCGTCGCCCTCGCCATGCACAGCCCACGCCCGCCATCCGAACACCTCACCGATGGCATCGGGCACCACCATCGGCTTCGCGATCATGCAATCGTGATCCATCACCTCCGTGGCCTTGATCTTCTTCTTGCACTCCGAACAGGTGAACATCAACTCAGACATCAGCGAACCCATACTTGTGGCCGCAGTTCTGGCATTTGGATGTCAGATCGTCCTCCATCTTGATCCACGCCCTCTTGCAGCATTTCGGCCTCAACAACGGATGGTCTTCCGGCAGGTACCACAACCAGAACCCGTCCTTCCCGAAGCCCTTCCTTTCCTTCACGACTTCGATGTCCTCTGCCGCACGGCGCAACGTCCGGAACGTGTGACCGGCTTGGAGTGAGTCCTCCGCGATCTGCGACTGCTTCATCGCACCGTTCGACAAGTAGTTCGTCAGCCACTCCGCCGCATCGGCCTTCTTGTCGGTCTGCTTCACCGAAGTGAGTCCCTGCGCCGTGCTCAGCACCCTCTCGGCACTCATCTTCGACTTCGTGGACTTCAGCACCAGCCGTCCTGCATTCAACGTCCTGGCCTTCTTCCCATCCCCGATGATCCACTCGTACTCATCCATCTCGAAGATCACCGAGTTCGGCTTCGGCCCGACATTGAACTTCGCCGGAGCCAGGATCCGCTGATCCTCATCGTCCGGACTCGGACCGAAGATGTACGAAGTCCTGGCTGCACCCGTGAGTCCTCCACCGGAACCACCAATGGAGTTCAACGGATGCCCTGGCGCTGCGTTCTTGATCGTGTGGTGCAGGAAGATCATCGCGCACTTCGTGCGCCACGCGACCTGGGACAATGGACTCAGCGCGGTACGCACATCCTGGTCGTTGTAGATCGAAGCCGTGATGTGGGCTGCCACGGGATCCATGATCACGCACACAGCTTTCGTCTCACGAATCAGATCCTCCAGCGCACCCGTGTCACGCGGGAGCACCGGAGACCAGAAATGCACGAACTTGAGCTTCGCGCCCACGCTGATCAACCTGGGAACAACCACATTCGGGATCCCATCCTCCATGTTGGAGAAGATCACGTTGTGGCCCTTCCTGCTGAGATCCGCAGCGAACCACGCTGCGAACAGGGACTTGCCCATGTCCGGCTTCCCAGCTACCAGAGTGAGCATCCCCTTGGGAATCAGATTCTCCCACAGCCACTCGACCGGCTCCGGAGATATGGAGTCGGCTCGTATGACGGCATCTGTCACACTGACCTCCTTGGAAGACCACCAGGCCGGGTGCCCGGTGCCTGGTGACAGTATAGCACATCGTGTGTACACTGTCCACTGCGACCTTTCATGTGAGACACTCTAGGAGGACCGATGCGGAGAGCGCGGGTGGATATTCGTGTGCGTGTGGATGAGAAAGCCACATGGGAACGCTGGGCCGACGACCTCGGAGTGTCGTACTCGGATCTCATCCGTACGGCAGTCCCGTACTACGTGAGCGAGCGGAAACGCAGCCGACGCGAAAAGAGTGCTTCGGAGAGTCCGCGCGGCACCGCCGAAGCCGGGGTGCCGGGTTGAGAAAAGGCCGGTTGGCGGTGGAGTTCTAGGGATACGCGCCGCCGCACCTTGATCCCCGGCACCCACCTTCTTGCATCTCCAGTTCTAGCCTGATTACTATGTGAGCGTGCCCGGCACGCCCGAGAGGAAACCAGGGAAAGACAGGGCCAGGAACACGGGTGAGACCACGTCGCCTGAGGCCGAGAACCCGGACGAGCCGAAGATCGATCAGGCCAGGCTAGAGGCCTACCGCAACCACCCCGGTTCACAGCCCAGAGGGAAGGGCAAGATAGGTGCGTCGGCGGAGTACATGAATGCGATCCGCATGCGGCGCGACGAGATGGCCAAGATCGACCCGTCCAAAAAGGGTGGTAGGCCGCGCACAAAATTCTCCAAGGCCGAGGCGACAGAACACGCTCTAGAACGTCTGGAGCCGCTGGCGCTGAAGGTCCTCGAAAGGCAGTTGAAAAGCCCGGACGAGAGGGTGAGACAGTCTGCGGCAGTGAAGATCCTTGAATGGAAGCGTGGAAAACCCGGTCAGACCCTCAAGGTAGATTCCGAGGCAGTTCACACGATCAAGTACGAGACCGTGGCCTTCGGTAAGATTCCGCCGCCCATGGATCTTGAGCTTTCTCCCGAGATGGTTTTTGAGCTAGAGGCAGGTGAGAGCGACGAGGGCTTCGGCTCCGAAGACGACTGATGGCACTCTCACCGTCAGCGATAAAGACTTCGCCAGGAACGTCAACCGCAGGCAGATAGAATTCTTCAAGATCTGCGATGACGTTGAAGCAGAAGAGATTCTGTTTGATGGCAGCATCCGCGCGGGAAAAACCCAAGCGGCCTGCAAGAAAATTGCTGCCTGGGCCTGGCACTATGGCGGACCCAACTGGAAGTTCTGCATCCTCCGTAGAACGTACAGAGAGCTAGCGGACTCCACGCAGGCGGCGTTCTTCCGGGGCGACGGCAAAATGCCGCCTGCATGTCCGCCAGAACTCATCGAGAGGTACTACGCCAAGGACGAGGTGGTCATCCTCAAGAACGGATCCCAGATCCTCTTTAGATCCGCTGAGGAACCGTACGCTACGGAGGAGAAGATCCGCAACGTCACGCTCGCAGGTTTCTTCATCGATCAGGTTGAAGAGTTCGACGGCCCAGCGTACTTCCAGTTGTACGAGACTCTTCTAAGTCGCTGCTCAGATCCTCGCGGACCCATCAAGGGACTTCTGGTGGCAAACCCTGGCCCAGAAGATCACTGGGTTTACAGGAGATTCGTGGATCCAAAGACGAAGGAGAAGCAGACCAGGCGGGTCTCGGTGACGCTCTTCGACAACCAGCA
>Ga0126379_10002773_pt1 | contig 11211 bp, 13 predicted proteins | sample PanSoiMetPlot_24_FD_92640 | JGI IMG/M metagenome (GOLD analysis project Ga0126379, IMG submission 92640) | Tropical forest soil microbial communities from Panama - MetaG Plot_24 | ecosystem: Environmental > Terrestrial > Soil > Tropical forest > Bulk soil | place: Panama | collected 2016-02-17
GAACTCCGGCGCCTACAGCCCGAAGACCCAGCTCTATTATAAGATCTCGCAGGAATGGTGCATGGATATAACGGTGATCAGGACCACGCCGATCCTCGAGCCGATGGCTCAGCTCAATATCGGCGCCGACTTCAAGCTGGTGGCTCCGCCCGACGGGCCGGCGCGAGGCCGTCTCGACGCCCGCGACCCGGTAACCGGTGAGAAGAAGTGGGAGATCAACTACAAAGAACCGCCGCTCGCCAGTATTCTCGCCACCGGCGGCAATCTGCTGTTCGTTCCGGACAGCGAGGGCGTTGTGCACGCCTACAACGCCGAAACCGGACAGGAATTGTGGTCGCACAATAACGGCATGGGCCACAACGCCGGCATCATCAGCTACATGGCTGGCGGCAAGCAATACATTGCGGTACCGGCCGGCTGGGGCAGCTTGGTGTCGGACGAGTTTGCAGCGCTGTGGGGCGAGCCCTTCAAGAGCATGGCGAAGAACACCGGCGCCCTGTTCGTGTTCGCACTCAAGCAATAGGAGAATGGGCGGTCGGACCGCTTTGCGCCCGGTCGCCCCACGCCTGCAATGTGGATATCGGTCCCGCGCAATGGCGCGGCGCTCGCAATGTTGGTGCTTGCGCTGTCGATCGGCTGCGGTTCGGCGCAGCAAAGTCCGGGCCCGCCCGCCAAAGCGGAGGCCCGGCCGCCCGAGGCATCGCCCAACGACATCGATGGCCCCACCATGTTCGCGACCCTGTGCGGCTATTGCCACCAGGACGGCGGCCGCGCCGAAGGCAAGGGGCCGAAGTTGGCAGGCTCCAAACGCAGCGACGAATTTATCATCGCGCGCATCAGGAATGGCAAGTCCGGCGCCATGCCGGCGTTCGGGGGCACTTTCTCGGAAGGCCAGATCATTGCCATCCTGGCTTATATCCGGAGCCTCGAGGATGATGGTCATTGAGCAGCCTATGACGACTACACTCAAACTCAGTGCTGCGGTTGCCCTCATGCTGCTGTCCGCTGCCGCCGCGCTGCCGCGACCGCTCCAGGTCATTACGGAGCGCGGCACGCTCACGCTATGCGCCAATCCCGACGCGCTGCCGTGGGCCAGCAAGATCGGTTCAGTACCGGGCTTTCAAGTCGAACTCGCCGAAAATCTCGCCGGCCGGCTCGGCGTTTCGCTCACAAGGCAATGGGTGACCAGTGTCTTTCAATATCGCCGCGTCGACTGCGACGTGATGTTCGACGCCATCGCCAACAAGGGAGCGTCGGTGGAAGGGGGATTGCGGCTCTCGCGGCCCTATCAGCGCAGCGGCGTCGTTCTGGCGGTCCAAGGCGACTCGAGCGTGACGTCGCTCGCCGGACTCGCCGCCGGACAGCGGGTGGGCGTGCTGATCGGCTCGGTCGTCTCGATGACGCTCGACAAGCGCGGAGTAGCGACCACGCCGTTCGTGTTCGAAAGCGAGATGATGGCGGCGCTGGCCGGGCACGAGATCGAGGCGGCTGCGGTCACGCCGATCGCGGTCGGCTGGTACAACATGGTTCATCCGCAAGCCCACATCCGCATGATTGCGGCGTTCGCCGACGATCCGAATCTCAACTGGAACCTCTCGGTCGGAATGATCGGCCCGGACGACAAGCTGCGCCAACAAATCGATGCAGCGCTGGAGCAGATGCTCGCTGACGGCACGATTACCCGCATTTATGCCCGCTATGGCATCGAGCTGCGCCCGCCGGAGTGAGGGGGCATGGTGCACCTGCCGAGGAGCCCCTTGCCGCTGGAAAATCCCTGGATCGCCCTTGAAATTTCATTGTGGGACAACCACTTAAAGTATGTCAGTTTGCGCTGTACGTGGCCTTGGATTCATGTCACAGAAAACGTGCGGCACTGACGCATCCCCGAACCGAACGAAATCCTTTGCATGGCTGAATCCGCCCGTAAAACCGACGTTTCCGACTATGGCGCGGAATCGATCCAGGTCCTTAAGGGCCTTGATGCCGTGCGCAAGCGCCCGGGCATGTATATCGGCGACACCGATGACGGTTCCGGCCTCCATCACATGATTTATGAGGTCGTCGACAACGCGATCGACGAGGCGCTGGCCGGCTACGCCAGGGAGGTGACCGTCACGCTCAATCCGGACGGCTCATGCACGGTGCGCGACGATGGCCGCGGCATTCCGACCGACATTCACAGCGAAGGAGTATCGGCGGCCGAAGTGATCATGACTCAGCTTCATGCCGGCGGTAAATTCAACCAGGATGCGTACAAGGTTTCGGGCGGCCTGCATGGCGTCGGCGTTTCCGTCGTCAATGCGCTGTCGAGCTGGCTCAAGCTCACGATCTGGCGCGACGGCAAGGAGCATTCCATGGAGTTCCGCGACGGCGGCGCCGTCGCGCCGTTGGCCGAGACCGGGCCGGCTTTCGACCGGCGTGGCACCGAGGTGACGTTCTTGCCATCTCCCCGAACCTTCACCATGACGGAGTTTGATTGGGCGACACTGGAACATCGTCTGCGCGAGCTCGCCTTTCTCAATTCCGGTGTCCGTATCGTGCTGTCCGACAAGCGTCACGCAGTGGAGAAACGCGAGGAGATTCTCTACGAGGGCGGTGTCGAGGCCTTTGTGCGGTACCTCGACCGCAACAAGACACCGCTGATTTCCAAGCCGATCATGGTTAAGGCCGAGCGCGACGGTCTCGGCGTGGAGTGCGCGCTGTGGTGGAACGACGGCTATCACGAGGCCGTGCTTTGCTTCACCAACAATATCCCGCAACGCGACGGTGGCACGCATCTCGCCGGCTTTCGCGGCGCTCTGACCCGTCAGGTCACTGGCTACGCGGAGCAGGGCGGGGTTGCAAAAAAAGAAAAAGTCGCGCTCACCGGAGACGATTGCCGGGAAGGCCTCACGGCGGTGTTGTCCGTCAAGGTGCCGGACCCGAAGTTCTCCTCGCAGACCAAGGATAAGCTGGTCTCCTCCGAGGTGCGTCCAGTGGTCGAGGGCATTCTCAACGAAGCACTAGCGGCTTGGTTCGAGGAACATCCGAGCGAAGCCAAGACAATTGTCGGCAAGGTGATCCAGGCCGCCGCGGCCCGCGAGGCTGCCCGCAGGGCGCGCGAAATGACCCGCAAGACTGCGCTTGGCGTTGCGTCGCTGCCCGGCAAACTCGCGGATTGTCAGGAGCGCGACCCGGCCAAATCGGAGCTGTTCATCGTCGAGGGCGACAGCGCCGGCGGCAGCGCTAAGCAAGGCCGCAACCGCGAATTCCAGGCGGTCCTTCCGTTGCGTGGCAAGATCCTCAATGTCGAGCGGGTCCGCATGGACAAGATGCTCTCAAGTCAGGAGATCGGTACGTTGATCACGGCGCTCGGCGCCGGCATCAGCGACGAGTTCAACGCCGACAAGCTGCGCTATCACAAGATCATCATCATGACCGACGCCGATGTGGACGGCGCCCACATTCGCACTTTGCTGCTCACCTTCTTCTATCGCCAGATGCGCGAGATTATCGACCGCGGCCATCTCTTCATCGCCCAGCCGCCGCTCTACAAGGTGACGCGCGGCAAATCGGAGCAGTATCTCAAGGACGAGCGGGCGCTGGAAGACTATCTTATCACCGCCGGCCTTGAAGAAGCCGTGTTGCGTTCGGCGGACGGTGGCGAGCGGGCCGGCGAAGACCTGCGCCGGCTCGTCGAGGAGGCGCGGATCATCCGCAACGTGCTCGCCGGACTCCATAGCCGCTACAATCGGCAGGTGATCGAGCAGGCCGCGATCCTTGGGATGCTCAATTCCGACATTTTCGGCGATCCCGAAAAGGCAATCGCGGCCGCACCCTATATCGCGCGGCGGCTCGACGTACTTTCCGAGGAAACCGAGCGCGGTTGGCAAGGCTCGTTCGTGGAGGGTGAGGGCTTCCGTTTCGAGCGCACCGTTCGCGGCGTCAAGGATGCAGCGATCATCGATCATGCGTTGCTCGGTTCGGCAGAAGCCCGCAAGCTGGACGAGTTTGCGCCGTCGCTCCAGGAGAATTATCCGCGCCCCGGTGTGTTGCGTCGCAGGGGCGAGGAAATTCCGATCCACGGCCCGGTCAGCCTGTTTGAAGCGGTCACCGCCATGGGCCGCAAGAACATCACGCTTCAACGTTACAAAGGCCTCGGCGAGATGAATCCGGGCCAATTGTGGGAGACCACGCTCGACACCAATGTGCGCTCGCTCTTGCAAGTGAAGGTCAAGGAGGCCGACGACGCCGACGACATCTTCACCAAGCTGATGGGCGACGTGGTGGACCCCCGCCGCGAGTTCATCCAGGAGAATGCGCTGACGGCGAGTGTTGATGTGTGAGGCCGTTCCTCACCGCTCCCGGATCGTCACACCCTTGTCCGTCACCACGACCCAGCGCCCGCCCTCCTGGCGAATCGCAGCGACGCGGCCGAGGTTCGGGACCACGAATCCGGGCGTGACGTCGATGGCGCCGCCCTTGCCGGCGATCACGGCGACGCCCTTCTCGGCATGCAGCACGAACCAACCGGGTCCGGATCGCGGGCCCTGGCGGCGGCGCGACGTCGCCGCTTGGGCCGAGCCGGTGGCATCCCGGCCGTAGACAAGCTTTTCGAGCCAATCGATTCGCCTGTTGACGGAACTGAATTCATCGCGGTTGCGTTCCGCAAGCTCGTCGAGCGAGGTCCGTAGCGTTCCAAGGTCGAATGCGCCGTCGGTGCTCTGATCCGAATTGGCGGCTTCCAGATACAGATTTTCGCTGTCTTCGACCCGCGCATTCAGCAGCGCGATGTCGGCGCGCATACGCCCGACCGAGAGCTCGATTTTTTCAAGCGCCAAGGCCTGACGACGTTGTTCCGACCTGATCTCGCTCTCCTGTCCGACCCCTGCGGTCTGCAGCTGACCCCGGGCGGCGCCGGTCCCTATCCCGCTGAGCGCGGCGCCGGTCACGGCCGCCGCTGCAAGCACCATGGCGACAAGGAACTTCAAAGGCAGGGGACCATTTTTGGCGGTATTGTCCAGCATGCGCTTACGCTCACTCAGGCGATTGGAAGATACCTCTTGATAAACCCTGACGGCTTTCGGAATTGCTAACGGCGGGCCCGTCCCAGCGAGAAGGCGCGTGAATTTTTCCTGGCGTGCGCACAATGGCGTCACCCGCGCCTGCCGTGCTAGATTAAGTGGCAACGCCATCGACACGGGAGCGTTAAGTTGACGACGCTTGCACGTTTCGTCGCCGCCTGGGCGCTACTTTTTACACTCATTGCGGCGCATGCCGAAGAAGCTCAAGACTTCCCGTCACGTACCGTCAAGCTGGTGGTTCCGGCGGCGCCAGGTGGGCCGATCGATGCGGTGGCGCGAATTTTGGCGGACGGGCTCAAAACCGTGTGGCCGGCGACGGTCGTAATCGAAAATCGGGCCGGCGCCGGCACCTCCACGGGCGCCGCGTTCGTAGCGGCTGCGCCGCCGGACGGCTATACCCTGCTGGTGATGCCGGATTCGATCACCGTAAATCCGAGCCTATATCCAAACGTCAATCCCGATCCCCTGAAAAGCTTCGAACCGATCGCCCTCATCGCAACGGCGACCCAGCTTCTCGTAGTGCGGCCCGGCCTCGGCGTCACAGATTTCAATCAATTCCTTGATTTTGCCAGGCGCAGGGGCGCTGACGTCAACATGGCGTCCGCCGGCACCGCGACGTTGAGCCATCTTACTGAGGTGCTGCTGGAGCAACGGACCGGCGTCGCCACCACGCATATTCCATTCAAGGGAGCGGCGCCCGCCCTGACGGCGCTGCTCGGCGCTCATGTCGACGCCATGTGGGTGATGCCGGCGCCGGCCGTGCCCCATCTCAAATCCGGTAAACTCTTGGGGGTTGCTGTGACATCGGCGGCGCGCGATCCGAACCTGCCGGATGTTCCGACCGTCGAGGAATCCGGCATCGCGGATTTCCGCGTCGACAACTGGCAGGGTCTGTTCGCGCCCGCAGGAACTCCGAAACCGATCGTCGAGAAGATCGGACGCGCCGTGACGGATGTGGTCAAGACGCCCGAGGTCAAAAGCCGCATGGTGGCAATCGGGTTCGAACCTCGCGGCGACGGGCCGGATGCAGTCGTGGAAATCATCCGGACCAGCCTGCCGAAATGGGCAGAGGTCATCCGTCGCAGCGGGCTAAAGCTGTCCGAGTAGCGGCCCGGCGGAACAATGCGCTGACCCCCTCGAGCTCCCTCCAACCTTCACAGAATATCCTGCACCCGCTCCGCCGGCCGGCACAGCCGCGTGCCCTTGGGCGACTGCACGACCGGGCGCTCGATCAGAATCGGATGGGCGTGCATGGCTTCGATCAGCGCCGCATCCGAAAGCGTCTCGTCGCCGAGGCGAAGCTCGTCATAGGGTGTGCCACGGCGGCGCAACAGATCGCGCGGCGCCATTTCCATCGCCTTCAGCACCGCCTTGATGGCGGCAACGCTCGGTGGCGTGTTCACATAGTCAACGATCTTGGGCTCGGTGCCGCTCGCCCGGATGAGCCCCAGCACCTTGCGTGATGTTGAGCAGTTCGGATTGTGCCAAATGGTGACGGTCATTGCGGCACCGCGGTCGATTTCCTTCGCGCCGTGCGCGCCGCTCCTTCCGCCCCGCAGCGCACCAGCACCATGATACCGTAACGGCCGGCAACTTCAGGATCGATCCACTTCAAGATCATCACCCGCCCGTCAAAGCTCACAACCTCGCGATCGTCTGCGGCAGCAGGCTCGGCGCCCGGGCCCAGATAGGTCTTGCCCTCGACGCTGCCTTTGAGGGTCATGTCCTGAATCTGCGGATTGTCGTGGCCGAGCATCATAACGCCGCCGGACGGTGAGCGTTCGATCGTATACGGCTGTGCGCACTGGCTTCTCGCAGCGGCTTCGGTGCGGGGGCGATCCTGCTCGCGATGATACGATGCAAGGCCCCAACGGCCGGCGATATCCTCGGCGCGCACGCTGGGTGGAATGACCGGTCCCGCGGACGCTGGCGGCGGCGCCGAGCTCGATGAGGTACTGCAACCGGTGAGCATGGGCAGGCCGGCCGAAAGGAGGACCGCAGACAACGCGGAGCGGCGCAACTGGGCCATCGGAATGGTCTCCTCGCAAAATTCGTAGTCACATTGCGTGGCCTTGGCGGTAAGCGCAAGGGCGCTGCCAACAGTCGCTCAGCCGCCAGTTAGCATAATGCGCCGCAGCAAACGACCATCAAAGTGGCTCCAGCATGGCGAGGATCACGATTTCGACGTGCGTGATGCTGCTTCCTTAACGTTGATGGCGCGAATGACTTCGGGATCGGTAAAGTCTGAGCAAGTCTTATGGCCGGCCGCATGAATGCCCGCCACCGCACAGACATCGTCCATCTCGCCCGCGTCGCCGGTGACCCCTACAGCCCCGATAACCTCTCCGGCAGCGTCCCGGATGAGCTGGCCGCCTGCCTCCAGGAACATCGGCCCATCGGCTAATTCCATCAGATTTTCCATGAATACCGGTTTCTCGCGCTGCTTCTGCAACACAAGACGTGACGGCCGCCCCATCGACAGCGCTGCGTAAGCCTTGCCGTAGGCGACCTCAAATCTTAGCATGGCAGAGCCATCCTGTTTTAGCGCCGCCTTCAGCCGGCCGCCGGCATCCAGGATTACGGCCGTCAGCGGTCGCAGGTTGTGCAACTTGGCGGCCGCAAAGCATCCGTTGATGATTGTCATGGCTTCATCGAGGGTGATTGCGCGCATTCCGGTTCCCTTCACGTCACCACGAGGTGCTATTCTGGTCCTGAGGCCGCAATGAATGCGTGAAACAGGGAGGTGTCAAATGTCGGTGCCGGCAAGGTCCCTAACAGTCGCCACCAAGGTGGTCACGGCGGTGCCAAGGCAGGCGGGGCAGTCCCTCAAGGGAGTCTTGACTGCGATGCGACTTGCCGCCGCCGTGTTGCTCGTTGCCCTGGCGGCCCCAGGCGCCCCTGCGGACGCTGCCGAAGTGACGAAAATCCGGGTCAACACGTTTCCGAACGCCAAGGCATTGCCGGTCTATGTGGGGCTCGCCCAGGGGCTGTTCGACAAATACGGGCTTGCGGTCGAGTTGGAGCATACCGAAAGCTCCCAAAGCCAACGCGACGGCCTCGCGGCCGGCCGCTTCCAGATCGCCCATGCAGCTCTCGACAACGCGGTCGCCATGATCGAGGTGGCCAAGCGCGACGTTGTCATCGTGTCCGGCGGCGACAGCGGCATGAACGAGTTCTTCGTGCAGCCCGAGATTTCGTCCTTTGCGGATCTCCGTGGCAAGACCATCGTGGTCGATGCGCCCGACACCGCCTATGCGCTGCAGGCAAAGAAGCTCCTGCTGTTGAACGGGCTGCGCGAAGGCACCGACTATACGGTGAAGCAGGTCGGCGCCGTGGTGTTCCGCTACAAGGCGATGATCGAGGACAAAACCAATGCGGCCGGTATTCTCAATCTGCCGTTCACCGTGGAAGCCGCCGAACGCGGCCTCAAGAGTCTCGGTGGCCTCGTCGACCTGCTCGGCCCCTATCAGGCCGCCGGCGCCTTCGTGATGCGCCCATGGGCGCGCGACAACGGGAGGCGCTGGAGCACTATCTCGCCGCCTATGTGCAGGCAGTGCGGTGGATTCGCGACCGCAATAACCGGACCGAGGCGATCGACCTTTTGATCGAGAAGCTCAAGCTCAATCGTAAGATCGCGGAACGCACCTACGACCTTCTCGTTGTTCCATCATCTGGCTTCACGCCCGACGGCAAGTTCGACGTGGAAGGTTTCCGGAACATGCTGGCGCTGCGGGCCGAGATCGAGCGCAAGGCGGGAACCGAGGCGGTTCCACCCGAGCGCTATGTCGACCTGCATTACTATGACGGTGCGATGAAGCTGATTGGGCCATGATGTCGGGCTGTCGAACAAGGTATCTCAGCGCTGGAGGGAATTCAGACAGAGGAGGCATCGATGCGCCTACCGTTAATCACGTTCGGCCTTATAACCACCGCGCTGCTGGGGGCGACCCATGGGACGATGGCGCAATCGCCGTACTCATACCCATGGTGCGCGACCTACCATTGGCCGCCGGCGACCGCCTGTTATTTCACGAGTTGGGAGCAGTGTATGGCGACGATTTCCGGGCTCGGCGGCATCTGCTACAGAAGCCCATATTTTCACCCCTCGGCGGCAGTCGGCGCGCCCCACGCAACGACGGGCCGACGCCGCTCAAGCTGAACATCGTTTCCGGCTCCGTCAGTAAAGGCCAGGCTGGAGGGCCCTGCCTGCCACCGGCCGCTAGCGTGTCCCGCTGATATCCGTCCAACGTCATCGCCGTCCCGGGACTTGATCCGGGGCTTGACCCGGCAATCCGGCCTCGTGCGAAAAAATGGATCCGCGGGTCAAGCCCGCGGGTGACGGCTGGATCAATTCATCGAAACACGTCGTGGCCGGCCAGCTGCGCGGCGCTGCCTCGTCACTGCGCTTGACAGCTTGTGCCTGACGCCATATTCCCCGGCAGCTTTGGCACTCGATTGAGCCGAGTGCTAACGGCGCGCTCCTGTTCAATCACAACCCACAGCCCGCCTTTTGCGCGGCGACGAGGTCACCATGGCGAAAACCAAGTTCCGCCCCTTGCACGATCGGGTAGTCATCAAACGTATCGAAGCCGAGGAGAAGTCCGCCGGCGGCATCATCATTCCGGACACCGCGCGCGAGAAGCCTCAGGAGGGCCAGGTCATAGCGGCTGGCCCCGGTGGCCGCGACGAGGCTGGCAAGCTGATCCCGATCGATGTCAAGGTCGGCGACAAGGTACTGTTTGGAAAATGGTCCGGCACCGAGATCAAACTCGACGGCGAGGATTTCCTGATTATGAAGGAATCCGACATCATGGGCGTGCTCGCCTGAACAGAGGACGGAGGACAGATGACGGATGAGGCAAGTTCGATTGAGTTCGGCTACCGACATCCGACATCTGTAATCCGTTGTCTGACATCCGACATCTGACATCCGACATCTGAGAGGAATCCAAGAGATGGCCGCCAAGGTTGTAAAATTTTCTACTGACGCCCGCGAGAAGATGCTTCGTGGCGTCGATATCCTGGCCAATGCCGTGAAGGTGACGCTCGGCCCTAAGGGCCGCAATGTCGTTCTCGACAAGACGTTCGGCACGCCGCGCATCACCAAGGACGGCGTGACGGTCGCCAAGGAAATCGAGCTTGATGACAAGTTCGAGAACATGGGCGCCCAAATGGTGCGTGAAGTCGCCCAGAAGACCAACGATACGGCGGGTGACGGCACGACCACCGCGACGGTGCTGGCGCAATCGATCTTCCGTGAAGGCGCAAAGTCGGTTGCGGCCGGCATGAACCCGATGGACGTCAAGCGCGGCATCGACATCGCCGTAGCCGCCGTCATCAAGGATCTCGAGAAGCGCGCCAAGAAGGTCGAGTCGTCCGCCGAGGTCGCCCAGGTCGGCACGATTTCGTCCAATGGCGACAGCAAGATCGGCAAGATGATCGCCCAGGCCATGCAGAAGGTTGGCAACGAAGGCGTCATTACGGTCGAAGAGGCGAAGTCGCTCGACACCGAGGTCGACATCGTCGAGGGCATGCAGTTCGATCGCGGCTATCTGTCGCCCTATTTCATCACCAATGCGGAGAAAATGATCGCCGACCTGGAGGATGTCTACATCCTGCTGCACGAGAAGAAGCTGTCCGCCTTGCAGGCATTGCTGCCGGTGCTGGAAGCGGTGGTGCAGTCCGGAAAGCCGCTGCTGATCGTTTCCGAGGACGTGGAAGGCGAAGCGCTTGCCACCCTCGTGGTCAACAGGCTGCGGGGCGGACTTAAGGTTGCGGCCGTCAAGGCGCCGGGCTTCGGCGATCGCCGCAAGGCGATGCTGGAAGACATCGCGATCCTCACCGGGGGCCAGCTCATCTCCGAGGAACTAGGCATCAAGCTGGAGAACGTGACGATCGCCATGCTTGGACGCGCCAAGAAGGTGCTCATCGAGAAGGAAAAAACCACCATCGTGGATGGCGCCGGCAAGAAGAAGGACATCGAAGCCCGGGTCAGCCAGATCAAGGCGCAGATCGAGGAGAGCATCTCGGACTATGACCGCGAGAAGCTCCAGGAGCGGCTCGCCAAGCTCGCGGGCGGCGTCGCGGTCATCCGCGTGGGAGGCGCGACCGAGGTCGAGGTCAAAGAGAAGAAGGATCGTGTCGATGA
>Ga0126379_10002774_pt1 | contig 11208 bp, 13 predicted proteins | sample PanSoiMetPlot_24_FD_92640 | JGI IMG/M metagenome (GOLD analysis project Ga0126379, IMG submission 92640) | Tropical forest soil microbial communities from Panama - MetaG Plot_24 | ecosystem: Environmental > Terrestrial > Soil > Tropical forest > Bulk soil | place: Panama | collected 2016-02-17
AAGAAGAGGTAGTACACTTGCTCATGTATGGATGAGCAAGGAGTGGTCTGGGCGGCGGGGTTCTTCGACGGTGAGGGATGCATCAACATCGCGGTGTACAAGACCCGGAACGTGACCCTCCGGGTGATCGTGACGAATACGTGCCGGGGCGCGGTCGACCGACTGGCCGCGCTCTTCCCCGGGGCGGTACGCCGGTTCACCGTGCGACCCAACCAGCGTCAGCCGGTCTGGGAGTGGTCTTGCAGCGGGGCGCACGCCGCCGCCTTCTGCGAGGCCGTCTTGCCGTACTCCGTGGTAAAGGCCCCCCAACACCGGCTGGCCCTGGAGTTCTTCCGCCAACCCTGGAGGCGACAGACGTGGGGGCGCGGTGGGCGCTCCGTCTACCGGACGCAGGAGCAGATCGACCGTGACTTGGAGATCGCCGGACAGATGCGGAAACTCAAACTGCTGGCTTGAGGGGAAGAAGTAGTGGCCCCGGTCGTCCGGGACGTCGCCCTCTTCCGGTCCCGGTCGGGCGCCGAGGGGGCGGGGAAGGTCCCGACCGCCGAGGCGTGGGTCACCTGCTGGACGGGGCAGCACGCCCGGAACGCCACCGTGGTGGCCGACTACGGGCCCACGACGGCGTACGGGACGACGACCGCGGCCACCCCCGCCGGGCCCCAGCACGGGATCGTCCTGGGCGGGCTGACCCCCGGGGCGTACTACCACTTCCGCCTGACGGCGACGTCGGCCGCGGGGGAGCCAGACGCCGGGACGACCGCCCAGACCCAGGACTACGGGTTCACCGCGACCCCGGGGCCGCCCCCGGCGGGGCCCACGGTGACGCCGGGGGCGGTCACCGGGATCACCGCCACCCAGGCGACGGTGCCGTGGACGACCGCCCCGGCCTGCGGGCCCGGGCAGGTGAACTGGGGCCTCACCGTCCTGGAGGCGATCAACAACCCCCGGGTGAAGAGCGAATCCTTCGCCGGGACGCAGACCTCGCACACGGTCACGATCACGGGGCTGACCACGGCGACGGTGGTCTACTACCGCATCTGGCAGGTGGCCCCCAACGGGGGCTCGACCCTGACGGCGCTGGCGTCGTTCACCACTACGTAGGAGGAGCAGGATGCCCACCGCGGCGGTCGACCCCCGGCAGCGGGCCCCCGTGCAGACCGTCCTCCCCGGGGCGATCTACTACGACGGGAGGCTGGCGACCTGGACCCCCACGGGGGCCCTGGCGTCCAGCACGAACGGGATGCTCGACCCGACGATCGTCACCACGATGACGACCAACGACCCCTCGACGGGGGTCGTGGCGACCGGGGCCCAGGCCGGGGCGCCCGGCGTGTGGCTCCCCAAGGGGTGCCTGGTCCCGGTCAACCTGGCCGGCTCCCCGGCGCTCACGGGGCAGGCCGCCTGGGGGACGAACCAGTACTGCACGTACCGGAACAACACGACGTACGGGCAGTGGAACGGGTCGGCCTGGGTGGCCTACACCCTCCCGGGCCCGCCGGCGGCCCCCACCGCGCCCACCGGGGCCACGGCCGGGAGCCCGGGGTCCTGGACGCCGGCCGGGGCCTACGCGCCGTACACGAAGGCGAGCGCCCCGGCCCCCTCCCCGGCCACGGCGTGGGCCACGACGGGGCAGTACGTCCAACTGAACGGCGGGGAGCAGACGTACTGGAACGGGACGGCGTGGGTCACGGGCAAGGTCCCGTGACCGATCGGCCAACGCCATGCCCACGATCCAGGAGATCGAGCGGGAGGCGGCCTCCCGGCTGGGGCCCTTCTACGCGCTGACGGCGTCGGGGGGGTCCTCCGACGCGGCGACCGTCCCGGGGCTGCGGTCGAACGCGCCCGCCGGGGGCTACGAGGGCCTGTGGCTCCTGCGCCGCCTCGCGGTGAAGGCGGACGACCGCCTGCGGACGGTGGACCGGGTCGACTTCCCCGCCGGGAACCTGCTGGTGGACTTCCCCTACCTGGACGCGCCCCACGCCCAGGAGCCCCTCGAACTGCACCACCTGCACCCGGACTGGCAACTCCGGGCGGACGTCCTGGCCGGGCTGCGCCGGTGCTGGCTGCTGGACGTCCTCGACGTCCCCGCCCCGCCGGCGAACGGGGTCTACGCCTACGCCAACGGCAACGGCTGGACGAACGGGGGCCGGGCGTTCGTGACCGAGGTCCCCCGAGACGGGAACGGCAACGGCTGGCTGGTCGTGCCCCCGCCCCCTCTCGAGGCGCTGGGGGCCCCGCCCCCCGGGCCCGGGGTGCTGGCCGGGGTGAACGCGGCGCCCCTCCTGAGCGGGCCCCCGGCCGTCGTGGACCTGACGGCCGGGGCGTTCTGGCTGACGGCGGTCCGGCAGGTCCTGGGGGTGGCGGTCAACGGGGAGGCGGTGCCCCCGGCGGCCCGCTGGGCCCGGGGCGGGCAGGACGGCTGGTCGGCCTACGGGAACCGGGGCCGCGTCTACCTGACCATCCCCGCGGGGGCCCTGGCGGGCCTCCAGGCGGGGGACGCCCTCCAGGTGCGGGCCTACCGGGACGCCTGGGGCCTGGTCAACGGGGCGGACGACCCCGCGGGGCCGGCGGACGACGACGACGACGTCGGCGTGCCGGTCGACTACGCGGCCGCCTTCGCCCACGTCGAGGCCTGGAGGCGCCACCGGGACCGGCTGGAGGCGAGCGCCGCCGAGGGCCGGTTCGCCACGCAAGCGGAGGCGGCCCTGGAGGCGACCCGGGTCGCCTCGATGTACGCCGACTGGCTCTTCCGGCCCCAGACGGAGCGGGGCGACCGCATCGCCAGCCCCTGGGGCCCGGACGCCGGCGGGGGCGGGACCTCGCCCTCCGGGCTGGGCGGGCGGGGGCGCCTCGCTTCCTCCGTCGTCAACCAGAACGACCCCTACGCCTGATGCCCCCCTCCAGGAACCGGCCGCACCCCTACGACCTCCGGCTGGCGTTCGTCGCCCCGGCGGTCGGGGGGCCCGGGGGCGGGACGGTCGTGGACGCCGAGGGGGTCGTGGTCGACCCCGGGAGCGCCGGGCGGGAGTACGGCCTGGTCACCCGGGACGGCAACGTCCTGCGCCGGGTCGACCCCCTGGGCGGGAACACCTTCCCGGAGAGCCAGGAGTACGCGAGCAGCGACGTCTACCGGGAGCGGTCGTTCGTCTACCGGCGCCCCTACCTGGGGATGGGGGAACACACGCAGAACGGGTCGACCTCGCCCCGCTACTACTACGCCTGGAACGCCCAGACCCACGGGACGCACCGGGGCCGGGGGCCCCTGTGGCACGACGCCCAGACCCAGGGCACCCCGGAGGGGCCGGTCCTGGGCTTCACCGAGGCGCTGCACCAGGGGGCGCCGACGTGGTTCATCCTGGCCGGGCGCTACGTCCGCCGCCACGCCGGCGACCTCCCCGGCCAGCAGCCAGTGTCCCTGGACCTGGGGGCCGGGGTCTACGCCCGCTCCGCGGCCCGCTGGGCCCCCGCCTCGGGGGTGGTGGACTACCTCTACCTGACGGACAGCGCCCGGCGGTTCTGGCGCTACGACGGGAACGTCTGGTCCCAGGCGGACGCCGGCGTGGGCGGGGCCGACCTCCTCTGGTCGACCCAGTGGGAACTCTGGCGGGCCTACGGCTGGACGATCAACAAGTGCCAGTCCGACCCCTTCGCGGCGGCCAACTGGACGCTGGCGACCGCCGTGGGGGACGAGAGCAGCCCGGTCACCGGGATGTGCGACATCTCCTCCCGCATGTACTTCTTCAAAGGCAACGGGACGGTCTGGTCGCAGCAGAGTACGACGGACAACATCCCCGTGTTCCGGGGCCTCCAGGAGACGTCCCAGCCCTACAACGGGCGGAACCCGGCGTTCTGGCAGAACCAGGTCTTCTTCCGGGTGGGGGACGGGCTCTACCGGCTCTCGGGGACGGACACCGCCCAGATCGAGCGGGTGGGCCCGGAGCGCCTCTCCAACAACACCAGCCCCGTGCGGGGGCCCGTGCGCTGCTTCGCCGGCTACGCCGGGTGGTACGGGTTCGTGGGGGTCTACAACCCCCACTTCTACGGCCCGGACGGGTACGACGGGGACGGGTCGTTCCTGCTCCGGTACGGGAACTGGGTCCCCTCCGAGGGCGACGAGGAGGGGCTGACCAAGTTCGTGGACAGCTACGACGGGGCCCAGGTCGTCTGGGAGGGCAAGAAGGTCAGCGCCCTCGGGGTCTGCACGAACGTGGCCGTCCTGGGCGGGACGGCCGAGGTCCAGAACCCCCGCCTCTACGCCGGGTTCGAGGACGGCACGTACGGCTGGATCAAGCTGCCCCGCAACGGGCCCAACCCCTTCGACCCCCAGTCGGGCTGCGAGTTCACGGCCGGGCTGTCGTTCCTCCGCTGGCCCCGCCACTCGATGGACGCCCCGGCCGACCTGAAGGACTACCTCTCGGTCGACGTCTCCGGGCCCTACCTGGACCCGTACCGGTGGGTGACGCTCTCCTACCGGGTCGACGCCAACGGGGAGACGCAGCCCTGGGCCCAACTCGCCAAGCCCCTGTGGCAGACGACCAACCGGGTGATGTTCCCCGTCCCCAGCCTGGGCAAGATTCTGGAGATGCGGGAGGACTACAACGCCTCGGCGCCCCCCGACCCGCCCCCGGCCCAGCCCTCCCCGTATCCGCCCGGCCCGACGCTCGCGGAGTGGCAGAAGCTGCCCACCCCGGTCGTCTCGGCGGCCATCCTCCGGGAGCAGCTACGCCCCGCCTTCCGGGCCGAGTACGCCTTCACCGTGCGGGCCGAGGACTGGGCCCCCCGGCGGGACGGCGGGACCTCGCGCCTCACCGCCCAGATGGTGCGGGACCTCCTGCGGCAGGCGGCCGACGCGCCGGCGACGGTGCGCCTGGTCCTGCCGGACGAGTACGCCGGGGACTTCACCACGGTCACCTACCAGGAGACGGCGAAGCAGTCCTCCAAGGGCCAGCGGTACGGCCAGTCGTCCGACATCCAGGTGGGCATGATCGCCTACCGGACGAACCAGTTGAAGGGCATCTTCGCCCGGTACTTCGACGAGGTCTACTCGGACCTCGCGGTCGACTTCACCTACGAGGACGCCGACCAGTTGTGACCGTTCGGTCATCGTCCCGCTCCGCGGGACGTTACGGAGGGAGGGAGAGATGACGGTCCCGCTGGGGACGATGCAGGTGCCGGCGCCCCAAGACGGGGACAGCGTCCGGCGCTACGAGACGGGCACCCTACCGGACGGGGGCCTCTGGACGGCGCTGACCCGGCTCTCCAACCACGACCACACCGGGGGCCTGAACGGCTCGATCCTGACGGCGGCCGTCATCCCGGACGGCTCGATCACGACGGCCAAGCTGGACCCCAGCGTCCTGGCCCCGTACTCCCTGACGGACGGGTCGAAGCCCTTCACCGGGCAGGTGACGATGCAGGCGGACGCGATCGTCCGGGACACCCTCTACTTCGGGCAGCAGGGGTCGACGGGGACGGCGGACGCCTCGATCGCCTGGACGTCGGCCCAGAACCTGATGATCACGGGGGCCCTGGTCGATCCCACGATCCGGACGAAACTCCAGTTCGGGGCGGCCGGGACGGGGGCCCCGGACGGCACGCTCACCCGGAGCGCCATCGGGGTCTGGGACCTCACGTCGACGGGGACGGGGTCGGACGCCAAGGCGTGGCTGTCGTTCCTCGCCCCCGGGGCGGTCGGGCGGGCCCGGATCGGGCAACCCCAGGGGACGGCGACGACGGACCAGGTCTGGATCACCGCGAACGCCGACTACACCGGGACGACCCCGGCCTGGAACCGGGACGCCGTCGCCTCCCCGGCCGCCCACCTGAGCCTGGGGGTCGTGTCCGACACCCCCACCTCGCTCATCTGGAACCTCTCCACCGTCCGGGCCGGGGCCAACCCGATCACCTGGGTGCCCCGGATGACGGTGAACAACGTCGGGAACACCGCGCACACCGCTGACGCTGGCTGGGCCGGTGTCAGCGCGACGCCGTTCTTCGGCGCGGGTGTCCAGCAGACGAGCAACTGGGGGACGACCGGCTCCTACGCCTACCGCGGGCTCCTGTTCCCGAACATGGGCATCTCCTCCAACACGGCGAACGCCAACACCCTGGACATCGGCCTCAACACGTACGTCGATAGCGCCGGGGCCAGGCGGGCGATGGTCGGCACCATCGCCGGGCAACTCTGGCAACTCTCCGCGAACCAGTTCACGCTCTACCAGATGGCCCAGGTGGCGACCGACGCCACACAGACGCTTGTCCAGCGGTTCGTGATGGACACCAACGGGAACATGAACTTCTCCCCGCCCACGGCCGTCCAGTTGAACTCCGGGGCCGCCCTCTACATCGCCCGGCCGGACAACGGGGCCAGCTACGGCCTGAAGTACGACAACGCGAGCGGCGCCCTCCAGGTCCTGTGGCAGGCCGCCGCGACCGGCCTGGGCTTCGGGGCGAACGGGCAAATCTTCGGCGGTGGGAACTACGCCGCCGCCATCGGCGGTGCGTCGTGGCAGCTTTCGGATTCTTCCCCCGCCGGCGCCCGCCTCGTCGTCAACGGGCAGCGGGCCAACTACAACGGCGACATGGTCTACATCAGGGACGCCACCGCGGGTACCGCCATCTACCAGGGGATCAACCCGGCGGGGAACGGCGTCATCGCCTGCGCCGGGTCGAACATCACCATCAGCGCCAGCGGCACCATCGTCTACGGCGGGGGGGACAACAACCAACACCTGGGCTACAGCGGGAACCGCTGGATCGACGTGTGGGCCGTCACCGGGACGATCCAGACCTGTTCCGCCGAGGCGAAGACCGGCGCGGCGCCGCTCGACGGGGCGGCCTGCGCCGAGGCGGTTCTGGGGACGGACTGGGTGTCCTTCGCCTACGTCGATCCCGTCAAACCGGAGTGGTACGAGCCGCCCGCCCCGGACGACGAGGCGCCAGAAGCCCGCTCTGCCCGGGTGGCGCAGTACCGCGCGCTGCGGGAGGCGCACGACGCCAACTTCCTCAAGGTCGTCCGGGAGACGGCCCACGCCAGGCAGCAGAACGGCTACGTCCTGGGCCACCCGACCTTCAAGACCCACGACCTGTTCGGCCTCTCCGATCGCAAGAGCGCCACCCCGCAGAGCGACCTGGGCGTCGTCGCCTGCGCGCTCCAGAACGCCCTGCAGCGCATCGCCGCCCTGGAGGCCCGCCCGTGAGCGAGACGGTCGCGATCGAGTACCTGACCAAGCAGCACGCCTCCCGGGCCCTGGAGCAGGCCCTGGGGGCCCTCTGGGTGGCCGTCCTGGAGGCCCGGGGCCTCGACCCCCGGGACGGCTGGAACGTCGTGATCGACGCGATGCACCTGGAACGCGCCCCCCAGACCACCACGAACGGAGCGCCTCTAGAGGGGGGAGACGGGGTGCCCGCCCTCGCCCCCTCTAGAGGCGCCGGCGTCCCGGGATGACCGAACGGTCACGGGGCCTGGGCCACGTCCCGCCCCCGGCCGGGGTGCCCCAGCCCGGGGAGGGGGCCCCGATGGTGCCGGCGGCCCTGGCCTCGACGGGCGGGTTCGTCAACGTCCTGGGGCGGCTCTTCTGCCCGCTCCAAGGCGTAAACCCCGCAAACCCTCTTATGGGAGGGTACGGGTTCTGCGACTGGACCGATGGGGGCGTGACCCCTCACCCTGGTTCGGACTTGAACTCCGGGACGAGTTGTAATAGCGATGAAGGACTTCCTTGTGTCAGTCCTCTCGCAGGAATTGTGAGAGCGGTTCTTTGGTGGGACGGATACACTTCTGGTGAAGGGAATCATATCTGGATTGAACTTGATGATCCGTGTCTCCCGGGGCCGACCTGGTTGCACAACGATCATCTCCAGAACATCCTGGTGAAGGTCGGACAACGATTGACACCAGGAGAAACGTATGGTTTGTGCGGCCGCACCGGGGGCTGGGATTGTGCCCACGCCCACCTGGAACTGGTCCGGGGGGCGCCGGCCTACGGGTACTGGCAGTGGCCGTACGGCTGGAGCCAGGAGGCGGTCCGGGCGGCCTACTGGGACCCCGTGCAGTGGTGGGTGGCGGCGTCGGCGCTGGTACAGGCGGAGGCGGGCGGGGGCATCCCGCCGGGAGCGGTGAGCGTGCTGGAGGACTGGCAGGTGAAGGGCTGGATTCTGGCCCCGCTCTACGAGGCGGCCGGCATCCCCTACAACCCGGAGAGCGGGACGGCCCAGGCGTGGGTCGACCGCCTCCGGGCGGGGTTCTGCCCCGGCAGGCCCAGGAGCGTCGAGCAGCCCTACGGGGAGGGCGACCAGGAGGGGGTCTGGGTCGAGTGGGAGGCGGGGGTCTGCCTCTACCGGCTCTCGGACGGCCAGGTAAGCTGGACGGGATGACGCTCAGCCTGCGGGCCATCTTCCTGCTGGTCGCCGTCGTCCTGTTCGCCGTGGCCTCCCTCTACCAGCCCGGCCCCCGGATCAACCTGGTGTCGGCCGGGCTAGGTTTTTTCGCCTTGGCGTTCCTGGTGCCCTAGCCCAGGAGCGGGTCACCGTCTGCCACTCCCTGGGGGGCGGGGCGTACGCCACCCTCTCCCTGCCCCCGTCCGCGGCCGAGGCGCACCGCAGCCACCCGCTCGATATTTTTGGTCCGCCAGGAGGGGTATGTCCGACGCCCTCGCCCTCGCCGCCCGCCTCCACTTCGACGCCGTCCGCGACGGTCGCCACCGCTGCCGCCTCTACGACGGCGACGGCCAACTCCTCGCAACCCTCCGCGTCGCCTTTACCTTCCACCTCTTCCCCGGCGGCGAGCCCCCAGACACCCTCGACTGTGCCGTCGAGGAGTGCGTGCTGCCCGCCGGGACCGTTCGTGCCCAGCCCGACCCGGACGCCAGGCCCGACTGCGACGACATCACCCGCACCTACACCCCCGCCCGCCCCCGGCGTGACCCCGACGCCGTCCCCCCTGTTCCAGACCTCACCCTCCTCGGCCCCGTCGCTGTCTCCGACACCGGGGGCGGAGACGCCGGACACGACCGCGAGCGCCCCTTCACCCACACCCACCTCCACGCCCACCACACCCGGACCGTCACCACCCACACCCACGCCCACACCCACGGCAAGCGCGAGCGCGTCGCCGGAGAGATCCGCGGAGGCGACCACCACTCCGCCCTCCGCAGCCGGCCCGGCCCCGCCGGCCCCGCCGGCCCCGCCGGCCCCGCCGGCCCCGCCGGCCCCGCCGGCCCGGCGGGTCCCTGATGTCGTCTACGTCCCGTACGCCGTCACCGTGGAGGCGACCGTGGTCGTGGAGGCCACGGTGGTCGTCCCCGTCCCGGTGGTGGTCACGGCAACGCCTCCGGCTGGCCCGGCGGTTGACCGAACGGTCGCCGTGGTCCTGGGAGGAACGGGAACGCCTGGTCCTCCACCTGCTGGTGGGGGCCCTCTTCCTGATCGTCCTGCTGGAGACGGTCCTGCTGGTCACCCGGGCGACCTGACCCAGGCCCTGGTCCTCCTGGGGTCCGCCTGCGGGGGCGCGGCCCTGGGGCTGCTCAGGGGGCTGACGGAGCGCCGTGGATGAGGGGGCGCCCGCGCGGGAGCCGGTCAACCCGCCCCCGGCCCAGGTCGCCTCGGCGGCGTTCCTGATCCGGGAGGGGCTGGCGGTCCTCTTCGTCTGCGTGTGGCTGGCCCTGTTCGCGGCCAGCCTGGTCACGGGGGCGTTCGCGGTGCCCTTCTGGTTCGACGTCGTCGCCGTGACGGTCCTGGGCTACGCGCTGGGGCTGAACGCCGCCGAGGTCACGCAGGCCCGTCCGGCCGAGCCCCGGGACCTGGTCCGGCGGGCGCGCGGGGACTGACGGACCCCGGCGCCTCTAGAGGGGGGGCGTGCGGGAAGCAGACCGGGCCCCCGCCGACGACGACGCCCCGGGAGGCGGGGCGGTCGAGGGGGACCAGGGCCCGGAGCCCGTGGCGGTCCCACATCTCGGCGGACGGGGGGTAGTACGCCGGGTAGCCGTTGTCCAGGAAGAAGGGGTGGCGCCGGGGGCCCGTGCGGGACTGCACGTCGACCACGACCACCCCCCTCCTGAGGCGCTCCGCGCACGCGTAGGCCCGGGCCAGGTCCTCGGCCTGGTAGTGGCCGTGGACCCAGACCCAGACCTCCCGCCTCGGGTCGGGTTGCCCGCCCGGCTGGGGGACGTAGACGGTCGCGGAGAACGGCACCCGGCGGCGCTGCTCCGGGCGGGGCACGGCTAGCCCTGCATGCCGGGGTGGTCGGCGGGCACGTCCCGGTCGGTGGCCTCCCCGATCGCCCGCTCGAAGTACTGGTTCAGGGAGATGCCCTGCTCCTCCGAGGCGATCTTGGCGGCCACGAAGACGTCGGGGTCGATCCGCAGGCTGGTGTTGACCTTGACGGCGTGCCGGACCCGGGCCCACTGGCTCCTGGGGGCGGGCCCGGCGGGCGCCGCGGGGGCGTTGACGGCCATGTTGCTCCTCACTTTCGTCGCGCGGCGTACGCGCTACGGATAGTCTAGCCAGTTGACACTACGATGTCAAGCTTGCTACTATCTTGGTGCGGAGAGACGGCACCGGCCCGGGGGCGATAGGACCCCCGGGCCGGTCACCGCGAGGAGCCGGCAGCGACTCCGGCTCTAGCCGGGAAGATACCAGCCGTGGGCCCGCAGAAAGAAGGATGCCGTGAGCCAGACAGCAGAGCAGTTGGGTCAGATGTGGGACGAGGAGGAGCGGGCCGGCGAGAAGCGCCGGGCCGACCGCCCCCTCAGCTTCTACGGGTTGCTGCACCTGACCGGGCGCTACGTGGTCCTCCAGAAGGGGATGCCGGGCGGGAAGCGGGACTGGGACGCCGCGACCGACCCCCAGGAGGCCCGGCGGGCGGCGATCCGCATGATCGTGGAGCCGGTGTCGGCCGGGACGATCCTGCCGTACGACCGGGAGTTCCTGCAGTCCAGCGTCGAGGGGAACCTCTTCCGGGACACCCTGACCGGGATCGGGAAGACCGTCCGGGACGTGGTCGGGAAGTACGTCCGGGTCGACGTCGTGGAGGACGCCCGCCTGGGCACGTTCCAGGACCGCACGACGGGCGCCACGCGCACGCGGAACGCCGGGGTGATCCGGGAGGTCTTCCCGGACGAGGCCGCCTGCCGGCGGGCCAGCGAGGCCCGCTACGGGAACGGCGGGGCGAACGGCGGGTCGGCCGGGCTGGTGGGCGGGAACCCCACGCCC
>Ga0126379_10002775_pt1 | contig 11207 bp, 6 predicted proteins | sample PanSoiMetPlot_24_FD_92640 | JGI IMG/M metagenome (GOLD analysis project Ga0126379, IMG submission 92640) | Tropical forest soil microbial communities from Panama - MetaG Plot_24 | ecosystem: Environmental > Terrestrial > Soil > Tropical forest > Bulk soil | place: Panama | collected 2016-02-17
CGACCAAAAAGCTGGAAGTTGGCGTTGCGTGGAAATCGCGCACCGTCATCAACAGCACTGGCTCTGCTTCCGGCAATGCTTATGCGCAGTTCGCTGCACTCGGCGTTGCTGCCCCGTCTGATTTCACTTATTCCGCGAAAGTGCAGAACGTGTTGCCGCAATCGGTGCTCGCCAACGTTGCCTGGCAGGTGGATCCTCGGTGGCTGGTGGCCTTCCAAGCGGACTGGGTCAATTGGAAGGAAGCCTTCGTTACTTTGCCGGTCACTCTAACCAACGGCACCAATGCCGTCATCAACAGCCTTGTGGGCGGCAACTCCATGCAGGACGGCATCCCGCTGCAGTGGAAAGATCAGTACGGCTTCCACGTCGGCGCCGAACGCAAACTTACCGAAGGCACAGTTTTGCGCTTTGGGTACGGGCATGAAAACAATCCCGTGCCGAGCTCCACGCTGACGCCGCTTACTGCCGCCGTCCTTACCAACGCCCTTTCCACTGGCTTCTCCTATCACCACGGACGCTCGCGCTACGAAGCGTTCTACACGTTTCGCCCAGAGTCGAGCGCGCACGTAACACAAAGCTCGCTGCTTGCGGGTGAATACAACAACAGCTCGGTTAGCGTCGGGACGCAGACCGTTGGGCTGAGTTACGCGTTCCAGTTCTAAGTTGGGAAATCCATCAGCCAAAGTCCTGTTGTCCTTCGGGCCGCGTAGTTCGCGGCCCGAAGCATTTCAGGGGATCCGCCGTGCAACGTCCACCAATCCCCCGCATCGTACAATCAGTTGGGCGCACCGCCCTGCGCGCAGGTTCCGTGTTCAATCGATCTCAGAACTCGTCGTCGTCGCGGTTCCGCGCGTGTTATCTATTTGTCTCGTACCTGGTGATTTGTGTCACCGCTCTGGCCGCCAAAACCACAAAACTTTCGGGCGTGGTGTTCACCGTTGGCGCCGATCAAGTGCAGAGTGTTTGGCCCAACGCGAAAATTACTCTGAAAAATCTCGCCAGCAACGAGGAACTTTCCACCATCTCCAACGATCTCGGGCAGTATTCGTTCGTTGGAATCCTCCCTGGCGAATATGAAGTCACCGTGCATCTCGCAGGCTTCGAACTTCTCACCAAGCGCGATACCCTCGAGGACGACAAGCCGAATCAACTCGATCTGCAACTCACACCAGAGAAACGTACCGAATCTGTGATCGTTACCTCACCCGCCAACGGCGTCGACGTCACCTCCAGCACATCCACGAGCCCCACTCTTACTACTAACGTACTGAAGTCCGTCGTTCGCCTAAACAGCGATTTTCAGGACGCGCTTCCTCTGCTTCCCAGCGTGGTTCGCGGGCCGGACGGTCTGATTCACGTAAAGGGCGGCCAAGCGAATCAAACCAGCGCGCTGGTGAACAATGCGAGTATTGCTGATCCCGTTACCGGCCAGCCTGCGCTGAAACTGCCGACGGCCGCGGTGGAATCAATGCGCGTCCTCTCGAATCCCTTCTCCGCGGAATATGGCGGGTTTAGCAGTGGCGTTATCGAAGTCAACACCCGCGGCGGCACCGACGAATGGAAATTTCTCTTCGAGGATCCCTTCCCTCGCCTGCGTTGGATTGACTACAGCCCGCACGGCATCGAGAGCGCCACCCCTCATTTCACTTTTTCTGGCCCCATCATTCGCGACAAACTGTTTGTCTTTCAATCTCTGTATTTTGGTTACGATCTTACGCGCGTCCCGTCTCTCCCCAATCCCAACAATGTCCGCGTCGACGAACGCGGCAATTCCCACACGCAAATCGATTGGCACATTACCGCCAATCATCACCTCACTTTCATGCTCACCGTCGATCCACAAAACATTAGCTATGCCAATATCGACACCTTCGATCCCCAGCCCGTCACCGGCGATTCCCGCCAGCGCGGTTTTTTTGCGTCCGCCACGGAGCGTTGGATTCTGCCCGGCGGCGGCTATCTTGCGTCACTTTTCTCCATCAAACACCTCAACACGGAGATTTTCCCTTCCGACGCCGCTTCCGGCGAGATGACAATTTTCCCCGAGCAAAACTCCGGCTCCTTCTTCAACACACAGGGCCGCCACACGTGGCTCTATCAGTGGTCGCAGAATCTGCATCTTCGCCCTGTGGAGTTCCACGGCCACCATCTCTTTACCTTTGGCTATTCCTTCGCGCGCTCCAATTACCAGGGCTTCTTTTCCGATCTTCCCATCAATGTTTTGCGCGAAGACTCCACTGTGAGCGGCAGGATCGTTTATCTCGATCCCCTACTTCCCTCCGCCGCCGCTCGCAACGACTTCACTTTGCTTGCCCAGGATAGTTGGCAGATTCATCCCCGCCTGATCCTCGATTTTGGCGCCCGGCTCGATCACGACAGCCTCTCCTCGGATTCCGTCAATATCGCGCCTCGCGCGGGCTTCGTCTATGCTCCCTCAGCCGACAACCGCACTGCCATCAGGGGCGGTGTGGGCCTTTTCTACGACAAGATTCCCATCAACGTCGCGATTTTCCCGAACCTTCCAGCGCAGACCATCACGCAATTCGCCGGCAATGGCAGCACGGTTGTCGCCGGTCCCACTACCTTCACACACGCCTTCGCCACCGGCAACGGTAGCCTTACCGTTCCGTATAGCCTCGGCGCTACTTTTCAATTCGACAGGGAATTACGCAAGGACCTGCTCTTCCGCTTTGGCGCGGAACTGCGCAACGGCCACCACGAGTTCTTCGTCAATCCGACGCAATCCTCGGGTGGCTCTGCCCAACTAGGTCTGTACAACTCCGGCCGCCAGAATTACCGCGAAATTCTTTTTATGCTCCGTTGGCAACCGTTGGAAAACACTACTATGATCGCCAGCTACGTCCGCTCGCGTGCCCGGGGCGAACTGAACGACTATAACCAGTTCTTTGGCAACTTTTCCTATCCACTCGTTCGCGCCAATCAGTACGGTCCGCTGCCACACGACGCTCCCAATCGCGTTCTTTTCTGGGGCATCATCCAGCTACCCAAAAAATTTCAGTTCGTTCCCATCCTCGACGTTCATTCCGGTTTCCCTTACTCCAACGTCGGCATCAACTGGAGCTACGTTGGCCAGCGCAACGAAGCCGGCCGGTTCCCCAGGTTCATTGGCCTCGACGCCAAAATCCAATATCCTTTCGACTTCAAATTCCACGGACATCGCATTCAGTTCCTTGGCGGCCTAAAGGTGTCCAACGTGCTCAACCATTACCAGCCGCGCGATGTTCAGCAGTACCTCGGTTCGCCCAATTACGGCACGTTCTACAATTCCGTGGGACGGTTGTGGCGCATCGACGGGGACTTCGATTTCTGAATTGGTCTAGAGTTGGTGGCAGCGGTCTTCGGCAGTGACTTGGGCTTAACTCGGTCCCGACCGCTTGTGCTCAAAACTGAACGAATAGCCCATGTAGATCAATATTCCGTCAAACCCGGGATTGTTCTTTACCGTGTGCATATTCGAAAAATGGAAAAATGTGATCCCTGTCTTCAGGGAACTTCTGCCGTGCAACGGGAACTTCAATCCCGGGCCAAATTGCAGTGAGAAGTTCGTCCTCCTCGTGTCCACTGGCGTCAGCGTTGTGAATCCCAACAGACCGAAATTCACGTCGATAAACGGCTGGGCACCCCGCCACTTTTGGCGCGGCTCGAAATCCAAACCCAGCGCCCCGCCTCCACCGTAGTGATAAGTCCGTCCGCTGGCGCCGGGGAACGACGGCAGGCACACCGGTATGACCTCGAAGTTCCAACGCAGGAGGGTATGCCGAAAGTTGAACAGGTTGCGGCGCAAACCAATGCCCGCCGCGAACATCTCCTGCCCCGGATACGTACTCATGACGTTGACTGATCCCACCGTCTGGGCGGTCCAAATCGTTAGGTCGCTGAAAAATGGTCTTCGTTCCGGCTGGGCATGATTCAGCGACGGATCAGGTGATTCTTGGGCGGCAGAGATCCTGGGAAAGAACAGCAGGAATGGAAGAAAGAGCACGGAGGCAATTGCCTTTAGCGAAAGGCGTGCGATTGTACGGAACCGTACTGTTTTCCCTGCGGCGGGAACTGGCCCGTCACCTTGTCCCAGAACGTCGTTTCTCCCCAAGCCGCACTCCGGTGATGCCAGCAGTCCAGGAGGCGCGTATTTTAGGGCTGGGCGGACCTAATTGTCCATCAGGTGATTATGTAATTAAGTGAGAAGCTATCGGGTTCATGCAGTTCGAGAAGCCGACTCCCTGAAATTCCGTTAATCCACATTGTGCGCGACCGCGGTAAGCTATTTGGACCATGTCCAGCAAGCTTGGCCTAACTTTGTTTGCGTTCCTACTCACGGTAGTGGCTGGGCTCTCCTGGTGGGGAATCCACAAGGAAGAAGTACCCGCCACGCCCACGCATCATGTGGCGCTGGAACTGAAGGTCCCAACGGAATTTCGGTTCGTCGCTTTCGGGGATACTCGCTTCCACGACCCGTTGGATACGCAACCGGCTAACCCTGCAGTGCGAAGAGCGCTGGTGGCCGCAATCGATCAGGAGCATCCCCAGCTCGTGTCGATTGGAGGAGACATTGTCTACTCTGGGGACAACACCAGTGATTGGGCGGTATGGGACACGGAAACGAAGACCTGGCGTGACCACAGCATTCCCGTTTACCCGGCGCTTGGAAACCACGACCTGAAGGGCAATCTGAATACCGCTCTCGGAAACTATTTCGCTCGATTTCCACAGCTGGACAACAGCCGTTTCTACTCTGTGCGCATGGGCAATAGCTTGATGTTGATTCTGGATAGCTCACTGGACGAGACCACGGGCCCACAGGGAGATTGGCTGCGTGATCAACTCGACGCGCTTCCTGCCGGAGTAGACTTTGTCTTTCTGGTCTTGCACCACCCACTGTACACAAGCTCCTCGGGCGAAAAGATCCACGGCGGAGGACACTCCGCTCGCAGCCCGGAGCAAGCTCTTGCCAAAATGCTGGAAGAGAAGCAGGAACAATTGCACGCGCGCATTATTGTGTTTAGCGGCCACGTCCACAATTACGAGCGGCACGAACACGACGGTGTTACATACTTCGTCACCGGTGGTGGTGGCGCTCGTCCCTATATCGTTCCACGTGCGCCCGACGACCTCTACAAGGATTCAGGTATTAATTACCACTACCTTCTCGTGCTGGTCCGCCCAAACAGCGTTGAAATCACAATGAACAAGCTCGAGCTCAAGGATGGCAAGGAAGTCTGGTCGCGGCCAGACTCAGTCACCCTGACGCCGCCCGCTCCGGTGCCTGTCGGCGCGCAAGCACACTGATTCTGTAACATGGCATTAACCGGGCGTTTATGTGGCACAAACTAGGATGATTGGCCAGAGGTCCCTCGACGTGCGCGTCCTGATTGTGGAAGACGAACCACAAATGGCGGGCTTGTTGGCTCGTGGGTTGGAGGAAGAGCTTTACGAGGTGCGCGTGGCCAAAGACGGCAGGGCGGCACTCGACCTTTCTGCCTCTAACGAGTTCGACGTCATCTTACTCGACGTCATGCTGCCCAAAATCGGCGGCTTGGAAGTGGCGCGGCAGCTTCGCCAGCGCGAACAATCGACCCCCTTACTGATGCTGACGGCGCGCGATGCGCTGCACGACATCGTCAAGGGGCTCGATGCGGGCGCCGATGACTATCTCACCAAGCCATTCTCATTTCAGGAACTGCTTGCGCGAATTCGCGCTCTGGTGCGGCGCCACGAATTTCGCAGGAAGATGGTTGTGGAAACCGGCAATCTGCTACTGGACACCACTTCGTTTCGCGCGTTTCGCGGCGGGCGCGAGATTTATCTGTCGTTGACGGAGTTCCGGCTCCTGGAATTGCTGGTACGCAATTCCGGCCGAATCGTCTCTCGTACCGAGATTCTTACTACCGTGTGGGGCGCCGGGCGAGTGGTGACAGAGAATACACTCGATGCATTTGTGCGGCTGCTGCGCAGGAAAGTCGACCCGGAGTCCGAAACCAAAATGATTCAGACGCATCGCGGGTTTGGCTACTCCGTGGGAACGGGGAGAAATTCGTGCAACTGACCATTCGCGCACGCCTCACGATCCTTTATTTCGCCGTTCTCGCAGCTTCTTTCTTCGCGTTTTTCTGGATTTGCGATTTTGGTTTTCAGCGCAGCATTGAAACCACCGTCAACGACGCCTCCCGGGGCAACCTGGACAGTGTCCGCAAGGTGATTGAGACTTCTTTGCCTCACGGCATTCCCAAAGTGCAGCACGAGTTGACCGAACTCTCCGGCCTGTGGGCCAACGGTGCGATCTTTGAGGTTGCGAGCGCTGATGGTGAATGGCTGTTTCGCTCGCCGCATTTCCTTTCGCCACAGTTTACGCTGCCCGCGATTCCGTCCACCGGCGTTTCGTTCCTCACCACCAACCTGGAACTGCGCCAGTACCGTATTGCCAGGGAACGCGTCCTGATCGATGGAAAGACATTTCTGATTGACGCCGCTGTGCCCACGGAACCCTTCGATCAGGCACTCGATAGTTTTCGACTCATCGAAAAAGAGTTCCTGCCGCTGCTCGTAATTCTGGCTTCGATGCTTGGCTACTGGCTGGGCGGACGCGCCTTGGCGCCTGTTAACCGCATCATTCAATCGGCCAAGGAAGTTGGCGTGCGGAGTCTCTCTCGACGCTTGGAATTGCCGCGTGCCAAGGACGAATTGCGACGGCTGACGGAGACTCTGAATGCCATGCTTGATCGCATTGAATCTTCCGTCAAACGCATCACGCAATTTACGGCTGACGCCTCGCATGACTTGCGGACGCCGCTCTCGTTGATTCGCACCAACGCGGAACTGGCCTTGCGGCGCCAGCGCTCGGAAAGCGAATATCGCACCGCGCTAAGCAGAATTCTTGCGGCGTCCGAGGAAAGCGCGCAGTTGATTGAGCATCTTCTTACGCTCGCTCGCGCCGACGCCGGAGCCACGCAGCTCAATCTGGAACTTGCCCCGTTGCTTCCCGTTTTGCAAGACGTTTGTCAGCAGGCTCGTCTCTGGGCCCAAGCAAAGGGTATCGACTTTCGAGAGCCGCCTTCTACCGAACCCCTGGCCCTGCGTATGGACGCGCCTGCGATGCAGCGTCTCTTTCTCACTCTGCTGGATAACGCCGTGAAGTACACGCCTGCCGGAGGTACGGTACGCCTTCGCGCCTACGCCGATGAGCGCCACGGCATTGTTGAAATAGCAGACTCCGGAATTGGCATCGCCGATTCCGATCTGCCGCACATCTTCGATCGGTTCTATCGTGCCGACCAAGCGCGCTCGCGCGAAGTTCCGGGCTCCGGCCTCGGTCTCGCGATTGCCCGCTGGATTGCCGACGGACACAACGCGACGATTGATGCGGAAAGTTCGTTGGGGAACGGTGCACTGTTTCGAGTGCGCGTGCCGCTTGCAGGTCCGGGGACATCTGCGGAAGCACTACCGAAGATTCTGTAAACTCGCGTGGAATCCGCTGTCTGAAAGCTAAGTAACCTGAAAGTTCTTTCACCCCCTTTTTAACCTGTAGCTAACCTGCATTCACATTCACGCAAGCATGCGCATGTGCTAATCGCAGCAGGCAGCGTTTTTGGGGTTCGCTGCTTCGGGTCTGTCAAATCGTCATTGCTTCTAGGGAGCAAGCGGGAAGCCGGATGTCTAGGGATGAGTTCTCGCCTGCAACAAAAGGTGATCAAACCAACAGCAATGCGGTTCCCATGGCAGCCCATCGTCATCCCATAGAAGGCAGAGCGCGCGTGGCCTGGCGCTACGAAAGTGCGGCAACCCCAGATTTGGGTCGAGCGAATTCACCGAGGGGGTAACAAGTGATACGAGGTAACCGCCTGTTCGCAATTTTCCTTCTGGGCACGGCACTTTTTCCAATGCAATCCGCGGCACAAAACGACAAGGGCTCCATCGCCGGCCACATTACCGATAGTTCCAGCGGCGCCCTGAAGGGAGCGGCGATTGAAATTCAGCCGGGTAATATAACAACCGCTTCGAACGCCCAAGGCGCCTATTATGTTAACGGCCTTTCCGCGGGCGCCTACACCATCACGGTTACTTACGTCGGTTTTTCCCAATTCACCAAGGCCGTCACCGTGACCGCCGGGCAAAACATTGTCGACGTCAAGATGGACGTCCAGTCCCAGAAGGATCAAGTGCTCGTCACTGCCGAGCGCGCCTCTGGCGAAGCGGAAGCCATCAACGAAATGCGTACTGCCGACAACATCCTTCAGGTTCTGCCGGCCGACGTCATCACCAGCCTGCCTAACGCTAACATGGCAGACGCTATCGGTCGCTTACCCAGCGTAACTCTTGAGCGTGATGAAGGCGAAGGAAAATACGTCCAAATTCGCGGCACCGAGCCGCGTCTTACGAACACTACCGTAGACGGAATCAACGTCGCCTCGCCGGAGAGCGGCGTGCGCCAGATTAAACTCGATACCATTCCTGCCGACCTCGTCGAATCCGTTCAAATCAATAAGACTCTTCAGGCGAATATGAACGCCGATGGCATCGGCGGTTCCGTGAATCTTGTCACCAAGACTGCCGGCGAGCGTCCGACTGTGTCCGTCAGCGGGATCGGCGGCTACACTCCTATCATTGGCGGTCGCGGAGTTGTCGAGACCACGGGAAGCATTGGAAAACGCTTTGGCAGCAGCAAGAAATTCGGAGTCTTGCTTGGGGGCTCGTACGACTGGAACGGGCGCGGCATTGACGATATCGAGCCCGTTCCCGACGTGGCCACTTTTGCCAACGGTTCCACTGCTCGCTATTTCGACACCATGGACCAGCGTGAATACGAGTACTACCGCAGCCGGTGGGGTTTTGGTGGTACCGCGGATTATCAGCTCAAGGAAGATTCCAACATTTACGCCAAATTCCTTTATTCCGACTTCCGCGATTTTGGCAGCCGGTGGGTATACACCCTGACTGATAATACCCAAGGGGTTCAACTGCTCAATGCAAATGGTTGTCAAACTGACGACAATGGAGTAACCGTCGCACCTTGCACTGGGGTGCCGAGCTTTAACACCTCTATCCGCCGCCCGGATTACGCGATTTGGAGCATCGTCGCCGGAGGAAAGCACGTTTTCTCCAGCAGTTGGTTGGCTTGGGATGTCTCCGTCGGTCGTTCGCGTCAGCTTCAGCCCTCGGGCGATCCCTCCGCCAGCTTCGACGCAACGAATCTATCAAGCAGTGCGTGCACGTACAACCTCACCGGGACGACGGCGCAGTATCTGCCGCAATGGTCACAGCCCTGCTACACCGAGGCCTACAATCCCGCCAATTTTACGCTGAGCAGTATTGACGTTCTTTCGGGCGGTAAAACAGCGCAACTGAACTTGCAGGGAAGCGCAGCCTACGCACGGCGTTTCCACATTGGCTCGCATCTCTCCACTCTGGAAATTGGCGGCAGATTCCGCAACGCCCACAAGTACGACGATTCCTTTCTGAATACGGCAACCCCGAACGGTTCCGTCCCCATGACACAGTTCCCGAGTCAGTTTTGGAACTACAACTACTACAACGGCGCTTATAAGCTTGGTCCCAACCCCAACTACCAGACTGTTCTGGCCTATTACAATGCAAGCCCCGACCAATTCACTTTGATCGACACCTCGGGAGGGAACAGCGCTAACTTCGATCTGATCGAGCAAGTGGCTGCCGGCTATGTAATGGACACGATCGATTTCAACAAGTTCCAGCTCGTCGCGGGTGTCCGCATCGAATCTACCAATCTACGCACGGTCAGTTGGAATTCAGGCGGTCCCAATGGCAACGATCCACCTCCAGGCCTCGATTTCAAGCAGAGTGGTTCGTACATCAACGTCCTACCCAGTGTCTCACTTAAGTACATGCTGAACAGAAGCACCAACATCCGCGCCGTTTATAGCGAAGGCTTGGCCCGCCCAGATCCCCAGGACATCGCGCAAGCCCTCACATACACGTTTGTCAGCCCCACGAGCGAAAGCAACACCGCGTCACTAGGCAATCCCAATCTGAAGGCCGAACTGGCCTACAATGGCGATCTCCTCTTCGAACACTACCTGAATCCCTTCGGTATGATTCAGGCTGGCTTCTTCTACAAGAGCTTGGTCGACCCCATCGTCACGGAGACTTTCCGCATAAACAACTTTACACCGGCGCCGGGAAAAACCGGCACGTACCTTGTCTCCCAGCCCATCAACGCTGGCAGCGGCTGGGTCTACGGCGTTGAAGCTTCCTACATCCAACACCTGACATTTCTTCCGGGATTACTGCACGGCCTCGGCATCTCCGCCAATTATGGCTACACCAATTCGCAAGCCAATGGTCTGCCAGGCCGCTCCGACCATCCCCGCCTGCTGCGTTCCGCTCCAAACACATGGAATATCAGCCCAACTTACGATCTCGGACCTCTTTCCTTCCGAGCAGGTTTCTCCTACAACGCAGCCAACATCTATAGTTACCAGTATCAGGACGGAACTGACGGCTCTACGCCAACTGCAGGAGGCCTTCACGGTCCAAATAGTGACACCTATTTCTATCCGCACCTGCAGATTGACCTGCAGGGTAGCCTCCGTCTTCACCACGGCTTCTCTCTCATCTCCTATGTCCTCGACACAAACAACGAGGTCTTCGGTTTCTACAACGGCAGCAGTCAATACATGATTCAGCGTGAATATTACAAGCCGACATTCGCTTTGGGTCTTCGCTGGTCGCCGACCCACGAGAACTAACATCTGGGGCTTGGGACGTTTTAATCATCCCTTGGTGGGCCGGAGCAGTCGGTGGCATGCTCCGCCACTTCGGCCCTGGCAGTACAAAAATTGTGGGCACGATACATCGCTGAATTTAGGCTCGGTTTAGAGTGCGCTTGCTATAGTCTCCTGTGTTTGCACAAAAGCGATTCTCGGAGGAATCATGAAATCGAAATGGTTGGCGGCCTGCTCGGTTGTTGCACTTATTGCTGTGGGCGCCTTCGCCGGTGCCGTGAACTACCAACTGCTGAAGAAAGTTCCTGTGCCCGGCGCCGGAGGTTGGGACTACCTCAGCGTAGATGACGCCGCGCGACGCATCTACATATCCCACGCAACCCAAGTCGAGGTACTCGACGCGGATTCCTTCAGCCTTGTCGGCACCATTCCCAACACACCCGGTGTCCACGGCATCGCCATAGCCTCAGAAGCAGGCCGCGGTTACATCTC
>Ga0126379_10002776_pt1 | contig 11206 bp, 9 predicted proteins | sample PanSoiMetPlot_24_FD_92640 | JGI IMG/M metagenome (GOLD analysis project Ga0126379, IMG submission 92640) | Tropical forest soil microbial communities from Panama - MetaG Plot_24 | ecosystem: Environmental > Terrestrial > Soil > Tropical forest > Bulk soil | place: Panama | collected 2016-02-17
GCGGCGCAACGTGCTGTTGGTGCTCATGGGCGTCGCGGTCGTGACGTTCGGGCTGGCTCTGCTGCTCAACCCGCTGCTGTGGATCCCGCACGTCTTGGCGGACGTACTGCTCGGCGTCTATGTCTCTCTCCTCTTCCTCGTGACGCGGCGCAGTTCCCTGGGGGTGGGCGACGCCGAGTTCTGGTCGTCGACGCCGGGCAACCGAGCGAGGGTGGCGGTGGCGCACGCACGCGTTGCGCCGCGCCCCGAGCTGGCGCCGACGTACGGAGCCTCGAAGCCGCGCCGGTCCGCCACCGGCTGACGCCCCGAGCGGCGGAAGGGTGACGATCGACCGGTCGGCCGAGCTCGCGACGGCCGGCGAGGAAGCTCGCACGATCCTCGACGAGAAGCACCGCGCCCGGGAGATCACGTACAACGCGTCGCGGCGTGCGATCCGCGCCTGCGCCTCGGCGATCCGCGCCGTCCACCGGCGCGAGTTCCTGACCGCGCGGGAGCTCATCGCCGAGGCGGCGGCGTTCCTCGCCGAAGCCGACGCTGCCATCGACGGCCACCACGACGTCCGCTACGGCGGCAGCCTCCACGACGCCAAGAAGGAGTTCGCCGAGGCGAACCTCACCCTCGCCTTCGTGTCGGGCCACCCGATCCCGGGCGCCGAGGAGCTGCGCGTCGAGACGCCTGCGTACCTGAACGGGATGGCCGAGGCCGCCAGCGAGCTCCGCCGCCAGGTGCTCGACTGCCTGCGCCGGGGAGAGCTCCAGCAGGCCGAGGACCTCCTGTCGGTGATGGACGACGTGTACACGCTGCTGGTGACGATCGACTACCCCGAGGCGCTCACCGGCGGGCTTCGCCGCGCAAGCGACGCGCTGCGCGCCGTGCTCGAGCGCACCCGTGGCGACGTGACCAACGCGCTCGTCATGGCGAGGATGCAGGACGCCATCGGAGGCGAGTCCACGGAGCCCGCCAGGTAACCTGGATCCCTCCCGGGGGTGTAGCTCAGTTCGGTAGAGCGCTACGTTCGCAACGTAGAAGTCGTGGGTTCAAGTCCCATCACCTCCACTTCGGAAGCGCAGGTCAGCCGGCACGCGCCGCTCCCGTCAGTGTGGGCGACGTTCCTCTTGCACCATCCCCGCACCAAATCGTTCTTCGAGCGCGGCGCTGATCCCGGCGGCGACGCACGAATACTGCTCCCTCGTACCGTCCGCAGGTGGATCACATCTCGACCGGTGCCCGATGTGCCGATATGTACGCGGTTTCAATGGTCAGAGAGTGATGTTTGGTGTGCGCGTTCTGTGCACGTTGCCGAGGCACCGAATGGTCGGTTGATGGACGGCGACTGTCGTCGGCGACGAGTTATTGAACTTGGACGCCGGCGCGCCAGACTGCTGTAACTGATGTGAGGGCGTCGGGGTCTCGGAGTGGGTCGCCGTTGACTGCGATGATGTCCGCATCAAAGCCGGGGGACAGGCGTCCCTTGCGGTCGGCGACACCGCAGGCGCGTGCCGCACTCGTGGTGAGCGCCTGCAACCCCTCGATGGGGCTGGTTCCGAATTCGAGGAGATCACCGAACGCGTGGGGCAGCGCGTCGTGGGGTCTTGCCGGGCCGATGCCGGCGTCGGTCCCTGCCACCAAGACTGCGCCCAGTTCGTGGAGACGGCGCCAAGCCCCGAACACGATGGGACGGTTCGCCGCCAGTTGGGGCGGGATGGGATGGTCGGGCAGTCGGCCGATGGTCGGCGCGATCGCGACACCACTCGACGCCAGCCGCTCGAGCAGCGCCTCGTCGGGTTCGGGCCGGCCGTTGCTCGAGTAGAAGGTGCAGTGCTCGATCGTGTCGACCCGAGCGTCCAACGCGTATTCGATGCCGACGATGCCATGACAGTGCGCCGCGACCGGGAGACCGACGCCGTGCGCCTCGTCCACCACGATCCGCAGCTCGTCCACGCTGAACTGGGCGTCCCACATCGGACGCGCCGGCGTCAGATAGCCGCCGGTGGCCATGACTTTGACGACGTCGCAACCGTGCTCGGCTCGGGCCACGACGGCCCGCCGCAATTCCTCTTCGCCCGTACACGTGCCGCCGAGGAACCAGCAGTGCCCATCCACCCGCGTGATAGGCGGCCCCGCGGACAGGATCGTGGGCAACGACGGGTCCGCCCGTAACCCCAGCGTCACGTAGTTGCGGTCGCCGAGGTCTCGCAGCGTCGTGACACCTCCTCGCACGGCACACCAGGCCGAGGCGCGTGCGCGTGCGAGCAGCGCGTCGTCATCAACGCCGATCACTTGGTCTTCAAGGGATCCGACACCGTCGAAACACAGATGCTGATGACAATCGATCAGCCCTGGTAGCAACGTTGTCGCGCCCAGATCTATCAGCCGCGCCTCAGCGGGAATCGCGACACCAGCCGCCACGATCCTGTCCCCATCCACCAACACGGTCGGGGGGTCAGCCAAACGCTCACCGTCGAATAGGCGCGCTGCCCGGAGCGCGAACATCGAGCGACCGTAACCCGCGGCCCCGCCCTGCGATGCGCGTTTTGCCGCATGCCGAGCACATCCCCATCAGGTCGACACCTGCACGCCGAAGTGCCGCTAGGGCGCGCCTGGAGGCCTTCATGTGGTGACGTTCGATGCGCGCGTTCGGTATCGGAGGTCGAGCGCCGGGATCGGCAGTCTTGGTCGGCGCTTCGGGGTGACGGATACACACGGGCGCGAAGGTTTGCGACGGCCGCTACTGAGACCGCCCGCGAAGGGTCTCATCCAGTTACAGGGGCGTCGTCTCGCCGTTGGCAGTCCGGAAACTCCAAGGTCGAGACTCTCTGGCCTCTCGTCCCAGTTGCGGAAGTATGTACGGGAGTGAGCCTGTACAGGACTCTCAGGTCGGTCGTCCGGTTCGGTCCCCGCGAGAGGGACCGCCTCGAACGACGGCTGGCGCGGGCGGCGTCGGTCGAGGACCTCCGTGGCATGGCCAAGCGGCGGTTGCCGAGTGGGGTGTTCGACTACATCGACGGTGGCGCCGAGGACGAACGGACGCTCGCCGCGAACCAAGCTGCATTTGCCGCGGTTGGGTTCCGTCCGCGCGTGCTGAGAGGTATTGCGAAGATCGATGTCGAGTCGACAATCCTCGGTCAGTCGCTCGCCTTTCCCCTGATCCTGGCGCCGACGGGATTCACGCGCATCGCCGATCCTGAGGGCGAGCTCGCGGTCGCCCGCGCCGCCGCGCGGGCGGGGTTGCCCTACACGCTCTCCACGCTCGGCACCCGCTCGATCGAAGAGGTCCGCTCGGTCAGCGACGGGCGGCTCTGGTTCCAGGTGTACGCCTGGCGGGACCGCCGGCTCGTCCAGGAGATGATCGATCGTGCCGCGGCCGCCAGGTACGAGGCACTCGTGCTCACGGCGGACACGGCCGTGCTGGGCCGCCGCGAACGGGACGTGCGGCGCGGGTTCTCGCTCCCCCCAGCAATCGGGCCTCGGACGATTCTCGACGGCGCCGTGCATCCGGGCTGGACGTGGTCCTTCCTCCGCAACGAACCGATCCGGTTCGCAAACGTCGTTGGACGCGGTGTCGGCGACGGCACTACTCCCGTCACGCTCGCGGACTACATCAACACCCAGTTCGACCCTGCACTCTCGTGGGACGACGTGAGTTGGCTGCGCTCGGTTTGGAACGGCGCGATCGTGCTCAAGGGCGTGCAGACCGTCGACGACGCCGTCCTCGCCGCCGACGCGGGGGTCGATGCCATCGCGTTGTCGAACCACGGCGGTCGCCAGCTGGATGGCGCACCCGCCGCCTTGTCCCTCGTCGCGCCGGTCGCCGACGCCCTCGGCGGCGCTCCCGAGATCATCTGCGACGGCGGAGTCCGGCGGGGGAGCGACATCGCGAAGGCCGTCGCGGCCGGAGCAACCGCCGCAATGGCCGGTCGCGCTTACCTCTATGGCCTCGGTGCCGCCGGCGAGCGCGGCGTCGATCGTGTCCTCGATTGGTTCCGCGCCGACCTGGCCCGCGCGATGAGCCTCCTCGGTGTCGGGACGGTGGCTGATCTCGATCGCTCGTTGCTCGACATCCCGGACGCGAACCGGTGAGCGTTCACTCGCGGATATCGAGGAGCGACGACGACTCTCGGTCGAGGTACAAGGTTGCGTAGGGGGCTCGGCGGAGGATCGACGCCGGGCACGCGGTCGAGATCGGCCCCGCAAGTGCATTGCGGACCGGTTCGCGTTTTCGCACGTCGGGCACGATCGCAAGCACGCGATCAGCACGAAGCAGGGCCGCGATGGTCACGGTGATCGCATGCGCCGGGACACTGTCGACGCTCGCGAAATGCCCTTCCCCCACCTGTTGGCGACGACAGGCATCGTCGAGGGTCACGACCTTGACGTCAACTGGATCGTCGAACTGTGCGACCGGCGGGTCGTTGAAGGCCAGGTGACCGTTCTCGCCGATCCCCAGACAACACACATCGATCGGGAACTGTCGCAGGAGATCTGCATACCGAGCCGGTTCCTCGACCGGGTCGGCGGTCCCATCGAGGTAGTGGAAGTCACCGATGCGCAAGGGTCGGGCAACGTGCTCCTCCATGTATCGGCGAAAGCTCGCCGGGTGGTCGTTGCCGATCCCGACGTATTCGTCCATGTGGAACCCCCGGACTCGGGACCAGTCAACGCCCTCGACGTCTGCGAGCCACCGAAGAAACCGCAGCTGCGAGTTGCCGCTGGCGAACATCGCGTTGCCGGTACCCCGCGCGCGGATGGCGGCACGGAGGGCTTCAGCCGCGTCCGCTGCTGCGGCACGCGCCAGCGCGTCGGAGTCGCCGAACACGCGAACCTGCAAAGCGTCGACGGTGCGTTCGAGAACTGCGCCCGGGGTCACGCCGTGCGTATCACGCGAACTGCGGAAGCCACGGTTTGGTCGCGGCCAGCATCTCGTCGGTCATCTGCTGGAGCAGGTCGTAGTCGATGCGGCTCGCGAACGGGTCGAGGAGCATCGCATCGATGACCATGGAGCGATCGCCCTCGACCGCGGCCTCCACGGTCAACTCTTGCGATGCCGACACGCGCCGAATGTATTCGCACGGTACCGGCGGCAGCGCGACCTGATCGCGCCCGCGTACTCCGGATCCGTCGACGACGCACATGCTCTCGACGACGACGTCGTCAGGGAGGTCGGCGACCTGGCCCCAGTTCGGGATGTTGAGAGGATGGGCGCTCGGCCGGTCGCGCACGAGTGAGTCGATCACCCAGGCCACCATCTCGCCCGACGGCATCTCCGAGACTTCCGTGGATGCCATCATGTCCTCGAAGTCCGCGAGGTAGCGCTGCCGCCAGTGCTCGCGCTCCTCGATGGTCGTGAGCGCGACGCCCCACCGTTCACCCCAGCCCGACTCCTCGGTGAGGAAGCCAGGGAAGAATTCGACGAGATGGCGGTCGCCGGCGCCGGGGAGCACTCCGAAGCGCTGGAACAGCTCGAACTTCACCCGGTTCGCGTGGAGCAGGTCGGCTTTCGTCCACTCGCCGCCCTCGGACACCTTCTCGTGACCAAGACCCTCGGGGAGTGGCATCGAGAGTGGTTCGGCGCCTGCGGTCTCACCGGAGTCGAGGAGCTCGCGGAGGCGCGCTAACCCGTCGTCGCCGGCGACGTCGAGCGCGGTGATAAACGGCAAGTGGTTGACACCGGCCACTGTCGGCTTGATGTCCATGAAGCCGGCATCCAGGAGCAGGCTGAGGACGAATTGGCAGATCGTGACCTCGTGGCACAGCCCGACGGTCTTGATCGACGTTTCCTTGCTGACCGCCCGACACAGTGCGGTCATCGGGTTCGTGAGATTGAGGAGCCAGGCTTCGGGACAGAGCTCTTCCATGTCGCGGGCGATGTCGAGGAGCACGGGAACGTTGCGTTGGGCACGGATGATCCCGCCCGGCCCGACCGTGTCACCCACCGACTGGTGGATCCCGTAGCGGCTCGGGATGGCGATGTCGTGGTCCATGCTTTCGAAGCCGCCAGTCGAGATCGACACGACGACGTAGTCAGCGCCCTCGAGCGACGCGCGCTGGTCGTTGGTCCCCTCGGCCGTCAGGTCGATGCCGCGGACCTCGGCGATGTGTCGGGCGAGCTCGACCATTCGCGGCACCGGTTTGGGATCGATGTCCTCGATGACGACACGCGATGACCGGAGACTCGCGGTGTTGGCCAGGTCAACGAGCAGCTTCGGCGCCCACTGGTAGCTGCCGCCACCGATGATCGTGATGCGCGGCGACGTCACAAGAACGGACGCTACTCTCCGAGCCAGCGGTCCAGGAACGGCCCCGCCCGAGCGCCGTTCCAGCGGTGGCCGCCGTCAAACACGTCGTGTTCAAGCTCGTCCGCGGCTCCGTCCGCTTCGTACACACGGTGCAGCGCGGCCACGGCGTCCCGGGCGGGCTGTGCCGCGAAGATCTGGTCTTCGGTTCCGGTCTCGACCAGCAGCGCGCGCGGGGCGACAAGTGCACCCACATCGACGTGGTCGAGCAGCTCGAGCATCCCCGGGAGCACCTGCGATCCACACAAGTTCCAGGGCACGCGGTGGGCGTCGACGAGAGAGCCGAAGTAACCGCTCACGACGGCGGCGCGAACTCGGGTGTCGAGCGCGGTCAGGAAGAGCGTCAGCGTGCCGCCGTACGACAGCCCGACGGCGCCGAGGCGATCGGCGTCGACCAGCGGATGGCCGGCCAGCAGGTCGAGAGCGCGGGCGAGGTCCCAGAGGTTCTGCGCAAGGGGGTTGGCGCCGGCGACGAGCGCGTGTACGAGGTTCAGGTCGCACGCGTACTTGTCAGGTGGGTTCCAATCGCCGCGCTCGCCGAAGCAGCGAAGATCGGGCGCGAGCACGACGTAGCCCAGCTCGGCCAGACGACGGGCGTAGTCGTTCTCGTTGCTCCCCGTCAGTCCGCACACTTCGTCCTTCCCGGGCCCGTGCCCGTGCACCGCCAGTACCGCCGGGCCCGGGGCGACTCGGTCGTGCGGCACGAGAAGGTACGCCGGCACCGACATCGCAGGCTCGGCGTCGAACACGACGCGTGTCCGCCGGTACGACCCGGCATCCTCGTCGTCGAACGCCTCGGCGTTCAGCGGCACGGCCTCGGGGGACGGCCCGAGCGCCTCGAGCAGCCGAGACCGAAAGCGGCGGCGCCAGGCGTCGAGCTCGGGACGCCCCGCACGCACTGGGCAGGGATCGATGCGTTCGACCCCGGCCAGGCGCAGCATCCAATACGCCCACGGGGAGAAGTTGCGCGGTCTGCTCGCCATTCAGCCGACGGCCCAGGCCAGCCCGCCGGCGAGATGCCGAAGGTACGCCGGGCTCTCCCATGCGCCAGGGAAGTGACCCAAGCTGGTCGAGAACACTCGCCCCTCGCCCTCGCGAAAGCACCACGAGAGGGGGAATCCGAAGCTCGGCCGCTTCGCACCGGCGACTCCCGGGTCGAGCTGTGACTCGGGGGCTCGGAGCAGCACGCGCGCGTCGGCTCGCAGGTCGCGGAACTGATACACCTCGTCGCGCCACCGCCATGTGCCGCCGAGATGCGCGGTGGCGGGATGATCTGGGTCGACGACGTCGAGCTCGACCTCTTGCGTCCAGGGATGTCCGTCGAAGCGTGCACCCACCAACCGGCCGTAGTCGTCCCATCCGTAACAGGCGTCGGTGGCCGAATGGATCGCGACGACGGCGAGCTGGCTCGACCGCACGCCTTCGAGCAGCGCGGCGCGCTGGTCCGCGGTCCATGGTGTCTCACCGATCGTGAAGAGCGCGACGACGCGGGCCTCCGTGATGTCGCTAGTTCCGAGCTCGCGGACGTCGTCGACTCGACGGGCGTCGAGCCCGCCGAGCTCGGCGACCTCGCTCACGCCCATCGCGGCCTGATCGAGCACTCCGTGCACGCCGGCCGGGCCGTCGCGGTACGGAGCGACCTGCGTCACAAATAGCAGACTCGAGCTCAACGACCCTCCTTCTCGACGCGCCATGGTGGCGGTCACGGTAAGAACGCCCACTGGTAGCGTCAAGCCTGACGTGGCGTTAGGGGGAATAGATGCGAGTCGGCTTCGTCGGCCTCGGAGCCATGGGACTGCCGATGACGCTCCATTTGATCGATTCCGGCCATGACGTTGCGGTCGCGTCGCGTCGGCGTGCCCCCATCGACGCGGCGGTGGCCGCCGGTGCCACCGAGGGAGACGGTCCACAAGGCGTGGTCGACGCGAGCGACGTGACGATCCTGTGCCTCCCGAACTCGCCCGACGTCGTCGAGGTGATCGACGCGGCATGGCCGGCGATCGGCAACGGCAAGATCGTCGTCGACACGTCGACTATCGACCCGGAGGCGGAGCGTTCTCTTCACGAGCGCGTGACGGGGGCCGGCGCCGGCTACCTCGAGGCGCCGCTCTCGGGCGGCACGGTGGGGGCGGAAAAAGGCACTCTCACGCTCATGGCCGGGGGCGAGTCCGACGTGCTCGACGCGGCCCGCCCTGCCCTGGAGCCGTTCGCCGGGCTCATCGTCCATGTCGGCGGGCCCGGCATGGGCCAGGTCGTAAAGCTCTGCAACAACCTCATTTACGCTGCACAGATGCTCGCCACTGCGGAGGCAACGACGATGGCGGCGAAGGCGGGCGTCGACCTGCACAAGTTGTACGAGGTAATCAGCCACTCGACGGGTGACTGCACCGCGATTCGGACCCGCATCCCCTTCGAGGGCGTGCTCGCAGACAGCCCGGCGTCCAACGACTGGCAACCGGGGTTCATGACCGACCTGATGGCCAAGGACCTCGACCTCGCCATCGCATACGCGGCCAAGGAGCAGAGCCCACTGTTCACGTTGGGGATCGTCCGCCAGCTCTTGGGTGCAGCGAGTCGAGCCGGTTGGGGCCGGGAGGACTTCTCGGCCCTCGGCAAGGTTGTTCGACGCCTCGCCGGCGTCTGAAGTGCCGGTGAGCGGCGCGCCGGTCCTTACACTCGATCTCGGAACCAGCGCGACCAAGGCCGGACTGTGGTCGGGCCGTCGGCTTGCCGCTATCGCGCGCGTGCCGATCGCGACTCAGCACCCAAAGCCTGGATGGGCGGAGCAAGACCCGACCCACTGGTGGTCCTCGGTGGTGGAAGCGTGCGCGCAGCTTCGGTCTGTCGCACCCGGTGCTTATGCCGCGGCGCGCGCCATCGGCTTTGCAGCCGCCCGCGAATCTTTCGTGCTCGTCAACAACGCGCTGACCCCGCTCGGCCCGGGGATTCTGTGGTCGGACCAGCGGGCGGGATCCGAGGCCGAGAAGCTCGGTGATGCCCGAGAGTTCCGGGCACGCACCGGCGTCGTGCTCAACCCGGCTACGCACGCGGCAAAGCTGCTCTGGGTGCGTGAGCACCGAGCAAAGCAGTTCGCCGAGGCGCGATGGATACTCGCGCCCCGGGATCTCGTCGTGGCGCGCTTGACAGGTGAAGTCGTGACCGACCCATCGCTCGCGTCGCGTACTGGTTGGTTTGCGATCGAGGGAGGCGGGTGGACGTCGGTCGGGCTCGATGCTGCCGGCGAGCGGCTGCCGCCGGTGCGGCCGTCGACCACCATGGTCGACGGCTTGCTGCGCGAGGTTGCCCGCGATCTGCAGCTCGACCGCGACGTCGGGGTCGTCCTGGGCGCAGGAGACCGTGCCTGCGAGGCACTCGGTGTCGGCGCCACGGAGAAGCGTCCGATGGTGTCGTGGGGTACGACCGCCAACGTCTCGGTTCCGCTGAGCGGTGGGCGGCGCGCGCAGACAGAGGCACAGATCTCTGTGGGCGCGCTCGGTGGATACGTGCAGGAGGCGGGTCTGTCGAGCAGTGGCGCCGCCATCGGCTGGCTCGAGTCGATCACCGGCTGGTCACGCGACGACTTGATGATGGCGGCAGCAGAAGTGGAGCCCGGAGCGCTCGGGCTGATCGCGCTGGCTTGGCTCAACGGCGCGCGTGCTCCCTGGTGGAGGGCCGATACCCACGCTGCATTCGTCGGGCTCACGGCCGGGCACGGGCCGGCCGAGCTCGCCCGAGCTCTTGTCGAGGCGGTCGCGCTCGACGTGACTCGGTCCTTGGAACTCCTCGCCCCGGACGCGCGTCAGCTCGCGCTCGCCGGAGGCGGCGCCGGCGACTTGGTCTGGCGGTCGGTGTTGGCCGCGTGCTCCCGCAAGCCGGTTGTTCGGCTGACCTCCAACGAGGCCGCGTCAGTCGGCGCACGGATCGTGGTCGGAGCCGCGCTGGGCGAGCCTCTCGACGTCGATGATTTGAATCCGATTGTGACGCAAGAGGAGCCGGAGGCCGCGCTGATCGACGCATACCGCGAAGTTCGAACTCGTTCGAATACCGCCGCCGCCGCTGTACTGCAGATAGCCACGGATACACGACGCTAGCGACGCCTGAGTGACGGCGCGCCGTGGCGACCGGAACGGCAGATCGAGCACACAACTGTCGAGCGACCTGCGGTTCACAAGTGACTCGAGATGTCGAGTTCTGCGAGTCGAGCACGCTCGACGCTTCGCACCGAACACAGGCGAGGAGGATGTCCCTGGCGAGGTGGAGGATCTTCACGTGGCGGTCGTCGATGATCCGGCAGTGCGCGGTCGCCAAACGCCGGGCTTCTTCCCGCGTGGGGGCGAGGCAAGCCTCGCCCTCGGTGGTCAGGCGAGACGGCGGAGCGAACGCTCCGCCGTCTCCATCCGGACTGGGCTGAGAGTGGCCAAGTCTTCGAGGTCACGGTGTTCAGGGCTGCACGCGGCAACGGAAGCCGGCGCTGGCATCTCGAGTCCTTCTCCGCCGGTCGCCTCGAGAGCTGCGGGCCGAGGCGCCGTATGGGCAACTGGCACGGGTCGCCGGCTCACGGCGATCGCGAGGCCATTGACGGGACACGCGCTCGTGGGCGATCTAGGGTCTCCTGCCGTAGGTCTGATCGGGGGGTGTGCATGGCGGCGCGTCGAGAACGGCGCACGTTGTGTCGTTCTGTGCTGGCGTGTGTCGCCGTCGTCGTCCTCGTGACGCTGGCGGGGGGTGGTGGCGCGTGGGCAAGAACCGGCTCTCCGTCGTCGACGGCCACAGGCCGTCGTCCGTCGAAGCCGGTCGGGGTTGGCGTAACGCCGACCCAGATCAAGGTGGGGATCGCGCTCGTTGACTTCGACTGCGTCAAGAACTTTGTCGACGAAATCCGGGTGAACCAGGACCAGGTGTACCAGGCGTAC
>Ga0126379_10002777_pt1 | contig 11203 bp, 11 predicted proteins | sample PanSoiMetPlot_24_FD_92640 | JGI IMG/M metagenome (GOLD analysis project Ga0126379, IMG submission 92640) | Tropical forest soil microbial communities from Panama - MetaG Plot_24 | ecosystem: Environmental > Terrestrial > Soil > Tropical forest > Bulk soil | place: Panama | collected 2016-02-17
GCGCGCCTCTACACCGGGCGGCACAAGATCCTGTCCTTCTACCGCTCGTATCACGGCGGCACCTCGGGCGCGATGATGCTCACCGGCGATCCGCGCCGATGGCCGTCCGAGCCCGGCATGCCGGGCGTCGTCCACGTCCTCAACCCGTATCACGGCGTGCAGCGCGGTTGGGAGTCCGCCGAGGCGGCGCTCGCGCGGATCGAGGAGACGATCCAGATGGAGGGGGCCGACCGGATCGCCGCCTTCTTCCTCGAGCCGGTCACCGGCACAAACGGCATTCTCGTGCCGCCCGAGGGTTTCGTCCGCGGCCTCCGCGACCTCTGCACGAAGTACGGGATCCTGATGGTCGCCGACGAAGTGATGTCGGGTTTCGGGCGCACGGGCGAGTGGTTCGCCGTCGATCACTGGCGCGTCGTCCCCGATCTGATCACGATGGCGAAGGGGCTGACGAGCGCGTACGTGCCGCTCGGCGCCGTCGGCATGCGCCGCGGGATCGCCGATCACTTCAAGGACAAGGTGTTCTGGGGCGGCCTCACCTACAACAGCCATCCGCTCGGCTGCGCGGCGGCGCTCGCGACGCTGCAGGCCTACGAGGACGATCATTTGATCGACAACGCGCGGCGGATGGGCGATCTGATGAAGGAGCTCCACGCGGCGCTCCACGCGAAGCATCCGATCGTCGGCGCGGTGCGCTCGATCGGCCTCTTCGGCATCGTGGAGCTCGTGAAGGACCGCCAGTCGATGGAACCGCTCGCGCCGTTCAACGGGACGTCGGAGCCGATGAAGAAGCTGGCGACGTTCTTCCGCGAGGAGGGGCTCTACACGTTCGTGCGGTTCAACACGTTCTTCACGAACCCGCCGCTCGTGATCACCGAGGAAGAGCTCCGCCACGGCTTCGACATCATCGATCGTGGCCTGAGTCAGTTGTAGGCCGGAGCGTCGCCTCTCCGCTCGATCGCGGCCATCAACCCCTTGAGTAGCGGGTCGTGCATCGTATTCAGCAGGTGCCGGGCGCATTCGAGGATGCCCCTGGCTTTGGCGGTGTCGCCGGCTTCGAGCGACGCCCAGGCGGACAAGAGCAGCATGTCGGTAACCGACAGCAAGTCCCGATCGGGTCTTGCTGTCATCAGCCTGTCGAGTGTCTTCAGCGTCTGCACCGCATGCACCAGATCTGCACGGGCAAGGTGACCGCGGCAGAGCGCCCTCACGGCGTTGAGGCGGTGTCGATGAAAGCCTTCATCCCGTTGCGCGCTCCTGGAGGTGGTCCAGCTGCCGAGTAGCCGTTTCAGATGATGCATGTCCGAGGTGGTTGGAGCGTCGCCACGCTTGCACGATACGCAGGCCAGTCCGGCCTTGATGTTGATGAACGCAGCCGCTCGGATCAGTGCGAGCTTCAATCTCGGAGCCTGCTTTGGTAGTCCAGGCTGTGGCCGGCCGAGGATCCTGAGCGCGTCGTGCCAGCCGGACGGATCATTTCCGGGCAGAGGCGTCATGCTCGCCCGCGTCCAATGCGTGAGCGCCAGCTCGTGCTGCATGAATCCCGGGACCTGGTCTCCTCTCTTGCGATAGGTTGCCATCCTTCGCTTCTGGTCCGCGACTGCGCCGAGCCTCCGATAGGAGCGAGCGATGGCGTTCTCGATTCTCCCGCGGCTGTCGCTGCTCAGAAGCACGGCCTCTGACGGTGGAAGGAGCTCGTTCAGATGCCTGCGCGCCTGGTCCGGCTTTCCACTTCCGAGGAGATGGTCGGCTGCTTCCGTGGCCGCGGCGGCGATCGCCTCCGCGGGGCGCACGACGACGCCTTCGATCCACCGTCGAAACGATCGAGCTTCGGCATGCCAGGGTCCATGAGCACTTCGTGGCGACCAGACATGAGGATTGTCTCGCCGAACGTGGAGCGTCGACCGCCTGCCGTCTCTCGATGAGGAGATCGACAAGTCACGGTCACCCGGCGTCAACGACTTGTAATCGATCCAATGTCCCGATCCGGCAGCACTGAGCCCATCGGCCTCGATTGGTTCGACGATGCAGAGGACAACCGGTAGACGTTGAGTGAGCCAATACAGATGGTGGCGCTTCTTGTAAACCGCGCTCAGCCGATCTCGACGACGGGCCCCGGCTCGAGACTTGATCTGCACCAGCACAAAGCCACGCGATCCATCGGCCTCCTCGTCTGCACAAGGGATCTCGATGATGGCGTCTATGCCGATGTCTTGGCCGGTCATCTCGTGCCACATCAACCCTGCGCTGGTCGCAAGCCGGTGCGCGTATGCAACGGCGGCGCGCTCGTTTCTGTCTGTCTTTCTTTCACCGGCCATCTCGGTCAGTGCCTCGCTGCGCGGCACGTTCGAATCGCGGCATCGAGCAGCGCGCCGACGTCCCCCTCGACCTTGAGCTCCGCGAGATCGTCGGCGCGCGTCCGGCCGCGGTTGACGATGGCGATCGGCAGGCCGAGCTCGTGCGCGAGCCGCACGAAGCGGAAGCCGGAATAGACCATCAGCGACGAACCGGCGACCATGAGCGAGTCGGCGCGACCGAGCGCGTCGCGCGCGGCCTCGACGCGCGCCGGCGGCACGTTCTCGCCGAAGAAGACGACGTCGGGCTTGAGGAGCGCGCCGCAGCGATCGCAGCGCGGCGGAACGAACGACTCGATCGCGGCCGCGTCGATGTCGGCGTCGCCGTCGGGCGCCGTCGCCGGCGTCGCGTGCCAGCCGTCGTTCGCGCTCGCCATCGCGGCCTGCACGTCGTCGCGCGTGCGGCGCGCGCCGCAGCCGAGGCAGACGACGTCGTCGAGCCGGCCGTGCAGATCGATCACGGCGCGGCTGCCGGCCCGCTGGTGCAGGCCGTCGACGTTCTGCGTCACGAGTTGCGCCAGCGTGCCCGCGTCTTCCCACGCGGCGAACGCGCGATGCGCGACACCGGGCGCGGCGGCGATGAACCGCGGCCAGCCCGCGGACGCACGCGCCCAGTAGCGGCGATAGACCGCCTCCTGCGTGCGGAACGCGTGGATCATCACCGGCGGCCGCCGTTTCCACTCGCCGTTCTCGTCACGGTAGTCGGGTATGCCGGACGCCGTGCTGCAACCCGCGCCGGTCAGGACGAACACGCGGCGATAGGTCGAGATCCAGCGGTGCAGCATCCCGGCTGCGTCGGTCGCCACCATGGTCACCATCGTAATGGTAGCCGCGACGGCGTTGTGTATCGCGCGGCGCTGACGGCTACCCCCGCGCGATGTTCCGCAGCTGCGCCAGATGGTGCAGTTCGTGCCCCGCGCAGATCGCCGCCAGGTCTTCCAGCGTCATCGTTCCGCATTCGGGGTGCTTGAACGGCGCACGCCAGCGATCCGCAGGCACCGTTCGCCACAGGCCGAGGTTCATCCGCCGCATCGCGTGGAACTCGCCGACGATCGCCGGGCCCGCGGCCGGCGGCTCCACGCGCACCCACGCGTCGGGCGTGAACGGCTGGACGATGTAGCCGGGCTCGGCGAGCGCCATCCGGAGGCGCACGCCGTCGATCATCTCGACGTGGGCGAGGTGCAGCAGGATCTGCCGCGCGGTCCACTTGCCCGGCGCGTAGCTCGCGTCGTACTGGGCGGAGGTCCAGTCGCGCACGAGATTCGAGAGGTCGGCGACCGACGCGTCGAGCACGTCCCGCGGATCGCGGCCTTGGAGGAGCCCGTCGTACGGATTCACGAACGGCATGATGCACGGCACCTTACCATGCGGCGCTTCGCCCTTTGACCAGCCCAGCCGGTGTGGTGTCACGTTTTCCAGTACCCTGTGTCTTTCCCTCGACAGGAACGAAATGGACGCGCTGAATCCGCTCGTGACGCGGGCCGCCACCGGCGATCTCGACGCCTTTGCCGAGATCGTCCGCCGGACGCAGACGATGGCGTTTGCCGTCGCGGTGGGAGTGCTGCGCGACGGCGTGTCGGCGCAGGACGCCGTCCAGGAGGCGTATCTCGTCGCCTTCCGCCGGCTGGCGGATCTCGACGAGCCCGCGGCCTTCCTCGGATGGCTGCGCCGGATTGTCATCACCACGGCGCTCAACGCGCGCCGGGCGCGCCGCCACACGTTTCTGCGGCTCGACGACGCGCCGGACGTGCCGGTGCTGGACGAAACGGAAACGCGGTGGACGGATCAGCAGCGTCAGCGTCTCGCGGGCGCGCTGCTGACGCTCACGCCGGACGAGCGCCGGATCTGCGATCGCCGGTATCACGGCGGCTGGAGCGTGGCACGCCTCGCCGCCGACGCCGGGATCGAAGAGTCGGCCATGCGCAAGCGGCTGCAACGGATCCGCGATCGGCTGCGGAAGGAGATCGAGATGTCGGAACGGCGACTGATCACGACGAGCATGCCCGGCCTGCCCGGCAACCTGCCGGAGAAAATCGTGGAGCTGCTCGCGCAGCCGCAGCTGACGGCGCTTCCCGACAATCCGGTCGGGAAAGTCCTCGGGCTCGTGCGCGGCGTCTTCGCCGGATTCGACGAGCACGAGTTCCCCGAAGTCGTCGACTGGACCGAAGCCGAGCGGACGATCGCGCGCGACGCCGTCTACATCGCGTCGCACGAGCTGCACCGGATCGACGAGCGGCGGATCCTGCGCTACGACCTGACGCTGCCGCTGCTGATGAGCGTGCGCTTTTCCGGCACGCCGATCCGGATCTTCGCCTCGGGCAAGACGTATCGCGCGTGCCAGCCCGACGCGACGCATCTCGAAGCCTTCCACCAGGCGGAGGTCTTCTGCCTCGACGAGCGCGCCCGGATCGACCTGTGGCAGATCGTCGCGCTCGTCCTGCGCTCGGTGAGCGTGACGATGCCCGGCCTGCCGGTGCGCATCGCGCCGACCGAGTACCCGATGTGCAGCCAGGCGTGGGACGTCGACGTCGAGTGGCAGGGACGCTGGTGGGAGCTCGCCGCCTGCGGCGTCTTCACGGATCGCATCGTCCAGCATCTGGGCGGAGATCCCGCCGTGCACACGGCGCTCGGCGTCGGCTACGGGCTCGAACGGTTCGCGATGCTGCGCTACGGGATCGACGACATCCGCAAGATCGACGTCAGCAAGGTGGCGTGAGCCCATGTTGACGTCGACGCGACGGAGACGGCTTGTGGCGCAGTCACGGCACGTACTCCTCGAGAGCTCGCGCTTTGCTCTTTTCCTGTCGTTTCCGCCTTGAGGCGGAACTTCGCGGCGTCGGCGTTCCGGCTGAAGGCGGAAATTACAGAGATTCGAGAAATGCTGTCGCTGGCGAGGCAGCGCGCGGCTACGTCCGCTGATAGAGCTGGATGAGGTTGCCGCACGTGTCGGCGAACACGGCCACCATGACGGGACCCGCCGGCGTCGGCGGCTTCGTGAAGACCACGCGCCGTGCGCTCAAGCGCGCGAACTCCGCCGGCAGGTCGTCGACCTCGAACGCCGCCAGCGGAATGCCCTGCGAGAACATCGTCTGCTGAAAGGTCTTCGCCGCGGGATGGGCGTTCGGCTCGAGCGCGAGCTCCACGTCTCCAGGTCCTTCGGGCGAGATGACGGTGATCCAGCGGTACTCGCCGACCGGAAAATCCTTGTTCGTCCTGAAGCCCAGGACGTCCGTGTAGAACCTGAGCGCCTTCTCCTGATCGTCCACCATGACGCTCGCCAGTCTGATGTGCATCACACGTCCTCCGATGCCAGCAGTCTGGCGCACTCCGGCGGGCTATGCTTCTCGAAAACTGCGATCCGGCTGATCTCCCATCAGGCTCAGGCATCCCGGCGTCAGATCGTGCAGCCGCACGCGGCGCCGGAACGCGCTCGGCGCTTCGCCGAACCGCCGCGCGAAGAGCGCGCTGAAGCTGCCCACGCTCGAGAAGCCGACCTCCATGCAGACGTCGGTGACCGATCGTTCCCGCGTCGCGAGCAGCGCCTTCGCGCGATCGAGCCGCGCCTGGATGCGGTACTGATGCGGCGTGACGCCGAACACGGCCTCGAACTGGCGGATGAAGTGATACGGCGAGATCCCCACGTCGCGCGCGAGCTGCTCGATGGCCGGCGCCGGATCGTCGAGGTCCTGCAGCCGCTCGCGCGCCAGGCAGAGGCGGCGGAAGCCTTCGTGTCTGAGCAGCATCAGCGCACGCGTGCCGGCGATCCGACGAGCAGAGCGTTCGCGTGATGGGCGGGCATCGTCATGCCCGCCCATCATAGCCCGGGCGCTATCGCGGACCGCTCGACGCGCTGAAGGACTGGAATCGTGCCAGCGCGAAGTCTTCGTCGTGGCCGCCGTCAGGGAAATTCGTGAAGTCCATCACGGTGCCGCCGGCCACGATCCGGCCGTCGCGCTGGATCGCCAGCGCCGTCAGGTTGGCGATGATGTTCGCGTCGGGCCTCGAGAAGTCCGCCTGCGCGACACCGCCGGTCCCGAACGCGGCATCGATGGAGCCGTCGGTGTTGTAGCGCGACACGGTGAAGCTGGACGCCGCCGACGAGCTCCCGACGAGGATCTTTCCGTCGGCCTGGAGCGCGGAGGCGGACGCTTCCGCGATCGAATCCGAGACGACGACGCCGCCCTTGCCGAACGTGGGATCGAGGGAGCCGTCGCGGTTGTAGCGGGCGATGACGAGGTTCTCGATCCACCACCACGGCGACGTCGTGTCGATGGCCGTGCCGATGACCACCGTCTTGCCGTCGCGCTGAACCTGGACGCTGCTCGCGAACGCCATCTGGCCCGTCCGGAGGATCCCCCCGGCGCCGAACGTCGTGTCGAACGAACCGTCGCGCGCGAGCCGGACCACCGCGAAGTCGTTGTTCATCTCCAGGGGGCCGCGCGTCATTCCGGCGACGGTGATTCGTCCGTCGAACGAGACGGCGACGGCTCGCGCGTCGTCCTCGTCGTCGACGTTCGCCAGCACCTGGCCGTCGATGCCGAACGACGGATCGGGCGCGCCGTTCCTCAGATACCGCGCGATGGCGAAGTCGGTGGTCATCCCGGTCGCACTCCACGCCGTTCCGACGACGACGATCCGGCCGTCGGCCTGGATGGTCATCGCGCGCGCCTCCGTGAAGATGTCGCCGAACTCGGTGAGGACCTTGCCTCCGTCGCCGAACGTCTGATCGAGTGAACCGTCACGGTTGTAGCGTGCGACCGCGAAGCCCGACGGCGTGATCCCGTCGGGGGACAGGGACGTGCCCGCGGCGACGATCTTTCCGTCCCGCTGAACGGCGACGCCGACGGCCATCTCCCACGTACGGAACGAGGTCAGCACCCTGCCGCCGTCGCCGAACGTCTGGTCGAGCGATCCATCGGGGTTGTAGCGCGCCAGCGCGAAGCCGACCGTCATGCCCGCCGAGATTCCGGCGGCGACGACTTTGCCGTCCGGCTGCACGGCGAGGCCGAACACGACGTCGTTGCTTCCGGCGAGGAAATTCGTCGTCAGCGTGCCGTTCTTGCCGAACGTCGGATCGAGATCGCCGTCCGCCGCGTGCAGGATGTATGGTGACGGAACCAGGACGAGACACAGGATCGCCGCCGCGAGGGCGGACTTCGAGCCTGAGAAGAGGGATGTGCGGAACACGGATGCCTCCCAGCTGGGGTGAAGGTGGATCGTTTCACCCAGCTAGGCAGGAACCGTCGAAGTCTTTCAGGAGTGAGTGACGCGCCTACTGGCACGAGGCCAGGTGCGAGCGGACGTCGGTCGCGTCGATGCCGCGTCCCTCGAGCTCGCGGCGCAGGCGGCGGAGAATGCGTTCGACCCGGCGGTAGAGCGACGCCTGTTCGATTCCCTCGCGCCGCGCGATGCCGACCACGCTGACGCCGTCGGTGAAGCGCAGCTTCATGATGCGGCGGTCGACCGGATCGAGCGTCGTGAGGGCGCGGGCGAGCGCGCCGACCATGCGCCGGCCTTCGCGCACCGCGACCCCGGCATCGGGCGCGGGCGTGTCGGCATAGCAGGCGTCGAGGCATTCCTCGCCGACGCGCACGCGGCGGACCCGCGCCGGGAGCTGCTCGGCCAGCGTGGCCAGACGCTCGGTCGTGACCGACGGGTCGGTCTTCTTCAGGGTCAGGACGGCCTGATCCAGCGGGATGCCGTCGCGGATGGTCAGCCGCTCGAGCATGACGGCGGTGTCACCCAGCCGGCGGGCCCTCGACGACGCGCGCCACCGGCCCCACGACGACGCCCGGAAGTCCAGGCACTGCCGGGCGATCACGACGGTCAGGAACGTCTTGAAGCTGCTGGACCCGCGGAACTCCCGGATGACGGAATAGTCGTCTTCGATGAGCCGCAGCCGGACGATGGCCCGGAATTCGTCGGCCTCGTCGGGCGTCAGGCGCCGGCGCCGGGCGGCCGCCCGCGCGATGCCATCGATGGCCGGGAGATGGGCCAGGAACAACTGTTGAGGAGTCGGCTGAGCTGTCGCCATGATTCCATAAGCGCAGCCGGCCGGAAAAAGGGGCCATGACCCCCGGGGCGGGGCCTCGGCACGCCTTCGGGCATATATCGCCGCCTGCGTTCCGGGCTAACATGAGCGGCTTTCGACAGATATGAGTCCGGACCCGAGGGGCGAGATCACACTCCTGTTACAGCAAGTGGCTTCCGGCGACCGGGTGGCCGCCGATCGGCTCGCCGACGCCGTCTACGCGGAACTTCGCAGAATTGCACGGCGTCTGATGGCCCACGAGCGGCGCGACCACACGCTGCAACCCACCGTGATTGCCGGCGAGGCCTATGTGAACCTCGTCGAACAGCGGGATCGCAACTGGCAGAACCGCGCCCAGTTCTTCGCCGTCGCCGCCCAGGCGATGCGGCGGCTCCTCGTCGACTACGGCCGCCGCCGCCGCGCGCTCAAACGGGGGGCGCCGCTCCAGCGGATCGAGAGCGACGTCCCCGGCGACGACCTGTCTGAAGCCTACGACGAGATGCTCGCCATCAGCGAAGCGCTCGATCGCCTCAGTGCCATCGACCCCCGGCAGGTGCGCATCGTGGAGTTGAGGTACTTCGGCGGCCTCACGGAAGAAGAGACGGCCGAAGTCCTCGGAATTTCGACTCGCACGGTGAAGCGGGACTGGACGGTCGCCCGCTCCTGGCTCCACGCCGAGCTGTCCCGGCGCTAGCGCTTCTTCGGCGCCTTCTTCTTCTTGGCGCTCTTGGCCGCCTTCTTCGGCGCGGCTTTCTTCGCGGCCTTCTTCGGCGCGGCCTTCTTCTTGGCCGGCGCCTTCTTCTTGGCGGGCGCCTTCTTCGCGGGCGTCTTGTAGGTCTTCTTCGGCTTCTTCGGCTTCGGCGTCTTCAGCGGCGCGGGCGGCGGCTCGGTGGATGCCGCGGTCGCCTCGAAGGCCGGTGCCCCTCCCGGCGCATCACTCTCCATCTTCGGTGCGTCGGCGTACTCCCCGGGCGGGACTGGATGCCCGCTGATCGGTTTGCTCATAGTCGGTTTCTCCTCAGCTAACAGGTCATGCCAAAGAACTCGAAGAACCAGTCGTCGGTCCGCTGCCGCTCGGCCAGCAGGTGCGCCCGCCGCGCGAACGTGTCGCCCTCGATCGTCATCGCCAGACCGGTCGGGAACGACTTGTACGCCCTGAGCGCGTGAATCACGCGCTCGATCCGCTCGCGGCCGAAGTGCACGAACGCCGTGCGGAGACGATTGTGTACCACGGCCGCCCATGCCGCATCAAATGGAATAGTGGTGCGGAAGAGATGTCCGACCTCGATCCCCGGCACGATCAGCATCTCGTAGCCGAGGAGCCAGAGGCGCAGACTCAGCTCGTTGTCGTTGCCACCGAGCTGCCGCATCCCGCAGTCGAACCCACCGGTCGCGGCAAACACGTCCCGCCGCATCGCGAGAAAGCAGCCGGGGAGCACCGGCGCCGGCGCCGGACGGCGTCCCGGCTTCTGCTTCCAGCGCGCGTGGAGGTCGGGACCCGAGAGATACAGCCCGAAGCCGCGCCGTTCCGGCTCGGTCAGGCTGTAGACGCCCGGCGCGGAGGCGCCTACGCGCGGCGATTCCAGCGGCTCGACGAGCGCCCGCCACCACCGCGCCGGCAGGCGCATGTGGGCGTCGCAGAACAGGATGACGTCGCCGCCGGCTTCGGCGGCGCCGATGTTGCGCGCGTTGGCGACGCCGACGCCGTCGGTCTTCAGCAGCCGCACGTCTGGACATGCCGCCAGGCACGTCGTCGATCCATCGGTCGACGCGTCGTCGACGACGATCAGCTCGCGCCTGGCCTTGGGCAGCGTCCGGCGCAAATCGGCGATGGTGGCGTGCAGCTCGGCTCCTTCGTTCCGCGTGATGATCACCACGCTGATCGAGTCGAGCCTCATCGTGGAGACGCCTCGTGGCGCCACCACAGGTTGCCGGTGGACTCGGCGATCGTGAAGATGAGCGAGTCCATCGATGCCGTCAGCCCGATCGCGCCGTACTGCGGGACGGGCGATCGCAGCAGCTCGCGGGCGTGGTGGAAGTGCGCGACGGGATACGCGGGGCCCGCCGGGCGGCCCGAGGCCGGGTCGACGGGGCGCGCCCACAGGCAGCGGAAGCCGTCCCGGTCGGAGATGAAGAAGAGCCGCTTGCCGTCGGGCGCCCAGTACGGCTCGCGATCGGTCGTCTGGCCGTCGCTCATCGGGATCCACTGGGCGTCGGCCACCGGTCCGCCGTGCGTGTTGGGGACGATGAAGATCTCACGCGCGGGACCGTTGCGCGCGCCGGCGCAGAGCGCCACCCAGCGGCCGTCGGGCGAGAAGTGTCCCGCGAACTGCATCCGGTCGGGGCGATCCGATCCGCCGATCAGCGGACGGACCTTCCCGCCCGACCAGAGCAACAGCCGCTCATCCGACTGGCCCGACTCGAAGAGCGCCTCCGTGCCGTCGTGGTTCAGGTGCGTCGGCCAGCCGCAGCCGTTGCAGATCGCCTCGGGCAGGCCCGTGCCGCCGAGGCTCAGGCGGTAGTTCACCTTCTCGGCGCCGCGGTAGACGATCGACTTGCCGTCGCCACTGAGGACGACGCGAACGAAATCCGGGGATTCGACGGTCGTCACCAGCCGCTGATCCGCCGTGGCCGGATCGACCGCGACGACGCGATACCCGGTCGCCTGGCGCGCCGAGAAGACGAGCAGCCGGCCGTCGTCGCTGATCGACGGCGATCCGATCTGCGAGAGGTTCGACAGCAGATGCTCGGCGGTGGCGTGCGGCTCGTTGGACGAGAACGGCACACGGCGAAGCCGCGATTCGATCGACAGGCTCGCGAA
>Ga0126379_10002779_pt1 | contig 11200 bp, 20 predicted proteins | sample PanSoiMetPlot_24_FD_92640 | JGI IMG/M metagenome (GOLD analysis project Ga0126379, IMG submission 92640) | Tropical forest soil microbial communities from Panama - MetaG Plot_24 | ecosystem: Environmental > Terrestrial > Soil > Tropical forest > Bulk soil | place: Panama | collected 2016-02-17
AATAATAAGCGCTATTGGTAATGCACAGAAATCAGTGAAGGTACTTGCATACAGTTTCACGAGTGAACCCATAATCAATGCATTGATTAATGCACATAAAAATGGAATCCTTGTAGAAGCAATACTTGATGATGGATCGAATAACGAAGACTCCTCCGGATATGTAGCATTGAAACAAGTGGGTATTCGAGTGTTACTCGATAATAGCCACAAGATTCAACACAACAAAGTGATAATCATCGATGACGAAATTGTACTCACAGGTAGTTTCAATTTCAGCAAAAGTGCAGAAGAAAATAACGCCGAGAACTCAGTACCAATATTCGACCCGAGTTTCGTGAAATTATATTTGGAGGATTATAAGAAGCATTTAGATCACTCAAAGTAGAGGAAGAAAAATGAGAAAGTTTCAAGATTTAACCGAAGGAGATTTATTTATTATATATAAACAATTATTTGAAGAAGGTATGTTATTATATGTGAAATGTTTTCCTATGACTCGACATAATAAGGAGATAAATGCGTTATCGGTATTCACGGCAGATACAGCATATATAGATGAAGATGTACCTGTAGTAAAAGTATTCAAATGAAAGGTATTGATTATGGACGAGAATCTTATGAGACAAGCAAGAGATATAACGACGAAATTCCTTGAAAGGAAAATAACTAGTGACGAATTGATAGTGGAACTTCGTCAAATATTGAACGTAAGAAATGTTCTTGACGAAGAAGTTAATGGATTGAGAGTTTCAACAGTATATATTGCTAGAGGATTTGAGACAGCTATTGTGGATGATAATGGAGCGCATCCAGTAGAGAGATATGAAACTTACGAAGAAGCTATTCTTGGTCATGAAAGATGGAAGGAGAAAGCAAAGACATTAGAAACTATAACGAAATTGGCTTGGTTATCTGTTCCTGAAGAAGTAATCAAATTAAAGAGAACGTAATGAAAGCAAAAAGGATTCGACGAGCAGGATTAGATCCTTTAGAATCACAGATTCAAGAAGATATAATGCGGATGCTATTGCTAAAGAAATGGTTAACAAAATCAACCCACGGATCGATTTTCCAATACGGGTTTCCCGATATATATGCCGCACACAGGAGTTATGGTGCGCGTTGGATTGAAGTGAAGAATCCTAATGGATTCAGTTTCACTCCAGCACAATTAGAGTTCTTCCCACTATTAGCTGCACATGGCGTCGGCGTGTGGATCTTAACAAGTGCAACAGAACACGAATATGAAAAGCTGTTTTGCCCCGCGAATTGGTATTGGTTTCTAGGAAAAAGCAAGCTTTGATTCCGAATGGCGATTCCTGAATCAATTATAGTGTCCTAACAAGGGCAACCTCTCAAGGAGAAGACAATGGCGTTTGTTGAGTACAGATTTGAGCTATTGCCTAAGACTGAAGATATTATTCGCTCCATGACTCCCAAGTTTGGTTATGATGGATTCGGAGAGTTAACCTTCTATCGAACATATTCTCGTGAGAAGGAAGGTAGGCAAGAAAATTGGGCAGACTGTGTTCTGCGTGTAACGAATGGTACATTCTCTATTCGCAAAGATTGGTATATTCGTAATCATATTACTTGGGACGAAGAGTATTGGCAATCATTCGCCAAGAAATTCGCTATAGCCATGTTCAAGATGTGGTGGCTACCTCCAGGAAGAGGATTATGGGCAATGGGGACGGATTTCGTTTATCAACGCGGCAGTATGGCCTTACAAAATTGTGGCTTTACTTTAATAGAAAAAGAATTTGGTGATGATATAAATTGGCTTATGGATTCTCTTATGTGCGGTGTAGGTGTTGGCTTTGAAGCAATCAGGGAAGATGATTTGGAGCTTTATGAACCTGGAGGAGTTTATGATTTCATAATCCCTGATACTCGGGAAGGTTGGTGTGATTCCGTTAAAGCACTTATTGATTCTTATCGTTATCCATACATGAAAAAGCCTAAGTTTGTTTATGATAAAATACGACCTGCTGGAACAAAAATTAAAGGCTTTGGTGGTATTTGTTCTGGTTATAAATCTCTAGAATATTACCATCAACAAATAGAAACATACTGTCATTATTATTTAGGAGATATGCAAAATTATGATTCTGTTCTTTTGAAGAATGATTTAGCAAATGGGGCTGGTTGTTGTGTTGTTAGCGGAAACGTAAGACGCAGTGCGGAATTAAGTCAAGGAAAGATTACGGATCAAACTTTTCTTAATCTTAAAGATTATGATATTTATCCTCATCGTGAAAATATAGGTTGGATGGCTAATTGTTCAGTAATTTTAGAGAATGATTCCGATTTTGAAATGATGGAAGAGATATCACAAAGAGTAATTAAGAATGGAGAACCTGGATATATAAATAAACAAAATTTGCCTTATGCTCGTATAGACAAGAAAATGAAAGGACTTCGCAAAGATAAGGCAATCGGGTTTAATCCTTGCCAGCCGGCATTTTCTAAGATACTTACGAAACAAGGAATTCGGCAATTCAAAGATATTCAGATTGAAGATATAATATGGTCTGAATATGGTTGGACAAAAGTGTTAAATAAATGGTCAACAGGAATAAAGCCTATTTATAAATATCAAACAACTGCTAATATATTTTATGGAACAGAGAATCATCGTATTGTTAGTAATTATTTCAAAATAGAAGTAGGCAAAGCATCCTCTATCGATGTTCTTGCAGGAGAATATAAGGAAAATATTGAGAGAGATCAACAAGCCATTATAGATGGCTTAGTTATTGGAGATGGTACTAAACAAAATAATAAAATTCTTTTATGTATAGGAGAAAAAGATCAAGACTATTTCAAATCTTCAATTCAATATTTCATTCACGACCATTATAATAAAGCTTACGAATATCGTGTAATGACAACAATTACATTGGATGAGTTACCAAATATTTATTTACGAGTGATTCCAGATAGATTTATATATGCAAATAGAGATATTGTTGCAAGCTTTTTAAGAGGATTATATTCTGCAAATGGATCTATTTGTGGAAATAGAGTAACATTAAAAGCAACATCATTCAAGCTTATTGAGCAAGTACAACTAATGTTATCATCTATAGGAATTCGTTCCTATTGGACAAAAAATAAATTAAAAGATGTTGAGTTCAATAATGGAATTTATACTTGTAAAGAATCTTATGATTTAAATATTTCTAATGATAGAATCAAATTTGCAAATATCATTGGATTTATTCAATCCCATAAAATGCAAGCATTACAAGATTTAATTGATCGAATGTATAAATCTATATACGCAAATAAAGGCAATATTAAGAATTCATATGATATTATATCAATTGAATATTTAGGTGAAGAAGAAGTATTTGATATAACTGTTGAACAAGATACACATACATATTGGACACAAGGTTGTAATGTTTCAAACTGCGGAGAGCAGCCCCTTGAAAATAAAGAATTGTGTTGCCTAGCTGAAACATTTCCAACAGTTTGTGAAAATGAGACAGAATGGTATAAAGCATGTGAATATGCAAACTTTTATGCACAAACTGTAACTCTATTACCTACTCATCAACCTACTACTAATCGTATAATAGCCAAAAATCGTCGAATAGGTATTTCAATATCGGATTTTACAGGTTGGAAATATTATGAAGGATTAAACAAAGTAATTAAATATATGAGGAATGGGTATAAACTCATTAGGAAATGTAACAAGAAGCTTGCTGCCGAAGCAGGAGTACCAGAGTCAATTAGAATAACCAACGTAAAGCCCGGAGGAACTGTTCCAAAGCTTCCAGGTAAGACTCCAGGTGCAGGATATCCAACATTCAAGGAAACATTAAGACGAATTCGGATTCAACAAGATACACCATTTCATAAAATCTTGATCGATGCCAATATTCCTTATGAAAAAGATTATTACTCCATGAATACGGATGTGTTCAGTTATCCAATTATACAAGGGCCAGCATTACCTGCTTATGAAATATCTGTTTGGGAACAAGCATTTAATCTTATTACCTTGCAAAGAGAGTGGGCTGATAACGCTGTTTCCAATACTCTTTACTTTAGACCAAAATGGCCATTGATTAAGAAGTTTGACTCATATGATTATCTTACACAAATTTATATTGAAGGATTGACAACAGAAGTTAAACAATGGAATGATATCAATCAGAAGATTGAGAACGCAGAACACAAGGAAGAGATCTTGTTTGATGATTACAAAATCATCGTGTATAGAACCAAGGATTGGGATTTCAAGGAAATCAAAATATTCAAGTATGATCCCAAACATGAAGAAGATTGTTTGGAAGCAGTAATGACACATATAGCACCCTTAACTAAATCCGCTACATTCTTACCTCATTCACCTAAGGGTGCATATGTGCAGATGCCGGAAGAAGGTCTTACTTATGAGGAGTATCAAGAACTGAAGGCAAGAATCAAGAATATTGATTGGTCATCTTACCGTGGCTCAGATGGTATAGATGAAAAATACTGTGATAATCAAAGCTGCATAGGAATAAACAAATGAAATTAGTTGGATTGTTTGTCGATGTTAGTGATCTGTACACTAATATCGACAGGAAGTATAATGGGAGGAAACTAGATTACAAAAAATATCTGACATTTGCAAAAGGAGATAATCAACTTTACCGGGCTATTGCATATGGAGGACAAATAGGCAATAAAAGTATAGATTTCATCACATACTTAAGATACGTTGGTTATGAACCTAAATACAAAGAATATGATGCAACAGAACGGAAAGATTTCCGTGCTAACTGGGATGTCGGTATAACTATTGATATTGTTACACAACTAGATAGGATTGATATAGTTTATTTAGGTTCATCATCGAAAAGACTTATTCCCTTAGTAGATTATATTCAATCTAGAGGAAGAATATGTCATATATTCGCGTGTAACATAAATCACGACCTATTGATTAGAGCCAATTCATATACAGAGATTACAGAAGATTTACTTGCTGTATCAAAGGAAGATTCAGAAGAAGAATCTAGTACTTCTTAATAATGAGAATGATTATGAATCAATTTTATGTATATGGGCATTATGAAAATAATAATTATCCATTTTACATTGGTAAAGGAAGTGGTAAAAGAGCTTACGATCACTTATATCCTTCACAATTAGAAAAAGAAACATTATTTTATCAAAAATTAAGAGAAATGATTTCTAAAAGTAATTTACCAATAATAAAAATTATTAAAGATAATTTAACAGAGAAAGAAGCACTCGATTTAGAAGAACAATTAATAATAAAATATGGAAGAATAATTGATGGTGGATTACTATATAATATTTCTAAAAGAGGCTGTGAGTTTACAGATGAATCAAAATTAAAAATAAGTATTGCTTTAGCTACAAGAGAAATATCAACAAATACAAGAATTAAAAGATCAATAATCAATACAAAAAGAATTTATCCAAAAGAAACAAGATTAAAAATGAGAAAAAGGAAAAATTGTATATCTATATGTTCTTATAATTTATTAACAAATAAAGTTATAAAATATTATCCGTCTATTAGCTCTGTTAAGTTTGATGGATATAGTGCCGGTGGTATATATAGAGTATTGAAAAAAAGAAGTTCTCATCATGCACTATTAGGTTGGCGAGAATTAACAGAAGAAGAGTCTTCTCTTCTTAGTGATTTTAATGAACCATTTGAGGCTAAAAAGATGCCACTACCGAATGAACCGCCGTATTTCGATGTCTACCCTGATGAACCTTATCAGAAGGTAGATCCGCCACCTAATCCAATGAATCCACCTATGTTTCCTGAAGAGAAAGCTATGTATGAAGGATCTGAAGGACCAGCATATGCCCCACCTGATAGTAATACAAATGCCACATGGGAAGATAAGTCAAGTATGGGATCAAATAGTTGCAATTGTTGCGGGGAGCAAATGAAGATGCAGGTAATGGGCCAAAAAGGTATCTACTGTTGTACGCAATGCATGCTTGAAGCTGAAGGTAGTATGTATCAATGAACTTGATTAAACAAAAATATCGATGGTCATGTTTAACAGCATCTTTTGCAATGGCATTAGGTGTTAGTGAAGATGACTTAATGAATGTAATAGGACATCAAGGTGATGAAGTTATATGGCCAGATTTGCAAGAACCATATATGCGACGTAGTTTCCATATATCGGAACTGGTTATTGCATCACTAAAGCTAGGTTACTCTGCTTCTCCAGTTGATGCATTACCAGTATCCGAGATTAAGCCAAGTTTGAAAATTAATCATGTCAAAGACAAAATTAACAGGGCAATTGGTTCAGGTTCTATTGCAATGTCAGAACTACTTATAATCAAACACCACTTAGACTCTATAGGAAGTGATATTTACCCCGTGCCAATATTTGATTTCCATGATATAATCAAAAACAATTCAGGTGTATTAATCGGAGAAACATTGGGCGGACGACCTCATGCTGTCGCTTGGAATGGAAATTTATGTTATGACCCCACTGGTCCGATAACATATAATGTTATGGAGTTCTTGATTGAAACATTCTATATTGTGAAAAAAGTGAGGTAATATGGATGACAGATATGTAGCTAAAATTATAATTCCAGTTATGTTTGTCGCCCTTTTACTAATAATCCTACTTTGGATCTATTAATCATGATTGAACTACAGTACAATTCCGAAAATTCGTGGAGTATAGTAGCAACAGATGGAACTAATATAGTGATTCTGAGATCAAATCTTACAAAAGATATAGCAACGAAACTAGCAAATGCAATACGAGCTATGGTCAATATAGAGATTACAAAATCAAAATCACACTAATCAAATCAATTTCACAAAATGAAAATTCCTCTTGACAAGGGCAGAAATATGTGGTATACTATAGTAGGGACCGTGCTATGCGTTATGTACGGGAAAGATTTGATTATTGAATCAAAGACCATTATCGAGAAAGGATTTAGGAATCATGATTTACAACAAGACTCAAATGATGCGTTGTATCCATCGTGATGAATATCTTATGGCGATATATCAACAATTCTTGAGAGATGGATCAGATATTGATGATGCCATTCATGCAACATTCGTGGAAGGTCCTATTGATATGAAACTATGGGAATCTATGGCGGTATATGATATTCCCGCCAGTTCAGAAACCGAGGAAATGAGAGATATTCGATTATTAGTTGAAAAACATGGATGGAAAAGATTCATGAAAGGATTAACAGGATTTGCAGAAAGACAGGTAAGAATTATGAAGAAGTCTGGCCTTCCTCAAAGAGAGAAAGAGTGGAGCGCCATTGCAGATAAATTCGCATCGACTAGAAAGAATGTATCTGGCGATTAAGTAATCAAAGCTCAACGCCATGTTGGGCACCTGCGAGGGGACGCAGAAGATGTGGCTTAAAGGAAAGAAGCTTCGTGGAAAGTCTATTATTGCACCATTATATGTGAAGTTCCCTGCTCCTATAACAGATGAGAGATTAGCTGAACTTGTTCCGAGACTTAGATTAGGGGATGAATCTGTCTATGACGAGATATTCTTTGGCCACATACGATTAGCAATATCGATTGTAAGTAAATATGTATGGCAATGCCCGAAGCTTGAAGATGACTTACTTGCAGAGGGAATGTATGCATTGACAATTGCTATCAAACATGCAAGACACAAGTTAAGAGATAACAATATAACTCCCTGGATTACAACTAATGTGCATCGTTATCTCTCTGCTTGTATAGATAAGCATCGTAACAGGAAGTCCGACTTGTTCAAATCGGAGTTAGATGATAAAGAGATTATAGAAAGGGAGATTCAGGAATCAATTGAAGCTGCTATAACAGTAGAGAAGGACTCTGTAAGGCGAGAACTCAAGAATTTGATTATTAACCTCCGAGCGAAAGGATACAATGACCGCGAAATCAGTGAAATTATAGGCTATTCAAACTCATTCGTAAACAAACTACGTTCCGAAGTAGAAACAGAATTCGAAAAGGTACGATATGATTAACATACATCGAATCAAAGAATCATTTGTGGAGAAAAACATTGCTCCACCGATTACTATTGATGCTAATGGGCATATTATTGATGGTTATCACCGTTGGAGAGTAATACAACTAATCGAAGGTACATTAGATACACCTACATATTTAAATGAATTATGGAACTTTGAGAAAGGAGAGGAATATGAAGAAAATTATGGAAGTTAGATTATGGTCTAATGAGAGAGGAACTTAATATGCGAAAAATTGATTACCTAAGTCCAAGTGCAATTCAAAAATTCAAAGACAGTAAAGATGAATTTTATCTTAAGTATTTATGCTTTGATAGAGTTCAAGATGAGCCTCAGAGTTTGCCAATGGCAGCAGGAAGCAGTTTTGATGCCTATGTAAAGAATTACCTCTTTGAACGGTTATTTGGAAAAGGTTATGATCCAAAATTCGATTTACAATCATTATTTGATGCACAAGTTCAAAGTCATAATAGAGATACGGCATATGAAGTTGGTAAATACTGTTTTGATGAATATAAACAAACAGGTGCATTAACTGATCTTCTCTTAGATTTACAGCAATCTGTTAACGTTCCAAGATTCGAAGTTGAAATCAAAGGTGTCGTTTCAGGTTATCGCGAAGGTATGATTAAAGAATCATATGGTATAACATTCCTTGGCAAACCGGATTTGTTCTATATTAATAAAGCAGGAATGTTTGTGATTCTTGATTGGAAAGTATCCGGATACTACAGCAAATACAATACATCTCCATTGGCAGGTTATGTACGATTGCGCGGAGATGGTAAGAAAAGTGGACATCATCGGGATTGTATTCTTCTAATGCATGGTGGAACACTTATAAATGGTGGAACATATTTAGAACAATTAAATGAGCAGTGGGCTACTCAGCTAAGTATTTATGCATGGCTTGGTGGTTCGGAAATTGGTGATGATTTCATAGCTGCAATAGATCAAATTTGTTGTTCTCCAAGTGGTACAAATAAGCCATTAATCAGAGTTGCAGAGCATAGATTAAGAATTACACCAAAATTTCAGCATAGCGTATTTGCAACAGCTCAACATATTTGGACATTATGCCACAGTGACCATTTCTTTGAAGAACTAACCAAGGAGGAATCGCAAGCTCGATGTGCATTACTTGATACAGAAGCGAAAGCATTGAGAGGCGATGGTAGTCAAAAGGATCAAGATTTCTTAAGAATTACGAGGGAAAGATGATTATTGAAGTGCCAGATGATATGGACAAAAAGACTGCTCGATTGGTAAAAGCATTGAAGAAACATATTGAGAAAAATAATAGTAAGGTTACACTTGAAGTATCACTAGAAATCTCCAAGAACTGTGATATTGTTGCTGTAGAAAATTATATCCGCGAGGCATTGCAAAATGGTCGGTTATTAAAAAATCCGATTCCAAATCTAAATCGCAAGAGCATTACAGTCAAACACAAGAAGGAGTAATTTATGCCGGCTGGAATGATATTTTGGATGTTAATGATTCTTTGGTTCATTGGCCTAGTCGCTGTAGGCTATGGTCGTCGTGCAGAAACATGGATTCCGTACTTTGTCGGTGGTGGGATAGTATTATTTATTTTGATGTTTCTCCTTGGATGGAAAACATTTGGGTTTGTCGTTCAATAAAAGGAGAAAGCATTGAAAGCAATAGTATCACAAGCTGCAATATATTATAAAGAGTTGCAGCTATTGAGAAAAAGAATTACGAAAGCGGAAAACAGATTAAATGCATTAGTAGAACAATTAAATAACGCAGATTATATTATGCTTACCTACCAGATTGATTCCAGAATCGAAAGGAGTAAATATGCCAAAGCTCTTTAATTGCCCAAGGTGTCTTGATACTCAACGTGGTAAATGTAAATTCTGTTATTACAAAATCTTCAAGCTTGATAGGAAGAAAGAGAGAAGTAAATTTCTCAAACAACTACATACCGCAGCAAAGACAACACAAATGGAAACATTTGGTAGTGAAGCTGTTGATAAAGCAGTTAAACAAGAATATGGTCCTTGGCTAGATAAGTGAAGGAATAGAAGATGAAAGAAGATGTTGCCAAAGGGTTATGTTGTTCAAGTTGTGGAGTATATTTCATAAGTGAACATGGATATCCTGTATTATGTGAGTATTGTTGGGAAACATGGACGATGGAAGATCGTCCAAAAGATTCCTTAATCAAAGCAACATTAGAGGAAGTAAAATGAACTCAAAAGAAGAAAAGAAGCTTTCATTGCTAACTGATGTGCAATTAGAAGCAAGATGCAACATATTGGAAATTATGATTCACAAATGCAAGGACGACAAGAATAGACCATTCTTGAATAAACTATTTCAATCTTTGATTAATGAACAAGTTCGTAGAGATTTAACAAAATGAAGATAATTTTGGATCTCGATGGGGTGCTTTCTGACTTTGTGCAAGCATTTGCGTATCATCATGGAGTTATAAAATCCATTGATGGTAAATATACATGGAAAGAGAAAGGATCTTATAGTCTCGAAAATCTCGGAATAGGAGAAAAAGACCTTTGGAGCAATGTAGACAAAAATTTCTGGGAATCAATGCCAGTTACTCAAGAGGGCCCATTCTTACTTAGACTCATAAGGAGTTATGTCGAAGTAGAAGATATAGCTGTCATAACACATTTCCCATACGATCAAGGAATGAATCTTCATCAAATAGGAGATTATTTCATTGGGAAACTCAAGTGGTTGGAAAGAAATTTCCCCGAACTTGTACCGAATTTCTATATAAGTGGTAATAAAACATTCTTTGCTAACAACGATTTCATTCTAATTGACGATCATGAATCAAACATAGATATATTTGAAAAAGAAGGTGGTATAGGAATTTTAATTCCACGAGTTTGGAATAGGTTACACCATTTAGAAAAATATTTAATTAAACATGTTTCAACAAAATTAAAACAGATATTCGAAAGAACATAAATGATAATCAAATTGGTTGGCGGTCCCTTTAATGGCGGCGAATTTGAATTCGAGGATGGAGATCCTATCCATGTAATTTGTATGGCAGAAGACGAATCGGAATCTCATGCGTGGTACTTCTTCAAAAAGATTACCAAATCAACTATTGAACTTAAATACACAGGACATGACGGCGCTCATTTGATGGAATGTTATCATGATTAAGGGAGAAGTAATG
>Ga0126379_10002781_pt1 | contig 11195 bp, 14 predicted proteins | sample PanSoiMetPlot_24_FD_92640 | JGI IMG/M metagenome (GOLD analysis project Ga0126379, IMG submission 92640) | Tropical forest soil microbial communities from Panama - MetaG Plot_24 | ecosystem: Environmental > Terrestrial > Soil > Tropical forest > Bulk soil | place: Panama | collected 2016-02-17
CCCTACCATCTGCTACTAGCTTCGCGAATGCCCGCTGTTTGTTGGTCAGGCCCATTGGCGTCCCATGTGCAGTCTACCGCATGCCGGCCGCCGTTCGATGTGGGGCGAATTCGCGCCGCGCCAAAGGCGCCGGCGCGCCACCTAGTACCGGATCTCGAGCCGGCCGGCCGGCTCGTGCGCGGCCGTTTGCAGCGGGGCCCGCGGCCGGCTCGTTTGCAGCGTTCACCTGGATGCGGCCGGCTCGGCTCGGCTCGATGCTAGGTAGTTATATTCGGCATTCTCCATATTCTGATCTAGCTATCCCAATCTCCCAAACGGGCGCCTTTGGCGTCCGTTTGGGACACGGGTGCCGGCCGCGTGGGTGGTGCCGGCCGGCTTTCGCCGGCCGGCACCCGTACCAGGGGACCCCCGCAGGCGCCGCGCAAAGCGCGGCGCCTGCGGCGCGAGTTCCCCGACCACGGTTCGGCGTTTCCGGGGAATCGGTTCGGGGGCGTTTTCCTGGAATCGGTTCCACGGTTTCCCGGTTCCTCGGTTTCCCGGAATTCGAATTTTCGGATGGGACCCATCTCGAGGCGCGGGTTCCAGATAAAAAACGGCCGCTATACACTTCGGTCAGGTGGCAACCTGAAAGGGCCGGCGCGATTTTGACACCACTTGCGCGTGGGAGAAGTGCTGGTCCAGATTGGGCCACCACCCCCTCGAGTTTCTAACTCTATATAAAAAATATGATCATGCTCTTTTCTAGAACTATTAAGATCTATAGGACTTATAGTCCAAATTGGACCACACCGGGAATCAACAACTTACGCTGGCCAATATGGACCGTGGTCCAAACTTTGAGCCTCGCGCGCGTAAGAGCACGTGTCCGATCGGTCCAATTGGGCCAATTAAAAAAAAACAACACATGAAAATGCTGTCACAGGCTCAGGTTCACAGAATTGTATACATATTCACAGGATTCCACCAGGTCCAGCAGAAATTCGCGCATTTCCAGGGTAGACCGTACCACCTTGACTATGGCTCCTGCTTCGGACCATTCCCGTAATTTAGCCTTTTGGAGAGGTGTGGGAGACCTGCCTGGGGCCTTAAGTTCCACCTCGCAATGGTGGCCACGGTAGAGGAAGTAGAGGTCAGGGTCGCCGCGGACGCTAAAGGCGGTGCCATGGCGTTTGCGGTAGAGGATTCCCCTCTGTTTCAGCAGCCTTTCGACGCTGGCGAGCAGGGAGGCTTCGCGCATAAATCCAGCCGGATCAGACTGGCGTCAGGCCGTGCAGGGCGGCGGCGAAATCGCGCCGGGCCCGCTCGGCGTTCTCCTCGTCCCTCTGGTGGATGGGGCAGTGGGCGTCGCAGGTGACCAGGGAGTCGGGGCGCGGCGGGAGATGCACCAGGTGCAGCCGGCCGGCGGGGTGCTGGCCGCAGACCACGCAGGGCCGGCTGGTGAATTTAGGCGAGAGGCGGTCGCAGGTCATGCGCGCTTATTCGTCGGTCTGGGTCTCCTCGGCGCACCAGACGATGGAGGCAATGCGCACATCCACGGTTTCCACTTGGCGCAAGCCGCCGCGGCTATCGTTCACCAGGTGGAACCAGCCCTCCAGATACCCGCCTGGCGCCAGCAGGCTGGCGAAGTGGCCGTGGATGATGGACTGGGAGAAGCGGATGGGGATGGGGTGACCGGCCAGGCACAGGATGTAGTGGCCGGGAGAGAAGAGGGCCTTGAGCAGGCTGGCCGGATAGCGGCGGGCGCACTCCGGGCAGACGGTGCGTTCCTCCTCGGGTCCACGTAGGTCGTTGAGGAGATGGGGCGTGCCACACGCCATGCAGGCTTCATGGGTGCGGGCGATCATTTGGGTTGCGTGCATGTTAGGGGTTCTTTCTTTCCGTGTGTTGGGTTACCGCAGGCAGATTTTTTCTCTTTTTCCGTGTCCACGGGTAGCCGAAACTGGCGGCCGGGACGTCCCGCGGCTGATAGAGGGCGAACGGATCTCGGCGCACGGACTCCGGTAGATCCGCCCAGGGCAGGCTTAGCAGGTGGTCCTCCAGGCAGGTTTGCAGGATGGTGGTGCGTCCGCCCAGGAAGAGGGCGGCATCGATGGTGGCGGCCGGCACCCGGTTCGCGATTCGGTGAAGGATGCGGTCTACTGTCGTCATGATGGTTACGACATCCACGGCCAGGGCCATGTGATCTTCAGCGGTGAGGTGGAGCACCCTCCACCCTTTGGTTGTTTGCATGGTTTCTCCTTATTCTTTTTTGGGTTGATTTTGTGGTAGTGGCTGATAGGTGTAGACGCGCCGGCGGCTGCCGTCGGCGTTGCGCGGCCGCAGGGTGGCGAACCAGCCCAGCCGGCTGAGGGAGATGCCGACCTGGATTTCGTCGCGCCGCTCCCAGTGGCCTTTGTCTTTGTTGATGGCGTACTGCAGCACGTTGGCAGTGGTGACCTCGGGCGGGTCGGTGGAGGTGAGGCGGTCTTTAGTCACCCAGCGCTCGATCACGGCGTCCCAGGGGTGGGGTTGATAGCGCTCGTTCTGTTGTTCGCAGGCGATTTGGGTGAGCTCGGTGGTGTTCAGCCACCAGGGTTCGCCCTTGCGGTAGCGCGCTACCGCTTCGGCCCACAGCTGGTCCCGGTCCTGGCGCAGGCGGGCGAGCTCAACCGGGCCGCATTTGAGCGGCCAGAAGCGGCGCGCGCCGGTCTCGTCTTTGAGGTACTGCGACTGATTGACGGAGCCGCCGAAGACGCACTGCCGCGGGAACCAGCCCTGGTGGCGCTCGTAGGGGGGGCGAAAGTGATCTTTGGGGCGGGCCAGGAAGGCCTTGACTTTACTGACCTCTGCCCGGCTCATGGCGTCCAGTTCGGGCAGCTCCACGATCCAGACGCCGGCGGTGGCGAGCTGGGCATCTTTGGTGTACAGGTCCGGGATATCGTCGCTGTAGAAGTCGCCCCCCAGGATTTGGAAGGTGGTGGATTTGCCGATGCCCTGGGCGCCTTCGAGGATGAGGGTATGATCGGCGCGGCACCCGGGTTCAAAGACTCTGGCGACAGCGCTGATCATCCAGCGGGGGCCGATGGCGCGCAGGTAGTCGCCGAGGGGGCCTTGTTTGTCTTCATCGGGGCTGCCGGGGTCGGCCCCGCAGTAGGTGATCAGCCAGTCATCCAGGCGGCCGACGCCGTCCCAGTGGAGGCGCTCGAGATACTGGCGTACGGGGTGGTAGCTGGCGCCGCGCGCAATGGTGCTGGCGGCTTTGGCGGCCACCGTATCCGAGACCCGGATCCCCTGGTGCTCCAGCCACTCGGTGAGCAGGATGTCGTCCTGGTCGCCCCAGGCGCCCGCCTCCCCGCCCCAGGGCGGGGTGCGGGCGGTCTCGATCTGGAGGGCGAACTGATTGAAGCGCAATACATCTTGCATGGCGGGGGCGACGCGCAGCGCCAGCAGGGTGTTGCCGATGGTGCCCATGATCTTGCCCTGCTCGGTGCGCACCAGCTCGTCCCGCCAGTCGAAGCGCGCGGCGTGCCGGACTAGATCCATGTAGCCTCCCCAGCCGTACCGGGCCAGGTAGTCGTCGACGCCGTTGATGCCTTCCTCGGGCGGCAGGTGGACGTACCAGACTTCGGCGCCGCGCCGCTCGAGCTCGCGCGCGAGGGAGTGGCGCGCGGAGGCCACATGGCGGTTGGAGAGGACGTTGGTGTCGAAGACCAGGTAGACCAGGCGGCGCAGCGCCCAGCCCCCGTGGCCGTCCGGGATCGCCCACACCACGCGATCGAGATCAGGGATGACGCCGTAGTCGGGCGCGCGCAGGCCGTTCGAGTCGGTGCGGATGCCGATCACGCCGCGCCAGGAGGAGACGCCGAACAGGCTGAAGGAGGCGAAGAGGGCGGCGCCCGTGCCGTTACCGCCCGCCTCGAGCGCGGCCCGGTGCAGGGCGAGGTACTTTTTTTCGCCCTCGCTGATGTGCAGGGGCTTATGCGGGTCGGTGAGGTCGGCCGGGTCCTCCAGCACGGCGTAGATGCGGTTGCGCGAGCCGGGCGCGGCCAGGTACTTGTAGGCGGTCTTGCCGCCCGGGTCGACGGGCGGGTCGTCCAGGCGCAGGCGCACCACGCTGACGTCGGAGGTGCCCGGCCAGAAGCAGGGGAAGGCGATGCCGGCGCAGTTGCCGTGCTTGCGGCCCACCAGCTCGCAGCCCTCGATGGAGGGGACGCGGTAGAGGCCGGCGGCGGTGGCGACCGGCGGGGTGATGTAGCAATGCTCGAGCAGCTCGAGGTCTTCTGCGGTCAGCCGCATGGCGTCTGGTCCTCAACGGTGCTCAGAAGGCGATTTCTTCCTCCTGGTCCCTCGTTTTCCCGGGAGTTTGGCCGCCGGGCGCATCCGGCGCGCCGCCGCTCTCCTCCTCCGCCGCGCCGTCTTCGTAGTCGGCCGCGTCGAGCGCCAGCGGGTTCAGGATCGAGCGCATGCGCTCCTGGTAGGGGCGCAGCAGGCGCTGCTCGTCGGCGGAGAGCAGGCGGCCCAGGCGGAACGTCATGCGCGCGTATTCGATGCCGTCCTCGTTGGAAGCCTTCTCGAGCGAGATCTTGGTCGAGACAGTCCAGAAGGAGAGCTGCCGGCTGGCCAGCATCAGGAAGTACTGGGAGGCGGCGCGCAGCGAGGTGGGGGGCACGGCGATCAGGGAGGGCAGCACCTCGCCCGGCCGCACCAGGAGCAGCTGGCGGACCTGCTTGCAGGCCTGCCCGCGGCCGCCCTTGGGGGAGGAGCCGAATTTGGCGAAGGGGCACAGGTTGCACTCGCCCCCGGGATTGCCCACGCCGGTGAAGCCGTCCCGCGAGATGCAGTCGGGCGGCTTCTTGCCGCCGCCCTCGTTGCGCGCCTTGGCCCAGTAGAGGCGGCCGGGGCGCCAGGCGAGCACGATGCCTTCGATCTGCTTGGCGGTCTCCTCCCCATCGAGCGTCTGGATCGACCAGAGCAGGCTGCCGCCCGAGGGAGCTTTGATGCGCGGCAGATCGAGCGAGGCCGCGCCGGCCGTGCCCAGGTTCTCCTGGAACACGGTGAGCATGTGTTGCATAGTTTCCGGCTGGAGTAAGGCGTACTCGTTATCCTCGGGCCGGACGGTGAGATCGTTTTTTGGCATAATCATGAGTGAAGTTCCTTTGGTTGATGGTTGATCCTTAACGGTAAGAGGCCGGCCCGCGCCGGCCTTTTTATTTGCCGGTCTCGAGCGCGATCACCGAATACGTGGGGTCGAGATTGAGTACCTGGGCTAGCCCGGCGGGCAGCACGTCCGCGATCGAGGCCAGGTCGCCTGAGCGCAGCTGGTCCGCGTACTCGCTCTCGAGCTCGCGCACGTGCTTGGAGAGCGTGGAGACGTTGTACTGCTCCTTGACGAACTGCGCCATGCCGTGGCGCTTGAGGGCGGCGCAGACCTGCGCGGCCGAGACGCCCTCCCGCGCCCGCACGTAGAGCTGCCGGCGCAGGAAGATGGTGAAGCCCTCGACCGAGACCTTGTCGTAGCCGCCCACTCCCAGGAAGTCGCGCAGCTGGTACTCGAGCACGTCGAGCGCGCTTTCGATCTGCTTCAAGCGGTCGGTGAGCGCGCGCTTTTCTTTGGTCAGGGTGGCGAAGCGGGCGAAGGCCGCATACTCGGGCCGGTCCGGCTGCCACTCGCCGGGCGGGGGCGCCGCGGGGGCTACGCCGGGGGTGTCTTCGGGTGGATACATTTGAGCTCCTGGAGAACGCTTTCGACTAAGTCCTGGCGGCGCGCGAGCGCGCGCGCCACCATCGCGTCCACGCTGTCGTGGACGCCCAAGTGGTAGAACATCACCGGGCGGCGCTGCCCGCTGCGGTAAAGGCGGGCGCGGGATTGCAGGTAGTCGGCCAGGTTGAAACCGAGCGAGTAGTAGATGGCGTAGGCGGCGCGCGTCAGATCGATCCCCACCCCGCCCGCCTGGATCTGTACGGCCAGGATGGGCGGGCCATCCGGCCGCTTCCAGGTGGCGATTTCGTCCGCCCGGCCGCTGATCTCGGCCGAGGCGCGCCCCAAGCGCTGGGCGACGCGGTGGACTACATCTAAGTCATAGCGGAAGCGGGTGAATACCACCACCGGCTCGCCTGCGTCCAGGTCCTCGAGCAGGTCCTCGAGCAGGCACTCCTTGGCATTGTCGACCTCCGTCACGGCACCCCCCTCGGTCATCACGGCGCCCGAGGTAATCTGCTGTAAGCGCAGCAGTTGCACGAGCTTATTGGCCGCGCTCAACTGCTCGCCCGAGCTCAGGCGGGCCACGAAGTCCGTCTCCATCTGGCGGTAGACGCGGGCCCCGGCCGTCCCTAGAGCGGTGTAGAGCGTTTGCTCACGCTCCCCCGGCAGGTCGAGCACCTCGGCTCCCACCTGGTAGGCGATGGAGAAGAACTTGGCGCGCAGCCCATCTAGATCCTTCCAGCCCACCACCTCGCGGTAAGCGCCGCCGATGAAGTGGCCGCCCATCACGGCATAGCGCAGCCGGAAGGCGGTGTAGGTGGCGTCATAGATCGAGCGATCGAGGAAGCGGTACTGGGCCCAGATGTCGAGCGGGGAGTGGGGCATGGGCGTACCGGTCAGTCCTAGGCGGTACTTGGCCATCAGTCCTAGCCGGCCCAGGAAGCGCGAGATGGCGCCGGCGGCGCTCTTGGTCTTGTGGATCTCATCCGCGATCACCAGCGGCCAGGCGGTGGCCAGCGCCCAGTGGGCGAAGGGCTCCAGGCGCGCCGACTCGTAGTTCGTAGCGATGACGAGTTTCCTCCCCTTAGCCGTCGCCCACGCCAGCTTCTCGCGCGCCAGACGGGTCTTGTCGGCCACCGTCTTGACGCGGTGATCCAGCGCCAGGAAGTCGTAGATGCCAGGTAAGTGGCGCTCGAACTGCTCGCGCCACACCTCTACTACCCGTAGGGGGCAGAGGATCAGGAGGGGGGATAAGTTGCATGCATGTGCCAGCTCGATCGCCACCCGACTTTTGCCGCAATTGTGGACAATGATGCCGTTGGCCACGAAGTTATGGCCGGCATCGGCCATTTGCAGGTCATAGACATCCGTCTCCCCTGCTGGTTCGACGCTAACCACCGTATCCACACGCGGAACGAAGCAGGCGCGAGAGTTTCCCTTATCCAGGTGCAGATAACCGCCATCCTTGCCATGCTCCCGATAGTGCTCGGATTCGGATAAAACTGTCAGATTTTCCGGGCGATTGTCATGCCGGATGTGGTTAATGTGGTGGATGTGTTCTTTTGCGGTAATCGGTCTACCGAGAACTTTCTCCATGACGAGGATGTGCTCGTAAACCTGTCCCGCGCGGTTATGCCGGGGATGGTCAAATCTACGGTAAACCCGTACGTAGCCGTCTTTGTCGATAACGGAATCTTTGGTGGCCGGTTTGTGGCGCCGGAGTTTGTGGCTGCAGGACTGGCAGAAGCCGTAATATTTTGCGGAGCGGTGCGTCACCATATCCTGTGTGCTTCCACAATTTCTGCAAGCCGTCTGCCCGTTGGTCAGGACCTCGTTTCCGATTCTGAGTGCACCTGCCTCAACCCAATTTCCACCGGGTGCGGCAACCTCGTGATCCGGTGTCACGCGGATCGATTTTCCAGAGGCAAGCTTGATTTCAAGGACCGGTTTTATGCCCTGAAAAATGCTGTTAACTATTTCATTGAGATGGAGTTCGCCATTGATGAGTGAGGCAACCCTGCTGCGGATTGCGGGGTTCCAAGTGCCATCATGTGTTCTCTGGTGCACCACGCGAAGGGGGTAGCGTTTCGCGTTGCCGGCGCGATTTATGATGAGTTCAGTGTCACCGGATACGCAGCCCATCGCCATGGCTAGTAACACGCCGTGCTGGCCGCGCTGCCAGCGCTCTAGACCAAAAGATAGAGCGGCGCGTTGGTGCGCCCATAGACCAGCAGGGATTGACAGTACTGCGCCAGTTGGCGCAGTATGCAAGATGCTGGGCATGTCTAAATCTTTTTGGCAAGAGCGACCGACACCGCTAACAAGACCTCGATGTCTCGATCCTCAGTTATGCCGCCGGCTGGCACATATTTGGCCAGCGTGCGGATGATGTGTGTCAGCGCCCGGTCAGTTGGACTGGGGCTGCTAAACAGGGAGAGCAGTATACTCTGGAGTGACTGCGGTGTGTCTAGGGGTGAAATATCTGTATCTGACTCAGGGGTTCGTGTAATCTGAACGAAGAATGGGTAAGGTATGGGCATCGAGAAATTCCCCTCTGGCCCTGTTTTTTGCCGAAAATTTGGGAGCCGGATTCGATTCTCGTCCCGCCTACGTTTAAAGTCAAGTGACGTTAGTTAATTACTCAAGACAAAAGAGAGAGAGAAACCATCAGCCATGGCGAAATCAACCAAATGGAAATCAACCCAAGAGGAACGTAAAAAACCCAAGCATCGCCGGCCCAACCGGCAGACCTTCAAACGGCAGGTGACGGTGCGGGTGGATGAAGAGTTGTACGGTATATCATTGAGACGCATACAGGAGCAGGGGGGCACCTTTACGGATGCCGTGGAAGAGGCCTTGCTGGCTTGGTCGCGCGAGGTCAGAAACTTCAATTCCATCTCCATGCGGGTGCAGATGATAGTCAAATCCCTTCCCGGGGAGATGCAGCGCGAGGTGGAGACGTTTTGTGCGTTCTGCAGTTTCAAGCGGTCGCAACCCTGGATGGAAAAGTACCGCAATGAACTGCTGAGTACATTGCGCATGTTCCGTGAGGACCCGCAGTGGGGCTGCCGAGAGGATGTGGAGCGCCTGTTGCCAACCCCGAAGAGTCCGACCAGCGCCGGGGGCACCTCGTTGCCGGTCGCCGGCTGAAGCCTTATTCGTGTTTGTTCTTTTTCTCCAGGTGGGCGTATTGCCGCTCGACCTCGCGCGCCAGGGCTGTAAAGGGCACGTTCAGTAACTCGGCGAGATACCACATCATAGAGAGCCTGGGGTCGCGCCTCCCGCGCTCCAGGTCGCTGATGTGGCCGCGTGAGATTCCCTCCAATGCCAGTTTCTCCTGAGAAAACCCCTTACTGTGGCGCAGCACGCGTAGGGCGTTCGCAAATGCTTGCAGGAGAATGTCTTTTTCAACCTTCAAGTCTGGTCTCCTGCGCCCAGTGTCGTTGATTGTCATGCATAGCACCACCGGGTATGCCATGCGGTTTGATATCTTTCCGGGGAGGCGCGCTTTCAAAGCAGGGCCCCATTTGAAAACTAGGCCTAAAGGCTGGTGTTTTATTCGCGGAAGTGGATAAAAAACCGCCCGGTTAATGGCTGAGTTATATAAAGCGTTGACTTGGCCTCGAATGAACATATATAGTAATTGGCACTCCGTAACGCCATATAGATACCCTTCGCCAGAGTAGGCGCAGGGTGAGACAGGTTCGAGGTGTCTAATGACGCAGCTGGAGCAGCATTTACTGGATAGCGCGATAGAGCGGCTAGCGGACCATATTAATCAGGACCCGGCTAAAAAAGAGCGCCGTTATCGGGAGATCATAGAGTCCCTTCACGCGCAGGTGAATCTTCCGCGGTCCGTCCCACGTAAACCGGTCAAACCCCAGCGTCGCAGAAACTCTCGTTCCGCCTCCGCTTGATCTCCGTTATAATCGCCTCAACTACGCCAATCGCAACGGTGCGATCCGCGTAGTCAGGAGGCCCGAAATGATTTCGAGGGTGCGGCGGCAGCAGAAAGTGCACCAGACCATGGGCGAGTTCAAGCGCGGAGCCCTGCACAGTGGTTCGAAGACGGGGCCGCTGGTGAAGAAGCGCCCGCAAGCCATCGCCATCGCACTTAGCCAGGCACGAAAGGCCAAATGACCGGCTCCTGGCCCACCTTCGATGTAGCGGAAATGGCGCAGGAGGCGAGCGAGCGCGCCGGCGTCGAGTATCGCTCGGCGCACGACCTGCGGGCGGCGCGGCGCGCCCTCGAGCTGCTCTCGATCGAGTGGGCGAATCGGGGCCTCAACCTGTGGACGATCGAGGGCCCGATTACGATCAACCTGGTCGCCGGCAACAATCAGTACAACCTGCCCGACGACACCGTGGACCTGATCGAGCATATCGTGCGCACCGCGGACAGCAAGATCGATTTTCCGCTGGATCGTTTCACGATCAGCCAGTACGCCTCGATTCCCAACAAGCTCTCGCCCGGCCGGCCCACGGTGATCCATATCCGGCGCGCCATCGAGCCCTGGTTCGCGATCTGGATGGTGCCGGACGGCTCGGTCGACTACCAGCTGGTCTACTGGCGGCTGCGTCGCCTGGCCTCGCTCGGCCGCGGCGGCACCGGCGTGCCGGACATCCCCTGGCGTTTCGTCAACGCCATGATCGCCGGCTTGGCCTACTACATGGCGCTCAAGAGTAAGGATCCGGCGGTAATGCAAAAGGTGCCGCTGCTCAAGAGTGAGTACACCGAGCAGTTCGGCTTGGCCAGTGACGAGGACCGGGACCGGGCGGCGTTCCGCTTCGTGCCCGGGGGCTACGAGTTTATCTAGATGTCGGTTTCGCACAAGTGGGCCACGGGGAAGTACGCCAATGCCATCTGTGACTACTGCGCCGTGCGCTGCAAATACCGCGACCTGCGCGGCACCACGATCAAGGGACAGGCCACCGGCCTGCTGGCGTGTCCAACCTGTTTTGACGAAGATCATCCCCAAAACTTCCTGCCGGACTATGTCACCGTCGACGCGCAGGCGTTGCGCGACGCGCGGCCGGACACCGGTAAGGCCGCCAGCCGGCAACTCTACCCGAACAACAATTGGCTCATCCCACCTTTCCCGCCGGCCGCCAAGCGCCGGCTCGAGTTCCGGGATGAGGAGGAGGGCGCATGAAGCGATTCGTGACGGTGGGCGCGCATAAGCGCAAGTTCCCCAAACGCCGGTTCGCCGAGGGAGGCGCGGAGCGGTTTGCCAGCGCGGGGTCAGTTTCGGACGACGCAGTCGAACCATATGGTTTGACTGACGCCTCTTTCCCGTCTGCGCCGGAGGTGGCGGCCGAAAGTCCCGCGGGCCCCGCGGGATCTCCGCCATCGCGTCCGCTCGCGCCCGAGACGGATCTGCCGGCCGACATTACGTCGTCGACGCTGCCAGCCAAGATGGGCCAGCGGTCGCCTAACACTAGGCCGCAGCAGCATCAGATGCCGTACTGGCTCAAGCTGCTTGCCGGCGCCGGTGCCGGGGCGGGCTATGGGCCG
>Ga0126379_10002782_pt1 | contig 11194 bp, 9 predicted proteins | sample PanSoiMetPlot_24_FD_92640 | JGI IMG/M metagenome (GOLD analysis project Ga0126379, IMG submission 92640) | Tropical forest soil microbial communities from Panama - MetaG Plot_24 | ecosystem: Environmental > Terrestrial > Soil > Tropical forest > Bulk soil | place: Panama | collected 2016-02-17
ACTTTCGCTTCCCGGACACGGCGCAGCGTAAAAACGGTGCGCCGCAGATCCGGGAACTTTCAAAACTCGGGGTCTGTTAAGGTCCCGGGTCTGCAGCGCATCACTTCGTGCTGCGCAGCGCCCGGGAAACGCAGCGCGGACATTTCACCCGCGCTCCTGCCTCACCCGTGCTCCTGCCGCGCCAGCGCCCACAGCGCCAGCGCGCCGACTATGGCGACGGCGGCGATCGCGCCATGCAGGCCGATGGTGGCGAAGGCGAGGGCGCCGGCCGCGGCGCCGACCAGAAATCCGACCGCGATCGCCGACACGGTGACGAGCTGGTCGCGCGCATGCGCGAATTCGCGCACCGCGATACCGCCCTGCCGGCTGTGGTCGAAGCGCCGTCGCGCCATGATCAATTCGGTCGCCGCGATGCCAAGCTGCGTCATATTGCCGGTCATCACATTGGTCTGCGGAACGTCCTTCATGAGGAGCCGGACCATGACGCTCTGCGCGCCCATCGCCATCGCGGCAAACACGCCAGCGACGATGCCGTGCCAATCGCGCGCGTCGCGCACCGCCGGGCCGAACAGCATGATGCCGACAAAGATCGCGAGCAAAAGCGCTTCAAAGCCGAGCATCCACGGCAGCAAGCCGCGGCGCGCGTCTCGCGCCGCAATGCAGAACGCGGCGGTCACGGCCGCGGCCATAACAAAGGCGGCGATCGCAATAAGCTTGCCGGCAATGCCGAAATCGCTGGTTACGAATTCCGCGCCGGCAATAACGAAACTGCCAGTGACTTGCGCGGCGAACAGGCCGAACAGGCTCAAATAGGTGTAACTATCGAGATAACCGGCGACCAGGCTGAGCAGCACCGGCGTCAACAGCGGCACCGGCGGGTCGTCGCGCCGCGCAATCGTTTCGGTCATGAGAAGCACTCCGCGCTCTCGTCATTCCGGGATGCGGGCAAAGCCCTCGCTGTCGCTCGGCCCCGGAATGACGCCGAGTGCGCCCTGCTTGCGCCCGCCGCGTCCTGGCTGAGCGGGCTCACTCTGCTGTGCGGTTGCCTCGGCGTCTTGGTCGCAAACGTGATGACGGCGAAGCGGGGGTGAAGCGGTTTCGGTCGTTGCTCCGGCGCAAAACGTTCAGGCTTCACTCCGCCGCCCGCCGGCACGCCTCCCACAGCCGCGGCGCCGAGGCCGGCATGTCGAGATGCGCGCCGGCGCCGTTCGGGATCGCGTCGGCCACCGCGTTCATCACCGCGCCGATCGCGGCGGTGGTGCCGGCTTCGCCGACGCCCTTGACGCCGAGCGGATTGGTGGTCGCTGGCACATTATGCATCGCATCGCGCAACGGCGGCATGTCATCGGCGCGTGGCATGGCGTAATCCATGAACGAGCCGGTGACGAGCTGGCCAGAGTCGGCGTCATAGACCGTGCTCTCCATCAGCGCCTGGCCGAGGCCTGAGGCGATGCCGCCATGCAATTGGCCTTCGACGATCATCGGATCGAGCGGGCGGCCGCAATCGTCGAGCGCGGTGTAGCCGGCGATCTCGATCGCCCCGGTCGCCGGATCGATCTCGACCTCGGCGATGTGCACGCCGTTCGGGAAGGTCTGCGGCGTCTCAGTGACCGCTTTGGTGTCGAGGTCTTCGCCGATCGTCCCGCGTTGTTTGAGCGCGGCGGCCTGCGCCGCGACATCAAACAGCGACACGCGGCGATCGGTGCCGACCACTTCAAACCGGCCATTCTTGTAGGCGATGTCGGTGTCGGCGGCCTCCAGCATGCCGGCGGCGATCGGCTTGGCTTTGGCGAGCATCTGCTCGATCGCTTTTACCACCGAGTGGCTCACCGTCATCGCCGAGCGCGACCCGACCGAGGCATAGCCGGGCAATTCGTTCGCCGAATCGCCATGGCGATGCGGAATCTTCTCAGGTGGAATGCCGAGTCGCGCCCCGATCAGGCGCGAGAACACGGTGGCGTGGCCCTGGCCGGTGTTCTGCACATTGAGCCGGAACTGCAAGGTGCCGTCGCCGAGGAAGGCGAGCATCGCGCTTTCGGTCGGCGAGCCGCCGGAATGTTCGAGCATGCAACAGATGCCGAAGCCGCGATATTTGCCGCGCTTTTCCGCGTCGCGGCGGCGGCGCTTGAAATTGGCGTAATCGGCAAGCTCCAGCGCCTTATCAAGCATCGGTGCGAAGTCGCCGCTGTCGATCACGGTACCGACGGGGGTCTTGTACGGCATCGCCGATTTCTTGATCAGGTTGCGCTTGCGTAATTTGATCGGATCGATGCCGGTGACGCGTGCGGCTTCGTCGACTACGCGCTCCAATGCGTAACTCGATTCCGGCCGGCCGGCGCCGCGATAGGGCGCAGTCGGCAGCGTATTGGTGTAGACGCATTTGACGCTGATATCGATGTGGCGGATGTCGTACATGCCGGGCAGGCAGCGGGTGAAGCTGATGGTCGGAATGTTGGCGCCGATGGCGCCGAGATAAGCGCCCATATTGCCGACGCTCTTGATCCGCAGCGCCAGGAATTTGCCGTTCTCGTCGAGCGCAAGCTCGACATTTGAATAGGTATCGCGCGCCTGGTTGTCGCTGACAAAGGCCTCGGAGCGGCCGGACATCCAGTGTACCGGGCGGCCGAGCTTCTTCGCCGCCACCAACAGCGCGATGTATTCCGGATAGGCCGAGGTCTTGAGCCCGAATGCGCCGCCGACATCTTCGGTGATGACGCGCAAGCGCTCCTTTGGCCAGTTCATGATACCGAGGATGTTCTCGCGCATGGTGCCGGCGCTCTGCGAGCAGGTGCGCAGCGTGTAGAGATCACGCGCGGCGTCGTAGCTGGCGGTGCCGCCGCGCGGCTCCATCGAGGCGACGCACAGCCGCTGGTTCATTTCGGAAACGCGCGCCACGTGTTTGGCCGAAGCGAAGATGCGCTCGACCTCCGCCGCATTGGCATCGGGATCGGCGGCCGGACCGGGCCAGTCGACGGCGAGATTATTCGGCGCTTCCGGCCACAGCTGCGGCGCGCCGGCCGTCAGCGCGTCGCGCGCGTCGGTCACCGGTTTGGGCGGCTCATAGTCGACGCTGACGAATTCGGCGGCATCCTGTGCGGTGGCCGCGCTCGCCGCGATCACCATCGCCACCGCCTCGCCGATATGCATGACGCGATCGCGAGCGAGCGCCGGACGATGGGAGACCGCGAGCTTCGTGCCATTGCGTCCTGGCAGTGGCGGGTGCCGCGAAATATTGCCGACGCCTTCCATGTCAGCGGCGGTGAGCACCGCGATGACGCCCGGCGCATTCTTCGCCGCCCCCGTATCGATGCTGGTGATGCGGGCGAAGGCGTGCGGCGAGCGCACGAAATAGGCGAAAGCCTGGTTTGGCGCTGGCGCGTCGGCAAGGTAGCGGCCTAGGCCGCGAATGAGCGCCTCGTCTTCGACGCGCGGATGATGCTCGGCGTGTCGTCCACCAGTTTTCGTATCCGCTGTGGCGTCCATCATGTTTCCCGCAAGCACTGTTGATTTCAGGGCGCCCTTTATAGCCGAAAGCCGCGCTGAAAAAGACCGTCTTGCACAACGTCGGAGGGCCGTATTGCATGACCCCGCCGGATATGCGCACAACACGCCGCGCCGTCTGGGCGAAGCGGGAGAACATATGACGCGAACCATCGACATCCATACCCATGTGCTGGCGGATGCCACGATCAAGCGCCTGCAAAAGGAAATTCCGCAGCTCGGGCTCAAGCTCACGCCGATCGATGCCGACAATGCCGAGCTCGAGATCGACGACGTGCGGTACCGGCCGTTTCCGCGCGGCGGCCACGACATCTCGCGCCGCTTCGCCGACATGGATGCCGCCGAGGTGGATATGCACGTGCTGTCAGTCGCGCCGCAGACCTGGGCCTACGACCAGGAGACCGCCATTGCCGTTGCGATCGCCACAATCCAAAACGATGAGATCGCGCGGCTCACGCGTGAACATCCCGACCGCTTCGCCGGCATCGCCGCTTTGCCGATGCAGGCGCCGGACAAAGCCGCCGAGGAATTACGCCGCGCCATGACCAAGCTCGGCCTGCACGGCGCGATGATCGGGTCCAATATCTGCGGCCGCAATCTCGACGACCCGCGGTTCGAACCGCTCTGGGCGGCGGCCGCCGAGCTCGACGCCCTGATACTGATCCATCCCGGCAATGTCGCCGGCGCCGACCGGCTGCGCGCTTATTATCTCAACAACCTGATCGGCAATCCGCTCGACACCACCATCGCGGCCGCGTGCCTGATCTTCGGCGGCGTCTTGGCGCGCTATCCCAAGCTCAATTTTCTCATGGTCCATGGCGGCGGCTTTATTCCCTATCAGGGCGGACGCTGGGTGCACGGCTGGCAGGTGCGCCCCGAGCCGAAAGTGCACTTGAAAGAGTCGCCGGAGAAATATCTCGATCGCTTTCTCTACGACACCATATTGCATTCCAAAACGTCGCTGGAATTTCTGGTCTCCTCGGTCGGCGCGGCGCGGGTGTTTCTCGGCAGTGATTATCCCTACGACATGGGTACGATGGAATGTGTGCGCCAAGTGCGCGCGCTCGGCATCGCGCCGGCCGATCGCGACACGATTCTCGGCAATCACGCCGCGGCCATTCTGAAAAAGCAGCGCCAGCCGGCAGCGGCGAAATAAGATGGAGACGAGCGACGTCGCGCGCATGCCGGCGCGCGCCACCAAGGCGCTGATCGCCGATGCGCTCGCCGCGGCGGGACTGCCGCAACCGGACGCCGCACGCTGCGCCGAACTGATGAGCGAGGCCGATCTCACCGGCGCCGACGGCCATGGCATTTTCCGCCTGCCGCAATATGTACGCCGGCTCAAAGCCGGCGGTTTCAACAAGCGTCCGAACATCACGGTATCGCGCACCGCGCCAGCGACCGCGCTGGTCGATGGCGACAACGGCATGGGGCATTTGGTGATGTCGCGCGCAGCGAGCGAGGCCATTGCGATGGCGCAGCAGAGCGGCGCCGCCTGGGTCGGCGTGCGCCGCTCCAACCACGCCGGGCCTGCGGGTCTCTACGCCGAAATGCCGGCCGCGGCCGGCATGGTCGGGCTCTATGCCGCAATCGCCAATGCCAATCACATGGCGGCCTGGGGCGGCGCGGATCTTCTCCTTGGCACCAATCCGCTCGCCATCGCCGTGCCGACCGGCGGCGCGCCGCTGGTCTTCGACATGGCGACCTCGATCGTCGCCTATGGCACGGTGAAGAAATACGCGCTGCGCGGCTTGCGCATGCCCGAGGGCTGGTTCGTCGATGCCGCGACCGGGACCGCCATCACCGATCCGGCAAAATCCGCGGCCGGCGTGCTGCAGCCGATGGGCGAATATAAAGGCAGCGGGCTTGCCTTGATGATCGGGCTCGTTGCCGGCGTGCTCAACGGCGCGGCGTTCGGCCGAGACGTGATCGATTTCAACGCCGACGACGACAGCGCGACCAATACCGGCCATGCCATCGTCGCCGTCGACATCGCGCGCTTCGTGCCGCTGCACGCGTTCACCGCCGAAGTCGATCGGCATATCCGCGATTTGCGCGGTTCGCAGCTTCTCCCCGGCTTCGATGCGATCCGATTGCCGGGCGAACGCCGCACCGCCTGCCGCGATGCGCGCAGCCGCGACGGTATCCCGGTTCCGGCGCCGCTGCTCGCCCAACTCGACAAATTGGCGGCGGATTTGGCGGTAAAGCCGCTGCGCGCACGGTGACATCAATACGGCTAGAATTTGCGCTCATTCCCGCGTAAGCGGGAATCCAGAGAACTTCGTTAATACCGCTGCAGCGTATCCCGGACGCGGTGCAGCGCGTTAGCGGTGCACCGCAGATCCGGGATCGTCGCAGACGCCGCGTCTGTGAAGGTCCCGGTTCAGCCGCGCACCATTTCATGCTGCGCTGCGTCCGGGAAACAAGCACTGGTTTACCGATCCTCATCGATGCTTCGTCCCGGCACCTTCGCGCTCACCTTGCTGCTGTCGTTTCTGACGGCGCTCGGGCCGTTGTCGATGGACATGTATCTGCCGTCGCTGCCGGATATCGGCCGCACGCTGTCCGCCCCGGTGCTGCAAGTGCAGCTGACGATTTCCAGTTATTTGTTCGGTTTCGCCGTCGGCCAAATCTTTTACGGACCGGTGTCCGACCGGCTCGGCCGCCGGCCGGTGCTGCTGACGGCGCTGGTGCTTTATGCACTCGCCACCGTCGGCTGCGCCGCGGCGCAATCGATCGACGCGCTCATCGGCTTGCGTTTCGTGCAGGCGCTCGGCGGCGCCGGCGCCATCGTGCTGGCGCGCGCGGTGGTGCGCGATCTCTATTCCGGCGTCCGCGCCGGGCGCGAATTGTCGCTGATGGGCGCGATCACCGGCGTTGCGCCGATCGTCGCGCCGGTGATCGGCGGCGGTTTGCAGATGTTCTTCGGCTGGCGCGCCAGCTTCGTGCTCTTAGTGATCGTCGCGCTCGTGGTCGGCGCGACGGCCGCGCGGCTCCTGCCGGAAACCTTGCGCGAGCGGCCGAAGACGCCGTTTTCGCTCCGTGCCATGAGCGTGCTGTACCGGTCGGTCGCGGTGCATCGCGGCTTTCTCGCCAATCTCGCGATCCTCACCGCGGCCTTTGTCGGCCTGTTCGCCTGGATTTCGGGCGCCCCTATCGTGATGCAAAGCGCGATCTATGGCCTGTCGCCGTTTGGCTTCGGCGTGACGTTTGCCCTCGGTGCCGCAGGTTATGTCCTTGGCACGCTCCTTGCCGCGCGCATCGTGATCCGGTTCGGGCTCGACCGGCTGATCGGGTTCGGCACCGCAGCCATGGCCTGCGGCGGCTTATTCATGGCGCTTGTCGTCGCGCTCGCGCTGTCACACGTGCTCTGGTTTGTCGGCGCCATGACGCTTTATCTGTTCGGCATCGGTTTCGCGCTGCCATCGACCATGGCCGGCGCGCTCACCCCGTTTCCGGATCGCGCCGGCACCGCCTCCTCGGTGATGGGTTTCGTGCAGCAGGGCGGTAGTGCGATTATCGCGGCTGCAGTCGGCGCCTATCTCGGCCATTCGGCCTGGCCGGTCGCCTCGGTGGTTGCGGTGATGGGCTGCCTGTCGTTTGTGATCTGGCTGTTGACTCGCCGCGTGCGCGCCGCGGCGCTGAGCTGAAAGGATGACTCATGAACAAATCTGAGAAGCTGCCAAGCCGCCGCCTCGGCTCCTCCGGCATCGCGGTGTCGGCGATCGGTCTTGGTTGCATGTCGCTCTCCGGCGTGTACGGCACGAGCAGCGACGACGATGGCGTGGCGCTTATTCGCGATGCGCTCGATCGCGGCATCACTTTCCTCGACACCTCCGACGCTTACGGCGCCGGGCACAACGAGACGCTGGTCGGCAAAGCCATCAAGGGCCGGCGCGGCGAGATTGTGCTGGCGACCAAATTCGGCAATCTCGGCGGCCGCGGCGGCAAATTTGCCGATGGTCGTCCGGAATTTGTTCTGTCCTCCTGCGAGGCGAGCCTCAAGCGCCTCGGCGTCGATGTGATCGATCTTTATTACCAGCACCGCATCGATCCGGCGGTGCCGATCGAAGACACGGTCGGCGCCATGGCGCGGCTCCTGCAACAGGGCAAGGTGCGCGCGCTCGGTTTAAGCGAAGCGAGCCCGAAAACCGTCCGCCGGGCGCATGCGGTGCATCCGATTGCGGCGGTGCAGAATGAGTGCTCGCTGTTATACCGCAGCGAGGCCGACGAAACGCTGCGCACCACGCGCGAGCTTGGAATTGGCTTTGTCGCCTATTCGCCGCTCGGCCGCGGGCTGTTGACCGGTGTCGTCGAGGATCCGAACACAATGGCGGAAAGCGACGCGCGGCGGCGGCATCCGCGCTTTGCCGCCGGGAATATTGCCGCCAATCTGACGCTGGTCGAGCGCGTCAAGGCGATCGCGGCCAAGACGAATTGCACGCCGGGTCAGCTGGTCTTGGCGTGGCTATTGGCGCAAGGCGACGACATCGTGCCGATCCCGGGTACCAAGCGCGCGGCGCGGCTTCACGAGAATATCGGTGCGCTGTCGGTGCGGTTGAGCGCGGCCGATCTTTCCGCAATCGAACAGGCGGTTCCGGTCGGCGCGGTCGCTGGCTTGCGCTATCCCGAAGCGCAGATGGCAAGCGTCTATGTCTGAGGCCCGGCTGTGGCGAAGCAATCCCTAGCCGGCATAGAGCTCCTCGATCTCCTTGGCCTTCGCCATCAGATCGATGGCCACTTCCTCGAGACTGCGCGCCGTGGCCATGTCAGGGCAGGCGCGCGCAAGGAGGATACAGGTGTGCGCCGTGCTCCGCAGATAATTTGTGATTTCCGCAATCATGACCGCTCATTAGCTCAATACGGCAAACGCCGGCCATGATCGACACCGCCGGCGGTCATTTCTTTCGGGCGCGATGATATATTCGAGGACCGCAGGCTAGACCCTGCTCCGCTGCGCCAATTTCTTGTTTGTCGGAGCCAACGGGAAAATCGCGAGCGTATCCGCGTGCGCAAACCAAACGGCATGGAGCTTAAGGACGTTCCGATGGCGGGCGGCGGCATTAGCCGAGCCGCCTATGCTTTCGCGTCTCGGGCCCATATTTCAGTCGGGCCGCTGCTCAAGCGCGCCAATTTGAGCATACAGCAGATCAAAAATCCTCTGCTGCGCATCCCGGTCAAGGATCAGATCAAATTCCTCAATCTGGTGGCCGACAAGCTCCAAGATGAATTCCTCGGCATTCGCCTTGCGCAAACGCTCAATCTTCGCGAATTGGGGCTGCTGTACTATGTGATGGCGTCATCCGATACGCTCGGCGACGCGCTGGGCCGGGTTGCGCGATACAGCACGATCCAAAATGAAGGGGTGCAAATCAAATATCGCGCGGGCAAAGTCGTGACCATTACATATAACTATATCGGCGTCGCCCGCCAGCCCGATCGGCACCAGATCGAAGCCTTCATCACGATTTTGCTGCGCGTCTGCCAGGAGCTCAGCGGACTGTCGCTGGTCCCACTGCGCGTGAGACTTATGCACCATCGCTCGCGCTTGCCTCCCGAGATCAAGCGTCTGTTCGGCGAGCATGTGGCGTTTGCCTGCGATGCTGACGAGGTGGTGTATCCGGGTTCGATTGCGGGGGCGCCTTCCACCAATGCGGATCCGTATTTGAACGCGCTGCTGGTGCGATATTGCGAGGAGGCAGCCGCCAAACGGCGGAGGAATTCGACGACGTGGCAACTGAAAGTCGAAAACGCGATCGTGCCGCTGTTGCCGCACGGACAGGCGCGCATCGGCAAGGTCGCCGCAGACCTCGGCGTCAGCCGGCGAACGCTGGCGCGCCGCCTCGCCGCCGAAGGCCTGACATTCCGGAAGGTTTTGGACAATCTGCGTTTTGATCTCGCCCGCCGTTATCTGCGGGAGAAGGAATTGCCGATGTCAGAGATTACCTGGCTGCTCGGCTACTGCGAAACCAGCGCCCTCAATCATGCGTTCAAGCGCTGGACCGGCCACACGCCGACGCGCGGGCCTTAATCTTGCGTAAGTCGCCGCGCTATGGACTTGATTGGTCGCAAGCATCGTCGCGACGTTTCGGCCGCACGGTCAGCCAAGCGTGTGCGGTGATCCACTTCACGGCAGAGTCTTTGGAACTAAACGTGCCGAAATAGTGGACCGAGCCGTTCGGCCAGACGATCTGCACGCGCCAGATCTTGCCCACCTGCATCGGCAGCAAGACCGTGGTCAGACGTTCGGGTGGTTTATCCTCTGGCGGCACCGGCAAAACAAACAAATAAGACCACTGAAATTAAAGAACGGCGCGGCTCGTGTCGTGCCGCGCCGTCCCACCCCCGCATCCGAGCCTCGTTGCCCGAACGATCCCGCGTTAGACGGGCCTGGGTAGCAACTCTGCCCGGCGCGATCTTGCTTTTTGGGGCCAAAAACCTGTTTCTACCGGTCACCGACCGATTCGAACTCGGCCAATTCAATGGCGGCGCGCCGGAAACTGACCGGGCCTTTGGCGGTTGTTTGTAGAAACCAGCCAAGGGAGTTTCGTCATGAAAGGCCGCATTCTCATCGCCGCGATGGCCGCTCTGACGGCGGCCAGCCCGATTTTCGTCGCAGCGGCGCGCGCCGCCGATCCATCAGCCGACACGCAGCCCGGTTTCGTGCTGGATACCGGCCAAATCAATCCCGGCAATGCCGCGCGACCCTGGAGCAGCGCGCCGCCGCTGCCGCAGGACCAGCAGCCGACGCAGGAAGACGCGCGCGCCGCACTGATGATGCCCGATAATGGCGCGCCATCCGCGGGCCAAACCGCCGGCCAAGAACCTGGCCAAGCAGCCGTCCAAGGAGCTGCCCAAGGAGCCGCCCAACCAACGCCGCCCGCGCCGAACGGCGGCGGTCAGCCAAGCGGCGGGAATGCGCCCGGCGCGGCCCCGAGCGCCGGGCCGCCCGGGCCGATCGGCGCCACGATCCAGACCATGCCGGCCAAATTCTCCCACCGCAACGATGTGCTGGATCACATGCCGGTCATGGCCTGGCCGCTGGCCCTGAACGCGCAGCAGCGCCAGCAAATTTATCAAGCGGTGATGGCCGACAAGTCGCCGCCGGCTGCCGACACGGCGAAACTCAAACCGGCAAACGCGCTCACCTTCGAGCAACGGCGCGACATGCGTCCGCTGCCGGAGAGCCTCGCCGCCATAGACGGGCTGCAGGGATTGAAATACGTGAAAGGGAAGGACAAAGTTCTATTGGTGCGTCCGTCGACCGGAATTGTCGTCGACGAGGTCACGATGTGACCAACATATGATCGCATGTGACCGCAACACGGGACCGCAACGGTAGCCTCATAGGCACCAACAAATAACGGGCCCGTTGCGGTGCAAAGCATGATCCCGAAAAGGGGACGCCGGTTTTCGGAAAAGATCATGCGCAAAGAACAAGCTAAAGCGATATACTGAATGAACCAAAATCAATCGCTTTAGCGTCGCATTCGATCGGCTGTCGCGCTCGTCTACAGGGGAGATGCGAAATGCCGCTGACCGGACCGGTTACCGAGGGACAGAAATTCTTTTGTCCGTCGTGCGGGGCGCTCTATTCCGTCACTTACAAGCAGGGCGCGCAGAAAGAAAGCAACGTCGCCAAATGCGTCGTCTGCCTGAAGGTGATGCGCGAGACGGATTCGACCAGCGTTCC
>Ga0126379_10002784_pt1 | contig 11191 bp, 12 predicted proteins | sample PanSoiMetPlot_24_FD_92640 | JGI IMG/M metagenome (GOLD analysis project Ga0126379, IMG submission 92640) | Tropical forest soil microbial communities from Panama - MetaG Plot_24 | ecosystem: Environmental > Terrestrial > Soil > Tropical forest > Bulk soil | place: Panama | collected 2016-02-17
ACAGCTTCACGGTCCGGCTCGAGATCCGCAACAGGCCCGGCATGCTGGGCCGCGTGACCTCCGTGATCGGCGACGCGGGCGGCGACATCGGAGCCGTCGACCTGGTCGAGGTGACTCGCGAACACGTCCTGCGAGACATCACGGTCAAGGCCCGGGACAGCCGCCACGGGCACGACATCATCGATCGCCTCAAGACGGCCGCCGGCGTCCGCGTCGCAAACATCTCGGATCGGACATTCCTGATGCATCTCGGCGGAAAGATCGAGATCAAGAGCAAGGTGCCGATCCGCACCCGCGACGACCTCTCGATGGCCTACACCCCGGGCGTGGCCCGCGTGTGTCTGGCCATTCGCGATGACCCTGCCCGGGCCTTCACCCTCACCATCAAAGAGAATACCGTCGCCGTGGTGACGGACGGTACCGCGGTGCTGGGCCTGGGCGATATCGGCCCGGAGGCGGCGCTGCCCGTCATGGAAGGCAAGGCCATGCTTTTCAAAGAGCTGGCCGGAGTGGACGCCTTCCCGATCTGTCTCAACACCCGGGAACCCGACAAGATCGTCGAGGCGGTGAAGCTCATCGCTCCCGCCTTCGGGGGGATCAACCTCGAGGACATCTCGGCGCCGCGCTGCTTCCACGTCGAGGAGCAGCTCCGGAAGGAGCTCGACATCCCGGTGTTCCACGACGACCAGCACGGCACGTCGGTGGTCGTCGCCGCGGCGTTCCTGAATGCGCTCAAGATCGTGAAGAAGGAGGTGCGGCAGCTCAAGGTCGTGGTGTGCGGCGTCGGCGCAGCGGGGACGGCCACGATCAAGATCCTGCTCGGCCTTGGCGTGCGGAACATCGTCGGCGTCGACGAGCACGGCACCATCCACCGGGGCCGCACCGTCGGGATGGATTTCATGAAGGCCTGGGTCGCCGATCACACGAATCCCGACAACGTCCGGGGCAAGATGGCCGACGCGATCAGGGGCGCCGACGTGTTCATCGGGCTGTCCGTGCCGGGCGTCCTGTCGCTCCGCGACGTCAAGCGGATGGCGCGCGATCGCATCGTGTTCGCCATGGCGAACCCGACTCCGGAGATCCAGCCCGAGGAGGCGGAGCGCTCGGTGCGGGTGATGGCGACCGGGCGTTCCGACTATCCGAACCAGATCAACAACGTCCTCTGCTTCCCGGGCTTCTTCCGCGGTCTCCTGGACTCGCGCGCGCGCCGGGTCAACGACGAGATGAAGATCGCCGCGGCACACGCCATCGCCTCGTGCGTCGGCCGGTCCGAGCTCGGTCCGGAGTACATCATCCCGAGCGTCTTCAACAAGGCCGTGGCGCCCGCCGTCGCTCGCGAGGTGGGGCGGGCCGCGCACAAGACCGCCGTGGCGCGGCGGCGACCGCGCGCCGATTCCCTCGTCTGGTTCTGATGGCCACGTCCTCCCCGTGCCGCTGGTCGGTGGTGATTCCCGCCTTCGACGAGGCGGCGCGACTGCCCGCCTATCTGCGAGACGTGGTCGGTTACTTCGACGGTCGCGGCGAACCCTACGAGGTCATCGTCGTGGACGATGGCAGCGCGGACGCGACCAGCCTGAAGGTGCGCCAGATCGAGGCCGCGCATCCGTCGGTGCGCCTCACGCGCTTCGAGCACAACCACGGCAAGGGGTACGCAGTGAAAGCGGGCATGGCGATGGCCCGCGGGGCCTTGTGCCTCATGACCGACGCCGACGGTGCCACCCCGATCGCCGAGGTGAAGCGCCTCGAGGCGGCCATCGAGCGCGGCGCGGATCTGGCAGTGGGATCGCGCACGCTGCGGGATGGATCGGTCGCGCGACGGGTGCGCCCGCATCGCCAGCTGGTCGGCACCGTCTTCAATCTCGTCGTTCGGACCCTCGGGGTCTGGAACGTGACGGATACCCAGTGCGGATTCAAGCTCTTCCGGGGTGAGGTGGCCCACGCGCTGTTCCCGATGCTCGCCACGGAGGGATTCGGGTTCGACGTCGAACTCTTGCTCCTGGCACAGCGGCGAGGCTACCGCATCGTGGAGGTGCCGATCAGCTGGACCGACCAACCCGGCTCACGGGTGAGTGTGCTCAAGGAAGGCCCGAGGATGCTGGCCCAGGTCATCGCCGCGCGACTGCGCCTCGGGTTCGGCCGCGGGATGGGGAGGACGCCGTGATCGCCAAGCGCGCCCGGGAGATCGAGCCGTTCCTCGCCGTCGAGGTCTTCCATCGCGCGCAGGTGCTGGAGCGCGAAGGGGCCGACGTCATCCACCTCGAATATGGGGAGCCGGACTTCGAGACGCCTCCGGTGATTCGGGAAGCGGCCGAGAAGGCGCTCAAGGATGGCCGCACGCGCTATGTCCACACGCTCGGCATCCTGCCACTTCGCGAGGCCATCGCGGAGCACTACCACATCCGCTATGGCGTCGACGTATCGCCCGACCAGATCCTCGTCACGGCCGGCACGTCGCCGGCGATGCTGTTGCTCTTCACGACCCTCTTCGATCGCGGGCACGAGGTGATCCTCTCCGACCCGCACTATGCCTGCTATCCGAAGTTCGTGAAGTACGCCGAGGCCGAGCCGGTTTACGTCGACGTCGCGGAGAGTGACGCTTTCCAGTTCCGTCCGGAGGACGTCCGGGCCCGCCTCACGCCCGCGACCCGCGCCATCCTGATCAATTCCCCGGCAAACCCCACCGGGACGGTGCTCGGCCCCGACCGCATGGCGGCCCTGGCGGGCCTCGGGCCGTGGATCGTCTCGGACGAGATCTATCACGGGTTGACGTATGAGGGTCCGGAGCACACCATCCTGGAATTCACGGATCGGGCGTTCGTGCTGAACGGGTTCTCCAAGGCCTTCGCGATGACCGGCTGGCGCATTGGCTATCTGATCGCCCCTCGAGAATTCATGCCTGCGCTCACGGCGACTCACGGCAACTTCTTCATCTCCTCGAACGAGTTCGTGCAGTGGGCGGCGCTGGCGGCACTGCGGGAGGCGCGCCCCGACGCCGCGCGGTTCCGCCGCGTGTTCGACGAGCGGAGGCGGACGACGGTGGCGGGGCTCCGGCGGGTGGGGCTCGGCGTCGGCACCATGCCGACGGGGGCGTTCTACGTGCTTGCCAATGCCCGGCGGTACGCGAACGATTCGCTCGCGCTCGCCTTCGAACTGCTGGACAAGGCGCACGTCGCCGTGACGCCGGGCATCGACTTCGGCAAGAACGCCGAAGGCTACCTGCGGATCTGCTACGCGAACTCCACGGAACGCATCGAGGAGGCCCTGGCGCGACTCGGTCCATTCCTGGCCGAGCGCGGCGCCCGTTGATGGCAGAGTCCGTGGCCGCCCGACGGGGGCGGGCCGCCAAGATTCTCGCGCGCCTTCGCGAGGCCTACCCGGGAGCCGGCATCGAGCTTCGCTTCAGCTCACCGCTCGAGTTGCTGGTCGCCACGATCCTCTCCGCGCAGTGCACGGACGAGCGGGTCAATGCGGTCACCGCAGGTCTCTTCACGCGTTATCGGACGGCGGCCGACTACGCCCGCGCGGAGCCCTCTCAGCTCGAGCGCGAGATCCACTCGACTGGCTTCTTCAGGGCCAAGGCCCGCGCCCTCGTCTCGATGGGGAAGGCACTCGAGGAGCGACACGGCGGACAGGTGCCGACGACGGCCGAGGAACTGGTCTCCCTTCCCGGCGTGGGGCGAAAAACCGCCAACGTGGTGCTGGGCAATGCCTTCGACACGCCCGCGCTCGCGGTGGACACGCATGTCTTCCGCGTCTCGCAGCGCCTCGGGTTGGCGAACGCGGACGACGCCGAGGTGATCCACGACCAGCTCTGCCAGGTCGTCGCGCGCCCGCAGTGGACGGAGGCGACGCATCTCCTGATCATCCACGGGCGGCGCACGTGCGTCGCGAGAAATCCCGCCTGCCCGCGCTGCTCCGTCCTCGCACTTTGCCCCTGGGCGGGCAAACCCGTCGACACCAGGCCGGCGCCCAGGTCCGCGACGCGCAGGACCGGGCCCCGGACACGCACCCGGACGCGCGGGAACAGGAACGCCAAGTCCAGGAAGTAGTTGACGGTCTCTAGCGCGTCGCTTATGATTACCCGTTGCGAATTCGAAGGCGGGAACGAGATGTCTACCCAGCGAGGATGGAGATCATGGCGACGGTGATGCCGAAGGAGGATGAAATCCAGCGGAAGTGGTACGTTGTGGACGCCGACGGCCGCGTGCTGGGTCGACTCGCCAGCCAGGTCGCCGCGATCCTGCGAGGCAAGCACAAGGTCACCTTCGCCCCACATCTGGACGTGGGGGACCACGTGGTCGTCATCAACGCCGAGAAAGTGCACCTGACGGGCCGAAAGCTCACCGACAAGATCTATCGCTGGCATTCCGGATATCTCGGCGGGCTGCGCGAGGTCAGCGCCGAGCGGATGCTCAGGACGCATCCGGCTCGCGTCATCGAGTGGGCGGTGCAAGGCATGTTGCCGAAGGGGCGCCTCGGCCGGGCCATGGCGAGGAAGCTCAAGGTCTATCGGGGCGCGGAGCATCCTCACGGCGCCCAGAAGCCCGAACCGCTGAGCGAGCGCGGCCCGCTCGGCAGCTAGGACGAACTCACAGAGGAGTCTATGGCGTCCGACAATCGGTACTACGGGACGGGCCGGCGCAAGACGTCGGTGGCCCGCGTCTGGCTGCGGCCGGGCGGCGGGACGATCACGGTCAATCGGCGGCCGTTCGAGAACTACTTCCCGCGCGAAACGCTGCGCATGGTGATCTGTCAACCGCTGACCCTCACCAGCACGCTGGGGCAGTTCGACGCGATCATCAACGTCGGCGGCGGCGGGCCATCGGGGCAGGCGGGAGCCGTGCGCCACGGTATCGCTCGCGCGCTCCTGCATTTCGACGACAAGCTCCGCCAGACCCTCAAGCGCGCGGGGCTCTTGACGCGCGATCCGCGGATGCGCGAGCGCAAGAAGTACGGGCAGCCGGGGGCCCGCTCGAAGTTCCAATACTCGAAGCGGTAACGCGCGGAGGAGGCCATGCTGAGAGTCGCCGTCGCCGGGGCCAGCGGGTACATGGGAGCGGAATTGCTTCGCCTGCTCTCCGTCCATCCGAAGGTTCAGCTCGCCGCCGTGACCTCCGAGCGCCTGTCGGGTGAGCGACTCGACCACGTCTTTCCGCACCTGCGCAGCCTCTCCGAGCTGTCCTTCCAGGAACTGGACGCGGAGCGGCTGGCCGACCTCGCAGACCTCGTGTTCCTGGCGCTGCCGCACATGGAGTCCCAGCGGGCGGTGCCGGTGCTCCGGAGACACGGGCGCAAGGTCATCGATCTGTCCGCCGACTACCGATTGCGCGACGCATCGCTCTACTCGACGTGGTACAAGGCGCCCCACATCGACCCGGACGGGCTCCGAGAAGCCGTGTACGGCATGCCGGAATTTCACCGCAAGGAGATTGCGGGTGCGGCGCTCCTCGCGTCGCCCGGCTGCTATCCGATGGGCGCGGTGCTCGCGGTCGCCCCGCTTCTCGGGCGCGGGTGGGGGCAGCCCGACGGCATCGTCATCGACGGCAAGTCGGGCGTGACCGGGGCCGGCGCGCAAGGGCGCAAGGCGGACGCGATGTACCTCTTCACCGAGGCCAATGAGAACGTACAGGCGTATGGACTGGCCACGCACCGGCACACACCAGAGATCGAGCAGGAGCTGTCGGCGGTGGCCGGTGTTCCTGTCGTCGTGAGCTTCACCCCGCATCTGGTGCCGCTGAACCGAGGACTGTTCACCACGGCGTCCGTTCCGCTCGCTCGCGAGGCGACGACCGGGGATCTGGTGGCGCTGTACCGGGAGTTCTACGCCGGCGAGCCGTTCGTGCGGGTGCTCGACGAGGGACAGCGGCCCGCGACGCGGGCTGTCGTGGGCTCGAACTTCTGCGACGTGACCGTCGTCGCTGATCGACGGACGTCCCGCGCCGTGTGCGTGTCCGCCCTCGACAACCTCGGCAAGGGCGGATCGGCCAACGGCGTGCAGGGTCTCAACATCATGATGGGGTGGGATGAGCGGAGCGGACTCGCAGCGCCCCCGGTGTATCCGTAGCTCGCATGTCGGAGATTCAGTGGATAGAGGGGGGAATCACCGCCGTTCCCGGCGTCCTCGCTTCCGGCATCGCCGCGGGCATCAAGCCGAGCGGTAAGAAAGACCTCGCGCTCATCTATTCGTCCTCACCGGCGCGCGCCGCCGCCGTCTTCACGAGGAACCAGATCAAGGGCGCGCCCGTGCTCGTCTCGCAGGAGCACATCCGCGACGGCCGTGCGCAGGCGATTCTGGCCTCGAGTGGATGCTCGAATGTCTGTACCGGTGAGCAAGGCATCAAGGACGCGCGGGAGATGACGCGCATCGTGGGCGATCTCCTCCGGGTGGCGCCCCGGCAGGTCCTGGTCGCCTCGACGGGCGTCATCGGGCAGCCGCTGCCAATGGACAAGATCCGCGCCGGACTCCCGAAGCTCGTCAAGGAACTGTCGCCGCAGGGAGGGCGGAGTGCCGCGGAGGCGATCTTGACGACCGATACGCGGCCGAAGGAGGCCGCGCTCCGGTTGGAGGTGAGCGGGCGCCCGCTCACCATCGGCGGTGTGGCGAAGGGCGTCGGCATGCTGGAGCCGCACATGGCGACGATGTTTTGCTTCCTGGCCACCGATGCCGTGGTGGCTGCCGACGCGCTCGGGCTGGTACTGCGCCGGGCCGTTGACTCCTCGTTCAACCGCATCACGGTCGACGGCGATCAGTCCACGAGCGACACCGTCGCGGTCCTGGCCAATGGACTGGCGGAGAACAGTCCGTTGGAGCGGGGCGGCAAGGGTCTCCGCCAATTCGCACAGGGGCTGAGTGCCTTGACCGAGAGGCTCGCCCGGATGCTGGTCGAGGACGGCGAGGGGGCGACGAAGATCGTCGAGATCGCGGTGCGCGGGGCGCGCACGCGCAAGGACGCCCTGCTCGCCGCGCGGAGCGTGGCCAATTCGCCGCTCGTGAAGACGGCCATCAACGGCGCCGACCCGAACTGGGGGCGCATCCTGATGGCGCTCGGCAAGTCGCCGGCGCGGGTGGTGGGCGATCGAGTGTCCATCACCATCGCCGATGAAGCGCTGGTCGAGCGCGGCGTCCAGAAGCCCGGGGCGCGTCTCGATCGGATTCGCGAGATCATGGCGGGGACCGCGTACGCGATCGTCATCGATCTCGGCCTCGGCCGCGGCGAGGACCGGATGTGGACATCCGACCTCACCGAGGAGTACGTTCGAATCAACGCGAAGTACACGACCTAGCTGTACCTGTCCTACAACGCACGGTTCCGAGATTCGGTCCCCGGTGATGCCGGGGAAGCGCGAGGTGGACCTCGCCCCTCGGGATCGGAGGCCAACCGAACAGGAGAGCGTGAACATGGCGAACCTGACGATGAAGGAGCTGCTGGAGGCCGGCGTGCACTTCGGCCACCAGACGAAGCGATGGAATCCGAAGATGCAGAAGTACATCTTCGGCGAGCGCAACGGAATCTACATCATCGATCTGCAGAAGACGCTGAAGAAGTTCCGCGAGGCGTATGCCTACGTGCGAGACCTCGCAGCGGGCGGTGGATCGATGCTCTTCGTGGGCACCAAGAAGCAGGCGCAGGAGACGGTCTTCGAGGAGGCGTCGCGCTGCTCGATGTTCTACGTGAACCACCGCTGGCTCGGCGGGACGCTGACCAACTTTGCCACGATCCGCAAGTCGATTGCCCGCCTCAAGAAGCTCGACGAGATGAGCGAGACGGGCGAGTACGAGCGGCTGCCGAAGAAGGAGGTCATCGGGCTCGAGCGCGAGCGCGCCAAGCTGCAGAGCGCGCTGGTCGGGATCAAGAACATGGATCGATTGCCCTCGGCGGTGTTCATCATCGATCCCAAGAAGGAGCGGATCGCCGTGGAGGAGGCGCAGCGCCTGGCGATCCCCATCGTGGCGATCGTCGACACCAACTGCGATCCGACCGGCATCGACTACCCCGTGCCGGGCAACGACGACGCCATCCGCGCCGTGCGGCTCATCACGGCGCGCGTCGCGGACGCGATCCTCGAGGGCGCCGGGACCTATGCCAAGGAGGAAGCCGAGGCAGCCGAGGGCATGACGGCGTCGGCCGATCTGCCGCTCGTGACGGAAGGAGAAATGCAGACCCCGGTCGAGACCGGGGCCTAGCCGAAGGAGAGCGCTCGCGATGGCATCGTCCGCTGAGATGGTGAAGGAGCTTCGAGACCGCACGGGCGCGGGCGTCATGGATTGCAAGGCCGCGCTCGAGGCCTCGAAGGGCGACCTGCAGGCGGCCATCGAGCACCTTCGCAAGAAGGGCCTCGCCGACGCCGCCAAGAAGGCGCACCGCGAGGCGCGCGACGGGGTGGTCGCCTCCTACATCCATCCCGGCAGCAAGATCGGGGTGCTGGTGGAGATCAACTGCGAGACGGACTTCGTCGCGCGCACCGACGATTTCCAGCAGCTCGTCAAGGACGTCTCGATGCAGGTGGCGGCGGCGAATCCCCTCTACGTGTCACGCGAGCAGGTGCCCGCCCACGTGGTGGAGAAGGAACGCGAGATCTTCGCCCAGCAGATGGCCGATCAGAAGAAGCCCGCTCACATCCTCGACAAGATCGTCGAGGGCAAGCTGGAGAAGTTCTACACCGAGACGTGTCTCCTCGAGCAGCCGTTCATCAAGGACTCGTCGGGGAAGACGGCGGTGAAGGACCTCGTCGATCAGGCGACCGCCAAGCTCGGCGAGCGGGTAGTCGTCAAGCGCTTCACTCGGTTCCAGGTCGGCGAGGCCTGAGCCCGAGTCGCCCGCGCCGATGTCCGCGCCCGGCGCCCCCGCCTATCGACGCATTCTCCTCAAGCTGTCGGGCGAGGCGCTGGCCGGACGTCAGGGCTACGGGATCGATCCCGAAATCCTGGCGCGCGTCGCCGACGAAGTCGGCGAGGTGGTCCTGCTCGGGGTCCAGGTGGCCGTCGTCATCGGCGGGGGCAATATCTTTCGCGGCGTCGCGGCCAGCGCGGGCGGCATGGAGCGCGCCACCGGCGACTACATGGGCATGCTCGCCACCGTGATCAACGCCCTCGCCCTTCAGGACGCGATCGAAAAGGCGGGCGTTCCCACCCGCGTGCTCTCCGCGATCGAGATGCGAGCGGTGGCAGAGCCCTACATCCGGCGCCGGGCCATCCGCCATCTCGAAAAGGGGCGGGTGGTGGTGTTCGCCGCCGGAACAGGGAATCCCTTTTTCACGACCGACACCGCCGGCGCGCTGCGGGCGGTCGAGATCGGCGCGGAGGCGATCTTCAAGGCGACCCGCGTCGACGGCATCTACACCGCGGACCCCGAGTTGGACGCGAGCGCAGTGAGGCTCGAGCGGGTCGGATACATCGAGGTGCTCAATCGCGGGCTCAAGGTGATGGACACGACGGCGATCTCGCTCTGCATGGAGAACAAGCTCCCCATCGTGGTGTTCGACCTCACGAGGTCCGGCAACATCCGCCGCATCGTGATGGGAGAGCAGGTCGGCTCGACGGTGTCCGGCGACAGCGTGAACTGACGCGAACCGACAGTCGGGAGACGCGCGATGATGGACAACGTGATCAAGGACCTCGAGACACGGATGCAAGCCGCGGTGGACCTGCTCGCTCGCGAGTTCGGCGGTGTGAGGACGGGCCGAGCGAACACGGCCCTGCTCGACGCGGTGCGGGTGGAAGCGTACGGGGCGGTTCAGCCGGTCACCCAGATGGCGTCCGTGGCGGTGCCCGACCCGCGCACCTTGGTCATCCAACCGTGGGACACCTCGCAGATTCCCGCCATCGAGAAGGCGATCCTGAAGTCCGATCTCGGCCTCACGCCCAGCAACGACGGCAAGGTCGTGCGGCTCGTCATGCCGACCCTGACCGAAGAGCGGCGCAAGCAACTCGCCAAAGCGGTGGGGAAATTCGCCGAGGATGCCCGCGTGGCGATCCGCAACATCCGCCGGGACGCCAATGATCGGCTCAAGGCCCTGGCAAAGGACAAGAAGGTCTCTCAGGACGAGGAGCGCCGCGGCCACGACCACATCCAGAAGACCACCGACAAGTTCATCGCCAAGGCGGATGAGCTGGCGAGGAAGAAGGAACAGGAGATCCTCGCGATCTAGTCTGACGGCGTTCTCGCTCTCGAACCGGGCATCTCTCCTGCGACTCGCGCGCGCCAGCATTGCGCGATCGTTCGTTCGTGCTTGAGCTGCTCGGGCCGGTCCTTCCAGCGCGCGATTGTCGGCTATGCGGCTGATTTTCCTGGCACGTCACGGTCGCCTCACGTAAGATAGCGTCTTATGGCGTTCAAGCCGGGATCGGCCTCCACGGTGGCCGAGCTCTCCACGCTGGCCGATGAGGACCTCAGAGAACGCGTTCTCTCCCGGCCCCTTCCCCGCCACGTCGCCGTCATCATGGATGGCAATGGTCGTTGGGCGATGAAGCGAGGCCTGCCACGAGTGGCGGGGCACCATCAGGGGGTGACCGCGGTGCGAAACGTCGTGCGCGCGGCGGGAGATCTCGGTATCGGGTTCCTCACCCTGTACGCTTTCTCGTCGGAAAACTGGAATCGGCCGAGCCACGAGGTCGCCACACTGATGAGCCTGCTCGAGCGATCGATCGATCGCGAGCTGCCGGAGCTCATGGCGCGCAATGTGCGATTTCAGATGATCGGACGCCCGAACGGCGTACCGTCGTCGGTGAGCCGTCGCATCGAGCACGTCGCTGCCGCGACCGCGGCGAACACGGGACTGACGCTCGTGATGGCGTTCAACTACGGCGGCCGCGACGAGCTCGTCGACGCCTTTCGTACGCTGGCCAGGCGAGTGGAGGCCGGCGATCTCCGCGCCGAGGACATCGACGAGGTTCGGGTGTCCCGGGCGCTCTACACCGACGGCATTCCCGATCCCGACCTGCTCATCCGCACGAGCGGTGAGATGCGCATCTCGAACTTTCTCCTGTGGCAGATCGCCTACACCGAGCTCTGGGTGACGCCGACGCTGTGGCCGGATTTCGGCGCGCGCGAGCTCTATCTGGCCGTCGCCGACTTCCAGCAGCGGAATCGCCGGTTCGGCCGCGTGTGATGGGTCGGACCGAGGGCATGCCGGTCGGGACCGGGATGGACGGCGCCGCCTCGGCTCGCGCCGGGCTCGGCAAACGCGTCGC
>Ga0126379_10002785_pt1 | contig 11191 bp, 10 predicted proteins | sample PanSoiMetPlot_24_FD_92640 | JGI IMG/M metagenome (GOLD analysis project Ga0126379, IMG submission 92640) | Tropical forest soil microbial communities from Panama - MetaG Plot_24 | ecosystem: Environmental > Terrestrial > Soil > Tropical forest > Bulk soil | place: Panama | collected 2016-02-17
AGCAGCGACCTTCACACGTTGTCCATGTGCAAAGCCAGTGCACTAAGAGGTTCTCGTCATGACGGATGTTACTACCGCGCTAGCCACGCGGCGTGCTGGCTTTCCTACTTCGATTTTTCGCCGCCGGGCGCATCCGAGTCCGCGTTACCCAAGAACAGCGTCTGGCCGTTCGGGAGCGTGATGTCGCGGCCGTTGGCTCGCAGCGAGCCGTCCTTGGACTGATAGCCGTCCACGATCACTTCGGTTCCCGCCTTGAGAGAATCGCGAGTGAAGCCGCGCCGGAGCAAAGTGTTGGGCGTTCCAGCTTCAATCATCCACTCCTCCACCGTACCGTCGGGTTTCGTCACGTCCACGTGAATCCAGGCGTGCGGATTGATCCATTCCATCCTCGACACCGTGCCGCGGATCTTGATGGGCTTCTTCGCGTCGAATTCGGCGGCGAAGGCATGATGGGCACGGAGCGGCATCGCGCCCGTCGCTAAGACCAGAACCAGAGTTGCAATTGGTCGCATTTGGCCTCCTCGATTTCCCGTCTTCACCGTGACGTCTCGCTCGCCTCGCGCTTTCTGGCTCCCGTGAGGAAATGCACGATGTCGTAGTTGTCCTCGTGGCACGCGTATTCGTACATTTGCTCTTTGGGGTCGATCTTGGTCCACGGGATGATGGCGGTCCAAGGCTTTGTCCAGGTTTGCGGATCCTCGACGGTGAATTCATAGTTGAGCGTGGTTGCATCGACGCGCGTGAAACGCTCGGTGATTTTGAAGGTGCCAGGGTTGGCGTTCTGGAAAATTACGCCGTCGTCGGTGCGAAAATTTGTGGTTTCCACGATCAGCGTGTCGCCTTCCCAATGCCCGCGCGAATCGCCCAGCCACTGATGCAGATTCCTTCCGAGATGCGGCCGCCGGTCCAGCGGAATCGTGCGCGCGCTGTGGATCATCTCCGGCGCGATCACCACATATCCCGGGCTCTGGAAGATCTGAAAATCGTTGTTATAGATGGTCGGCAGATAGGGCGGCGAATCGGTGCGGATGATGCACTGCACCGGCAGAGACATATCGCGGTAGGTTTCGGGAAGCCCGGCGTTGAACCGCGCGTTCGCCCCAGCCCTGGCAGTGCGAGCTTTTTCCCGCTCCGGCGACAACGGAACCAGCGGGGGAATTCTTCCGTCCTGCGGATCCACGATCAGCGAAGTGCGATGGTCCCCTGTGATTTTGAGGCGGCGAGCGTCCATCCAATGCTCGTTGTAGGCGCGGTTCACATCCGCATCCGCGCCCCCGTCGCGCCGGTCGCGGCTCAGGTCGTTGGCGAGCTGCGCCTGAAAATCGGCGGCCTCCTCATCGGTCAGCACGTCTTTCGCTCCGACTCCTGTTGGCCGTTGGAGGGGAGTGCTGGTGGCGTCGTTCCAAACGCCCTGTAGGTCCGGGTCTCCCCAGGGCGTGCGCGGCGCGGAGGATTTGTTAGCTGCAGGTTTCGTCGGTGGAGCCGGTTTCCTTGGCGCCTGCGACGCTGCTTTTCCCGGCCCTTGGGCCGATGTCGGCAAGCACAACGCCATAGCTAAAACGGCGACTAGGGTTCCTTTCATTTCGAGCCTCCCTGCTTGCTGAAACGTTCGTACAGGAGATCCTCCGTAAAAGGCACGCACTTGAATTCCAACAACTGCACGTTCTTCTCAACGCGGCGATACAAGGGAAAACTGATTTTCCAAGGCCGCGTGTATATTTTGGGGTCTTCGATGGTTGCCTCGTACATAAGGTGGTACGGACTTACCGGAGTGTAACGCTCCACCACATGCAGCTCATCGCTATGAAAGTCGCCGGCGCGGTCGAGCCAGGTCTCTTCGCGGAAGCCGCTCACGTCGATGACCAGCGTGTCGCCTTCCCAGCGGCCGCGCGACCAGCCCATCCATGAAGGCGTCGGCGCCTCGCCCTTCCAGTCCATTCGAACGATGCGTGTCGCGCTGGCGAATTCATAGGAGAAAAGAATGTAGGGGCTGGATCCCTGGACGATGCTAAACGGAAACGGCATGTAGGTTGCGCGCGGCACGCCGGGCATGTAGCACTTAAATTCCGGGTCACCCAGCTCGTGCCACTTCTTGTCGCTGCTCACGTCCACGGTGGTGCGCTTGGCGAAGTTCTGCTTCTTCTTCTCGAGTGCCCAAGGCTGGTATGGAATCTCACCGCCTTCAACGACGCTCTGGCCGGCATGCTCGCCTCCGTATGCGCCCATGACTTCAGGATGTGGCCCCGGTTTGGCTTCGTGATCCTGAAGATCGAAATCGGCGGTGACGAGGGCCTGCCAAACCCCGTTCAGGTTAGGATGGCCGTCGGCCATGCGAACCGGCCGATACGCAGGGAACTGCGCGGCGATCGGAACAGCCATCGCCAGAAGCGCACTCAGCATAAATCCATTTCGCACGGTGTAATTCTATACCTCCGCGCCGCCGGCCGCAGCCTGCAGTTGATAGATGATTTTCCGCATCTATAAATGAAGAAGCCTCATCGCGTTTCCTTTCAAGATTCGGTCATGATCGGCAGCGGGCAGGTTAAACTGATCCAGCACGGCGGCCGGATATTCGACGTCCTTCGCGGCGAAGTTATCCGTGCCAACCACGATGCGATCGGAGCCGACCAAGCCCATCAGAAATTGGAGCGCCTCCGGATAATAGATCAAGTAGTCGTAATGAAACCGGCGCAGGTAGTCGCGGAACGGGTGTTGGATCGAGGTTCCCTGGTTATTCATGTGAAAAAGGAAATGCTCAACCCGTCCCGCCAGGTAGGGGAAGGCGCCGCCGGCATGCGGCAGAACGATTTGCAGGTTCGGATACCGGTCGAGCGTGCCGGTGTAAATGAATTTACTCGCCAGGAAGGTGTGTTCGATGGGAGCGTCGATCCCAGCGGCGAGGTTCGGCGGTCCGACGGTCCTACCGCCTCCGAAAGCATTGGCCACACCATCCATCTGATGAAAGATGATTGGGTAGTTCAATTCCTGAATGCGGGCAAGAACGGGCGCAAATCCCGGATCGAATATATAGTCGTGCCGTTCGATGGAATCCGGCAAGTGGACAGCCCGCACACCGGGCTGTCCCGCGACGCGGTTGAGCTCCTTCAAGGCGAGCTCGGAGTCACGAATGGGGAGTTCGATTCCGATGACGAATCGATCGGGATATTTCTGGTGGACCTGAATGCCGGCGTCGTTGATGACTTGCGCAAGATGCGCGCCCTCTTGAGCTGAGGTTCTTTGCCATGGCATGGCGCCGGAAAGGGTCAGACAATGCATGAGATCGCCATGGTCGTCCATCCACTGCCGCCGCTTATCAAGATCGTGATCGAGAGGATAGAGATTGGCGAGGGGTTGTCCCAGTTCAGCGAGGGCCTTGTTGTAGGGCTCAGGAGACCAGTGTGAGTGCATGTCGATCGCCACTGGCTTCCCCACTCCCCCCTTTCCAGGTCGTGCCGCCCACCAAGGAACCCCCTTCGACGCGGGGGCCTGCGCCGACGCCTTGCCGGGATTCAGCAGGCTCATCGCGGCAGCGCAAGCCCCTATGGAGAGGCAATCGCGACGGCTGATCGTAGCTCTCTTTACCTGCTGTTCCCAATCTTTCATATCATCCTCGTCAAAGATTAGTAACCGGGAGGCGCCACAAACGCGTCGCGCACAGTTCCGCCGGAATCCGGCGAGCGCGTTCGCGTTCTGCGATCCCGGCAATGAATTATAGACCTCGTCCTCCTGAAGCTCAACCCACGGGACAAACCGCCTGAAGCTCAACCCACGGGACAAACCGCCGACTTATTCTCACGCGAACCTATTCTTTCGAGGGTCTCGGGACCCGTTGGGCGGGGTGCGCGACTTAAAAGTGGCCCCTTTGGAGGCCTCGTATCAGGGCACGGCTTCAGCCGCGCCGAACAGCGGTTGGCAGCTGGTCGGCTTTAGCCGCTGGGCCTTGCCCGATTGCTTGCTTCGCTGCGAATTCAGGGGCTGAAGCCCACTTCGACTAGGCTTCCATCCGGCACGCCTGAAGGCGTGCCCTGATAAATGTCTCCACTTTTGTGTCGCGCACCCCATTGGGCGTAATCCCTTTTCAGCGGACAACAATTGTTATCATCGGTTGGGCTGAACGGTCAAAGCCGGGTAACACTCGTTTGGACAGATGAAGAAGATGCTCGGCGCCGTGAACCGTTCCTGGACGAACAATCGGCGTGAATGGAGAAATGCAATGAGGATTTTCTTAACACGAGCAAACTTGGTGACGACGAGTGTCCTATTAACTTCGGCTGTGATCTCAGTCGGTGGAGGTGTTCCAGCGGGGGTGCATTACATAGGGCACGACAAGGTTACCGAAGTGATGTCCAAAGGCGGTCCAATTGTGAGCGACCCGGGCCTAGTTGTTCTGGCACAACGCCGGGAAGCTGGTCAGGTTGAATACCACGATCATACAAATCACGTGTTCGTCATGGTGGAAGGGCAGGCGACGCTGGTGGTGGGAGGAACGATGATCGACCCCAAACGAACCGCGGCCGATCAAATGCGTGCTCCAGCCATCGAGGGCGGAACCACCTACCACTTGAGCAAGGGCGACGTGATAACGATTCCGGCAAAGACGCCTCACTGGTTCAAGGAAGTCCCCACGAAAACAGTCGCCTACTACGCGGTGAACATCGAGAGCGAATAACAAAACGGCTGTACGGTACGGATCGTTGGGGCCGGTCCCCCTGCTTGTCTTGATTCTTTACCTGTTGCAGAATGGGTTCCGCCTGACTGGATCCATTTAATGGATGGTCGATGCGCGGTGCAATGCTCCTCTGCGGCGTTGGTCCCCGCGGGCAGACAATCCAGATGGGGCTGCGCAGAATGCCAGCACTTATGTCGTCATTCGTCAGAGTCCTGCACTGCAGGCCATTCAAGACTAGATCGTTTCGATCGCGAAAGGAGCATGCAGATGTCCGTATACATTGGTGCGAGATTCGGCTTGCCCGCGTTGATGATCGCCCTTTGGGTCGCCACGCTGGTAACCCATGTTCAGGCTCAGCAACGGGGCGGAACGGCTCAAACGGATAAGGTGCAGCCCGTGAACACGGGCGCCAACCCTTATCGCGTCATCCGAGATTGGGCAACGCTGAGCCTCGAGAAAAGGCCGTGGGGTGGTTCCAACGGCGTAGCCATCGGCAGGGACGGCAAGTCCGTATGGGCGACTGATCGGTGCTCGCCCGGGACAACCCCCGGCTGCCTCGGAACCAAAGCTAACCCGGTCCACCTTTTTGATGAGTCCGGGAAGGAGATCCGGAGCTTTGGCGGCGGGCTGTTTGTATGGCCGCACGGCGTCCATGTGGATCGCGAGGGCAATGTGTGGGTGACCGATGCCCGCGCCCCGTCTTCGGAAGACCTCAAGAACTTCCCCAGCGAAAGCAAGAAGGGAAGCGTTGTGATCAAGTTCAGTCCTGAGGGCAAGGTTCTTATGATGTTGGGGAAGCCCGGCGTGCGAGGGAATCCTCCCGAATCTCTGACCGACCCGACGGCCGTGGTGACCGACCCGGCCAACGGCGACGTCTATATTGCTGAGAGCCATACGGATGTGACAGATCCAAATCTCGTTGGGCGAATCTCGGTGTTCGACAGGACCGGGAAGTTTCTCAGAGTCATAGGAAAAGCGGGAACAGGGCCGGGTGAGTTCCGGACGCCACACGCGCTAGCCTTCGATTCCCAGGGCCGGTTGGTGGTTGCCGATCGCCACAACCATCGCATTCAAGTGCTGACGAAGTCGGGGCAGTTTATCCTGGAATACGACGCATTCGGGCGCACCAGCGGGTTGGCCATCGACAAGAACGACGTAATCTACACGACCGACTCGGAGTCGACTGAAAAAGTTCACCCAGGCTGGCAAAGAGGAGTCCGTATCGGAAGCCTCAGCGATGGGAAAGTGACGATGTTCATACCGCCCCACATGACGCCAAATTCTCCGGACGGCGCCATGGGAGAAGGCATCGCGATCGACGCCGCAGGCAATATCTATTCAGCGGAAGCCCAACTGAGAGGCCTGACAAAATTCGTGGGTAAGTAGAGCACCGCATCGGCAGTTACCTGTCGCCGCAGCGTTTCCTAAGGGTTGTCCACCGGGAGGCAATCTCGACGGCGATCGTAGCTCGCCTTACCGGCTGTTCCCAATCTTTCATGTCATCCTCGTCAACGATCAGTTATCGGGAAGCTTGAACGCGAGATACTCGCCCGAATAGTTGCCCCCGCTGACGGCGACAACGATGTACTGTTTGCCGCCCAACATATACGTCATGGGTGATCCGCTCTGTGGCGCGGGCATCAACAGGGCGCCTACTTCCTGTCCATTCCGCTTATCGTAAGCTCGCAGCATCGCCCCGCGCGGGCGTCCGGGAGGCCCCGTGATCTGAGGGTCGCCCATGATGACCAGCGTCTTGGTGACTAACAAACCAACACCGGATGTGCCGGCCTGCCCTGTCTTGAGAATGTTCACGCCCTTGAGAGCTGGATTGTTACGAACGGAATCCGGCGTGTCGCCATGGGGAACTGACCAGACAATCTCGCCACGATCGAGACTGATCGCCGACAGGGTGCCGTAGGGCGGCTTGAAGATGGGCAGTCCTTGTACCTCCAAGGTTGCTTCAGGAGGCGGCGCCGCAGCGGGCTTCGCGGGCGCGGGAGCCGAAGCCAGCGGGACCAATCGTACGGCTTCGCGCCTGTTTCCATCCGCAGCGCAACAGTCGCCGGGCCCCAATACCATTCGAAATTCCATGCCTCCAATGCCCGAAACGTATCGAATGTCGGAGAACCCGGCCGGCGGCGCAACCAGAGATCTCGATGATACGGCGTTATTCGCCGCCTGCGCGAACACCGTGTGCGTCTCGGGATCGTAGGCGGAACCGGGCCAGTTCGTGGCGGTGCCCGCACCAATCGCTCCCAATAAGCCGTTTACATCGCCGAGGATCGGTGGAGTGAACGGAGACGGCTCGACTTTATATCGCTTGAGAACCTCCACCGCCCGGGCACGAAGCTCAGGCGTGAAGTCGATCAGGTCGTCAGGCACTTTGAGGAAATTGCGGGCATAGGCCGGCGGTCTGGTTGGGAACGGTTGCGTCGGAGAAGTCTTCTCCCCGGGCACGTCGGACTGTGGCACTGGCCGCTCTTCGATGGGCCACACGGGCTTGCCCGTTACGCGATCGAATACGTAAAGGAACCCCTGCTTGGTTGGCTGCGCCACCGCTTTGATGGCTCGACCATCCACGTTGATATCCGCCAGAATCGGCGCGGCGGAAATGTCGAAATTCCAGATCGGGTGATGCACTAACTGAAAATGCCATTTCCGCAATCCGGTCTTTAGATCCAGGCAGACCAAGCTTTCTGCAAACAGGTTGCTCCCCGGGCGATGGCCGCCATAATAGTCCGAGCTGGGAGTTTCCACTGGCAGATACACCAGGCCGAGTTCATCGTCCACGGTGATCTGATTCCAGACGCCCGTGTTGCCGTTGACCGCCCATGAGTTGTTCTCCCAAGTCTCAGCGCCAAATTCGCCGGGCCTGGGAATGGTGTTAAACTGCCAAAGCTTCCGGCCTGTGCGGACGTCAAAGGCGCGCACTAGACCCTTTGTGTTGTTGTGCGTGGGCACAGTGGCGCCTTCTCGCATCGAAGAACCGACGATCACCACGTCCCTGACAACCGTGGGCGTGGCGTGCAGGCCGATTTCGCCCGTAGTGAGATCGATTTGCTCATCGACTCCTTTCACAACGCCGGTTTTAAGGTCCACAATGCCGTTCGCGCCAAAAGAATTGATCGGCGCGCCGGTCTTGGCGTTGAGTTCGACAAGCCGGTAACCTGTGGTGACGTATATCACGCGCTCGTCTCCATTTCCGTTCGTCCAGTAGGCCACCCCGCGTCCTGAGAGTTGCCTTGGCGAGGCGGCGCCACGATCGCCTTCGCGCAGGCTGTGCATCCATATCTGCTCGCCGGTTTTGGGGTCCAGCGCCACCACCGCCCGCCGCGTACCGCCGGTGGTGTAAATCACGCCGTTGACCATAAGCGGCGTTCCCTCCAACTTGAATTCGGGAAATGGGCCGAGATGATCCGTCTTGAATCGCCAAGCAATCTCCAGCTTATTGAAATTGGACGCATCGATCTGATCCAGCGGCCTATACCGGGTTCCCCTGACGTCAGCCGCGTAGGAAGCCCATTCGGTGTCCTTTGGTCGCCAACCGCCGGACGGCTGGCTCGCTGTGCGGGACTGAGCTGGCACGCCGGGAGCCGTCCAAATGAGTCCGGCGGCGATCGGGCAAATGGACCGCAACAGCGTCCTGGTTGCCCTGTTTGCGATCTGTCGTAGATTTCTCATGTCTGCCTCCTCAGCGTTATCGCCATTTCAGGGAGGCGCCACAAACGCGAGACTCGTCGCGCACAATTCCGCGGAATTCGGCGAGCGCGTTCGCGTTCTGCGTTCCCGGCAATGAATTATAGACCTCGTCCCTGTGAAGCTCAACCCGGGGCGCGCCTACTCAAATCGAGCGCTCGGTTCAGCTAAGACGCCGCTTCTAGGGGCTCGGTTCGGTCAGCGAATTACTGGTATAGAATCGATGCAGTCCGTCGCCGGACTCAAAGGAGAACGCATTATGCCATGCTCGGATCGACGGAAGCTCGCGGCTCTGGCAGTAGTCGCCATCGCGGTGCTTGGTGACGGAGCCATATACGCGCAGGGCGATGCCAAGGCTACGAACAATCTCCCCAACCCATATCGGCCCGTGGAAAACTGGGCGCAGCTTCCCGCCGGAATGGAATGGGGACAGGTGATCTCGGTTCAGCCGGACGCACATGGGAACATTTGGGTTTTCCATCGAAAAGACCCTCCGATTCTGAAATTCGACCGCACCGGCAAGCTAATAAAGAGTTTCGGGGCGGGAATGTTCGTACAGCCCCACGGACTCACCGTCGATCGCGACGGCAACATCTGGGTGACCGACCAGTCGGCTAAAGATGGGAAGGGCGAGCAAGCGATCAAGTTCAGTCCCGAGGGCCAAGTCTTGATGACGCTTGGAAAGGCCGGAGTCGCTGGGTCGGGGACTGATACTTTCAACGGCCCGTGCGACGTAGCTGTCGCGGCCAATGGCGACGTCTTCGTAGCCGATGGGCACGGCGGCGACACCAACGCTCGCGTCGTGAAGTTTTCCAAGGACGGGAAGTTTATCAAGGCCTGGGGTAAGAAGGGTTCCGGGCCTGGCGAATTCGATACGTTGCACCGGATGGCAATGGATTCCAAGGGCCGCCTGTTCGTCGCCGATCGCGGCAACAGCCGTATCCAGATCTTCGATCAGGACGGAAACTTCATCGCTCAATGGCGGCAGTTCGGTCGTCCCAGCGGAATCTTTATTTCCAAAGACGACACCTTGTATTCGGTGGACTCGCAATCGGACGAGACGACCAATCCGGGCGTGAAGCGAGGCATTCGCATCGGCAGCGCGAAGGATGGCTCCGTGAAAGCATTCATTCCCGACAGCTCGCCAAACCCCCAAATCGCGCTCGCGGAAGGAGTCAGCGCCGATGCCAAAGGCGACATCTATGCGGCGGGCGTGAGCTCAATGGGACTCCATAAATTTGTGAAGAAATAGTGGCCGCGATATGTGGGGCAGGCTTCAGCCTGCTACCGGTACTTTAGTCCCGTATCCGGGGTGAGCCCATTCCACGTGTCCGATGCCCCAGCCCCGTTGTTATCCTGTGAAGCTGTGACCCCGGCCATCGAAAAGATCCTCGCCCGCAACCCTCGCGCCCTCGCCCGCGCTGCGAGCTGGATCGAAGACCGCCGCCCCGAAGCCGAATCCCTCCTGAAGGAACTCTTCCCCCATACCGGACGCGCCCTCGTCCTGGGCGTCACCGGACCTCCCGGAGCCGGCAAGAGCACACTCTGCGATCAGCTTGCCTGCCACCTCCGCGCGGAAGAAAAGACGGTGGCCATCCTCGCGGTCGACCCAAGCAGCCCATTTTCCGGCGGCGCGATCCTCGGCGACCGCGTTCGCATGCAGCGCCATCACGCCGATCCGGGTGTCTTCATCCGCTCCATGGCCACCCGCGGATGGCTCGGCGGCCTCGCCCGTGCGACTAGCGAAGTCACAATGCTGCTCGACGCCGCCGGCTTCGACATGGTCATTGTTGAAACCGTTGGGGCGGGGCAGGACGAAGTCGACATCGCGCGCCTGGCCGACGTGACGCTCGTTGTGCTCGCGCCGGGCATGGGAGACGATGTCCAAGCTATCAAAGCCGGTATGATGGAAATCGCGGACGTGTTTCTCATAAATAAATCGGATCTGCCCGGCGCGGATAAGCTCGAACGCGAGATAAAAGCATCTTTAAGCCTGGCCCACCGCCCCGATGCCTGGACGCCGAAGGTCGTCCCGGCCATCGCCAGCGAGGACAGGGGAATCGCCGAAGCGCTCGCCGCTATCCGCGAATACAGTGAGCGCGGCGCCGGCTCGGAGCGCAAGGCCGAAATTTGGAGCGCCCGTCTTCGCGAGATGCTGCGTGAGCGGCTGCTCGATCGCGTCCCGCCCGAAGAATTCGCCCAAGGCGGCCACGAAGTCGCCGAGCGCAATCGCGATCCCTACTCCATTCTTCATGACTGGCTTGCAAAGTATTAGCCTCGACCACCTAGGCATCGCAGTTCGATCCATCGAGCAAGCGCTCCAATTTTATGAGGGCCTCCTCGGACTCCGCGCTGCCTCCACCGAAACTGTCGAGCAGGAAAAGGTGCGCGTCGCGATGCTGCCGCTCGAAGGCAGCCGCATCGAGCTGCTCGAGCCCACAGAGTCCGATTCGCCCGTCGGCAGGTTCTTGGCCAAGCGCGGCGAAGGATTGCATCACATCGCGCTCAAATCGCCCGACCTGCCGGCAGCCATCGAGCGGCTCCGCGCCGCAGGCGCGCGGCTGCTGAACGAGCCGCGCACCGGCGCCGGCGGCCATCTCTACGTCTTTGTGCATCCCGCCTCTGCTGGTGGCGTGCTTCTGGAACTGATACAAGCGTGAACTAATACAAGCATGATTTCTGCAAAACCAACCATCGGAATCATTGGCGGAAGTGGGCTGTACTCCATGCCCGGCTTCGAAGCCGAACAAGAAGTCTCCATCACAACGCCCTGGGGCGCGCCCTCCGGCAATTACGTGGTCGGCCGTTTGGAGGGCAAAGAAGTCG
>Ga0126379_10002786_pt1 | contig 11190 bp, 11 predicted proteins | sample PanSoiMetPlot_24_FD_92640 | JGI IMG/M metagenome (GOLD analysis project Ga0126379, IMG submission 92640) | Tropical forest soil microbial communities from Panama - MetaG Plot_24 | ecosystem: Environmental > Terrestrial > Soil > Tropical forest > Bulk soil | place: Panama | collected 2016-02-17
GAGCTCGGCGCCGACTTCGCGCCCCACCGCTTCGAGCACGTCGCGCGCTGGGACCGGGCCCAGGAGTGGATCGAGATGCGGCTCCGGTCGTCCGGCCACCAGTCCGTTCACCTCGAGAAGCTCGACCTCGACGTCGAGTTCGCCGCCGGCGAGGAGATGCGCACCGAGATCAGCGCCAAGTTCCGGAGGGAACGGGTCGAGGTCGAGCTCGCCGCGGCCGGCCTCGCGCTCGTCGCCTGGTGGACCGACCCCGCCGGCGACTTCGCGCTGTCCCTCGCGACGCCGTCGTCGTCGTCAGCGACCTGACGGACACGTCAGCTCCCGACAAGGACCGCACACACGCCCGGAGGATTTCCACTACGACCGTAGTGTTATTACAATCGACCCATGGCCGCAGGTCCCGACCGTCCCGCGTCTGACGCGCGGAGCCCTCTCCTCGAGATCGACGACCTGCACGTCACGGTCGAGGGCCACGAGATCCTGGGGGGCGTGTCACTGGCCGTGCCCGCCGGTGAGGTGCACGCGCTCATGGGCCCGAACGGCTCCGGCAAGTCCACCCTCGCCGCCACCCTCCTCGGCAACCCGGCCTACGAGGTAACGGCGGGCCGCATCCTCTTCGAGGGCGTCGACGTCACCGCGTTGTCCACCGACCAGCGGGCGGCCCGGGGCCTGTTCCTCGGCTTCCAACACCCCGAGGAGATCCCCGGCGTCAGCGTGCTCAACTTCTTGCGCCAGGCGATGTCGGCGCGGAAGGGCATCGAGGACTTCTCCGTGCTCGAGGTCCGGATGGCCGTCATCGACTGGGCGAAGCGCCTGGGGATGGACTCCCGGTTCATCGAGAGGTACCTCAACGAAGGGTTCTCGGGCGGAGAGAAGAAGCGCAACGAGATCCTGCAGATGGCGCTGATGGAGCCCGACTTCGCCGTCCTCGACGAGACCGACTCCGGCCTCGACATCGACGCCCTCGGCGTCGTTGCCCGCGGCATCGAAGAGGTCCGCGCCGCCCGTCCCGAGCTCGGCATCCTGCTCATCACCCACTACCGGCGCATCCTCGAGCACCTGACGCCCCATTCGGTCCACATTCTGCTCGGCGGGCGCATCGTCGCCTCCGGCGGACGCGAGCTCGCCGACCGGCTCGAGGGAGAGGGCTTCGACGCCTTCCGCACCGCCGAGGTCCCGGGATGACCGACGTTCTCGACGTCGCCCGCATCAAGGCCGACTTCCCGATCTTCGAGCGCGAGGTCAACGGCAAGCCCCTCGTGTACCTCGACTCGGCCGCGTCGGCGCAGAAGCCACGAGCCGTGCTCGACGCCATGGAATACCACCACCGGCACCATTACGCGAACGTCCATCGGGGCATCTACACGATCGCCGAGGAGTCGACGGCGGCGTACGAGGGCGCCCGGGCGAAGATGGCCCGATTGCTCAACGCGGGCTCGACGAACGAGATCGTCTTCACGAAGAACATCACCGAGGCGATGAACCTCGTCGCCTACTCCTGGGCGCGGAGGAACCTCGGGCCGGGCGACGTGGTCGTCATCACCGCCATGGAGCACCACGCCAACGTGGTTCCGTGGCACATCCTCGTCGAGGAACGCGGCATCGACCTGCGCTGGATCCCGATCACCGAAGACTTCCAGCTCGACCTCGCCGACCTCGACCGGCTCCTCGACGGGGCGAAGCTGCTGTCGGTCACGGCCATGTCGAACGTGCTCGGCACGCTGAACGACATCCGCCTGCTGGCAGACGCCGCCCACGCCGCCGGCGCGCTCGTCAACGTCGACGCCGCCCAGGCCGTCCCCCACCTGCCTGTCGACGTGGAGGCCTGGGACGCCGACTTCGTCGGCTTCACCGGCCACAAGATGCTCGGCCCGACCGGCATCGGCGGCCTCTGGGCCCGGGCCGAGCTGCTCGAGGCGATGCCGCCGTTCCTCGGCGGCGGCGAGATGATCACCGACGTGCGCTTCGACGGTTTCGAGCCCAACGAGGTGCCGTGGAAGTTCGAAGCGGGCACGATGCCCTTCGTCGAGGCCAGCGGCCTCGCGGCCGCGGTCGACTACCTCGGCGCGCTCGGCATGGACGCCGTGCGCGCCCACGAGAAGTCGCTCACCGACTACGCGCTGCGGGCGCTCGAGGAGCGCTTCGAGGGTCGCCTACACATCCACGGCCCCAGCGACGTCGAGCGGCGGGGCGGCGCGATCTCGTTCGCCTTCGACCGCATCCACGCCCACGACGTCGCCCAGGTGCTCGACGAGGACGGCGTGTGCGTACGTGCTTCGCACCACTGTGCGAAGCCGCTGATGCGCGTGCTCGGCGTTCCTGCCACCACCCGCGGGTCCCTGTACGTGTACAACGATGAAAGCGACGTCGATACTCTCGTCGAGTCGCTGGCCAAGGCCGAGAAGTTCTTCGCCATCTGATTCTGGAGCCCCCATGCCCGGCCTCGAAGACCTCTATCGAGAGATCATCCTCGACCACTACCGCGCCCCCCGGAACCGCGGCGAGCTCCCGGTCCCGCCGGCGGCGAAGGCCGAGGGCTTCAATCCGCTGTGCGGCGACGAGGTCGTCGTCTACCTCGCCCTCGATCCCGAGACCGACGTCGTGCGCGACGTGAAGATCGGCGGCCAGGGCTGCTCGATCAGCCAAGCCTCGACGTCGATGATGAGCGCGGCAGTCAAAGGCAAGCCCGTCGAGGAGGCTCGCCGGCTGATCCGCGCGTTCAAGGCGCTCATGTCGATCCACGAGTCCAAGCTCGAAGGCGAGAGCGACGGCTCCGACCTGTCGGCCGAGCTCGAAGGCGTGCGGCTGGGCGATCTCGAGGCCCTGCAAGGGGTCGTCAAGTTCCCGGTGCGCATCAAGTGCGCCACGCTCGCCTGGAACACCCTCCAGCAGGGCCTCGACGAGCTCGAACCCGCCGACGCCTGAGCGCTAGCTGTTGTCGAAGAGCACCTTCGGCTTCCCGGGGAGCGCGTCCATGGCTTTCAGGACGGCCTCCACGACGTCCGGATAACCGGCGTTGAGGCCCACGACGACGGGCTTCCAGGACCACCCGACGATCGGCCAGCGCAACAGGTGTCGCTTCCACGTCTTGACGCCCCGGTCGAAGGCCTCCTGCGAGGGATAGAAGTCGAGGTTGAGAAACGCCTCGAATTGATACGTCGCTCGCTCCTCGTCGAGGTTGTAGCCCTGCTCGTTGGCAGCCCGGTGCTGCGGGCACGCGGGCCACCGTGTGCTCGCGAACAGCTTGATGGCTTGCTGTGCGGAGCTCCGGGTGACGTCCCCTCCGGTGCGGAGCTCGCCGGGGCAGACGGTTACATCCTGGGCGGCGAAGACGTCGACCATCTGCTGCAGACGCCGCTGGTCGAACTGCGGCCACTTCGGGGCCGGTGAGGCGTGCGCCGGGCCGGGCCCGAACGCCAGCGCACCCGTCGTCACCACGATGACGCACAGCCTCTGCGGCACGCGTTCATCATGCGCTCTTTCGGGGGTTCCGTGCTTTGTTGGAACGCGAGCGGGCGCCGTTCTCGTGATCGAGTGCCTCCGGCGCTTCCTTTCGGCTGACCCGACCGGGTCAGTGCCCGTTGCGGCTGTTTCACCCCGGGCGGAAGGGTGGGAGGCCGTCGCCGTCCTCGGACACCGGGGCGCCCCCGGCCTCTTCGGCGAAGCGGTTCCAGGCGTCGCGATCCCAGGACACGACGGCGTCGCGAACCGTGCCGTCCTCGGAGACGAGGAACAGCGAGGGGACCGTGTCGATCCCGAAGGCCTCGGACGCCGGGTAGGGCGCAGGCTCGCTCAGGGTCTCGACCTTCTGCCCGTGGCGCTCGGCGTAGGACCGGAGCTCGGGCGGCGGATCCTCCCCGACGGCGACGACCCGCACCCCGCTGTCGGCGAGCGCCTGCACCTTGGGGGCGGCCATCTGGCAGACCGGGCACGTGGTCTTGAAGAAAGCGAGCACGACCGGGCCTTCCCGCCACGGGTCCGAGACCGATTGGCCGCTCGCGGCCTCGGGTAGGTCGAGCGAGGGAGCGCGATCCCCCGGGGCGAGCATGGCCTTCACAGTATTCGGGTCAGGACGCGGCTCGAGACGAGGGGTGACCTCGTTCACAGCCCGGTCACAAACGTGACACGGGCATGGAACGGGGACCGACTACGTTGACGTCTGAAGACCCCGATTCGGACCCGACTCGGAAGGGACTGCGATGAGCCAGGCGCTGGTGGCGATGATCGACTCGGCACTCGAGCAGTACCGGACCCGCGACCTCGTCTCGGCGGCCGAGGTGGTGGACTTCCTCCTCGATCTGCGTCTGGCCGCGATCAATCCCGACTCCGACCCCCTCGAGCAGCTGCTCGAGCAGGAGTCCACGCACGCCGGGAACTGAGCTCGCGGTCGACCGGGCGCCGCCTCGCCGCCCGGTCGACCTTCGGTAATCTCCGCAGCCGATGGGCGACACGCGGGCGGACATGTCTCTTTCGGCGCGAGCTGTGCGCCGTGCTCACCGCACCCGTGTGCGCGCCGCGATCGCCGCCGGGGTGGTCGCCGCCCTCGCCGTGGGCGGCGTGGTCGGATGGGCGCAACTCCGCGACGACGCCAAAGCCGTCCCGAAGAAGCGCGCCGCCGCGCCGACAACCGCGACCAGCGCTGCGAAGTGGGCGCCGGCGGTCACGGCGACGCAGAAGGTGCCTCAGCTCACCGCCTACCAGGACGCAGTCGAGACGTCGCCCGCCGTCACGAAGCTGTCGGACAAGACCGAGTACAACATCCCGCGCACGTACCTCGTGACCGACCAGACCTCCCGTCCGGGCTGGCTCAATGTCCTCCTCCCGATCCGCCCGAACGGAACAACCGGTTGGATCAAGGCCAGCGACGTCACGCTGGGGACGAGTGACTACGAGATCCGCATCGAGGTCGGCGCGCACCGGCTCACGCTGCTGAAGCTCGGCCAGCCGGTCCTGCAGTCCGCGGTCGTCGTGGGCGCGGAAAAGACGCCGACGCCGCCCGGCCGGTTCTACGTGACGGACCCGCTCGACCTGCACAGCCAGCCCAACGCGGGGTACGGCGTGTTCGCGCTCGGGATCTCCGGCTACTCCGAAGTGCTGACGTCGTTCAAGGGCGGTCCCGGCCAACTCGCCGTGCACGGTACGAACAATCCCGATCAGGTCGGCCAGAACATCTCCAACGGCTGTGTCCGCGTGCCGAACGACATCATCGAGAAGATCGCATTCCAGGCGCCCCTCGGTACACCGGTCACGATCCTCGCGTAGGGGACATCGGCTCTGGGGTGTCAGGCACCCTGCGCACCTATCGCGGGGACCGAAGTGCACGCCGTACGAAGTCCGCTGATCGGCGGGCCGCCGCCACCGGTCCCTCGTCGCGCAACGTCCGCCAAGCCCGCTTGGCAAGCACGACGGCCCGCGTCGGGTCGCCTCGACGTACCGTCTCGGTCCCGTACGGCTCGAGGGCCCGCGGCGCGGCTTCGACGGGCTCATCGAGGACCAGCGGATCCCACTCCGACGACCGAAGCGGGCGACCCTCCGCCACCCGCGCCCGGGCTCGTTCGAGCAGATCGAGGTATCGGTTGGCCTGGAGGTGGGGCGACCAGTGGAGAAGCGCGTCGCGTCGCGCACGGTTGCCCAACCGCTTCCGCTCGTGCTGATGATCGAGCAGGTGATCGAGACCGGTCACCCATTCGTCGAGGTCCGCCGCGAGCAAGCCGTTGTCGCCGTGCACGATCACCTCGCGAAACGGCTCGGTTGGGCTGGCGACGGTCGGGGTCGCGGTGAGAGCCGCCTCGAGCCATTTGATCGCGCTCTTGGCCTCGTTGAAGCGACCGCCGGGGTCGAGGGGCGCGACGTTGATGTCGATGTCGCGAAGGGCCGCGGGCAGGCGCGTCCATGGCTGAAGCGGGAGCCGGCGGATGCGGTCTGAGAAAGCGTCGAGCGCCGGTGACGGTGAGGCAAACCCGACGAGCCACAGCTCGATGTCTCGATGTCGTCCCAGGACGTCGACGATCGCGGGCTCGAGGTACTCCCAGTCCTCGTCGTGAGTATCGGTGCCGCTGAAGTACCCGAGGCGCGGCGGCCCGTCGGCGCGTGGCCGGGCGAGCTCGAGGTCCGAGAAGCGGCTCGTCAGCATGCCCACGCCGTTGTCGAAGCGTTCGGTGGGAAGTCCGGTCACGTCAGCGGCGTGGCGGCACAGGGCGTCCGTGCTTCCGATGTAGACGTCGCACGCCTCCATGGTGGTTCGGTACCGACGCACGCCCTCGAGCCAGAGCTCGGCTTCGGGCCGCGGCAGGATGCGCAGCGCCGGGATCTCGGATGCGAGCTCCGGATCGAAGATGAGGTCGTCGACGTCGAACAACAACGGAACGCCGCGGCTGTCGCGCACGCGCTCGAGGAGAGACAGAACCTGTTTCGTGGCGGGTACGCGGTAGACGACGACCGCATCTGCGGTATCCGCGGCGACGTCGACTCGCGGATCGCGGTAATGCAGTACCTCGGATCGCACATCGCGGAGTGCCAGAGCTTCAGCAGGTAAGCGGGCGCGGTAGCGCAACGGTGCCCCCCCGATGCCGCAGACGAACAACACCCGCTCGATGTCGCCGCTCGCCGGCCGAGGTGTAGGCCGGGCGACCAATGCCGTGAACGTGCGCTCGAGCCCGTCGAGCTGGTCGTGCAGGGACCGGACGCGCACTCCGGTGCACCCAGCTTGGAGCGAAGAGAGGAGCTCGCGGTCATCGACGAGTCGACCCATCGCCTCCGCCAGCGCGGCGGGGTCGGCGGCGGGAACTACCAGACCGTTCCGTCCGTGGTCGACGACCTCCTCGGGTCCCAAGCTGTCGGTGCAGACGACGGGTAGGCCGTGCAGGAGCGCTTCGCGGGTGAGGAGCGAGTACGACTCACGCATCACCGACGGGACGACCAGGACGTCGTGCCGAGCGAAGACCTGGTCGGCGGTTTCCGGCGCGAACGGCGGGTACTTGTCGACCGGCGCGCCCTCGACCGAGGCGCCCGATCGTTGGAGGTACTGGTCGATGTCGTACATCGACAGTCGCCAGCCATGTCGGGAGCGCAAGCGTTGTGCTGCGTCTACGAGGACGTGCACGCCCTTCATGGGGTTGGGCCCACCGGCGTAGAGAAAACGAACACAATCCTCCGGACCGCGTCGGTCGGTCGCGCGCTCGACCGTGGTGCCATCATCGGCGACCCCGTTCTCGTCCACTCGCAGCTTGGCGGAATCGACGCCGTTCGCGGCGAGGACTCGAACCGCGGTGGCGGACGGGGCGAAGACGACGTCTGCATGCGAGAGGTATTCGGCGAGCCGGGCCGTGCGCGCCTCGAGCCAGGTGCGGTCGACCTCGCATTCGCAGGCGCCGGCGTCGACGACGACGCAGCAGGGCTGGTACTCGCGGTCGACCAGGAACTGCCGTGCGCAGATCCACCAGAAGTCGTGCATGGTGACGACGACCCCCGCCCCTGCCGACCGGGCCGCCGGCAGCAACCCGGCGCCGATCGATTGGAGCGAATGGAAGTGGACAACGTCGGGACGCACACGCGCCACGTGCTCGGCGAAGTCGGCAGCGATTCGCTTGTTGTCGTAGCAATTGAGGTCGTCCCACCCGATCCAAGGCCACGACGCGACCCATCGGACCTGCATGCCGGTCTCTTCCACCTCACTCCAAGAGGACGCTGGGGCTCGCTCCGCGTCGAGGCTGCCGGCGTAGACGCTCACGTCGTGCCCACGCGAGCGCAGCCCTCGCGCCACTCGCTGCGGGGTCAACGTGCCGCCGCTCACGAAGTCAGGGGGATAATGGGCGGAGACCACGAGGATGCGCACGCCGGAGCGACGATAACGCGAGGCATGCGAGCAAACGCATCCCACCCGCTGCAACAGCATCGGAAGCCGACAGGCGCCTCTACGATCCACGCTGTGACGGAAGGCGACGGCGCATGAACAGGCGCGATCGCATCGTGGGTTCCCTCGGCGCGCTGGAGGGCACGGGGCTGGAGATCGGTGCCCTCCACCACCCGATCGTCGACCGCGCCGAGGCTCGCGTGCTCTACGTCGACCACGCTGACACTGCCGCTCTCCGTGAGAAGTACGCCGAGCACCAGCTCTCCGGCGACATCGTCGACGTGGACGTGGTCTGGAGCGACGGCCGGCTGGCCCGTGCGCTCGGCGATCGAAGCCCGGTCGATTGGGTCATCGCCTCGCACGTGATCGAGCATTCCCCCAATCTGGTCGGCTGGCTGGACGAGTTGGCGGACGTGATGCGCGACGGCGCGATCCTCAGTCTCGCCGTGCCCGACAAGCGCTACTGCTTCGACATCCACCGCCGCGAGACCGATCCCGCCGACGTCGTGGGCGCCTGGCTGGCGGACAGCCGCACACCCAGCCTCGGCACCGTCTACGAGTTCTACGCCCGCATCACCACCGTCGAGACCACGCGGGCGTGGGCCGGCGCGTACGACCTCGATGGGACCGAGGACAACGTCGAGCTCGGGCTCGAGTGGGCCCGGAAGGCGGCAGCTTCCAAGGACTACTTCGACGTGCACTGCTGGACGTTCACGCCCTCATCGTTCGTTGCCACGCTGAGCACGCTGTACCGGCTCGGTCTGACGTCGTTCCGGGTTCTCTCGTTCACCCCGACGCAGTTCGGAGAACCCGAGTTCTTTTGCTCCCTGGAACGCCTACCCCGCGAACTCGACATCGCGGAGCGTCAGCGGCTGCAGCTGGCGTCGCTTCCTGTGCTCGACGGAACGACCAGGGGCGCGCCGTTGCCGACCGAGGCCGTCGTGCTCTCGGAGAAGGAAAAGCGACTCATCACGATCAAGCGCCACGTGGCAGAAACAGCTCGGCACGCCGTCGCCCGGGTCGGTCGTGCCGTTGCTCGCGGGAGGGTGGACTAGGTGCGCGAAAACTCCCGTACCAGTTCGGCCAACTCTTCGGGCTTCTCGAACGGCAGCCAGTGGGCGGCCCCATCGATCACCACGAGGCGCGCGTTCGGGATCTCGGCCGCGAACGTCTCGGCGTACACCGGCGGCACGAGGCCGTCCTGGGCACCGGCGACGACGAGCGTCGGCGCCGTGATCCGACGCAGCCGCCCGCGCAGCTTGGGGTTGTGGAGGTACGGGTCCCATCCGAGCTTGGCCGTGGCGCTGATGGCCTTCCACATCGGCAGGACAATCTCGATCGGGATCTCGACTTGCCGGCCGACGTCGCCCGTGAACTCCGACATCGCGTGCATCGCCTGCGCGATCGGGTGCGACTGGTCGGCGAAGAGCATCTCGGCCAGCTCGGCCGGCGTGCGCCCGAACATCTCCGCGATGGGCTGGCCATCGATGTGGATGCCGACCGGATTGACGAGCACCATCTTCCCGACACGCTCCGGGTAGCGCGTGGCGAGCTCCATCGCCGTCCACCCACCGAGCGACAGCCCCACGACGATCGGTGCGTCGAGTCCAAGCAGCTCCCACACGTCGAGCAGGTGGAAGACGGCGTCCTCCATGTCATCGATCTCGTCGATGCCCTCGGACTCGCCGAACCCGGGGAATACCGGCACCATCACCGCGAACGAGTCGGCCAGGTCCTCGAGCGCCGGGTTTGTCGGCTCACCGCCGGCGGAGTGCAGGTACACGAGGGGATCACCGGAACCGGCGCGGAACACCTGGATCTTTCCGAGGGGCGCGTCGATGCGCTCTTCCGTCAGTGTTTGCGGCATCGCGTTACGCCACCGCCGCCTGCGGCCGGTACACCGGCTTGCCCTGTGGGAACTCGGCCCGCAGCTTCGGGATGACCTGATCGGCGAACAGCGCCATGTTCTTGCGCGTGAGGTGATCGGGCAGGCTTCCGAGCTGGAACAGTCCGAGCAAGTTGCCGGTCCCGAGCGCGCTGAGTGCGTCGACGAGCTGCTGGGTGACGGTCTCGGGTGATCCCACGATCGCGTAGCGACCGTCGACGATCTGATCCCATGTCTCGACGTTGAGCATGAACGTTCCCGCCGACTTGAGGATGCTCGCCAGCGAACGGACCGACGTGTACCCGGGCGGCTGGATCGTGATCCCGGGAAGCAGCCGCTTCACGAAGTACCAGAGGTGCTCCTCGTATTCCCGGCGGGCCTGCTCGTCGGTCTCGGACACGTAGATCGGCACCAGCCAGCCCGCCTGCAGTGGGTCGGCCTCGTAGCCCTCGGCCTCGCACGCGTCGCGGAACATCGAGAAGTACCGCTTGAAGACGTCGAGGTGGAAGTACGGGATGCCCATGTACGCGTAGCGGTGGCGGGCGACGAACTCCATGGTCTCGATCGAACCCGCGCCCGGGATCCAGATCTCGGGGTGAGGTTGCTGGATCGGGCGGGGCCACGGGTTCACGTACCGGATCCGGTAGTGCTTGCTCACCCACTCGAACGGTCCCGACGTGGTCCACGCCTTCGTGATGAGGTCGTGCGCCTCCTGGAAGCGCTCGCGGGCGTGGGCGGGGTTGACTGAGAACGAGTAGTACTCGGGCCCGCCGCCGACGACCATTCCGGCAATGAGACGCCCGCCGCTGATCACGTCGATCATGGCGAACTCCTCCGCGACCCGGGTCGGCGGGTCGTAGAGCGGCAGCGCGTTGCCGACGACCGCGATCCGTATGGTCTCTGTCTGGCGGGCGAGGATCGACGCGATCAGGTTCGGGGACGGCATGTTGCCGTAGGCGTTCTGGTGGTGCTCGTTCACGCACACCCCGTCGAAGCCGAGCTCCTCGGCGTACAGCAGCTCGCCGAGGTACCGGTTGTAGAGCTCGCCGCCGTGCTCCGGGTCGAAGAGCGAGTTCGGGCACGTGACCCACGCCGAACCCTCGTAGGCGGGGTCGAGACCGATGTACGGCATGAGATGGAACGAGAAGAAGCGCACGCCCGCACCTCCAGGTCGCTGCGCTCACCCTAATGGCCGACGGCGCGGCGCGGCCCGGCGCTCACGACGCTCCACCGGTACCATGCCGGCGCCGTGCTGCGCCGGATGTTCCCCCGCCCCGTCGCGGTGGGACTCGCGGCGGCCAGCCTGATCGTCGGCGGGGTCGTCCTGGCGGGCGCGCTGTTGCGACACCACGACCCGCCGCGTCGCACCGGCCACCCGACCGGCGCGCCGGCGCCGACGACCACGGAGAGAACCCGCCCGTGATCGAGCCGACGACCCTGCCCGACCGCCACC
>Ga0126379_10002787_pt1 | contig 11189 bp, 12 predicted proteins | sample PanSoiMetPlot_24_FD_92640 | JGI IMG/M metagenome (GOLD analysis project Ga0126379, IMG submission 92640) | Tropical forest soil microbial communities from Panama - MetaG Plot_24 | ecosystem: Environmental > Terrestrial > Soil > Tropical forest > Bulk soil | place: Panama | collected 2016-02-17
GACGCTCGGCGTGGCCAGTGGGCGGCCGGTGCCGGATCCGGGCGACCCTCGCTCGTCCTCGTCAGGCGCGCAGCCCGTGGGCGCCGTCCGCGCATCGGGCTGGCGCGAGTTGCTCGACGGTCTGCTCTACGTCTGGACGACGCCCAGCGTCCTGGCGGCGATGTGGCTCGCCTTCCTCGTCAACCTGACGGCGTACCCGGTGACGAACGGATTGCTCCCGTACGTGGCCAAGCACGTCTACCGCGTCGGCGCGAACGGGCTCGGATCGCTGGTCGCGGGCTTTTCGCTGGGCTCGCTGATCGGCTCGATCGCGATGATCGTGACCGGCGGCGCGCGCCGCCCCGAGCGATCCACCATCGTCAACGTCGCGATCTGGTACGCGCTCCTGCTGGCCTTCGCCGTCGTGCGCACCGCGGACGTCGGGGTCGTCGTGCTGATCGCCGCTGGCGTCGCGCAGAGCGTCGCGATGATCTCGATGTCGGCGACGCTTCTGCACGTCGCGGGCGACCGCTTCCGGGCGCGCGTGATGGGCGTGCGCACCCTCGCGGTCTACGGCCTGCCGGTGGGCCTGATGGTTTCCGGCGCGCTGATCGACCGGATCGGCTTCGCGGCGACGAGCGCGCTCTACACGGTGGCCGGGCTCGCCTGCACGCTGGTCATCGGCGTGCGCTGGCGCGCGCACGTGTGGCGGGCGTGAGCCGTCCCGTCAGCGGCGCTGTTCCCCGGCGCCGCCGGCCGCCTCGGGCTGCACGTCCGGGTACGAGTGGGACAGGGAGATGCGCCACGCGCCGTCGGACTGCCGGCGAAAGATATCGACCCCGTTCTCCCGGGCGGTGAAGTTTCCGCCCGCGCCGGACGCGCGGAGGGTCCAGACGAGCCGTACGACCGCCATGTCCCCCGACACCACGACGTCAGCGACCTGCGGGGCGTCGTAGCGGAAGGTGCGATCGCCGCCGCGCATCGCCTCGGTGAGCTCCCGGCACACGGCGTCGTAGTCGCGGTCGGTGCGCCCCGGGTACATGACCCGCACGTCGCGCGCGAACAATCCGCAGACCGCCGGGGCGTTGCCCGCATTGAAGTCGCGCGACCACTGCTCGAGCGCGTTGCGGATCTCCATCGGCGCGTCCCCGCGCGACGCCGCCGGCGACGACCGGCGGCCGGTGAGCGATCCGCACGCCGCGAGGAGCGCGAGTGACAGGGCGAGCAACCCGAGCACGCCGCGCGAGGAGAGCACGATCGACCTCGACCGAGGGACGATCGCGGACGCCGCAGGGCGGGGCTGGCCCCGGGCGTCCGCGCCGATGGATGGTGTCGTCGGTGGCTACTCGAACATCAGCACCGTGCGCGCGACCTCGCCCGCCTTCATCGCGCGAAACGCCTCGTTCACGTCCTCCAGCCGACCGCGGCGCGTGATCATCTCGTCGAGCCGGAGCCGGCCCTGGCGATAGAGGTCGATGTAGCGCGGCATGTCGACCTTGAAGCGGTTCGAGCCCATGCTGCAGCCCTGGATCCGCTTCTCGCGGAGGAACATCGGCCCGTCCAGCTCGACCTTCTGCCCGACGGGAATCATGCCGACGATGGTCGCGGTGCCCCCGGGGCGGATGCAGTCGAAGCACTGCTCGGCGGCCACCTTGAGCCCGATGCACTCGAAGGAGTAGTCCACGCCGCCGCCCGTCATCTCGCGGATGGTGCGCACGGGCTCGGCCGCTGCGTTTACCCCGTGGGTGGCGCCCAGCTCTTTCGCCTTCGCGAGCTTCGAGTCCACCATGTCGACCGCGATGATCATGCGCGCGCCGGCAATGCGCGCGCCCTGGATCGCGGCGAGCCCCACGCCGCCCGCGCCGAAGACCGCGACGCTCGAGCCCGGCTCGACGCGCGCGGTGTTGAGCGCCGCGCCCACGCCGGTCGTGACGCCGCATCCAATGAGGGCCGCGCGGTCGAGCGGCATGTCGTCGGCGATCTTCACGAGCCCGTTCTCGTGCACCAGCATCTTCTCGGCGTAGGCCGACAGGTTGGCGAACTGGTTCACGGGCTGCCCCTTCCAGGAGAGCTTGGGTGGCTCGGTCTTCGCGCGGACGGGACGCGACTGGCAGAGGTGCGTCTTGCCCGTGAGGCAGTAGTCGCAGTGCCCGCAGAACACGGAGAGGCAGCAGATCACGTGATCGCCCGGCTTGAACTCCGACACCTGCAGCCCGACCTCCTCCACGATCCCCGCCGCCTCGTGGCCGAGGACCGCGGGCGTGGGGAACGGATAGTAGCCGTCGACGAAGTGCAGATCGCTGTGGCAGACGCCGGAGGCCACGGTCTTCACGAGCACCTCGCGCCCGATGGGCTTGTCGACGTCGACCTCCTCGATCGTGAGCGGCTGATGCGGACCGTGGAACATGGCTGCTTTCATGGGACGCTCCTGTCGGGACGCGACGCCGCGCCCGCTCGCCTGGTGTTCGATTTGGCGCGCGACGGATCGGTCGCGCAGACGCCAGCATTGCGCCGCGACCATGGCTTGTCAAGGTCGCCATCGGTTGATTCGCCCTGGTCGGCGTGCTAGAACCGGGGCTACCCCAACGAGGAGGCCGCAGCAATGGATCTGAACAACACGCCCGAGGACATCGCCTACCGGAAACAGGTGCGCACGTGGCTCGAGCAGAACCTGCCGCGCGACGAGATCCGGACGCTGGACGATCGGCGCCGGTGGCACCGGAAACTCCACGAGGCGGGGTTCCTCGGCATGGGGTGGCCCAAGGAGTACGGCGGCGCCGGCGCGCGGCCCATGGAGCAGGCCATCGTCGCCGACGAGATGGCGCGCGTGAACGCGCCCGCGCCGACCAACGGTCTCGGCCTCGGCATCGTCGGGCCGACCATCGTCGTCCACGGGACGGAGCAACAGAAGAAGCGGTACCTGCCGAAGATCCTCTCCGCCGAGGAGCTCTGGTGCCAGCTCTACTCCGAGCCCAACGCGGGCTCCGATCTGGCCTCGCTCAAGACCAGCGCGGTGGAGGCCGGCGATCACTTCGTGGTGAACGGCCAGAAGATCTGGACGTCGAGCGGCGCGGTGGCGGACTGGGGCTTGCTGCTCGCGCGCACGGACACCAAGGTCGCCAAGCACAAGGGCATCAGCTGCTTCCTCATGCGCATGCGCCAGCCCGGCGTCGACGTGCGGCCGTTGAAGCAGATCACGGGCTCCTCCGAGTTCTGCGAGGTGTTCATGACCAACGCGCGCGTCGAGCAGGCCGATCTGATCGGCCGGCTCGGCGAGGGCTGGGCCATCGCGCAGACGACGCTCGGCTACGAGCGCGGCGGCCGCGCCCTCGCCCGCATCACGAGCTATGCCTCGCAGTACCACCGGCTCATCGCGGCCGCGCGTCGGCTCAAGCGCCACGGCCGCGCGCTCATCGACGATCCGGTCGTGCGCCAGAAGCTGGGGCGCATCTGGGCCGACCTCGAGGTCGAGCGCTACCAGGCGCTGCGCACGCTCACGCAGCTCGAGCGGGGTGAGCACCCCGGAGCGAGCGGATCGCTGACCAAGCTCTCGTATTCCGAGTTCGAGAAGCGCTTCAACGAGCTGGCGCTCGAGATCCTGGGCCCCTACGGGCAGCTCACCGACGGCGCGCCCGACGAGTTCAAGCTCGAGATCGACACGGCGGTGGGCGATCGCGGCACCTGGGCGTACTCGTATCTGTGGTCGCGGGCCGGCACGATCTACGCCGGCTCGAGCGAGATCCAGAAGAACGTGATCGGCGAGCGCATCCTGGGCCTGCCGAAGGAGACGCGGGCCGACCGCGCGGGAGCGTCGCGATGAACTTCTCGTTCACGGACGACCAGGTGCTGCTGAGGAACTCCGTCCGCTCGGCGCTCGACGAGCACTGCAAGCCCGCTCACGTGCGCGCCATGATGGACGACGCGAAAGGCTACGGCGAGGCACTCTGGGCCGAGATGGCGAAGCTCGGCTGGCTCGGCCTGCCCTTCCCCGAGGAGCAGGGCGGCGCCGGTCTCGGGCTGGTCGAGCTGGCGATCGTCCTCGAGGAGCTGGGCCGCGCCGCGTATCCCGGCCCCTACGTCTCGAGCGTGGTCCTGGGCGGGCTCGGCCTGATGCTGGCCGGCAGTTCGGCGCAGAAGGAGAAGTGGCTCTCGGCCATTGCGGCAGGCCAGGCGCGCGCCAGCGCCGCGCTCCTCGAGGACTCGCTCGACTGGTCGCCGGCGTCGACGGCCGCCACCGCGACGCGGTCCGGCGACGGCTGGGCGCTCACGGGTGTGAAGCGCTTCGTGCCGTGGGCGCACGTCGCCGACGTCATCCTGGTGCCGGCGCGCTCGCCAGAAGGCCTCTCGCTGTTCCTCGTCGATCCACGAGCGCCAGGTGTCGCGCTCAAGGCCATGGTCGGCATCGACCTCGCGAACCGATGGTCCGAGATGCGTCTCGACGGCGCGCGCGTGGCGGCCGACGCCGTGCTGGGACAGCCTGGCGGCGCGGGGCCGACGCTCGACGCCCTGCTGCGGCGTGCCGCGGTCTGCGCCTCCGCCGAGATGCTGGGCGCCGCGCGCCGATGCCTCGACATGAGCGTCGACTACGTGAAGGTGCGCGAGCAGTTCGGCCAGCCGATCGGATCGTTCCAGGCGATCCGGCACCGCTGCGCGGAGATGCTGATGGAGGCAGAGAACGCGCACGCGGCCGTGTACTACGCGGCCTGGGCGCTGACGGCGGGCGCCGAGGACGCGCCCGTGGCCACGTCCATCTGCAAGTCGTACGTGAGCGACGCCGCGCGCAAGGTGTGCGGAGACAGCATCCAGGTGCACGGCGGCATCGGCTTCACCTGGGAGTACGATCTGCACCTCTACATGAAGCGGGCCAAGGCGCTCGAGCCGCTCTACGGCGACGCCGAATTCCACCGGGAGCTCATCGTCCGTCACGTCGCGGCATGACGCCCGCGGGCACGGCTCCCCTGGCAGGCGTCCGGATCGTCGATCTCACCTCCTACATCGCCGGCTCCTACGGCGCCATGATGCTGGCCGACATGGGCGCCAGCGTCGTCAAGGTGGAGGCGCTCGAGGGCGATTCGTTCCGCGAGCTGCCCGGCTTCTTCGGCTGGAACCGCGGCAAGCGCTCCATCGCGCTGAACCTGAAGGACCCCGACGGCCGCGCGATCGTGCACCGGCTGGCCGTCGCGGCCGACGTGGTGATGGAGAACATGCGCCCGGGCGTCGTCGAGCGCCTCGGCGTCGACTACGCGACGCTGCGCGCGCTCAACCCCCGCATCATCTATTCCTCGGTGACGGCCTTCGGCGGCGACGGCCCGTACCGCGATCGTCCGGGCTTCGATCCGCTGCTGCAGGCCATGGGTGGCGTCATGACGATGCAGGGCTTCGGCGGCCCGCCACAGTACCTGCGCATCGCGCCGACGGACTACTTCACGGCGTCGCTGGCCTGCCAGGCGGTGCTCGCCGCCCTGTTCACGCGCGAGCGCACGGGCGCCGGCCAGCGCGTCGAGACGTCCCTGTTGAACGGCGTGATCGCGATGCAGGCGGGCGGCTTCGTGGACTATCCCGGGCGCGAGGTCGTCTACAGGGAGACGCCGACCTACCGGATGTACCAGGCGCAGGACGGTGAGTGGCTGTTCCTCGCCTGCGGCAACCAGTCGTTCTGGGCGAAGCTGTGCAGGGTCCTGGGGCGCGAGGATCTCGTGGACGACCCGCGCTTCGGCTCCTGGCTGGCCCGCCGGGACAACGCGGATGCGCTCACGCCGCTGATCGAGGCCGCGTTCAAGCAGCGACCTCGCGCGGAGTGGCTGCAGATCCTCGCCGAGGCCGACATCCCCTCCGCCGGCACGCAGTCAATCATGCAGCTCATGAAAGACCCCGCGGTGGTCCACCACAAGATGGCCGTGACCTACGATCATCCCGAGGTCGGCCCACTCACGCTGATGGGTCAGCCGCTCAGGTTCTCGGAGTCGCCGGTGCCCGACGCCGGCCCGCCGCCGCTCCTGGGCGAGCACACGACGGAGATCCTGCGCGAGGCAGGATACGCGGACGCGGACATCGCGGACCTGGGCCGCCGCGGCGTCGTGACTGGAAAAGATCTGCCGGCGTGACGTACCAGGCGATCCTCCTCGAGCGCCAGGATCACGTGGCGACGGTCACGCTGAACCGCCCCGACGTCCTCAACGCCCAGAACAACCAGCTGCGGGAAGAGATGTTCGACGCGTTCGCCGCGCTCAAGAGCGACGAGGACGTGCGGGCGATCGTCGTCACGGGCGCGGGCGAGCGCGCCTTCTCCGCCGGCGCCGACATCAAGGAGTTCCTCGAGCCGCCCGTGCCCACGCGCTTTCGCGAGCAGCGCCGGCGCGTCGACTATCGCGGCGAGATGGACCGCTGCCCGCAGCCGATCATCGCGGCGATCCGCGGCTATGCCCTCGGTGGCGGCCTCGAGCTGGCGCTCGCCTGCGACATCCGCATCGCGGCGGAGGACGCGCAGCTCGGCCTCACCGAGATCAACCTCGCGATCATCCCGGGCGGCGGCGGCACGCAGCGCCTGCCGCGACTGGTGGGCCGAGGCAAGGCGCTCGAGATGATTCTCACCGGCGCGCGCGTTCCGGCGGCCGAGGCGCTGCGCATCGGTCTGGTGGAGCGAGTGGTTCCGGTGGCGGAGCTCATGCCCGCGGCGCAGGCGCTGGCGCGCAGCATGGCAGACAAGGCGCCGATCGCGCTCCGCTACGCGAAGGAGGCGGTGGTGAGCGGGCTCGCGCTGCCGCTCGCGGACGGCCTGCGCCTCGAGAACGACCTCGCCACGCTGCTCCGAACGACAGAAGACCGTGTCGAGGGCGCGCGGGCGTTCGTGGAGAAGCGCAAGCCCCGGTGGTCGGGCCGGTAACCGCTCGCCTACATTCGGTAGATTTTCGCTGTGTAGGCGCGGGGCGGATGCAACGGCGGAATCACCGTCTTGTCAGCCGTTCCAACCGACCGCGCGGGAGCCTACAACAATCGCTACGAAGAGAATCGCGATCAAGCCTACTAGCGCCAGCAACACGACCAGGCTCGTTAGCCATGCCGGATACCCGGGCCTCAATATCGCAGCGGCTTCGACCGCTGACCCGTCAGCGTGTGTGATCTGCCCGCGGAAGTTGTTGAAGGGCTGCGAGTGCATATACGAGATGGCAACTTCCTCCTGCGGCACCAAACGCGGAAAAACGATCTCAAATCCTCCGCCGGGCATGTCAGGATCGCTGTGCGGAATCTGAGGAATGACATAGAACGTCTCGGTCCGAAGCTCGTGGCGGACTCGAACATCGGTCGCGGACTTCTTGCCGAGATTCTTGATGACGATCCAATGGGTGTGAAACGTGGTTGGAGATGACCCAACGAACGCGGACCACGGTCCGACGTAATAGGTGACGTGCGGCTTTCGTTCGAGAAGCTTTTGAAGCCCTGCGCCGATGACCAAAAGCGCGACGGACCAGACCGCCTTTATGAGGGCGGACCAGTCCATCGTCATCGGACGTTTAGAACCACAATGCCTCAGCTAATCTCGATTACACCGAGCCCGTGGAGGGCTTCCCCAATGTGGCGGCGGAGAGCATTCTTAACTTTTTCTCGGGACGGCTCCTCGCCATCCCACTGCAAAATGCCAGACCAGGGACGGCCTTCATATTCGATTTCGAGCTGCAGGCCGGGCACTACCTTGGCATTTTCTACGGCCCTGAGCACGCCGACTTCACCGACTGGAAATCTATCTCCGGCTCGATATGCTCCCCCGAACATCGGTGGCCAGGCAAATATCGGACCGTGCTTCAGCTCCCGAAGCTTCATGCTTCAACCTCCCGGGTTATCCAATACTCTACCATCGGCCACGTTCCGGATGGCGCGCCACTTCGCCTCAGGAAAGATGTTTCGCGTTGCCCATCGATGCCATTAGGCGTTTCAGCCATCACGCACTAGCAGACAACTCGCCCTCCATGCGGACCGACGTTCAAGACCAGGGCAGGCAAAGCTGATGCTAGTTCGCCCGCTGGGGCCAGACGACGCCGCCGCGTTCCGACAACTCCGAATCCGCGCCTTGCGCGACCATCCCGAAGCCTTTGGTCGGACACCCGAGGAGGTGGACGCCGTAGATGTGCTGGCCGACCGATTTCACCGCGATCTCGGCTCCGACAACGATTTCCTGCTCGGCGCGTTCGAGGCCGACGCGCTGGTCGGCACGATCGGATGCCACCGCGAGCGCGCAGTCAAGCACCGCCATATCGGATACATCTGGGGTATGTACGTCGCCCCGGAGCACCGGCGGACCGGTCTGGGTCGCCGGCTTCTGTCCGCGGCCGTCGATCGGAGCCGAACCTGGCGGCACCTCGAGTGCTTATGGCTCGACGTAACCACCGTGAACAGGGCCGCCCGCGCGCTCTACGCGTCCTTCGGATTTCGGTCACTCGCCGTCAAGCCGCGCAGCCTGAAGTTGGGAGCACAGTACTTCGACGAGGAGCTCATGGCGCTCGACCTCACAGGAGATCGGCGCGAGCTTGGATCCGCCCCCGCCGGGCTATGATCATCGGGAGGCCGCCCCCTAAACAGATGCCGCGGGCAGTACCGGCCAAACCAATCGCCCACAGGAGCGCGACATGAAATTCACCTGGTTCAACCTGATGCCGTGGCCGTATCTCCCCGATGATTTCCGCGAGCGGAACCGCTCCGTGTGGGTCGACATCCCGAACACGCTCTACGACCCGCGGCGCGGGCACTTCCTCTACCACGAGTACATGGATCAGCTCGAGTACGCGGAGACGCTCGGGTTCGACGGCATCGGCGTGAACGAGCATCATCAGAACGGCTACGGCCTCATGCCGTCGCCCAACATCATCGCGGCCGGCCTCGCGCGGCGCACCTCGCGCGCCGCGATCTGCGTCATCGGCAACTCCATCGCGCTCTACAATCCGCCCATCCGCGTCGCGGAGGAGTTCGCGATGCTCGACGTCATCTCGGGCGGGCGCCTCGTCGCCGGCTTCCCCGTCGGCACGCCGATGGACACCAACTTCTGCTACGGCCAGATCCCCGCGCTGACCCGCGACAAGTACCGCGAGGCCCACGAACTGATCATGCGCGCGTGGGCGGCCGACGAGCCGTTCGCCTTCGACGGCAAGTACAACCAGCTGCGCTGGGTCAACTGCTGGCCCAAGCCGATCCAGAAGCCGCACCCGCCCATCTACATCCCGGGCGGCGGCTCCATCGAGACGTGGGACTTCTGTCTCGACCACGACTACAACTACTCGTACCTCTCGTTCTTCGGCTACCTCCGCGCCAAGTCACTGATGGACGGCTACTGGAACCAGGTGGCCAAGCGCGGCAAGGATCTGTCGCCGTATCGCGCCGCCTTCGCGCAGATCATCTGCGTGGCCGACAGCGACGCGGAGGCCGAGGAGCTGTACGCCCCGCACTGCCTCTACTTCTTCAACCGGTGCCTGCACGTCTTTCCGCCGTTCGCGGATCCGCCGGGCTACCGGACCATCGACACGATCAAGTACGGGGCGCTCTCGCAGCTCTCGCAGGACGCCCAGCGGGTGTTCTCGAACGTGACGTGGAAGCAGCTCGTGGACGAGCGCTTCGTGGTGGCGGGCAGCCCCGACACCGTGCGCGAGCAGCTCGAGGAGGCCATTCTGGGCCTGCGCGTCGGCCACATCTTCTGCCTGTTCCACAACGGTGACATGCCGGACTGGAAGACTCGGCACTCCTCGAAGCTCTTCGCCGAGAAGGTGATGCCGAAGCTGCGCCACCTCTGGCCCGAGTACGAGAGCGACAACCGCTGGTGGATCAGCCCGATGGAGGACCGCCTGCGGCCGGAGCTCGCACGTCCGGGCGCCGACGCCGCGCGCCCCGCGTGAGGCCGACGGGGCCGTCGAGGCCCCGTCGATCTACAGCCGAACCACCTTTCTACAGCCGAACCACCTTGCCACTCGCCAGCTTGTAGACCGCCTTCTTCACGGTCAGCTTCCCGGCCTCGACCGCCTTCGCCAGGATCGGACTGTTTGCGAGCACGTCCTGGGCGCTCTGCTCGACGTTCGCCTCGACGGCGAGCTGGAGCAACTGATCGCCCTCGGCACGCCCCCGCACCTTTTCGACGGCGGGCGCGATCTTTGTGACGATCGCCTCCAGGTTGGGACTCGGCATCTTCTCGCCCGACAGCGCGGCGGCGACGGCCCCGCACTTCCGGTGCCCGAGCACGAGGAGCACCGAGGAATGCAGATGCTCGGCCGCATACTCCATGCTGCCCAGGTCCACCGGGCCGGCCACGTTTCCTGCGGTGCGCACGACGAACAGGTCGCCGGGCGCCTGATCGAACAGGGTGGTCGGGTCCACGCGGCTGTCCGAGCACCCGAGGACGATCACCCGGGGTTGCTGGCCCTTCGCGATCTCGGATCGCAGCTGCGCGAGGTTCCTCGGTCGCAGCTTGCCCGCCACGAATCGGCCGTTGCCTTCCATGAGCTCGGCCCAGATCTGTTCCGGCGTGGCCGCCGGGGCGGGGGCGCCGTGCGTCGGAGGGCTCGCGGCGGCCGCGGCCCGCACCCACGCGCCCGCGGCCAGCGTTCCGAGGACTGGAATGAACTGCCTGCGTGAGAGGCCCACGGGTTCTCCTTCCCTCCTGGCACGCGTCGACATGCCTATCGCGCCTTGCCGGCCTTTTCCTTGGTCTTCTGCTCGAACTTCTCGCGCATCTCCTCCTTGGAGGCCAGGTACTTCTCGAATTGCGGCGACAGGATCCCCTTCAGCTCGCCTACCTTGGCCTCGTTGATCTCGCGCATCTGCCGCATCTTCATCAGCGGGCCTTCCGAGCCCTTGATGACCGGATCCATCCGCTGGGCATACTTCAGGTTGAGCGCGCCGACGCGCTGGAGCTGCTCGGGGGTGAGATCGAGCCGGTTCTTCATGAACTCGGTCTGCATCTTGGCCCGCTCCTGGGGCGTCGTGCTGGCGAGTTTGTCCATCTGGGCGCGGGCGACCGGCGGCACGGCGAGCAGCAGCGCGGCGACGGCGACCATCATCAACACGGCGTTTCGCAGCATGGTCACGACCTCCCGACCGGAAAGTGAGCTGGCGTCCGCAGGCGACGGGTCGACCACTTTATCGCATACTCGCGGGGCACGGCGACGTGGCATAGTGGCGGCGGGAGGACAGGACGATGAAAATCGGTGCCCGGATCGCGAACCCGCAGTATA
>Ga0126379_10002789_pt1 | contig 11186 bp, 9 predicted proteins | sample PanSoiMetPlot_24_FD_92640 | JGI IMG/M metagenome (GOLD analysis project Ga0126379, IMG submission 92640) | Tropical forest soil microbial communities from Panama - MetaG Plot_24 | ecosystem: Environmental > Terrestrial > Soil > Tropical forest > Bulk soil | place: Panama | collected 2016-02-17
CCCAACGCGTGTCTGTTCGCCCGATGAGAGCACGCCGGATTTCACGTTGCGAAACCTTGCCAGGTCGAACTGTACGAGCAATTCGTCAATCCGGCGTTGCAGATCCTGGACTCCATAGATCATGCCGAAGATGCGCAGGATCTGATACACCGTCAGGTTCCCGGGCATAGGGGCGTATACCGCTGCGAAGTTCGTACACTCCAGGGCCCGCGAGCGCTGTGTTTTAAGGTCGATTCCCTCAATTTGTATGCTGCCTGCGGTGGGTTCAAGCACGCCGAGGAGCATATTGATCGTGGTGGTCTTGCCCGCGCCGTTGGGGCCGAGCAGGCCCACAATCTCGTTGCGCCCCACCGCAAACGATATTTTGTCGACAGCAACGGTCGACCCGTACGTCTTTGAGATCTCTGAGACGTTCAAGACGTGGGTGGCTGGGCGGGCACCGTTCATGGGTCAGAAACAGGATAGCGCAGCGATAGAGCTGTATGCCGCCTCCTCCGGGGCGCCCGGGCGGCCCGCGAGAAGAACGCGGGCGCCATCTGCCGGTGGAATGTCTTTCTTAGTCACCCACCAACGTCACGACCACCTTTCGTTCGCGGCCGCGCACGTCGCACTCGAGATGAAAGATCTGCTGCCAGGTGCCGAGGACCAACTTGCCGTCGGCAATCGGAATCGTCAGGGACGGGCCGAGCATTGTCGCCTGCAGATGCGAATGGCCGTTTCCGTCATGCCATCTTTGTTCGTGACCGTAACTGCGGCTGGACGGGATGAGCCTGTCTAGGATTGCCGGCAGGTCTTGTTGGAGTCCAGGCTCAAACTCAATCGTGCCGACGGCGGCGGTGCTGCCGACGTTGAAAACGTTCGCAATCCCAGTCTGGACGCCGGACGAGGTCACAAAAGCGGCAATCTGCTGGGTAAGGTCGTGCATGTCGCCATGCCCTTTGGTCTTGATGGAAAATTCCTGTTGATTCTTCATGGCCGATTGACGGTCGCGAGTATACAACAGCGACGCGAAGGATAGTTGGTCGCGTGATCTAACGCGAACCGCTGAAATCGCTTTCCGCCTTCTGCAAGTCTAGAGCAGCACGTTCACCGTTGATCAAGATGATGCTGCGGTTGATGAGCTCTTGACCAGTGCAATCGTATTTCTCATAGCACAGCAGCGCTTGGAACGGCACGACAAATTCCACCGATTCGCTGTTGGGTTGTCCTGCCTGGTGAATCGTAGTGCTGAAGTCGATGCCTTCAAACTGCGGGCTGGTGTGGAAATACTTTGACACCGGACGTAGGAGGTGGGCGATGTGGTTGTCGAAAGCCAAGGCAGCGATGAGGTAGCGCGACGAACCGGCCGGCTCGTCCAGGTCCGTGATCACGTTAAGCTGGAGAAACGCCCCATCGTGGAACGCGATAAACGCAGGCGGAGCGTAATCCACGAAATGCGCCGGCGTCTTGAGGTCGGCCAGCAGGCGCTGTACGGTGGCTGCGTAGTTGGTTTGCAGCTGATCGAGTTTTGCGGGAGGAACTTCGTGCGAAGTCTTGGAGTAATCCCGGATCCGCTTAGCGAACTCCGAGTCGGGAATAAGGTGTGGGCTCACGAGCGTGCCCGGTTCCATGAGCGTGTTGTCCGTGTCCGCAGGTTTCTCGCCTTTGCGGCGGGCTAGATAGTGGTCTTTCACGTCCGCCGGAGCTTCGCCGCCGGTCAACCACAGGGTCAGAGGCTCGCTGTTAAGGAAGACATCGCTTTCGAGAAGCGCTGCTTGCTGTGTTTCTACATCGGTAGCCTTCACGAGACGCTCGGCGACGCCTCGAGGAATGACCACGACCAGATTTTCCGGTCCCTCAGTATCAACCTTCATCACTTTGGCGCGGACGTGATGAGCAACCTCGAATCCGTAGGCATCGAACGGGACTGTCCGGTCCACGTGCGTGACCGCCACTCTCAGCAGGGGCAGCATCACATCCAAGAATGTTTTTCGAGCGCGCTCCGTTGGCGTGAGCGCAGCCGCGGAATACGCGACGTAATAGTTCCCCGTGATTTCCAGGACTACCGACCGGTTGAAGCGGTCGAAGCGCACAGAACCTTGCGGTAACTGCTTCTGCCGCGCTTCGTCGATATCGAGCGTGTCGCTGAAATAGAACGGGTAAGGGAAGTGAAGAGCCGCTGCGTCTGCGCCAAGTTGCTGCAACTGGGACGCATATTGCCGCTGCATGAGCTGTGCTTCGGGGTCTCTGACCTTCGTGACGGACTGCACTTGGGCAGCGGAAGAGAGCGCCAACCCCGCGACGAGCGTGAGAACGATTGCAGAAACAATCTTCCTACTTCCCATACTTGACTCCTGGTGTCTGGTAAGGCGGATCCGCGACAGCTCGGATGTACGCCAAAACCGCCTTGATCTCCGCCGGCTTCAACGTGGCGCCATAAGCTGGCATTTGGGGCGACTTAGATAGCGCCAGGCCACCGTGACTGATGATGTTAGTGATATCGCTGTCCTGCAGGCGATTGTAGGTAGCACCGTCGCTGAACTGGTGCGGCGCCGGGGAAAGATTGTCAAGATTTGAAACCCTTTCCGGCGTGGACTCGGAATCGTGACACCGGATGCAGTACTGGTCATTGACTGCCTTCCCCAGCGTAGCCTCGTAACCCAGAGCCGTTTGGCGCAAATTGACGGACGCCGAGCCCCCTTCCTTTTTCGGCGTTTCGGCAGTGATCTGATAGTCGCCTGCGTTGAAGCCGAGTTGCGGAGAAGTTGTTGCCTGGCCGCTCGAATCCGAGAGCGCCTGCTCGGGAGTGAAGTGGAGACCTTCGCCGTGGAAGATGACCAGAGCGCCGGTTACGGGGTTTCCGTCAGAGCCGTTCACCTGCACCACGACCGGCTGCGTCGGCGCAGACCCGACAGCGGCCAATTGTTTCCCCCCACTCACTTCCACGATCTGCGTCCCGTATGCGGTGGGCGCCGGGGGCTTCGACGATGGCTGCCTGGAACAGCCGGCTACGAACAGGACGGAGGCTAGCAATGAAAGCGGCAATCTCACTTGGCGCCTCCCTTCTGTTGGGCTTTCAGAGTCATGAGGAAGGCGGTGAGGTCGCGCGCCTCATCATCTTTCAAATTGGGATTCGGCATAATCGTGCCGGGGCGGAGAGCATTCGGATTCTTGAGCCACTGGTACATCCATTCGGGCGTCAGCCGGTTACCGACGCTCACCAGCGCGGGGCCGACGTAGCCCTTGTCAGTTTTGTAGTCCGCGATGTGGCAGGCTTGGCAGCCATACTTGGAATAGAAGAGCTGCTTGCCGCGCGACGCAGCGTCTGCACCCAAAGTGTGTGGATCGAGGGCGGGCATGGTGGCCACCGGCTGCTGATAGGCGGAGAGAACGTAATCAGAGATCGTCTTGATCTCCGCGGGATTTAAATTGAATCTTGGCATGCGGCGAATCAAAGCCGGGCGCAATGTGTTAGGGTTCGCCAGGAATTCTTGGAGCCAGGCACGCTGCACCGCGGTTCCTTCCCATGTAAGGTCGGGCGCCATGTCGCCGCCTCTGCCGTTGATGGCGTGGCAACTCTGGCAGCGAAGTTCTTCCATAAGCTTTCCAGCATTGCCGCCCGGGTGATAGTTCGAGGTCCGTTCCGCAGGGATGAGCAAGTCGCGGGGGAGTCCGCTAGCGCGATCGGTCTGCGCCAGCAACGCAGTGGTGAGCGCCACTACCTGATCATCCCCGAGGCTGAATTTGGGCATCTTCAACCCCGGCCCGAAAGACCGAGGATCGTGAATCTTGGCGGCGATGTAATCCGGCAAGTTATGCTTCATGCCGGGTGCGAATACAATCTGCGCCAGCGCGCGGCTGCCTACGCGCGAAAGATCGGGAGCAAAATTTTGCGGCGGGCTTACTCCGTTGATCTGATGGCAAGCCGCGCAGCCGCTCTCGGTTACCAGACGCTTCCCGTGGGCGATGCTGTCCGGAGTCGCCGGCGGCAAGGAGGCATCGGTCTTGAAGTCGCTGTCTTTCTTAGCCAGGAGAAAACCGGAAAGCAGGCTGATCTGCTTCTCATCGAACCGATAGTGGGGCATGCGCGTGCCGGGTTCATATTGCCCTGGGTCGCGGAGCCAGGCCTGCAACCAGTCAGGATTCACTTTGTTGCCAACGCGCGTCAGCTCCGGTCCAAAGTCACCGCCCACCAGGTTCCCAGCAGCGTTTTGTACGGCGTGACAGGATGCGCAGAAAGAGCTGCCGTAGAGCGTGGCCGCAGCCGTAGCATCAGCCGGCGGAGCCTGGGCAGGGCTGCTGAGCGGCGCGTTCTTTGCTGCCCCAGAGGGCGTGCTCTGCGCGATCAGGAACGCGGAAATGTCGGCAGCGTCCTGGTCACTGAGCTGGAAGTTAGGCATGGTGGCTGAGCTCGCGTAAGCTTGCGGGTCTTTGATCCAGGCGTAGATCCATTGCCGGGTCGTCTTCTCCGCAATGTGCGTGAGTAGGGGCGGATCGTCATCCGGCTTGAGCGTGTTGCCGTCGGGCTGAGTGACCGCATGGCAGTGGACGCAGCCCTTGGTGGAGAGCAGCCTCCGGCCCTGGTTCAGCCGCGGTGTCCCTTCGAGAGTCCCCAGGTGGCACTGCCCACACGACGAGTCCAGGTAACGCGCGGGAAGTAGCGGCTGTTCCCACGCTTCCGTCGTATAGTGAGCTTCCTCCACGCTGGTTGCGGCGCCTTGTCCGCGATGGCAGAAGACGCAGCCGAACTGGTCAAGCTCGTGGGGTATCGGGGGATGCTTCCGGAACGGCTGGCCGGAAGCCCCAACTAGGGCGCCGTTAAGGTTCACGTGACAGGATTCGCAGCGGTCAACCACGCCAAGCTTGGGAATCCAAATCTGGCGAATCCCGACATGGAAACTGCGCACCAGGGTACCGGCTTGGCGATCGGAAGCGAGACTGAGATATGACTTCTGGTAGTGGCGCCAGTCGCTGAAATAGTTTTTGGCAGGAGCAATCGCGAGGGAAGCCAGGAGAATCAAGCTCACCACGCCGAAAGTGGCAAGCTCGCGGCCAGTAGGACGGCTGCGCAACGGCCCAGGTTTATGGTTTGAGTTCACTCAGCTTCTCCATGCGCACTCACGTATCGCTTCATTCAGCTTCGCCAGGGAGCGACCCACATCCATCCTGGGCCTCGGAAAAATGTGCCCACCGCGGTGAGCAGGATCAACTCCACCAGGAACCAAGTCATAATCCAGAAGGAAAGCGGCCGGCCCGCGAGCCACCGCTGGAACGCACCGGGCGACTGCTCGGTAAAGCGCGACGACCACAGCAAAGCGCTACCGACGATCAGGGTGGGAATAACCGGCATGACCAGATCCAAAAAGCGGTCCACCCAGGGGAGCGCGCCATCGCCGTGTGCGAGCTGGGGCACGGCAAAGAGCACAAAGATCACGACGGCAAATACTGGTACAGCCAACATCACCCACCGGCGATGCTCCTTCTTGCCCCATATGCTCCGGCCCTCAATGTTGATATTGAAGTAAGGAATCACGATCAGGGCGGCAACAACCAGGCCGGGTATCAACACTCCTGCCACTACCGGAGGAAAGTAATGCAGCAATTCTTGCAAGCCCAGGAAGTACCACGGGGCCTTCGCGGGATTGGGAGTGTGCATGGGATCGGCGATGCCTTCCAGGGGAGCATTGGCAATCAGCGACCACCAGACCAGAGCTAGGAAACCGATTTCGAGGGCAATCACGAACCTGGCGAGCGCCGTTGGGTAAGTCATGACCCGCTCGTCATCCTGCGGGCGGACCTGAGGTGAGCTGCGCCGAGTGAGGAAGGCGATGCGGTGCGGGTTCTTTCGCACGTCGGACTGCAACTCGGCCTGGAATTTGTTCGGATCGGTCACAGTGTTTTCTTCTCCGGAACGTAAAGGCCGCCGTCCTTACGGATGCGCCAGAAATGCACTCCCACCAGGGCCACTGCCGCCAACGGCAGGATTACGCAGTGGAGCACATAAAAACGCAGGAGAGCATTTGCATTGACTTCGTTGCCGCCCAGCATAAGGAAACGCACCTTGTCGCCCACCAGCGGGACCGCTTTGGCGATGTTCGAGCCAACGGTGACCGCCCAGAAGGCCAGCTGGTCCCAGGGCAGCAGGTATCCCGTGTAGCTGAGGAGCAATGTGACCAGCAACAGGAAGACACCGATGACCCAGTTGAACTGCCGAGGCGGCCGGTAGGCGCCGCGGTAAAACACTTTGAACATGTGTGCAAACACCAGGAACACCATGGCGTGCGCCGACCAGCGATGTAGGTTGCGGAGGAACACTCCTGAGGCCACAACGAACTGCAGGTCCTTCATGTCCGCGTAAGCCTGCGGGACCGAAGGATGGTAATAAAACATGAGCAGAATGCCGGTTACCACCAGGATGAAAAAGGTGGTGAGCGTGAGCGCCCCGAGAAACCAGGTGGGCTTGAATTCGAGAGCACGCGAGCGAATCTTCACCGAGAAAAGGTGCAAGAAGACGTTTTGCTGGATCGCTTCGGCTCGATGCAGATTGCTGGCGCCGGAACCGCTGCGGAAGATGGAGCGCCAAACTCCGGAGTTCCTGATCCGTTCCCATTCCGTCTTGATGGTTGGTGCCATGGCTTTATGCCTTCACAAATTCCTGGACTTTCAAAGGGGTCGAGCGGTCTACCATCAGATACCCGTCGTCCGCCAGCCACACCTTGAGCCACGGGAGGGGCTGCGGGGCTGGTCCTGCGACCTTGATGCCATCCCGGTTGAAGCGACTGCCATGACACGGGCAAGCAATCAAGTCCAACTCCGGCTTCCACGCGGTCAGGCATCCCAGATGCGTACAGATAGCTCCCAGGGCGTAATACCCCTTGGCGCTGTTCACCAGGTAGATTCCGCTTTGCGCGTCCAGCGTGACCGAGTTCGGCGGAAACTGGTCGGGCTTGCCGGCTTTGACGATGGGCGAAGCCTCAAACAGAACGTTGGGAGAAAAATACTCGTAAGCGAACAATCCGGTGCCGACTCCGGCCACAATCAAGGAGCCCAAGCCGAGCTTGGCGAAGAATTCCCGGCGGGAACAATCAGCGCACTCGCCGTCCTTGTGGGCGGCAGAACCCTGGGCCGGATGGGCCGGCGCTTCTTGCTTGTCATCGCTCATGTCGCGCTCCTTAGATCGAACGACTGAATGGGAATCAATCCGGTGGATGAGGCGGATTTGAAATGAAAGGCCTCCATCGTGATTTCCTTGACCGGGCAGCGCAGTGCGCACAGTCCGCAACGGATGCAACGGGTCTCATCCTTGATCATGACCGCTCCCGTCGCCTGGCCGGAGCCCAGTTCCTGGGCCCGATAACCGCGCAGCTCGACTTCGTACAGAGATTGGTTCTGCTCCACTTGCGCCAGTACCGGTTCAGGGAACTCGAAATCCGCAAGCGGCACCAACTCCAGGCATTGCTCCGGGCAAACGTCCACGCAGCCGCCGCACAAAATGCACTCTGAACCATCTACCTCAGTGCCTTCAAAGACGGTGTTGATCCAGCAACGCAAGCAGCGTTGGGCTTCCAACGTTGCCGAATTTTCGTCGAAGCCGATCTCCACTTCGGTGACACCGGTACGCCGTTCTAGCGGCAACATGGGCACGGACTGCTGTGCGATCTCCATGTAGTTGGTGATCATCTGGTGCTGATCGAGCACCTCGATCTCGATGACCGGATCGACTGGTTTTTGGCCGCGCAGGAATTCGTCAATGCCCGCAGCGGCGCGCTTGCCGTCAGCAACGCTGTCAATAATCAACCGCGGCCCAAAGACGCAGTCGCCGCCGGCGAAGATTCCAGGGGCCGATGTCATAAGCGTGTGCCGGTCAACTTCAATCAATCCGCGCGGAGAAATCGCGACGCCCGTATCCTTGTCCAGGAACTCCAGGTTGGGTGCTTGGCCAATGGCCAGAATCACCGTGTCGCACGGCACGGCCGATTCCGTGCCGGCTGTGAACTGGGGATTGAAGCGGCCCCTTTCGTCAAAGACGCGTTCGGTGCGAAGAGTTTCTAGGCCGGACACGCGTCCGTTTTCGCCCAGCACTCGCTTGGGGCCGAAGCCGGCATGAATAATGATGCCTTCGGTTTCCGCTTCTTCAATTTCTTCCATGGCGGCCGGCATCTCGTCACGGCGCTCGATGCACACGATATGAACTTCGCTGGCGCCCATGCGCAATGCAGAGAGAGAGATGTCCACCATCTCGTGCGCGGCCACAGCGGTGAGGTTCTTGGCCCAGGTCTCAGTCTGCATCTCATGCTGCTGGACCACTTGTCGCGCGGCTGAGCGGGCGACGTCCATGGCCACGTTCCCGCCGCCGATCACCACCACGCGCTTGCCAATGGTGAACTTGTATCCCAGGTTGACATTGAGAAGAAAATCAATTCCCTTGTGGACTCCGTCGAGATCCACGCCAGGGATGGAAAGATCTCGGCTGCGATGGGCCCCGACGGCGACCAGCACCGCATCGAAGCCTTGGGCCCGAAGGTCGGCGATGGAGAAATCCTTGCCCGCGCGCTGGTTCAGCTTGAGCGAAACGTCACCCGTGTCCAGGATCTCTCTAACTTGGGCTTCTACTACGTCGCGAGGCAGGCGATACTCGGGAATGCCAAGGTAGAGCATGCCGCCGGGAACCGCTGCGGCTTCAAAGATCGTGACCGAGTAGCCCATGAGCGCCAAGTCGTGCGCGGCTGAGAGCCCCACCGGGCCGGCGCCGACGATTGCCACCTTGCGATCTAGCTTGGGCTGCTTGGGCCCCGGATAGGGCTGGAAGTTTTTGGACTCGGGCCCGTAGCGCTCCGTCAAAAAGCGCTTGAGCGCCCGGATCTGGATGGGACGATCAATCTCACCTCGGCGGCAGGCCGTTTCGCAAGGATGAGCGCATACCCGTCCGCAGATACTGGCCATGGGATTGGGGTCGCGGGCAAAGCGGTACGCTTCTTCGAAACGGCCGTCGGCGATCAGCGAAACGTATCGCCCGGCGTTGGTGTGCGCAGGACAAGCCATCATGCACGGGAAGTTGGTGTTCAGCCAATCCCGATCGACAGTCTTGTTGAGGAATCTCTTTTGCATAACAGTCCCCGCACGACCGTGATGTGACGCGGGCAGGGAGGCCATAGCCGGCCCTGCCCGGCCAGGCTATTGGAGCGTGAAATCGGCTGTGGTATCGCCTTTCACTGTTATCTTCTTGGACTGCGGCTTCTTGCCTTCGTGCCATGCGGTGATGGTGTAGTCCCCGTCAGGTACGTTGGCCAGGGTGAAGGAGCCATCAGCTCCTGTCTCGGCAAAGTAAGGAGTCGGAGAAACAATGATGTATCCGGACATCTCCGGGTGCACATTGCAGAGGAGCGACACCACGCCAGGGTCAGTAAACTTGAACGGCCGCCTCTCACCCTGCGGCCAGGTGCCCATGTTGTGGCTCTTCTTCTTGTCGCCGGAAACCGATGGCCAGAAGACGTTGTGCTGCACCTTGTCACTGTTCAGGAATTCCACCGTTGTGCCCGTTTGAACCACCAATATGTGAGGATCAAACAGCAAGCCCTTTTGGTCCATCGTGACTTTCTTGTCCCCCGACGCCTGCACCGGGCTCGACGGACTTTCCAAGTACACCACGGACTTACCAGGTGTTACCTTGCCTTTCACGGAGCCCGCTATCGCCAGTTGCGAAACCAGTGCGACCGTAGCGAACAGAGCGAACAACTTTACAAGTTTCATGATTTCTTTTCTCCTCAGCTATTAAAAGACCCATTCCAGCCCAGCCACAGCAGTGTTGGTACGGAACGGCTGAACGGCCACGGGCAATCCGGTGATCGGGTTGGTGATTACGGTTACGTATTGCTGCGGACGAATCTGATATTCAAACGAAGCTTTGATATTCGCGTGGATCAGAAACTGCACACCCGGGGTGAAACGGTTGCGGGTCTGGTTAAAGGGAGCAACGAACGGCGTGGAAGTATTGAACGCCAGCCCGTTGATCTTGTCAGGACCGGAGTTCACGGCATCCCAGCGCATGATGGCCATGATCCACGGGTAGGGCATGTAGTCGACTTGCATAAACCCGCCGCTAAACGTGGCGGGTCCGGCCCGAAGGAAGCTCACGGGCGCCGGTCCTGTGGGGTCGATGGGTAGCGGAATGAATGTCCCGGTACTATCCACGGGCAGAAGGTTATGGTCGTGCCCGTACATGTACAAGCCGTAGATCTGCAGCGTGCGGTAGTTGAATGTGAAATCGCCGCCGACGCGATAGAACGGCTCCTGCACCAGCAGCACTGCCGGGTCGCCTGCTAAGGTCTCACCGGTGAAGCGCTGCGCGGAACGGCCATAGAAGTAGTAGCTTCCTAAGGTCAGATAAGTGTGGTCGCGTGGACCTGTAGGACCTGCTGCCTGCACCGCGTTGCGGCTCGCCGGATCTCGCTCCAGATTGAATCGGTAGTCGAACCGTGTGTAGAGGTCTTTAATGTTCGCATCCGACTGGAAGCCGATGCCGCCGTTCGCGCCGCCCGTGGGCGATGGAACAAATGGACTGGTATTTGAAGATTGGTTCACGCCGTTGGTGTTTTGGTCAACGATGGCAATCGAGTAGTGGTAACCGCCCGTGCGCAGCCCCCCGCTGAACTCAACGCCGTTGGCGACGTCGGCGAGGGTGAACTGGTTGTTGACATTTTGCTGGGCGAAGCCCGCGGTTTGCGCGCCGATGTTGGCTTGAGCATAGATATCGTAATTGCTGATGTCGATGCCGCGCGCCTGGGTGAAGGGAAGATCCATCTCAAAACGGCCGACTCGGAGGCTGAGGGAGTTTTGGGGCATGTGGATCAGGCGACCGATGTTGACGAACTTCAAATAGCCGTCGCCCAGGCCACCGGCAGTGTTATCGCCACCCACGTTAAAGTCGGAGTCCACCCAGAAGGCGATGTCGCTGCCGAAATTGCCTGCGCTGAAAATGCTGAACAGCCCGCTGCTGAAGTCGGTCTTGGGAATGAAGGGAGGAACCGTTCCCGGAGGGCCGGCCAGAGCGCCAAATTTTCCGCGGTTGGCGCTGGTGTCCTGAAAGAAGACATTCATGCGCAGCCCGATCGGAGAGATGCCCGGAATCGTCCCCGGCCACACGGCGTGCGGAAACTGCTCTTTTTGCGCCGGCGCCCCCAGCATGACCGCTGGGATCTTAAGAAACG
>Ga0126379_10002791_pt1 | contig 11185 bp, 9 predicted proteins | sample PanSoiMetPlot_24_FD_92640 | JGI IMG/M metagenome (GOLD analysis project Ga0126379, IMG submission 92640) | Tropical forest soil microbial communities from Panama - MetaG Plot_24 | ecosystem: Environmental > Terrestrial > Soil > Tropical forest > Bulk soil | place: Panama | collected 2016-02-17
ATTTGGCAGGCAAGAGAAAGAGCGGTGAGATCAAATATGGGCGAGGGAGGTTTGAACAGATCCGCACCTGGACACCCGATCTCTACAACGTTCTGATACCTGAAAAAGGAATTTCGCGCATTTCGTTGCCTCCGCGGGGAGAAGACGATGATCCGGGATACATACGCGGTCAACAGGCGGGATCGCCGCTCATTTCCCCTTACGTTGTGGCGGTCAGGAGTGGTAGTGCGTGGTGGGCAGTAGGAACCATCGGAATTCCGAATACGTATAACGGGCTCGGTGTTGTTATCGGGCGGTCATTGTTCGCAGTGAGGTATCAAACTGGATCACAAGCCTTGGCACAGGAGAGGGGTATTAATGGCCCTAGTCTCGGATTCTACTTTGGTGCGAACGCCGATCAGGTTCTTAACAACTACAGAGCGTCACTTCCGGCCGCAAAGACGCTAGCAATTTCAGGCGCCGCATCACCAGCCTGGTGGTCGCGGCCCATTTACTGCACTTGGGGAGATCAAACCTATACGGCACGTATGAGAGAAGGCCGGCTTGATGAGAGCAATGGACCCCGCTATGCGACCGAGAAGGACATAGATCGTTGGCTCGCAATCGCCGAACGCGAGAAATTGCCAATCGGCACAATCATCTTCGATCTAGGTTGGATGTCGGGGCACGGAGACTTTGAACCGAACCCGAATCATTTTTCTGACCTGCGAGCCTATATAGACAAATTGCACGCTAGAGGCCTTCACGTGCTGTTGTGGATTCCGATGTACGAGGCCACAGGCACACTGTTCAATCTAGATAAAACGAATTCCGCTGTGGCCGCCAAGCACCCGCAATGGCTGGTCAAGACGCGCGAAGGAAAGCTGACCGATCTCTTTGATTACACCAATCCGGACGTCAGGAATTATGTACGGTCTCGTATCCAGTACATGCTGTCGTCCGAACCGGCCGGGCTGAACGCAGATGGGCTAAAAATTGATTTTATAGATCGCTTGCCCAACCCGGCAGTCAGCACGTTTTACGATCCTTCCTGGGGAATCGGTGAGGCGATGGCTGCCAGAGTCCTGGAACTAATTTACACTTGCGCCAAGCAAGCTAAGCCAGACGCGCTGATTGACAGTTCGTTCATGAATCCTCTCTTTCACGCTTGGCAGGACGTCATCCGTTTGAATGACGACGTAAGTAACGCGGTAGAAACGTACTGGTGGCGAGCATGGGCGGCTTCGGTCAATGGCGTCCGACTCATCGATGGGGACGACTGGTGGGCGATGGAGAAATATTTCGTGTCTCTCACACTAGCTAAGTCCGCCTGGGGCATCCCCAATCTTTACGCTCTCGAGTATCGCGGAAATCTTGGAACGGACGCGACGAGCGGTATTGCTTCTGGCGGGTATCCGGTGGATATTTCTAGTGCTTCCTATCGGCAGGTGAGGTCAATATTGGAGGTGTACGGACATGCGCCTGCTGATGCCGCCCAACAATCCAGCGTCGATCCTCTTTTACAGAAAGCCAGCCGCAGATACAGAAACGGGCCTCTAAGCGGATTCTTCGCTGCGCAAACCCTAAATTTTGGCCGAGTTCTCGTTGCCTATAATCCGCAGTCCGCTCTGTTAACAAGCATCGCTGACGGCGATGTTTCGGTTCCTTTGCCGAGCGGATTCCTTGTCAAACGAGTTTCAGCCGTAGATTTCAGCGGAAATAAGAAAGAAGTCGTATTCAGGCAGCAAGGTGACCGCGTGCAGTTCGGCGTCGAGGACAGCGCAAAGGGCATCCAGAACTACGAAATCGATTACTCCAAGGCACATCCGCACTGAACGTAGTTCTGACCGGAACGCGATTGAGAGCATGCTCGCCTACGGTTGTTTCCGAGGATGTCCTCAAGACGGTTCGGCTCCTCGAACCACAAGGGGCGCCGTTGTGCGAACCGCGGGGTAAGACCTTTTACTGTTGGGATTACCCGACCACCACGCATTCCATCGCTAGTAGTTGAGCAAACTTGCGCAGCTTGTCGGCCAGGTGTCCGACGCCCACTGCGCAATGATGGGCAGGGCCTTCAGCACTCCACGCGTTTATGAATGCGCGCGCTCCGGTCGGAAAACGATAGCGGCTATTGGTGTTGCCTATTTCCAGAATCGGCCCCGGTTCAGAAATGGCTTCGGCGGCCAGTAATTTGAGTTTGCCGTCAGAAGTCTGAACTACTGACAGCAGTGTGACCGCGCCGTGTTTGACGGTCATCTCGACCGAGAGACCCCGCCCAACCTTTCCGTGATAAATGTCCAGCGGGCGAACTTTGGTATTGCCCTGGGCGATGGCGATGTGGCCAGGTCCGTCGTGGCCCATTAGAACCACGTCGTCGTTGAAGTCGACCGCATAGAACTCGGTGAACGAACCCCCGGCTTGGAAGCAATCCATGATTTTCATGGCTTGCGCATTCTTGATCTCGCACTCGCCAGCCACCGGGATGCCGCGGGCGGTGAGCAGACTGGTGCCGAGAATAATGGAGCTCATGGTGTCCTCGTTGTCGGCATTTCCAACGCCTTTGTAGTAGTAAGCAAGTGATCCCAGATTGTAGATCTCTACCAAGTGGTCGAGTGCTACGGAGGTGCGGGCCGCTCGCTGCAGTTCTTCTCTCGAGCAGTCCGGTTGTATGTCGAAGTTTTCCCTGATAAGTTGTACGCGGCGGTCGATTTCTTCTGTCGAAACTCTTCGACGCAAATCGGTCAGCTCATCCACCTCGATGATCTCAATGTGACCTCCGAAAGCTGCGCAGTGCAAAGTAAGATCGGAATAGACATCGAGCATCCCGCTGTAATAGTGGCCGAGCACTCCGAGCGTGTTGTGTTCCATCTGGTGGGCAACTCTGCCCGCATCGAGCCAGTCGGTGATTTCTTGCCAGGCTAAGGAGTCGTGTTCGAGCATACCGGTTACCTGCAAGAATGGGATGTTTGAACGCCTGAAGACATTGGCGATTTCGGGTACCGAACAGGCCTGGCAATAGGCGAGCCATTCGCCAGTCATTTGCGTGCGATTTCCCAAGGAATTGAAGGTCGCGTAATCTATGGCGGCGCTCGGAGCTAAATTGAGGACAATGACAGGTACTTTGGCGCGCCGGACTACGGGGAGAACTGTGGAAGAGAGAGCATACGTTGTGACATAGAGGAAGATTAGATCGACGTCCGCTCTGCGGAATTGATGGCCCGCGTCGAAGGCCTTCTCGGGAGTGTCCAGCAAACCCAAATTAACGATTTTCACCCCTGGTCTGGCTAGAAGTTGTGCAATCTTTGCGACGTACCCTTGTAAGCGATCTTGTAAACCGGGGAACTGCGGCCAATAGGCGTCAAGCCCAATGCCGAACAGTCCGATGGTGAAAACGTGGTCCGTCTGAACAGGCATAGAAGGTTCACCTAAATGATGTGCTTTGTCGGAGATGGCTGAGTTGAATACTATACGAAGTTCGTGATGAAAGTAGCGTGATCGAGGAGTCTGCGCTAACTATGTCGAGTCCAACGGTCGCACGGAGGAGGTCCAACATGACGAGATGTGCATTTCGTCTACGGATCAAGCCATCGGCCATCGAGGCCTATGAACGGGATCACCAAAATGTATGGCCCGAGTTACTGGCCAAATTAAAGGAAGTTGGAATCTCTGACTATTCCATTTTCCGACGGGGCCAGGATCTGTTCCTGGTCATGCGTGTCGCCGACTTTGAAGCAGCATGGTGTGCGCTCGAGAACGACCCAGTCAACCTTCGTTGGCAGCAGCAGATGGCTAAATATTTCGAGCCGGTTGCTGACCTGCAAGCTGGAGAACGGTTGGCGATGATGAAGGAAGTTTTCTATATGGAGTAGAAGCTATGTGGACCTGGTTTCCTCTAGTGCGGTCAGGAGTTCTAGGCAAAAGGCACACCTTCTCAAGCCAAGTCGGTTCAACGAATACGCGCGCTAGCGAAGCATAGGCTTGTTTTTTGACGCCAAGAAGAATCGCGCGCGTGTGCAGGCCCCCATCGCCCGCTCCAACTAAATCATGTACAGTCCAGGTTGATTCACTGGCTTCTCTCTCGAGCGGCCACTGGAGATTTGCTGATCGTACCAGCCGGTTCATCCCTAACAAGGACTACGCGAGCGCAGACGTAATGTCTGTGCGCGTGAATTCATTGCCCTTGAATAACAACACACGCTTTTATTTGCCACCGAGAAAGGAGTTATAGGGACAAGATTGAATAGGGTCTCGGAACTTTCGAGCACTGGTTCGATGGGAACTGGCAACGGCGCGTAGGCGGATTGGGCTGAATAAACGAAATCAAGGAAAAAAGAAGTTACAAGTGCCTGTTGACGTCAACGGCATTCTGGTGAAAGGTGTTGACCACTGCAGAGACCAAATATTCAGCAATGGGTCAGCTTTGCGGTGTCGCGACCAAACACCGATCCATCCACTCCAATATGAGCTTGCGCATCTCCGGCAGCTCCACATGGGCGCAATCGAACAATTCTACGCGGAGCTCCTTTTCCTTCCCGTACTTCCGATACAGTGGCAGCAAATAATCACGCACCTTGTCCACGCCTGCCGGCGGCGTTAGTTCATCGCGTTTTCCGTTCACGCTGAGATGCGCACGCGGCACGATCAGCTCATTGATCTCCGCGGTTTGAAAATGTCTCAGCAGCGATGGTACGTAGTAGTAGATCCCATGGCCCTGCAAGCCATGCGCTTTGATCAGCTCGCCGTAATCCGTCAGGCAGCACACATCCATGCAGAGTTTCACGCGGGGATCGAGCGCCGCCAGCCACCACGCTTTCGTGGAGCCCATGGACATGCCCAGCACGCCCAGTCGCTGCTTGTCCACTTCAGGACGGCTTGCCAGATAGTCCATTGCCCGAAATTCATCGAACATCATCATCCCGTACAGCACTTGTCCTTTCCACAACATCAGCTTGAAGGCGTTTTCCTCACCTTGGTGGCCATCCTTCTCGTGCTTGCGTTCGCCGAAGCACCAGCTATCGATGGCCAACGTCACCAGCCCGTTCTGCACGCAAGCCGGCGCGTACGCCGGCGCGACCTCCACGCCTTTGAACAGCATCTCTTTGCCCAGGTCATACATTCCACCGTGCCAGTGAATGTAGAGCAGTCCGGGCGCGGGCGTTTGCCTTTTACGTGGAATCAGCAGCAGCGCCGGCACCGGCTCCACGCCGTTCAAATCGAGCACAATCCGCTCCAGCGTATAGTCTTCATGCTCTTCCTTGCTGACAAGCTTCGCTGGGCCTGGTTGATACCCCCACGGCAAATCGCCCAGCAGCCCCCATAACTCTTTTCGTCGTTCTCTTTGCCGCGCCAAGAACGGGTCTTCGCTAGGTTGCTGCTGGGCAAGTCGTGTCAGAGCATTCGAGGCAGGAACCGCCGCTGAAATCGTGGCCACAGCGGAAGCTTGTAGGAATCCTCGTCTAGTCGAAAGCGTATTGGCTGGTCTCATCGCAAGACTCCATTATGAAGAGTTGGAGAAAATGCCGTCGGCTGCAAGCTGCAGCCCCACTCCGCCTTCATGTTTGCACAACACTTGGATTTTGGCGCATCTGGTGTGTATCTCCCGTACGAACTCGAGTCGCACTTTCGCGGACTGTGGCAAAGTGCGATCAATGACGTGCGCGACTTGGGAGAGCGGGAAGTTCATGCGATGCCGCAGGTCTTGAAAGCGCGGATCGGAGCGTCCGATCCAAAGTTGCGGAGTGTAGGAATGCATCACACTTCACTTTCCGAGCTAGGGTTTCTCCAACCCGTCTTGCGTCTCATGTCTTGATTTAGAGAGACGAGTAAAGACCTGCCCGTTCTCACCAATTTGTGATTGATCCGTCCGGTCGAAAGTACGTCTGCGCGCGATTCGTCTCGTATTTCGTTACTTCCATAATCGGCGTTAGCTTGCGCATGTTCAGTTCGACGCCGAGTCCGGGCCGGTCGTTGGGATATAGCTTTCCATTCTTAAAATCCAGGCAAACGGGGACATGCGGAAGCTCTTTTCCCTCAAACCCATACTCCAGCAATAGCGGACCGGAGAATGTGCCTAGCGAATTCACGATCGCTGCCGTGGCGATGGGGCCGGTGAAGTGAGGAACTATTCCCACGAAATGCGTCTCGCAGATCGCCGCAATCTTCATCATCTCGGTGATGCCCCCCACGTTTGGCAGAGTAGCGCGTACGTAGTCGATATCATGGTTCTCCACGAGCGGATTGAAATCCCATCGATTTCCCCATTCCTCGCCCGCCGCGATCGGAACCTTTACTAACTTCCGCAGGCGCGGAAGGTCTTCTCCGAATGCCTCAGCGCGCACCGGATCCTCAACAAATAGCGGTGCAAGGTTTTCGATGAGATCGCATCCGCGAATCGCGTCCGAGAGGTCGAATCGCTGGTGAAAATCGATGCAGAAATCACCATCCTTGCCGACACCTTCGCGCGCTTCCACGCACTGCTCGTAAAGCTCACTCACTTTCTGACGGGTATTAAAAGTGGTATTCGCTGGTGTGTCGGCCGCACCCATGCGGAACGCCCTGTAACCGGCCGCGATGGTCGCCGCCGCGCGATCCTTCAAACTCATGCCGGGTGTGATCCCTGGGACTACGCCGCCGGTGTTGTAGCATTCACAGTAATTCCGCGCCATGCCGCCCAGGATTTCGTGAACCGGCAACTTCAGCATCTTGCCTTTGATGTCCCATAGCGCAAGATCGAGCGCACCGAGAGCGTGTTCTTTTTCGCGCCCAGGTGGATAGAAGAACGACCTCGACATGTCTTGCCATAAGCGCTCGATATGCTGCGGGTCCTGACCGATCAGGCGTCCAGCACACTGCTTCAGTGCGTCGGGAAAACCGCCTTCCCCGACACCGGTAACTCCCGCGTCGGTCTCGATGGTCACTACGGTATCGGCCTGATTGAATAGCGGGTTCGGATTGGGTGGCGCATATGCCCGTATACGCGTGATCTTCATCTTCGGCAATGCCGCCTGCAGGAACGGGTGGTGAGCAAACGCATACACGCCCATGCCCATCGCCTTCAGAAACAATCGCCTGTTCATAACATCTCCTTGAGCAGTATCCCCTCCAGCGAACCCAATCCTGGTGTTAGCACACGTGCGCTCATATTTCCCCGTTCCGAGCGGAGTCTGAGGAGCGAGAAATCTTTCTTCGCTTCGCCCAACTGGATTAATGGAAGTTGTTCACCAGCATTAGAGTGCTATCGTGCTGGTCCAATTGGACATAGATAAGAAATTTACCATCTGGCGAAACCGCTGGATTAATCGCGTACTTCTCCAGATCAAAAACTTTTGTCATTGTCTTTTTCGCAAAATCGTAGAACGAGACCATCCGGGCCTGCCCTGATTTTTGCGAGATGACGTAGATACCGGTCGGAGCGAGCGCCGAGTTGCAGAAACACTCAAGCCCAGGAGCCTTCAATACCAGACTCTCGGCTCCTCCATGTTCCGAGACCTTCCAGATTTCGTCCGAGGTCAGTTCTTTAGAGTAGTAGACAAATCCGTCAGCGCCTTCGATAGGGTAAGCCCCGCCACCCTGCGTCAATTGGATCGCGCCACCTTCCGGGAAATGAGCCTTCCAGATCTGAGCGGCCTTGTTGCCACGGCTGGACGCGAAGTAGATCCAATGGCCGTCGCGCGACCAGCTTGGAACGGTGTTGTTCCCTCCCGGATTTGTTGGCAAAAGGCGCGCCTGACCGCTGGAGTAATTCACCACATAAATTTCGCTGCGTTCTGCCGGGCGGTAGTCAAAAGCCACAAAACGCCCATCGTAGGACCAGTGAGGCGTTCCCGATTCTCCCCTGAGAAAAGTGAGTTGTTGGGGATCTGACCCGTCGTTATTCATCGTCCAAATCTCGTCATAGCCAGACTGTTCCGATTCGAAGGCGATCCTTTTGCCGTCCGCGGAATAGTGCGGAAGACCGGCGTGGCCCCTTGACGCAAAAAGAAGTTGTGGTCCGCGCGCGATACGCGTGGGGGCTGCGAGCTGCACGGACCAAAGGTTGAGTTGCCACGTGGCGCTCGTGTAGGCGAGGCGGTTGCCCGCCAGAGAAATCGCTGGAGAGGTCGCTGAGGTTCCCACGCCTTCAACACGCCGTGGTGTCCCACCCGAAGCGCTCACTCTCCATAATGTCGAGACCCCTGCTCGCCCTGATACAAAGATGATGTCGCTACCGTCGGGCGCCCAAGCCGGAGCGCTTTCAATCATGCGGTTGTCAAACGTTACTCGCCGGGCGTCCCCGCCGTTCGCAGGAATTACGTAAACGTCGTCAACGACTCCAGGACCGCTAGACCTAATAAACGCGATCGACTTTCCGTCTGGCGAGAAGCTTGGCGACCAATCGCTGAAATCCGGAGGCGGCGTGCTTATTGCACGAACCGAAAGATCGCTCAAGGAGACTAGCGAAATCGCCGGTCTGCCGAGGCCGGGTGACACGCTGCTTATCGCCAGCTGACCTCCGTCTGGCGACCAGGAAAGGCTGGGCGGAAAACCAATGTGCTGTGGAAACTCGGTTGAATTGGTATGGATAAGCCTTGGCGTGCCCCCGACCTCCGGCACAACAAAAATTGAGTAACCCTTCTTTTCGCTGCGTGCGAATGCCACGGCTCGTCCATCGGGCGACCATGCCGGGCAGCAATCGCCTGCATTTGTAGTCAGCCGGAAGGGTTTTTCACCTCCAATCCGCACGCGGTAAATGCCGAGGTTTTCTTCTCCTCGGGATACCACGAAAGCTATCTGGTTACCGTCAGGGGAAAATGCTGCGTCATTTTCCATCTCAGCCATTCCGGTCAGTGGTACCACTTCAATTCCAGCCAGGCTCGCCGCCCCTTTGGAACGCATATAGAAGAATGTCGCGCTGGCCGCAACCGGGAGCAACGCCAACACAGTAGGCCAGAAACTCCAGCTAAGTCCAGCCTTCGTCTTCCTCGTTTCGCGGAGCGAAGAAACAGAAACCGCAAATTCATTTCGCGGCTGCGGCGGCCCTTGTTTTGGGCGATCCACTGAACCTTGTGCGGCAACTGGGGGGTCGCTGGTATTCGGAGGTATCTCGGCGGAGTTATCCCCGCCATTGCATTTAACGACCGCAAGCGTAAACCGGTAACCACGTTTCGGTACTGTGGCAATGCAGTCCAGGGTACTGTCGTTGTCGGATAGCGCTTTCCGCAGGAGCGAAATGTTCTGTGCCAGCGCGTCGTCGCCCACAAAGCTATCCGGCCAAAGCCGCTTCATGAACTCATCTTTTTCAACAAGGTGCCCCGCATTTTCAACGAGGAGGATCAGCGCGTCGAGCACCTTCGGAGTCAGTGATATCGGCTGTCCGGCACGAACCAGCAGCCGTTCGGACGGGTCCAGCAGAAAATCTCCAAAAGAATAAGTGGTTTGCGAAGGCTGGTGCATTTCCGTGCGACCGCCGGCGAGATTGTCAGGATTTTATCAGGAAATTTAGAATCGTCCATCAAGACTTCCTGCGGTTATCCGCCTATAAATCGGGCAGGTTTTGCAGGCGAGGGCGCTCGCCACTGCCAATTTGTGCCGGTTCGGATCTCACTGGAGGCCTTGCTATGACTCTTCCCCGTCGCGGGTTCGTTCTAGCCGCCCTGACCGTGGCCGGCTCGGCTTTTGCCCCGCTGCTAATGAGCCAGGACAGATCGCGTGGCTCGGTCCATCCTCCCGACCCATCGGGCCATGAACTGGACATACTTCCTACGCGTGAGGGTACGCCACGCTCTCGCCCGGTCATGAATGCAAGTCAGCGCGATGCTCAGTTTCGTAGCTGCCTTGACCAGCTCCTGAGCTCGGTAACTAAGTTGCACGACAAAATCGGCGGCTCTCCGCCTTCCGAGGTACTGTCGGTACAGGTCTATCGAGAAACACAGGCGATGGAGCGGCTCATCAAACAGCTGAAGAGCCTGGCGAAGTCCTGAGTACGATTTTGGCGTTGCGAGTCGGCACACCCGTGCGCCGCCCCAGGAGCTAACTTCTCCATCAGCTCTTTGTTTTGACCTGAATTACTTATTTCGCCGTTCTCCTGTCGTAATTCGAGTGTCTGTTCCGCAATAGTGAACCCTGAACATCCACCTGTGCTCGGGTTGACTTCTTGTGCAAAGGGGGCACTTTTGCTCTAGCCTGACGTCATAACGAAGTCGGCCTCACAACGTGCCGAGTAAAATGTCGGTGCTCTAACCAAACATTTGCTCATAACGAAGGAGGCCGAGAATGCGCGTCCGCAGAGATCCGGATTGCTGCTCTACCGCCGAAAGCTCGTACAAAAGGGTCTCGGAGAGGCAATGGTCGCCGCGGCTCGCAAACTGGGAATCCGGCTGTGGATCATGCTGCGCGACGAAATCGATTACACGGAGTTCTGCCCTCGAGGAAATCTTCTGCGGAAGTGTGGTACGGCCTATGCGGGGATGCCTGGAGGGGATAGCGGTCCTCGATGACCGTCTTCCCGAGTTAGGCGATCCGCCTCCCTCTTCACCAGGAGGGAGTCCGAAGAGAATCATCATGTTCCCGACTGACCGAAGACATGTTTGGTAAACCGCACCACGACGATGAAGTGAAACGGGCCGAGCAATGCGGTTGGAGCACAGAAACCAGAACGGCCGATCAACTCTCGCTAGTGCTCCTGCAGGGGTGTCTCCCGACGCCCATAAAAAACCAAAATGCTCTCTTGACACGGCCGGCTTCGTTAGACATATCCCCTATCCCGTCAAATGTGTTAAGGGGATGGGAGAGAGCGAAAATGCCCTTTTTTGCGCCGCTATTCCGGGGAGCCGCCAAACAACAAACATCTTAGCCCGCTGTCCGGAATTAGCCGGGAGACAAATGCAGTTCCTGATCTTGCATGTTGGCTTCTAAACCTGCTAAAGGTGTAGCGGCTGAGAGGACGTCTTGAAAAGACTGCTAATCGTGACGGGCCAGGCCGACACGGTTGGGTTCGGTTGCCGGTGGCGACGTGGTGCTCTCCCGCTCTTTTTGTTTGCGCTCCTTCCTCTTCTTCTCCCAGCCGCCACCCGGGCGAATCAAAAGAAAGTTCTGATTCTGTCCGAGGGACACGGTCGTGCATCTATTAATCAGATGGAGTCCTCACTCCGGGCTGGCTTTTCCGGTTCACTAAATTTCTCTATCGTAGATCTGAACAACCCCCGTTTTGAACAGAAGTTGTATCAAG
>Ga0126379_10002792_pt1 | contig 11183 bp, 10 predicted proteins | sample PanSoiMetPlot_24_FD_92640 | JGI IMG/M metagenome (GOLD analysis project Ga0126379, IMG submission 92640) | Tropical forest soil microbial communities from Panama - MetaG Plot_24 | ecosystem: Environmental > Terrestrial > Soil > Tropical forest > Bulk soil | place: Panama | collected 2016-02-17
CGGCATGACCGAAGTGCCGATGATCTCGATGGGTCGCTTCGAGCACACCGACGAGCAGCTCGCGCACACCGACGGCACGCCGGTCGACGGCCCGGTGGCCCTCCGCAAGGCGCTGCTCAAACATCCCGAGCAGTTCGTTCGCACGATGACCGAGAAGATGCTCACCTACGCGCTCGGTCGCGGTCTCGAGTATTACGACATGCCCGTCGTGCGCCAGATCGCCAGCGGCGCCGCCTCGCAGAACTATCGCTTCTCGTCGATCGTGCTCGGCATCGTCAACAGCACGCCGTTCCAGAAAAAGCTGAAGGCGCCCGAGAACGCGGTCGTCGCAGAGCGCCGGCCCTGAAAGGGCCCGCCCACAAGAGGGTCAGCATGTTCATTGCGAAAAAACATCTTCATCGTCGGACGTTCTTGAAGGCAGCTGGCGCTTCGCTCGCGCTGCCGCTGCTCGATGCGATGGTGCCGGCAAGCACGCTCCTCGCGAAGACTGCGGCAAACCCGCAGTCGCGTCTTGGCTTCGTCTACCTGCCGCACGGCGCGATCATGGACAAGTGGACGCCGGCGACCGAGGGCAAGGACTTCGAGTACACGCCGATCCTCAAGCCGCTCGAGCCGTTCCGTGAGTGCGTGGACGTCGTCAGCGGCCTCGGCCATCGCGCCGCCGATACGTCGGCCGTCCACTCGCTGAGCCCGACGACGTGGCTGAGCGGCGTGCGTCCGAAGCCGACGCAGGGCGTCGATGCGTTCGCGGGAATTACGGCCGATCAGATCGCCGCGGAGAGGATCGGCCAGGAGACGCCGCTTCCGTCGATCGAAATCGCCACCGAAGATCAGTCCGGCCTCATCGGATCCTGCGACCGCGACTACGGCTGCATCTACATGAACACGCTGTCGTGGCGGACGCCCACGACGCCGATGCCGATGGAGATCAATCCGCGCAAGGTGTTCGAGCGGATGTTTGGCCAGGGCGGCACGGCAGCCGAGCGCCAGGCCCGGACAGAAGACGATCGCAGCATCCTCGACGCGGTCACGCAGCAGATCAACGACCTGCAGCGGAGCCTCGGGCGCAAGGACCGAGTTACCGTCGACGACTACCTCGACAGCGTCCGCGAAATCGAACGTCGCATCCAAGTGGCGAGCAAGGAGCAGCAGGTCGACCTCGATCTCCCGCCGGCGCCCGTCGGCATCCCGTTCAACTTCGAAGAGCACATCAAACTGATGTACGACCTGATGGCGCTGGCGTATCAGGCGAACGTCACGCGCGTGTTCACATATATGGTGGCGCGCGAAGAGAGCAACAAGACGTATCCGATGATCGACGTGCACGAAGGTCATCACGCCACATCTCATCATCAGAACCGGCCTGAGAAGATCGAGAAGCTCGTCAGAATCCAGACCTATCACGTTGGCCTGTTCGCCGATTTCCTCAAAAAGCTGAACTCGATCCAGGACGGCGATGGCACGCTGCTCGACCACTCACTGCTCCTGTTCGGCAGCAACATGAGCAACAGCAACGTTCACAACCACTTCCCGCTGCCGAACGTCGTTGTCGGAAAGGCCGCCGGCTCGCACAAGGGGGGACGTCACCTCAAGTATCCGGATCACACGCCGATGACGAACCTCATTCTGACGATGCTCGATAAGGTCGGTGTGCCGATGGAGACGCTCGGCGACAGCACGGGCCGCGCCGAGGCGCTGTAATGCGTGCAGCGGTTTTCGTCGTGATCGCCGTTGTCGGCTGTAGTGCCGGCCTTCAGGCCGGCGAAGTCGATCGCCGAGTGGTGGATGCCGTGAAGGCTGGCAACAAGGCCGCCGCGCTGGCGCTCATTCAACAGAAAGCCGACGTCACCGTTCCCGAGGCTGACGGCACGACCGCGCTGTCGTGGGCGGTGCGCCAGAATGACGTCGAACTGGTCAATCGACTGATCAGGGCCGGCGCGAACGCAAAGGCGGCAAACAGGTACGGAGTGACGCCGCTCTATCTCGCTGCGCTCAATGGCAATGCCGACGTCCTCCTGATGCTGCTCAAGGCCGGTGCTGGAGCAAACGACGCGGTAACCGAAGGCGAGACCGCGTTGATGACGGCCTCGCGCTCGGGCCAGCTCGCAGCGGTGAGAGTGCTGCTCGAAGCGGGCGCCACGGTCGAAGCGCGCGAGAGTTGGCGCGGACAGACCGCGTTGATGTGGGCGGCCACCGAAGGACACCCGCAGGTCATCAAAGAGCTCGCGGCGCATGGCGCCGACGTGAACGCGAAATCGGCGCTCCAGAAATGGGAACGGCAGGTCACGGCTGAACCGCGCGAGAAATGGTTGCCGGCTGGCGGCCTGACGCCGATGTACTTCGCGGCGCGTCAGGGCTGCGCCGACTGCATCAGGGTGCTTGCGTCGCTCAAGGCCGACGTCGACTTCGCCGACCAGGACGGCGTGACGCCGCTCATCAACGCGCTCATCAACGGGCACTACGACGCGGCGAGCGCGCTGCTCGACGCCGGGGCGGATCCGAACAAAGCCGACAACGTCGGGCGAACGCCACTTTATGCGGCCGTCGACATGAACACCGTACCTTCGTCGAATCGTCCGGGGCCGAAGACGATCGAGAACGAGATGACTGGCGTTCAGTTCGTCGCGAAGCTGCTCGACAAAGCCACGAACCCGAACGCGCGGCTGAAGAAACAGACGCCGTATCGCAGCAAAGTCGATCGCGGCACGGACACGATGCTCGGCGCCGGCACGACGCCGTTTCTCCGGGCCGCGCGTGCGGGCGACGCCGAGATGATGCGGCTGCTCATCACGCGCGGTGCCGATCCGAAAATCGCCACCGGCAGCGACACGCCTCAGGACGTCAACGCCGGACCGCAGCGCCGGAACCCCGGCGGCATCAACCCGCTGATGGCCGCAGCGGGACTCGGATCGAAAGAAGAAGACACGGTCGGCCGCAAGAAAACCGAGGCGCAGTCGATCGAAGCCATCAAGGTCTGCCTCGAGGCTGGCGTGGACATCAACGCAGTCGACGGGCGCGGCCAGACGGCGCTGTACGGCGCGGCGCTGCAGGGTTACGACGAGGTCGTCACGTTCCTCCTCGCGCACAGCGCGAAGATCGACATCAAGGATCAGCGCGGCTTCACGGCGCTCGACGCGGCCGAAGGGAAAGCCGGCGGCTTCGGCTTCGGCGGCGGCTCGGCCAACCCCCATCCGACGACGGCGAAGATCCTGCGGGACGCGATCGGGCCGCCTGCACACTAGAGCGGTTTCGAGTTGAACGTAGTGCAGATCTTTAGGTCTGCCGTGCCGCAGGCCTAAAGGCCTGCACTACCACAATCGAAAACCGCTTTAATCGTTCAGCCGCAGGGTTGACGGCGGGCTCGAGCGCGCGATCAGCAGATATCGAATGCCCCGCCATGTCCCCGCCACCCACAGCAGCGTGACGACGATACCTGCGATCACTGGATGGCTGTGTAGCAGCGCGCCGGCCGCTGTCCCTGAGAGCAGCAGCGCCATCAACCACAGCGTGATCGGCAAGTGGCATGGGCAGAAGACGAACGCGCCGATCACCCATGCCAGCCCGCGGTTTTCCGCCTGACCCGGCGTTAGCTTCACGGGACACGCAGGAGCGTCGATCTTCATGGCTGCTGCCTTCCAATCCCCGCAAGGGCACGCCGGAAATTCAGAGGCAGACTGGCGGAGCCCTGGGTAAACGTGCCGGACAGCTCGTCGCCGTCCGCGCTCAACACGCCGGCCCACGAGCTCGGCACGGCCGTGGCTTCGTACGAGACGTTCGCTCCATTCTGCGTGATGACGACCGGCACGAGCAATCCGCCTTCATCGACGCTGACGATATGCCCCACTGCGCGGCCGTCGGGCTGATTCGCCATCCTCAGCGTGATTCGTAGCGGTCCCCGACTCGCATTCAGCGTGCCCTCCCATGTGCCTTCGAGCTCCCTGCTGATCGGCGCGCTGGTCGGCGGTGGCTCGATGTGCGCGTCACCCGTACGTGTCAGCTCGAGCGGCAAAGAGTAGCCGCTGACAATCGCGGTGCCCGCGATCGCCTTGCCGTCGGCGGACAGCTCGCCGTTGAACGGCTGCTCCGAGTTCGCCTGCAACATCACCGATCGGCCGGACACTACGATCTTCGTCAGCGGCAGATTTTTCACGTCCGATCCGGTGAAAACGCCGACGAAATTGCCTTTGGCGTCCTTCGCGATATCGAATTCCACGGACAACGACTGACCGGGAATCTCGAGCGAGCCTCTCCAGTGACCGGAAGGATCCACAGTCTGTGCGTACGCGACCGGCGCGCCGCACAGGAGCAACGAAATGAACGATGCCGAGAGAGTCACATGATTTGCCTTCACGACCAGACCTCCTTGCCGACTACAGTTCCCTTCAGTATTCCTTGCGCGCGACGTTGACTCCGGCTCCAACAAGCAGCGAGACAGACAGCACGACGGTCATCAGCAGGCCGACCCACGGGAACGATCGCGAGTGGAAATACGTCGAGCCGCTCATCACGCGAAACAGGCCGTGCAGATCGAGCTCGGACTCGATGAGCCCAATCAGCACGGCGACACCCAGAGCGATGAGGAGCGGTCGGGGGATGTCGGGGTACACCGTCGACAGCAGGAACGCCAGGCTGAAGAACACCGCGGCCACGGCGAACGCACAAATCGCGTGAATCACGGCGTCCCCGACGTCGAAGTGCTGGCCAATGAGCGGCGATACCAGCGGGATGGCGAGCGACGGCACGAGCACCAGCGCGAACGATTGGCCGAGGCCAAGCGCGGCGCGGGTCGCCAGCCACCGGTTCCGCGACGCGGGCATCGAGAGCGTGAACAGCCCGCTCCCTTCGGACCCGCCCGATAACAGCGTGCCGCTCCCGAGCAACGCTGCGCAGATCGTGCCCATCTGAATCAGGTTGCTGCGAAACCACTGGTACCAGATGTAACCCGCGTACGTGCGCTGGGCATCGAGCTCTTCGCGAATCGCCCGGCCAAGAACGCCACTGCCGGTTGTTTCAGCGTGGAAGGACGAGAAGACGTTCGCGACCGGGGCGTACTCGAACACCAGGCCGCACGCGTTGATCCACAGAATGGCCAGGGGGATCAGGAATCGCCACCGGGTGTCGAGCCACGACTTGTACCAGATCATGTCAGTCCTCCGCCTTGACCGTTTCGAGGAAGATTTCCTTGAGCGTGACCGGCAGCACATCCACTGACGCCGGCCGGAGTGCGCGCGCCTCGTCGAGGACCGACTCGGCGCCGCCGCTCGAGATGATCGTCAGCACGCGGCCCCGTCGCTCGGCGCGGACGATGCATTGGGTGCGGAATGATGGCGCCGGCGCCTCGCCGTCGAAGACCAGCTGAATCCGACGGTAGCTGTCGCGCAGACCGTCGAGCGTGCCGGCCACCACGGCGCGGCCGCGATCGATGATGGCCACGTGATCGGCGATTTGATCGATTTCAGCGATGCGGTGCGAGGAGAGAAACACCGTCAGGGGCTCGCCCGCCACGTGTCTCACGAGCGCCTGCATGACCTCTTCGCTGACCGCAGGGTCGAGACCCGACGTCGGCTCGTCGAGCATCAGGAGCTCCGCGCCACGGCAAAGGGCCAGCAGCAGCGCGAGCTTCGCGCGCGTGCCGCGTGAGAGGGCTCCCACTTTGCGATCTGCCGGCAGTTCGAACATGCGCTGGTAGCTGGCGGCGAGGTCGCCGCGCCACCGGGGGAAAAAAGCGGACGTGAAGCGGACGATCTGCTCCACCGTCATCGAGCCGTACAGGTCCTTGTCCTCGCTGACGAAGCCTGTCCGCCGCCGGATCTCGACGCTCGCCTCGGGATCGTTCGCTGCGAGGCCGAATACCCGCGCCACGCCGCTGGTCGGATGCGCTATCCCGAGCAGCACTTTGATCGTCGTCGTCTTGCCGGCGCCGTTCCGTCCCAGCAGCCCGTAGATCGAGCCGGCCGGCACGCGCAGGTCGAGGCCACGCACGGCTTCCACACCGCCATAGTCCTTCTTCAGATCGGACGTCTCGATGACGACGGTCTCAGCCACGTTGTCCCCCGGCTTTCGACATTCCTTCCAGGCCCGCCAGCTGCGCTTCGAACAGCCGGCGGATTTCCTCGTCGCTCAACCCGCGGTCGCGCAGCTTGTCGACCGCCGCGGCGACGATCGGCTGGGCGGCTCGAACCCGGTCGGCCGAGGGCTTGCGGCCCCTGGCCTGCGCGGACACGAACGCACCTGCTCCGTGCCGCAGCTCGATGACGCCTTCGTGTTCGAGCTCGCGGTAGGCCTTGGCGACCGTGTTCGGGTTCATCACGAGCTCCTCAGCCAGGGGCCGGATGCCCGGCAGTTGGTCGCCCGGCCGCAGCGCTCCCGTTTCGATGGCGTGCTTCACCTGCTCCATCAGCTGGAGGTAGATCGGCACGCCGAGAGAGGGGTTTGTTCGGAAGATCACGGTTTCACAGACCAACTGTACTAGTGAACTAGCACAGTATTACTGTTTACAAGAGGAACGAAGGTTTGTCAAGTGGGGAGGTCATCCGAGGATCGGAGGCCGATCTCAACGCTCGCCACCACCGAGGAAAAGAGGAAAGGAGGAAACCACCGTGGTGATGCGCTTTCTGTGTCCTCCTACCTCAGCCAGCGGTCTGCCCACCGCTGGAACGTGGCATCGACATGGCGCAGAGCGGTCAGGAAGCTCGCCTTGAGGCTTCCATTCGCGTAAAGCCGAGGCCCGGTGATCGCGGCGTCTGCGCTCGCCCCGCGGCTCTGGAGCTCGATCAGCCGATCGATCGACGGGTGATCGATGCCGCGGTTCCTGAGCTGTTGTAGCGTTCTCGCATTGACCCCGTGATCGCGCAGTCTGATCAAATCCGCGATCGTCGGATGCTGATAACCCACCGACGCCATCTCCCTGACGAACGCGGGATCGACGCCGTGATTGCGCGCGGCAATCAGCTCGTCGAGCGTCGGCGAGTAGCCAAGCTCACGGAACTCACTGACATATCCGGGATCCACCCCGTGATTGCGGGCGTTGATCAGATCCGCGAGTGACAGCTTCGCGAACCCTTTCGCCCGCATCCCCTGCGCATAACCGGCGTCGACACCATGATTGCGTGCGTCGACAAGCTGGTCGACCGAAAGCCCCTTCATCCCCTGACCTTCCATGCCGCGGACAAACGCTGAATCGACGCCGTGCTCGCGGAGCCGTACCAGCGCGTCGATGGTGCCGACGCGATACCCGACATCCGCCATCTCGCGAACGTACCTTCTGGTGACGCCGTGTTGAGCGCCGTTTACAAGCTGCTGGAGCGTCGGGCGCTCGTACTTGAGCCCGTTCAGCTCGTCGAGAAATGCAGACCCGATATCGCTCCACGCGAGCGTCCCCAGATCGAAGGCCGTCGGCCTGGAGAACCCGCGACGCACCAGCTCGTCGGCGAACGCCGCGTTTGGCGTGAAGCTGAACGTCCCACCGCCGGCGCCGGCGCGAACGACGCCCTCGAAGTCGAATGATCCCGCGTCGCGCTTGAGCGTGTAGTGTGCAGGACCACCGGGCCCGGTGAGAATGGCCGCCAGTCCCTCGACCGAATCCAGTGGAATAGTGGTGCCGTATGTCGAGTTCGCCACGACGCTGACAGTCAGGTGCGCGCTGCGGCCGTCGCTCGCCAGGCGAATCTGCCAGGTGCCACCGGAAAGCGCGGTCATCTGAGACGCGCGGTTCTGTGCCAACGCCACGGCAGCGCCTGCGCCTGGCACCGGTGCGTGCGCGGACCCCATGCCCAGCGCGTTCGACGTGACGGGCATCGAAACCAACGTGACAGCCGCGAGCAAGGTGACGACAACGACAGAGACAGCCAGCGCGAGCAGACGTCGATTTGCCGCCGGTATCGTCCGATTGCGAGTCGGATCGAGCATCGCGATCATCCGCCCTTCCAGCTGCCGCGGACGGGCCATGCCGACCGCGAGCGCGGGCGCACGATAGCGCCCCAGCGAATGCGCGATGTCGAGCAGATGGCTCGCGTACTCCCTCGGCTCGGTGCCCGACGACAGCACGCGGTCGTCACAGGCCAGCTCGCGCTCCACGCGAAGTCGCCGCGCTGTCCACCACACCCCGGGATGCGGCCAGTAAAGCGCGACTGCTGCTTCGGCCAGTGTTTGCGTCAGACAGTCGAGACGGACGACGTGCGCCAGCTCGTGCAGGATCACCGCGCGGCGACGGTCCTCGTCCCACGTGTCGGCGACAGCCGGAATGACGATCGCCGGCTTCCGGACACCGCCGGTCATCGGCATCACTTCTTCGCGACTTCGCATCAGACGCACGTCCCGACGAATTCCCAGGTGGGTGCTGCACTCGTTCAAGAGCTGCGTCCACTCGGGCTCAATCACGATCGTGCCTCGGGATAGGATCTGCCGCGTTCTCCACAACTCGACGAGGAGTCGCGCAAGCAGGCACGCAACTCCTGCCACATATGTGGTTGCCAGGATCGCGCCGAACGAGAGAGGCACAGTCGCAGGTCGTGGAAGGGGCGCATCGTTCCGCGCCGGCGCGTCAACGGCGGCTGTGGCTTCGGGTTCGATCACCATAGGCGGCAAGGGCGCGACGGACAACGACGGCATCTGCCGCCGGATCGGAATGTTCCAGCTCGGCAGGACCACAACCGCAGCTGGCAGCATCAGCAGGCCGACGACGGCGAGCGTCCACACGAAGTGGCGTGACGCCGCGGACCCACGTCGTCGCATCACACCGGCCGCGGCAGCAGCGGCGACGATGATCACGGAGCTCTTGATGGCCAGTTCGACGATGCCAGGACTCATCGCTTGTCTCCCTGCTCACGCGAGCGTTTCAACCAGGCATTCAGACGCTGATATTCGTCGTCGGACAGCGGCCCGGCCTTCATGTCAAGGAGGGCGGCCATCGCCGATCCCGGGGAGTCGTTGAAGAACGTGCGCACCAGCCTTCGAAGCGCGGATCGACTGGCCTCTTCGGGTTTCACGGCCGGGAAGTAGACGAAGCGGGGACCATCGTATTCACGGGTGAGCAGCCCTCGGTCGATCATGATGTCGAGGAGCTTACGAACGCTCGAAGGGCTGGAGGCGTCCGGGAGCTCGTCGCGAATCTCCTCGACCGTGGCGCGCTGGCGGCGGTGAAGGATCTCCATGATCTGGCTTTCACGTCGCGTCAGGTGCAGGGTTAACAGTCTTCTCGCGCTTTTGGCGGATCCCACGGCGCCTCCCCGGCCACGGCCGATCGGGTGGGCGAAGTTTTTCGCCCACGGCGAATATATTCGCGCTCTGAGACGGTTGTCAACTCGAGATTGTTCCCGGTGGGCGATTGAGTTACTTCTGCGCGACGGATACCGGCTTCACGCCCTTGTTCACGAACTTCTGGAGCCGGTTGCCGCGGGATTCGGCCGTGTAGAGGTTGCCCTTCGAGTCGACCGCCAGGCTGTGGAGCCAATGCCACTGTCCCGCATACGGACCCGGACGTCCCCACGAGTCGAGCACCTGCAGCGTCTGTCGATCGAGGATCCGTACCTTGTCGTTGCCGCCGTCCGGCACGAACAGAAACCTCTGCTCTTTGTCTGGTGAAAATGCCACCGCGAACGCCGTGCCGCGTGAGTCGAGCGTGGTCCGTGCGATGAAGCCCTCTTTGACGAACGTGCCGTCGATCGTGAAGACCTGGATGCGGTTGTTGACCCGATCGGATACGTACACCAGACCGTCGTTCGCAATCGACACGCCATGGACGATGTTGAACTGCTCGGAGCCTCTCGGTCCGTTCACACGATCACGCGAGACGGTATCATCCGGCCTGTTGCCGTAAGCCCCCCACATCCGCTTGAACTTTCCCGTGTCGGCGTCGAACACGATGACGCGGCGATTCTGGTAGCCGTCGGCGACGAACACCTCGTTCGTCTTCTCCCAGACCCAGATCTGCGCCGGACGATTCAGGTTCTCGGTGTCGAGACTGCCCTTGCTCGCCTTCGCGTGGCCGATCTGCATGAGGAACTTGCCGTCGTGTGTGAACTTGAGGATCTGGCCATCCTGATTGGCAGTGTTGCCGCCAAGCCAGACGTTGCCTTTGTAGTCCACGAAAATGCCGTGCTCGTTCGCCGGCCACTCGTAGGCCGGACCCGGTCCGCCCCACGACTGGACGACTCGGCCCTCCTGATCGAATTCGATGACGGGCGGTGCCGGCACGCAGCATTCCGAGGTCGGCGGTTTGAGGGAGAGACCGATTTGATCTGCCGTGAGCGTGCGAGGACGCGAGATCACCCAGACGTGATCTTTCGCATCGACGAAGACCGCCCCCAACTCCCCCATCTCCCACGTGTCGGGCAACAGTTTCGGCCAATAGGGATCGATCTCGAAGCGGGGGACGGCCAGAGTGCGATTCTGCGCGAGCGCAATCGCGCCCGCACAGAGGGCAGAGAGGACACTGAGAAACACGCCACCACGGAGGAACACAGGAACGGAGGAAAACCAGGTCTTCTCACTTCCCATGAACCGGAATCTTACATCCGGCTGGACTCGAGGTGCGGCATCAGATTACCGATGGCGATCGAGGATTCCATCAGGTGCTTCAGGCGAATGGGCCCGAGCAGGCGCTTCCCGCCAATCCAGTGGAGGCCAGCCGTCACCGCGCACCCGCATTGCCGGCAATCGGGTTCGCCGCCGAAGAAGCACGGCTCTACCTTGGTCCTCAGGTCCGCCGAGTAGTTCACCGACATGCGTGAGAAGACGCACTGATCAGGGTTCGCTGGCGGCGCCGCCAGCGCTTCGGCGATACCGGACGTCATCAGCAACGCCGGATATCGTTCGCTCAAACGCATCAAGTCCGGAATGAGCGCCTGACGCTGCGCCGGGGTCAGCATCTCACGGCTTTGCTCCCCCACTTGGGGGGTGTAGAGGCTCAACCAGATGCGATCGATCTCGGGCCTCGATGACCAGAAGGCCAGGTATTCGTCGAGGTAGCCCGACCGTTCGAGCTGGGGTCGCGTGATGACCCAGCTGATGTCGACGCGCCGGCCATCGATGTTCTGCAGGATGCGCTCGTACGTGGCGGGCGTGCGCCGCTTGTCGTGATCCGGCTGCAAGCCGTCGACTGAAACCGCGATGCGGATGTGGCGGAGCGCGTTCCACTCCCGCGGTATCGGAATGACCCCGCTCGTCACGACCAGCGTCTCGAC
>Ga0126379_10002793_pt1 | contig 11182 bp, 10 predicted proteins | sample PanSoiMetPlot_24_FD_92640 | JGI IMG/M metagenome (GOLD analysis project Ga0126379, IMG submission 92640) | Tropical forest soil microbial communities from Panama - MetaG Plot_24 | ecosystem: Environmental > Terrestrial > Soil > Tropical forest > Bulk soil | place: Panama | collected 2016-02-17
ACTCAAAGAACTCCGTGCACATAGCCGCCGCTTGCACCGAAGACCAATTACCTGGCTGTTTCCAGGCAACTACCACCACAGCGGAGATCAGCCGATCGATACCAAAACGGTTTGGAATGCGTGCAAGGAAGCTGCCAAGCGAGCAGGAATACAGAAAGACGTGCGCCCACACACGCTGAGGCATAGCTTCGCAACGCATCTCCTCGAAGCCGGCGCCGATCTACGAACGATCCAGATATTGTTAGGCCATCGTGATCTGGAAGAAACTACCATCTATCTGCACCTCTCTCAGCGCCATCTGAACGCAACCGCGAGTCCACTGGATTCGCTAAACTCGGCTTCTGCTGAACTGAGTTTGTCAGGAATGGACGCGATCCCGCGAGCCTCGGCGATCATCACTTCCGCGTAACCACCATCCAATGTAACCCCCGATGTCACCGGGTTCTGACAATTGACGGGTCTCCGCGTCTGCACGATTCGCAGACGCCGTCTTCGCAAGCGATCAAGCCAACACCGACACGTTGGCCAATCTTCCATTTGGACACCCCGCTCCCTAGGGCCTCAACGCGGCCAATCACTTCATGTCCGGGAACGCGCGGCAAAGTCAGTCCTGGGTAGGTGCCCGTTACAGTGGTCATGTCGGTGTGACAAATTCCGCAAGCCTCCACCCGAATCCGAACTTGACCTGGCCCAGGTTCAGCAACCCGGCGCTCCACTACTCGTAACTGATTGGGCGCCGAGACTTCGACGGCTGTGTATGTGCTTGCCTTTGGTTTTTGCGTTTCAAGTGAGCCCTGCTTAAAGGTTGGACCCGTTGCTGGTGCGCTGCTCATATTCTTTCCTCCGATTTCATTCTGATTACCGACTGCGCGACTCGCCATCTTACACCGCGTCTCCTGGCAAACCGGAAGTAATCGACATGCCTGGTAAGTTCTAAAAAGGGAAAGTCAAGAAAAACACTTCTCCTGCGGCTGGAATTTTTCTACTTTCGCAGCCCACTTAATTGAGCAGGATCTGTTCTGACTTTCCGGGCCATAGGCGCGGTTGCTGGGTGTTGCCACCCAGTGGTTTGGGTTTTCTCTACCAGCGGTTTCATCGCTTGTTCGCAACGAAGCCTGTCAGTTCCGAAACCAGCAAACCAGAACGGCGGTCGAATGGCGACCAAAGTTCTATGTCACTCAGACCGTAGGAGAGGTCCCAACGCTGATCTCACTCGTCCATTCGCGCATGGGTATCACCATAACGCCGTTATCGGTGGTCAAGCATAGTGCTGCTTCGGTAGTGGCCTGTAAAATCTTAGACCGGATACCGATGTCTGAAATTGGTATGGCCGTTCGTAAAGGAACTCGAGCGCCGGTCGTCGACAACTTCAGATCTTTCGCTCTAGAAAACTTAGGCCGTTCAAGGCACGCTTTGTACGCCAAAAAGAGGTATGCGGAATTCCTCAGGAAAGGTGTAAAGCAAAAGTAAGATTACAAAAACTATAAGGTTTAGACGGTTTGGGCTCAAACGACATTAGCAATGACCGGAAAGTGATTCATCAAATGCAAATCTAACCTTGATTATATCTTTTGATCTTCATCGAACGCAGTGTCATCTTGAGTCCGAGGACCACTCTGTGCGCGTCGTTGTTCGCACCTGTTCAACTTTGCTTGCAGGGAGCTTCCAGTCGGGCCTTACATAGTGGCACGTATAACCGTGGGGATAGCGCTCCAGATAGTCCTGGTGTTCGGATTCGGCTTCCCAGAAGTCACCGGCGGGCTTCACTTCCGTTACCACTTTGCCCGGCCAGAGCCCGGATGCGTTGACGTCGGCAATCGTTTCTTCCGCAACCCGCTTCTGCTCCTCGCTCGTGTAAAAGATGGCCGAACGGTAGCTGGTTCCCCTGTCATTGCCCTGGCGGTTGAATGTGCTCGGGTCGTGAATCTGGAAGAAATATTCGAGCAGCTTCCGATAAGAGAGTTTCGCGGGATCAAAAACGATCTCGATGGCTTCCGCGTGACTCCCATGATTGCGATAAGTCGCGTTACGCACGTCGCCGCCGCTGTAACCGACCCGCGTCGAAAGAACGCCAGGGTAGCGCCGGATCAAATCCTGCATCCCCCAAAAGCATCCGCCTGCCAGAATAGCTCGTGCTTGAGTAGATGACATGCCTTACTCCTTTTCCCTATGCTCGAACAATTTTCGATACTGGCCGTAGCCCTCGCTCTCCAGTTCGTCCAGCAGAATGAGGCGCAGTGAGGCCGAGTTGATGCGGTGCCGCCGGCCGCCTTTGTCGCGGGGGCCATCATCGAAGACGTGGCTGTCTGCGCGGCTGGAATGCGCCTCCGTGCGGACCATGGCGTGACTCGTGCCTACCCGCTCTTCCATATTCTCAGTCTCCAGCGGTTTTGTGAAGCTCGGCCATCTGCAACCGCTCTCGAACTTGTCGAGGGACGAAAATAGCCGCTCTCCGGAAACGACATCAACGTAGATTTCCGGCTCGCCGTGATTCCAAAGCATTCTGAAACGGCCGCTGCGCGGCGTTTCTGCCGCGTAACCCCGGAATTGTTCGGGAGTGAGCTGGGCGATTGCTTCTTTATGTGCGCACCGAACAACCCTCCCGTCAGGTTGTTTGCCGCCTTCGACAGGCAGCCCATTAGATGGCGAAAACCTCCAAAAGTTTCAGGCATCTTGGCTCTGGGTGGAAGCCCGAGCCGCGTTTTGGGAAATACTTGAAAAGCCAGCTAGCCTAGCTACTTTCCGGCGCAAAAATAAGGAGCGTGGAGAAGCAATGCCCTGAACCCAGCCCGTGGGTTCCTTCCGGGCGCAGTTTTATCTCCATCTTTTCTCTGGTCGGGTGCGTTGTCTGGCGGCACGCTCTAGAAAGACGCCGACCCAGACATTCCGATTTTCATCGCTGCGAACGCGGGGTACGAGAGGCTTCAATAGTGGAGAGCCGTCGCTGCACTCGGTGGCGCTGCCGTCGAAGCACTACTCCTTTGGGCGTTGCAGCAACAGAGCACTACTGACATCAACAGAGCGGCACAGATTGTCCCTAAACTGTCAACCAAGCCGTTGGACGAGTGGCACCACCGTCCTGATCATATTGAAGCCGCCGACAGGCTTCGCATCATCACCGACAGCACGACCAAACGGGCACGGCTCGCAAAAGACTTCCGGAATCTCATTCATCCGGGCCGCACTCAACGATTAGCTCAAAAATACGACCGGGCGGCCGCGTACTCTGCCATCGCTGCAGTCGAACACGTGGCGCGCGATCTCTACTCCGTGAGGGGCCGCGCTATTTTTTCGCCCCGAAAATTGTCACCAAATTTGTCACTGCGATGCGCCGCGCCAGGTGGCTACAGCGCAACGCTCGATTCGACTAGAGTGCTGATTTCACAGCCCTGTCGCAATGTGCAGTCGTGTAGCGCAAATGGCTGGATCCGAGTCACCTGGACCCAAGGCACCATCCGACGGCGCACTCACAGATTAGCCCGCGCGTACCAAACCAAATCCTCTGATATGAGCACAGACACCGTTAATTTGGTCATTCTAAATAAAGCGGTTACGGCCGACGGTTTGACGACCCTTTGATACGACATGCGGTGTGGGAATCGATCCCAATGCCTGTTAGCACTCGGGACCAATCAGGAGAGGATCGACGAAGGTCCGCAAACCCAGCTCATTGCCCAGGCACCACACTGAGTTGGCGCGACCTGGGCAGCTTCGAAGAAAAATTGCACTACTGAACACCAGATGTTACGGAGAGTGGATGAGCAAAAAGCCCATCTCAACTTGCCGTAGACGCAACGAAGTGCAATCCACAGGCTGCGTTCGCTGCCCGCCAGCAGAGCCTCGTTTGTTGAGCCGATGATTGTCGTGCCGAGATTGCCCGACGACTCGCAATGGCTTTGGGAGATCTTATGTGGCCCGCCACATAATCTCTTCTGCGGCGTTCAACGTTATGTGGCGCTGGCGATGCGGGACCAGCGAGGGTCAAACCCTCCCCGATTAGGTTCTGTCCGGTTTGCCCGCAATTCGCCCGAGATCGGCAAGCCCTGCGCGACTTTTGTGAGTACTGATGTCGCCCTTGGATGCGGCTGGTCTTGCAAGCCGCGGTTTGACCGTGCCCTTACAAGTAGCCGATACTAGGTACAGCGTGCGACAGGGCACCCCCGACCCGCGGCAAGGGAACAATCCCACCTGCTTCGATTCAGACAGCGTGCTTTCAATCTTCTTTCAGCCTGTATCAGCGGGTCACAGGCGCTCATGAAAGGAGATTGCCGTGAGCACATCGAAACTTCCTGTTCGTCCTTCCCTCGAATCCCTTCGCAAGCAAGCAAAAAAACTGGCGCGAGACATTGTTTCCGGTAATGCAGCCGCCATCGCCCGGGCGCGTGCGCAGCTGCCAAAAGCTGAGCTGCCGTTGTCACAACGTGATGCCCAGTTGGTGCTGGCGCGCGAATATGGGTTTTCAGGCTGGAAGGAGCTGGTTAAAGGAGTATCACAACGCCTTGGCAGAGGGCTCGAGTGGGCCGTATCCGAAGCCCGACGCATCATCCATGACAATGACATCGAAGCGCTGCAGCAGCTCTTGGCAGAATACTCGGCGCTGTTGTCGTGGAAGGCGGATGAAAACGATGGCGGGCTGCTCGGAATGGCTACCGGTTCCTTCGGCGACAGCTTCGACCCGTTCAGCGAGGAGCATTTCACGCGCAAGGCATGCGCCGAGCTTCTGCTCGATGCCGGCGCGGCGGTCTCGCCGTCGGTATGCGATGGCATCATCCGCTCGCGCGCCAGGAGGTTGATCGATCTCTTCCACCGCAGAGGCCTTCTTCCGCGATCGCTGAAGTTCCTTGCCGCGCTCGGCGACGTCGACGGCGTCCGTGCGCGTCTCGATACGAGTGCCGACGATCTTGTTGCGGTGAACGAAGCGTTCACGTATGCGTGCCATTTCGAGCACGCGACCGTAGCGACTCTGCTGTTGGATCGGTCAATCATGCTCGACGCCGAACTGGGCAGGCGCATCGATGGCGGGCCGGGACATTCTGCTTTTATCCAGTACTTTATCGAGAACAAGCCGGACGTCTCCGACCCCGATCCATTCAGGCCCTGGGAGGCTTTTGTCAAGCAACATGTCATGCGCGCGATGGTTGATGGCGACCTGCCATCCTTTGTCGGCTTATTGCGTCGCGACGCATGGCTGCTGTCCGACGCATCCGTGAAATTCCAGGTTGCTTTGATCGAGGGGACGGCGGCGACGATGAAAGATCGCGCAGCTTTCCTTAAGGCGCTTCTTGATCTCGATCCGGCCGTGCTGCACAGTCCCGTGCCGCCGCCATCCTTGGGCATCACCTACGGCGGGACCTGCAGGGCCTTTATACACGCGTTCACGTATGCGCAGACCCATCTGCTTCCGATGCTGCTGCGGATCTGGCCTATGCCCGAAGATCTGCCGCACGCTGCGGGGAGCGGGGACTTTGCACGGGTGAGACGCTGGTTCGACGCCGCGGGCAGGCCTGCCCTCGGCGACCTTGCGGATCATTTTCCCTCCAACGATGACTGGATCCGCGGAAATCTGAAATGGGGCGAGCCCAATATGCAGCAGGTTCTCGACACCGCGTTGGCCTGGGCGGTCATGAACAACCATTTCGAGATCGCCGACTTTCTTCTCAGGCATGGAGCCAATATCAACACGAACTGGAGCTCCCATGAGCCCGCCAGCATCCTGCATGAACTGGTGTGGCACAAGAATTACGACGCCATGCAATTCCTCATCGACCGCAGCATCGACATGACGATCCACGATTATCGTTGGCACGCTACCGCGGTGGGTTGGGCAGCGGTCGCTGCGAAGGATGAGAAGATGGCCCAGTGGCTGCGCGATGCGCAACAACGGCGGGAGCAGACATCGCACTGAAGCGACCAGGGGATCAATAACAGGAGTTCCGGCAAGTGTGTGACCTTTCACTGCGAGACCGGCGCCTTCCTGCAGCAGACCAATCGGGTGAGTCGCTGAATGTGTTGCGCGAAGCGATTGACCATGGTACTTTCCCGAAACAACTTGTAGGGCCCGGGCTTGCGCTAAGTTCAAATAAAGAGAGCAAGATAATGCCCCAGCACATCTCGCGTTCCTATTTGTTAAAAATCGTCTGTTTCCTGATGGTGCTCGCACTACGCGCATCTGGGGAAGCATCGTTCGCGCAAGCGCCTGCGGGAGCCGGAGCGGGCACGCAGCAATTGCCCGAGTCTCCTCAGCCGAAGAGCGACTCCAGCGGAGCGGCAATGGGAACGACGGAGAAATTCGTCGGCTATGTAACAAATCGATCCTTGGTTTTCCCGGATATCGCCACGACTCCAGGTTCACTGGGGACCGGTGGCAAATTTAAGATATTCGTGAACCAGAGTATTTCGCCGGCGTACGTACTGGCGGCGGGAGTGAGTTCCGCCGTACAACAGGCTCGCAACGTTCCCTCGGCGTGGGGACAGGGTTGGGATGCTTACGGTAACCGCTTTGGATCAGCCATGGGCAGGGCTTCGTCCAACAGTTTTTTTGCCACATTTCTCTTTGCTTCAATGTTCCATCAGGACCCACGATTCTTCCCGCAGAATGACCCGTCATTCTGGTCAAGTGTGAAATATTCGGCGCAGCGTTTGGTAATAACTCGAAGTGACAGCGGGAACGATGTGGTTAACATATCGGGGTTGCTGGGCCCGTTCGCCGCGGAAGGCTTGGCCAATGCCTATCTTCCCGCGTCCGAACAAACAGCCGGAAAGTCGCTCGAGCGCGTAGGAACGGATTTTGCGTGGCGCTTCGCGGGAAACATGTTTAAGGACTACTGGCCCAAAATATTCCGTGATTTGGGGCTGAACCGCCTGAAGGTTGTGCCGGATCCCGCAAACAGCCACTAGCCGGAGTCTTTCGGAGTTCGGCAGGCTATTCTTTTTCAAGGTGTTTACGCGCCTGTTGTAATTCTGCGAGTTGCGTGTCATTCAGTCTCGGGTAGTGCAGATCCAGACTGTTCAGCACATCCACGATGGTGGCAACCACCAGCAGCCGGCTGAACCACTTATTGTCCGCGGGCACCACGACCCAAGGCGCATATTCCGTGGCGGTGGTGCGAATCATTTTTTCGTACGCGTCCATGTAGTCATCCCAATACTTGCGCTCCTTTATATCCGAGGCGGAAAATTTCCAATTTTTGGCGGGATCGTCCAAGCGGGCAAGAAAACGCTTCTTCTGTTCCTGCTTCGAAACGTTCAGAAAAAATTTGCGAATGGCAATGCCGTTTCGCGTCAAGTACCTCTCAAACACGTTGATATCCTCGTAGCGGTGCTTCCAAAAATGTTTGCCGCGCAACGAATCGGGGATGCGTTGCATGTCCAGGAACTCCGGATGGACACGCACGACAAGAACCTCCTCATAATAGGATCGATTAAAGATGCCGATTTTCCCTCGCGGTGGCGTGCAGGAAGTGGTCCGCCACAGGAACGTGTGCGCCAGCTCTTCGGTAGACGGTGCTTTAAACGAATGAACATCCACACCCTGTGGGTTCACGCCGGACATCACATGCTTGATGGTGCTGTCTTTGCCCGCCGCGTCCATGGCCTGAAAAATCAACAGCAGTCCCCAACTGCCCTGCGCGTAAAGGACGTCCTGGAGATCGCTGAGCATCTCCACGCCTTCCTTCACAAGCTTTTTGGCTTCGGGCTTGTCTTCCGATTTGAGGCCATGGGTATCGCCAGGGTCGTGATCCTTCAGCCGGAAATGTTTGCCGGATTCCACTACGTAGGGCTTGATGAACTTGTGGACCCTGCCCGCTTTTATTTTTGTCATGCTTGCTCCTGAACAAATACTGGCGTGCCCCGAAGAACGCGGAGCGGGCGTGTTCAGCGTGGGAGAGCCGAAACTTCGTTGGCATCATGACACCGAGCCGCGGGCAGTTACAAGTTGCAGTGCTGCAGCGAAGCGATGCACAGGAAAAACGTTCGAGGGGGGCGGGGCTTCGGGGTTTGCTGATTGATATTTGTCGACTTTAGTGTATGCTTTGGGTCGAAATTGAGGGACAGGTCTAGCCCACCTTTCGAAAGCAAGTGCCGCCCCATGCAAGTCTGTCCCACGAATTCGTCCCACAGTAAACGTGGGAGATTTGGTCACTCGGATGAATGTTCCAGGTCGCGCTCCAGTTTTGGAAGATTTTGCAGCTTGGTTCTGCGATTTAACTCAAATTTTAGAATTTTGCCGTTCAGGAATTCTTATGTTTACTAATAAACGTTTCACGGAATTGAGAATAGACGCATCTCCTCAAGGAGTCACAGCAGAGATGATTTGCGTATTTCCGGCTGTGACTTTGCTGCTGTTTGCCATGACGTTTTTGTCGGGTTGCGGAGAGAAAAAAGCGGAAGCAGCAGCGCCAGATGTGGAAGTGGTACAGGTGGTACAGAAGGATGTGCCAATTACCCGGGAATGGGTGGCCACGTTAACTGGAAAGGTCAATGCGCAGATTCGTGCGCAAGTGGCGGGCTATTTGATGAGCCAGACGTATCAGAACGGGGCGTATGTGAAAAAGGGAACGCCACTTTTCCAGCTCGACCCGCGAACATTTCAGGCCGCCGTAGATCAGGCCAAGGGCGTATTGGAGCAAGCGAAGGGAGATTTGGCTCGCGCGGTGGCGCAACAAGGCAAAACGCAACAGGATGTGAACCGCTATACACCGCTGGCGGCCCAGGGTGCGATCAGCAAACAAGAACTGGATGACGCGGTCCAAAATAACCTGTCCGCACTAGCCCAGGTTGAAGCGGCGAAAGCTGCCATAGCTGCGGCACAAGCGTCGCTGGACGGCGCGAAATTGAACCTTGGATTTGCGACTATTACGGCGCCAATCGATGGCATTGCCGGCATCGCCAACGGGCAAGTCGGCGACTTTATCAGCCCGCAGAGCGCGAACGCGCTCACCACGATTTCTGCCGTGAATCCGATCCTGGTGAATTTCACACCTAGCGAGCAGGACTACCTGAAGGCTAGTCGTGAAATACGTAAGGGGGGCGAGACAGACGTACAGGCCCTCGGCAAACTGGTCTGGCAGCTGGAACTTACGGATGGCTCCATTTACAACCACACCGGCAAATTCTACGCCCTCGATCGGCAGGTGAATGTCAGCACCGGTGCCATACTCGTGCAAGTCGAGTTCCCCAATCCGGATAATTTGCTGCGGCCTGGCGGCTTCGGCAACATTCGGTCCGTGGTCAACGTCGAGAAAAACGCGCTTTTGGTCCCGCAAAGAGCGGTCACTGACGTCCAAGGGAAATATCTCGTCGCGGTTGTTGGTGCAGACAACAAGGTCAGCATTCGTCCGGTGGACGCAGGCGAGAAGATAGGGACGATGTGGATCATCGCGGGAGGCCTGCACCCGGGAGATCGCGTGGTGGCCGAAGGAACACAGAAAGTGCAGGAGGGTTCGCTCGTGAACCCCAAACCTTTTCAAGAGCCGGCGGCAGCAAATTCCACGAAGGGCGGGCTACAGTAGCCGGACACCATGTACAGATTTTTTATCGAACGCCCCATCGTATCGATCGTGATCGCGGCGATCATGGTAATCGTCGGAGTCGTGGCCGTGCTCGGACTCCCGACGGCACAATTCCCCAACATCGCTGACCCGCAGATCCAGGTTCTTGCCACTTACGTAGGCGCCGATGCGCTGACCGTTGAGCAGTCTGTCGCCACTCCCATCGAGCAACAAATGAGCGGAGTGGACAACATGGAATACATGTATTCGCTCAACGCCAACAACGGCCAGATGACACTCACCGTGGACTTCAACGTCACGACCGATGCGAGCACCGATCAGATTCTTACCCAGATGCGACAGGGCCAGGCTGCTTCGCAGCTCCCGACCGATGTCAACAACTATGGCGTTACGGTGCAAAAATCCACGCAGACACCGATGATGCTTTTCGATCTGTACTCCCCGAATGGCAGCTATGACTCGCGGTTCCTGGCCAACTACGTGTACATCAATTTGAAAGATGGCTTGACGCAGGTGCCGGGGATCGCGAGCGTCTCCGTATTTGGCGCGGGGCAGTACGCCATGCGGATCTGGGTGAAGCCGGACCAACTCGCAAAACTGCAGATCACGGTGCCGGACATTCTCAACGCGGTCAAACAACAGAACAATGTGAATCCTGCGGGGCAGATTGGCGGCGAACCTGTTCCAAAGGGTCAGCAATTTACCTATGCGGTGCGCGCCCAGGGCCGATTGATCTCGGAACAGGAGTTCGGCGATATCGTGGTGCGGGCGAAACCTGACGGTTCGGTGGTGCGGTTGAGAGACGTGGCCAGAATCGATCTGGGAGCTCAGGTTTACAACATGCTCGGCAGGCTGGACGGCAAGCCGTCGGCCGTCATCGCAGTTTATCAGTTGCCAGGTTCAAACGCTGTGGCTGCGGGCAAAGGCGTCATTGCCTATATGGAGGAACAGAAGAAGAGATTTCCTCCGGGGCTCGATTACGTAACGGCCCTCGATACGACGCTTCCTATTACAGAAGGGATCAAAGAGATCGAGCACACGCTGATTGAGGCCCTCGTGCTCGTTATCCTCGTTGTGTATATTTTTCTTCAGGGCTGGCGCGCGACGCTCATTCCTCTCCTGGCTGTACCGGTCTCGCTGATTGGTACGTTCATGGTTTTTCCGCTTCTGGGTTTCTCGGTGAACACGCTATCGCTGTTCGGGCTGGTACTGGCTATCGGTCTGGTGGTGGACGACGCCATCGTCGTTGTCGAGGCGGTTGAACACCACATCGAGCACGGCCTCTCGCCAAAGGAAGCTTCCATCAAGGCCATGGACGAAGTAGCCGCGCCGGTCATCGGAATCGCCGTGATCTTGTCAGCAGTTTTTATTCCCACTGCATTTATTCCCGGAATCACAGGGCGCTTGTACCAGCAATTTGCGGTGACCATCGCCGTTTCGGTTATCTTCTCCGCCTTCAACGCCCTTACCTTGAGCCCGGCTCTTTCTGCCCTGCTGCTGCGCCCAAAGAAGGAATCTCGTGGACTGCTTGGGAGGTTTTTCGCTTGGTTCAACCGGGTATTCACCTCCGCGACAAATCATTACGTAAATTGGTGTCGTTTTTTTATCCACAAGCTCGCGGTCGTCGTAATCGTGCTTTTGGCCTTCACGGCTTTGGCTGGCTTTGCCGG
>Ga0126379_10002795_pt1 | contig 11174 bp, 10 predicted proteins | sample PanSoiMetPlot_24_FD_92640 | JGI IMG/M metagenome (GOLD analysis project Ga0126379, IMG submission 92640) | Tropical forest soil microbial communities from Panama - MetaG Plot_24 | ecosystem: Environmental > Terrestrial > Soil > Tropical forest > Bulk soil | place: Panama | collected 2016-02-17
TGTATGTGCCCGGGACTGCGGACAGCAGCTGCTGACACCGGGCGAGACTCGTCGGGTCGAGGTTGCGCCCCGCGCAACGGCTCGAAATATTGACGAGCGTCCCGCTGGATCGCATTAATCCGCCGTCCGAACCTTCCCAAAATTGCAGTGGATTGTTTGGATTCGTGGCAAACGCATGCTGGTCGGGATGCAGACCATCATGGTTCGCATCGGTCCCAGTCCCCGCATCGGTCAGGTCAGTAAAGGTATCTCCACCGTCTCGAGACAGGAGTACTGCTCTGGCGTTGGAAAGATTGTGTGACTCACCGTAGGTAAACGACCCGAGGACATAAACCATGTTCGGATAACCCGCCGGACTAACGACTCTCTGGTCGTACCAGCATTGGCCGGTGCAGAAGTTCCAGGTTGCATAACCGGGGTCAGCAACGTTCGTGCTCGTCTTTTGCACGAACGTCGGGCTGCCGGATTCGACCGCCTCTGCAACAAAGAAGCGACTGTATCCCGTTCCTTGCGGGGTTAGTGTAGGAGAGGTGCACGGGTTGGTCGACGTGACTGTGCACGTGTCGCCTTCGGTTTGATACATACGCGTGTGGCCATCAGGCGTCGTCGTGACTGCGAACTCGCTTCGCGAAGCTCCGCCGCCGCACGTTTGACACGAGTGAATATTTGTCCATGTGGCGCCGCTGTCGATCGAACGCCAGACGCCGACGTTGTACGCGGCAGCGTAGATCACGTTTGGGTGCGTCGGATCTATCGCAAGAGCAGTTGCGCCGCGGGTCGACCCGAAGGTCGATTCGAACGTCTGGCCGGGCTGCCCGCCCAAAACGACTGTGCTGTGTTGGAGCTGGGTGAACGTCGCTCCGCTATCCACCGACTTGTAGACGCCGACGCCGGGAACTCCCGGCGGGATCTGGGAGACGGCCCCTGCGGTTGTGGAAGAGATGCCGTGAACGCCGCGCCCGCTGGTCACGTAGATCGTGTTGCCCGTCGGATCGTTGAAATTATCAACAGCAACTGTCCGGATCGCCCGATTGGTGAAACTGGAATTGCCGCCCAGCGGGGTCCAAGTGTTACCACCATCGGTAGACTTGTAGACACCAACGCCCGCTTCCGCATCACCGGCCGCCGCGTCTTCGCCAGTGCCCGCATACAGTACGTTATGCGACGCGTCATACGTTAGGGCGCCAATCGCGCCGGACTTGAAAAAGCCGTCAGAGACATTGACCCAGTTACCGTTTCCCGAAAGCGCCTTGTCAGTCCGCCAGACGCCCCCGCCCGCCGCAGCGACCCACAGGGTGCATTGTTGCAGCGTGCAGTTAGGCGAAATCGCAAGTGCTGTGATCCTGCCGGATGTGATGTACTGGCTTCCATGCCGGTTTAGAAACGCTGGGTAAATGGAATTAGTCGGTCCGAGAGAAAACCACGTTGTCGTCGAGTTTTTACCTTTCCCAACGCCTTGCTTCTGGATCGCGCTGAAAGCGGCCTGGGCGCCGGCAATTTGATCGGCCGTGATCTGGTCACCACCGTTCAACTGGTAATTTAGGTCGGCCCAGGAGGTTGGGTTATCGCTCGTGTCGCCAATCTTTGCGAACACGGTCTGATCTACGTCTCTTCGAGACTTGTTAGGTAAAGCCGCTTTCGTAGTCGATTTGCTTAACGAAGGCGGGCTGGACGTTTTCATTGCAGTGAAACCCAGGGCCGCAGCCGAGATAACGAGTGTCCCAGCAACCGCGATGCGTAGATGTTGAAATACTGACGGGTATGGATGTTTCATAGTACTTTCGAAACGCGCGCCTCGGTAGGATTGGATGCTTTTTTCGGGTTCCTCTTGCGGCAGCGGTCGTTAGTTGCAGCGCTTGGTCACCCGCGTAGGCGTTGAGGAGGACGTCCGCCCCCGAGCTCCGCGCCAGAATTACCAACCTTATCTACACGTCCCCGGAGAAAATCTTGAAAGAAGTGCTTGGCAGCAGTTGGTCGCTTTCTCTAACCGTACGCGCGCGCGTAGTGGGTTGAAATTGAAGTTGTTTTATTGACGATGAAATGTTCCGAAAAGCTGGTAATTCCCTTCCCCCGCTGGAGCATCACTCCGTCCCCAATGCGCCGGAGAAAGCGCAATGCTACCGCTCTCAGTTAAAATCTTCCCATTCGGCGAAAGGGTCAGCTTTATTTTACAATTGTGGGAACTGAAATTTATCGCGTTGTTCGCCCAGAACACGTGCTCCCACTGACCGTAGCAGGTTCCGCCATCCTTATTTACTGACTTACCCCCTTGCGAAATAGTTAGCGTCGCTTGAGAGGTGACGGGCTGCGGTTTTGGTGCGTTGGAATCCCAACTGGTTCGCTGCGGCGTAGCGGTCTCGCTACCAACCCAAGTTCCGTCAAATCGTTGAGCAGTTTGGCTATAAGCCGGCAACAGTAACGCGAAGTGCAGTACCATGGCCGTTACCGCGATTGTCTTCATCTTATTGGAAATAACATCGGGCTTTGCCTTGCTCGCTTGTAAGACCTTGGTCCAAGCCTCTTACTCGGAATCTTGTGAATATGGGCGTGCGGCCAAATCGCACAGTTTCCGACAAAACCGTTACACACGGCACCGAATAATTTTTAACACGCAGCTGCGATTCGATAGCCGAGAGCAACGTGCAGAAAATTGCACAAAAGTTGCGCTGCCGTTGCAAAGTGCCGTTTTGGACACTGGACATGCCAAAACGCCTCAAATATTAGGTCAGTCTACAATTTTGTGCGTGGCCGAATAATTGAGCATTTTTCTAGATATCCCGAATTAGCGCGGAACAGCGCGGCCTACGCATGTGCGTGGGCAGTTGGTCGATCAGTTGAGACTTTGAAAACGTGTCCGTAGTGTTCCTTCGCGCAGTCTGGACAGATATCGTGAGTGAAATGTGCCTCCAAATGAGAACCGATATCAGCTTCAAGGAAGCGCCATTGTTGGTTGTCGTCTCGAATCTTTTTGCAGTGCATGCAGATCGGGAGAATCCCTCCTTGGATCAATGATGTTCGGTTCATGTTTCTGAATCGTAATTAAAAGGGGACGGTAGGCGAGCAAATTTCATTAGATAAGTCGCTTATTTTCAAAGACTTATATGTCGATAAGTTTTGGATAGCGTGTTTGTATGCCGTGAATATCCAGTGAACAACGGGGAACAGAGAACGTAAGTCGCAGCCACCTTGCGGGATGCTTCTTCTATGAACAACTACTCTGGGGAACAGACAATTAAGTCGCGGACTTACATTTCACCCGCGCTCCCCATTCTTCAGGCGCGACATCGGCGATGTGTTCAGAAAATGTCCAACGATGGCCACCATGATCTCTAACCGTGCATTGTCGCTCGCCAAACGGCATATCCGTTGGCTCTTGAATGACGAGTCCGCCGAACTGCTTGGCGCGTTCAAAGAAAGCATTCACGTTTTCGACGGTGACGTGAACATACGCATTTGCCTCATTCTTGCGCGGTGACCGAAAAGGCCCGCCCGCCCGACCGATAATGATGGCGCCAGTACCAAACCCCAACTGAGCATGAACGACGACACCGCCGTGTTCGGCGCGAAGCCGTTCCGTGAATCCAAATGCGCCAGTGAGCCAGTCAATCGCGTTGCTTACGTCTTCGTAAATGAGAATTGGAACAATCGTCGCCTCCGGCGCAGATCGGTTTCTTTTCATTTCTCGTTCTTGCTGAGTTTAAAGTGCGGGTTCTCGATGATTCCGAAAACATTGCCGAACGGGTCGAGAACGGTGGCAACGCGAATTCCTTCGCCAACATCCTGAACGTCAGTGCGCTCGGTTGCGCCGAGTGAGAGCAAACGTTTGAGCGCGGACTTCGCATCGGCCACGCCCCAATAAACGGCAACGCCTCCGGCGCCTTCCGATTTTGACGACGGATCGGGATCAAGCCCAAGCTCGTAACCGCCGACGTTGAATCCGACGTAGAACGGTTGATCGAAGTACGGATCGATCCCGAGGATTTTTGAATACCATTCCTTCGCCTTAGCGAGATCGGGGGCGTGATAGATTGCTGTCCGAAGTCCAAGGAAGTTTGGTTTGCTGGAAGTCTGTTTCACGAACTCTTGGTGATTATTCTGGTCGAGACGACATAGGGCAGCAAGAGATCGCGAACGAAATGCCAGTTAGGCCCCAATTCCAATGCGGGGATTCGAGAAGTAGGAGTATCGTTTTGTATCTCATTGGTTTCAGTGGGTGCGTTGGAGGATGTAGAAGACGTAGCCGTAGCTCGCTTCCGAAATTTTGAATGTCTCGATTTCCTTGATTGTCTCAGCGGCAATTTCCCGAACGGATGCGTCGGGATGATCGACGAGCGATTGTGTGCGCGGCTCGAGAATGTCGTAATAATCTTCGAGCCACGCTTCCTCCGGCAGCGTGTAGGTATTGAAAATTTTGTAGCCAGTTTTTTCTGCGATAGCGAGGTTTTGCGGGACCGATTGCATGTTTGGATAGCCGGTTTGAAAGAATTCCCAGACCGCGCTCGGAATTTCCTCGGTGCGGAGCCAGCAGAGTTCGCTAATAACCGCGAAACCGTCGGGTTTTATGGCTCTAGCCCAAATTTTCAGCGCGTTGGCAAATCCAATGTTGTAAGCCGCGCCTTCCGACCAAAGTAGATCGACATCGGAAAACACATTCGGGATTTCTTTCATGTCCATGCAATGCGGGCGGACGAGACGCGCGGTTCCATTTTGCTTGGCGCGGCGTTTCAATCGATTCAGGAACGGTTGATACGAATCGATGGCTTCGATGGGCGAGTTCAATTCCTTCGCGAGCTCGAATGTCTGACGGCCGGCGCCGCAACCGGCATCAACCACTGTCTCGAACCGGTGTTGCGGTAGAGAGCGCAAAACATATTGCGTGTCGGCGTTACTACCCGGTCCGAGCTTGTCCATGTCGGCGAAGAGCAAGTCGATCGGGTTGGCGGCTTCCATCGTTGTAGTCATGGCGTCGATTGTGCGGCCTTGGTTTTAGCTGCGAGAATTTGCGGCAACAAAATGTCCCGCGTGTAATGCCAATAGGGAACGAGCTCGAGCGCGCTGCGCGCGTACGGTTCCGCCGCGTTTGGGTCTGGCATTTTCTTATTCATGTGGGCGTAGGCCAGGCTCATCAGTAATTCAGGTTTTCCCCATGACGGCTCAAGCGAGTCGGTGCTCGCTGTGACATACGAACAATGTTCCACCGCCTTTTCAAAAACCTGGATCATTTTGTCCTGTCCGCCTCCCTGTTCGGGTGGGGTGTTCCAATAAATTGGACCGTGGATCCAAATTAGACGCGGATTATCGGGCGCCATTTCGTCGGCTTCCTTCACCAACGCCAAAATCTTTTCGCGACGTTGTTTTCGTTGCGCGTCGTCCTCCTTATGAACAAAAAAGAGGAACCCCATGCATGAAATCGTTCCGACTTTCGCGTCAACGAACTTCGAATCGGCCTCAAGCGCGGCTTTGAACTCATCGAGCGCGAGATTGAGCTGTGCCTCCAAGTCCTTGGGATCAACTTTGTCGTTGAAGCCGTTGATCGCTCGCCGCCATTGTGCGAAGCCGCGCCAGTAGCGAATACGCGAGACGAGCTCCTTGTTTCCGAGGAACGGCGTGAGCTCATCGTAGCCTTTTTGCATCGCGGCCTGATCGCCGGCGTAATCCGCGTGTTGAATCTGCGCGACGATGCCCGCAATTTTTTCGGTGGAGTCATTCGCCGCCGTCGCCCAGGCGCAGACGGGAAGAGCAATGAGGATAAGCAAATTTCTTTTCATAGATTTCATTTTTGGCGGAAATGTTTTGGTTAATTCGATTTTGCCGGTGGCGTGGGAGGTGGACCAACGATGGTTTGCAAAAAGTCGAGCACGGGCTTCGCGGCAGGCCCGCCTTTTACGGCGTGGATGATCAAAGGAATGCCATGTGGCCCGGGCACGTGGACAATGTTTGGGAAAGCAGCGACCGCCGCTTTTACGATGTCGATCTTCCCGAGCATCGTGGCCGCGAAAATTTCCATCCGCGCGTTGTGCTCAAGCAGGTACTCGGCGATGTCGCGCCGGCCCATGTGCGAAGCGCCGCCAAGAGCGGTTTCGAAATCGCCGTTTCCCCAATCGATCGCGCCATTGATGAGGTTTGGCTCTTCCGCCAGCATCGCTTTGACCGCGGCGAGGTTTACGTGACCGGCAATCACGAAACGTTTCACGCGCGCGCGATCGAATTGAGGATGATGCTCCGGAAAGTCAGGAACGTTGTCGGCTGACTCGGGCGTTTGAGATTGCGCTGGAGCGGAAGGCGAAACTCCCGGTTGCGCCTGTAACAGACCGCGGCCACAAAAAAGACTGATCGCGGCAATACCGCCGCCGATCAGAAATTGTTTTCGAGTGTAGCGCGCGTCGATTTTTGTCGATCCTGGTTCCGTGCTCATGGCGGTTGTTTTCCAACAAGAGTACGGCTACGAGTTGAACGACCGACAAGAATGTCGTGAATGGCCGCAAAAAAGTCGCGAACGCGCCCAATCAGTGCGCGACGAGCAGTCGGCTAATGCGGTTCTCCAAGAAAATCGAACAGCGTCGTCTTTTAGAGTCGCAAAGCAGCGAAGTGGATGACCTTAGGACTGACCCCTTTTCGCTTTTCCGCTATCCGGTTTACTAACGCGATCGACAAACTTGGTGATGGCATCGTCGGCCTTTTGGGGCTGATCATCAAGAACTAGCAAGCGGGCATCTGGAATTTTCGTAATCTCAACCATAGGCGCTTTCAGAGTTTCCCATCGATCGATATAAGCCGTCTTAAATCCAGAATTGGCCGGTTCGGCGAGAAATTTCTCATCGAACTGAGGCACTAGTGCCAGGATCGGAAGCCGTGACTTGTCGAGGTTGCCAGTCATGTCAGAGGCCCAGAATTCACACAGGTAACGAATCTTGACCTCGAGAGGGGCCGCCTCAAGCTCGTCTGCGGCTTTCTGACCCCGTGCCAGCACTTTGGAGAGAGCCTGCGCTGGCGTATTATTGCTCAACCAGGTTTCAGGGGTAACGAATCTGAACCATTTGCCGCCCGCGCCTACATCAATCGCGTGAGTGCGTTCCGAGAGCGTTGCCGGAATCTTTCTGGTCGCGTCTTTTGGGGAAGCGACAAAAAGACCCGGAAACGATGCGGCGAGAACTACGCCGCCGATCTCGTCCGGATGCTCATCGGCAAGTTCGGTTGCGGCAACGGAAGCCGGGTGCTGCTCCGCGACGATTACGGGTTTGACCAACTTTTCCCGGTGGATCAAATCAAGGATGTCGCGTTCCAAACGACGAGTCCAGGTCAACTCGCCAAAACTGGTCCCGGCCGCAGGCATCGGACGGGAGGCGGTCCCGTTGATGCCCGGTGGCATCACAATGTAGAAGCTGAAATTCTTTTCATTCCGAGCAACGAATCCATCGAAAGACGTTGCCCCTGAATTCATGCCTGGAATTAGAATCAAAGGGCGCTGGCCTTTCCCCTTCCTCGTGATTATCGGCGGTTGGTCATCCGGAAGCGTCTTGTACTGTGACGGAAGGTCGAGGTTATTGCGGGTCAAATCGATCTCGCGACATCCTCGCTTCGGTCTTTCTGCGGCAAGATCAATGGTACCCAATCCGACACCCGGAACGTCGTCATTCCACTTCTCGTTGGATCCCACCGCGGCGATTACATTCATCTTCATCTTGTCAGTTATGTCGGTGCGCTTAACGCCGATTATGATTGCATCTCCTTCAACGCGGAGCTGCAGATTATCCTGCGACAGATTGTTAAATCGCTTCGCCCGGGCTCCGGCCGCGTCACCGACCCCGATTGTTCCCTGATATCGGTTGTCTTTGCGTGTTACCCACGCAGTCACAAGTCTGTCGAATTTGAAGGTCTTATTAGCACCCCACCATTCCATCTTGCTTGCTTCATCGCCGCCGGTATCAAACACAAGGTTAACGCCAAACGCCTCTTCGTTCGGCTTGTTGAACAGAGCTACGCGAAACCATAAAAGATCCTGTTCTTTGTCGTAGCGGTAAGCGAGTTGAGCTGCGTCGGCCAATGAAGGGTCGCGACCATTATCTGGACGGTCGGAGCCCAACACCGTCCAAACCTCTGCCAGTATTTGAGCAGGCAAAATCCCCACGAAAAGCAGCGACAGTAAGGTTCGTAAACCGGCTCTAAACAGATATGAGTTCATAGCCGGGAACTAGGCGGAAAATCCGTCTAACGGGCGACAAGAATGTCGTGAACGGCCGCGAAAAAGTCGTGAGCGCGCCGAATCATGGCGCGACGAGCACGTGGCTAAAGCGGTTTTCCGAGAAAATCGAAAAGCTTGTCCTTGTAATTTCGGCTGAGGAGGAGCTTGGTCCCGTTTTCCAGAGTAATCGAATGCTCGCCGTTGAATAATGGCTGAAGTTCTTTGATGCGTTCGACGTTAACGATGGCAGAGCGATGGATGCGCCGGAATCTTTTCGGATCGAGTTGAGCTTCCATCGCGCTCAACGTTTGCCGCACCATCGGATTGGTTTTGTCGGTGTGGAGATGCACGTATTTATCGTCCGCTTGGATCCAATTGATTTCGTTCGTGTTCAGGAAGGTGATCCGTCCGCCCGATTTGATCACGATCCGCTCGAGATGTTCCGTTTTGTTCCTGATGCTTTCCAATAATGCGCCAATCTGCACGCGGCCGTCCTCTTGACGCTCCGAACGGAAGCGCTCTTTCGCATGCTTGATTGCGTCTTTGAATCGCCCTTGGTCGAAAGGTTTCAAAAGATAATCGAGCGCGTGAAGCTCGAACGCGCGGATAGCGTATTGTTCGTACGCCGTCGTGAAAATAATTTCCGGCAGCTTGTCGGTTTGAATCGATTCCAGCACCGCGAAGCCGTTCATCTCGGGCATTTGGACGTCGAGGAAAACGACATCGGGCTCGTGTTTCCGGATCATCGCGACGGCCTCTTTGCCGTTACTCGCTTCGCCCGCGATTTCGATCTCGCGATCGTCTTTTAACATTCGTCGAATGAATTTCCGCGCGAGTGATTCGTCATCGACGATCAAAGCTCGAATGTGCTCACTTTTCATCTCGATCAAGAAAGCTCGGCGCTGCTGTGTAACGGAATCTCCATGCCGACGATGAGCCCGCCGCCCGGGTTGTTCGTCAGTTCGAAACGAAAATTCTGTCCGTAAATTTCATTGAGCCGCGCGCGGACGTTTTTCAGCCCGAGTCCGCGGTCCGCCGGCGAATCGTCACGCGAAGGGATTCCCGGTCCATTGTCTTTGATTTCGATGCGGAGGAGACCGTTTTGTTGGTTGGCTTTGATCTGGATTTGGCTTTGCGCCGTCCGTGGCGCGACCGCATGTTGGATCGCATTTTCGACGATCGGTTGCAGGATGAGATGCGGAACTTGGGCGGAAAGAGTTACCGGTTCCATTTCAAACGCGACCCGTAAACGATCTCCAAAGCGCACCTGTTCGATGTCGAGATAACAGCGAAGAAATTCCGTTTCTTGTTTGAGAGTGACCAGTTGTTGGTCGGAATTATCCAGAGTTATTCGCAGAAAATCACCGAGTCGCGCGATCATGCTGTTTGCTTTCGGCGGATCCTCCAACACGAGCGATGAGATCGAATGCAGCGTGTTGAAAAGAAAATGTGGATGGACCTGCATCTTCAAAGCGCGCAGCTGCGCCTGCGCCAGTTGCGCTTTGAGCGAGGCTTGCTCCAATTGCCCGGCACGAAAATCGTCGTAGTAGAGCAACGCGTGCGAACCGAGCACAATCAGCGAAGCGATAATCAAGTTGATGTAAAACCCGTATCCGAAATGCCGCGCGTAATAAGCATAGAGCAACGGAGATTCAGCCCGGGCGCGCGGTGAGATCGACCATAGTATGGAAAGGAGCAGGAGCTCATGAATGGCGGCGAGAAGTACAATCGCCGGCAATTGTACACGCAAATTTCTGATTCTGAGCGGACGAAACTCCACTCGAAAACGGCGGCTAAAACGGAAAATGAAAGGCGAGAAAACTCCCCAGAGATAAAACAGAACGAGATTGAGTTTCAGCGCGGCCGCGATGCCGAAGCGTGGATCGTTTTGACTGAGAGCGACGCCGTAGGAAACCGCGGCAAAGACAAGACCGACCAGAGTCCAGCCGAGAAAAAGAATCGTTATTCTGCGCCAGTTGGCCGTCAGGTCATTCATCAATGACCTTTAGTTTAGCATAACGGTCGCACCGCCCGGTTCGGCGGATCGAACAGTCGCTAGCCGGCGTTCAGGCGTCTATCAGCGCGGTCGAACTTTGCGAAGAGCGAGTGGTCGCTTCGAGCTCGGCAATCTTCGCCTGCAGCTCGGTGGTCCGCTGACGCACAGCTTCTTCCAGGGCCGAGCGCTGGTTTCGCAATACAACATTGAGGCGGCGCGCTTCGAGAAGGTTCCTGATGCGCAGGAGCGCTTCGGTCTGGCTCACCGGCTTGACCAGGAAATCCGTGGCGCCGGCTTCGAGGGCACGCGCCTTTGTCTCCTCGGAGATATCGGCCGTTAAGATCACGATTGGCAGAAATCTCTCCGAAACCTCGGAACGCAGAGTCTCCAGGATCGCGAAGCCATCCAGGTTCGGCATATTTAAATCGAGCAGGATCAGGTCGGGCTCGAAAGAGGCGCAGGTGTACATCGCCTTGCTCGAGTCGGTAATTCCGAGAACGCGCGTATAACCTTGCTTAAGAAGCATCCTTTCCAGGAGGGTGACCGTTACCCGGTCATCATCGATGACCAGGATCTTCATTCGGTGCAGCTCTGGGTCGGAAATCATAATATGCGCCGCTAAAAAGCAGCACATCCTGTTCCGGCGAAGTCAGAAAGTGACGGGTGACTGGTGACGTGTGACGAGAAAACGAAGGTCTACTGCATGTCACTCGTCACCCGTCTCTGGAACTTCGGCGCAGCCGAGGTTCCCTACGCCAAGGCTTCGATCCGACTAAGAAGGTCCTTCTTGCTCGTCATGCCGGTGATCTGGTCGCGCAATTGTCCGTTTTTGAAAAACAGAAGCGATGGGATCGCGCGAATATTGTACTTAAGGGAAAGACTTTGGTTGTGATCGACGTTTACTTTCGCGACCTTGACCGCGCCGGCCTTTTCGCGCGCTATTTCATCCAGTAACGGCGCAATCAATTTGCACGGGCCACACCATTCTGCCCAAAA
>Ga0126379_10002797_pt1 | contig 11171 bp, 9 predicted proteins | sample PanSoiMetPlot_24_FD_92640 | JGI IMG/M metagenome (GOLD analysis project Ga0126379, IMG submission 92640) | Tropical forest soil microbial communities from Panama - MetaG Plot_24 | ecosystem: Environmental > Terrestrial > Soil > Tropical forest > Bulk soil | place: Panama | collected 2016-02-17
CTCCGCGGGCGACGACAGCTACGCGTCGGTGCTTCCACTCCCCCCCGAGCATCAGAGGACCTGAATCGCGCCCGAGGAGGACACCGTCAATGACCGGTCATGAACCACGAAACACGGTCGTCGATGCCGCGGAGTTCCGTGCTCTCTACTCACGCCTCCAGCAAGCATCCAACCGGGGCTCTTCGGACCGTCGCGGCGCACTCGACAACCTCACACCCGGGCACGTCCTCGCGGCCGCCCAGGACGTTCGCTCCGGAAAGAACGTGTCGCTCGCGCGGCCCATCGAAGTGAACGCGTCACCCGACAATCCCGAGCCGTGCCGGCACGAGATGGTCAGAGGATTGGGGCGCGATGCGTCCGGCGCCGGGCTCCATTTCGCAGCCGATCGGATCACGATGAACGTGCACGGCGACGCCGATAGCCACATCGACGCTCTTTGCCACGTCATCTACGACGGGAGGCTTTACAACGGCGTCGATGCCGACACGCTCACACCTTCCGGGGCGTCAGTCCTATCGATCGGCGCGGCGAGCGACGGCATCGTCGGGCGCGGAGTGCTGCTCGACATCACACGGGTTCGCGGGACGTCATGGTTGGAACCGGGTGACTTCGTGACCGCCGACGACCTCGCCGCTGCCGAACGCGCCCAACACCTCCGCGTCGGCCAAGGCGACCTCCTGTTCGTTCGAGTCGGGCACAGCCGACGCAGGACCGAGCTCGGGCCCTGGAATGCAGCCGAGGCCCGCGCCGGGCTTCACCCCGCGGCGATGGAGTTCGTCGCGGAACGACGGGTCTCCGTCCTCGGGAGTGACGGCAACAGTGACACCGCGCCGAGCACGACCGAAGGGGTCGGGTTCCCGGTGCACGTGCTCGCGATCAACGCCATGGGCCTGCCCTTGCTCGACTATCTACGGTTCGAGGACCTCGTCGAGGCGTGCGAAGCCGAGGATCGGTGGTCGTTCCTATGCGTGATCGCGCCACTCAGATTGCCGACCGCAACGGGTTCACCCGTCAACCCGATCGCGATCGTCTGACGTTTCACGTCGTTCTCGACCTCCAACCAGTCGATCCCCAGAAGCGCCGCAGGGCTGCGAGCCCGATGGCGCCGACCACGACGAGGATGACGACGTTGACGAGCAACTGAAGGAAGGCTCCCCGCGCCTCGCTCCAATCGCTGAATGCGATCGAGAGCCCGACGTCGGCGGCCGCGGGAATGGTCGTCACCGAGACGAACACTCCGATCAGTGTGCTCGCGCGCGCTTCGGTGAGAGAGACCACGCCGACGATGCCGGCGAGGACCGCCACCATGATCGAGAAGGCGTTCGGTGAGTCGATGAGGTCGGACACCGGGCGGATGCCGAGCTCGAACGCGCGCGGCTGGAGGTCGAAGGCGCGGATCAGCAGGCTGAACACCAGCGTGACCGCGATCGCGAGCAGGAATCCGACGAGCAACGCCTCGAGTCCTCGGCGGATCGGTGCGCCATCGCGTTGGTCGATGCCGAGCGCGACACCGATCATCGCTCCGTACTCGGGTCCTACGACCATGGCGCCGACGACGAGGATCTGCGAGTTGGTGAGAATCCCGACGGCGCCGATGACGCCGGCGATGGCGAGCAGCACGTACCAGCTCGGGCGGTACGTGCCCCGTTCGCGGATCCGTGCTTCGGCTTCCTCCCAGATCGGCGAGAAGTTCGCCCTGGTCGGCTCGCGGCGCTCGGCTTGGGCGGCGATCGCGGAGATCGACGCGTCGATGTTCTCGATGACGATCGCGCCGCGCCGGTCCACGTCGAGCCGGCGGAGCTCGTCGATCACGCGGTTGGCCTCGGCGGTGATGACGTCGAACTGGAGCGAGTCGCCGTCCGGATTGCGGGCGACGCCTTCGAGGACGATCAGGTTCACCACGCCGTCGTTCGCGGCCAACGACTCCAGGAGTCCCGGCGTGACGTCGCTGGGGCTGACGGCGCGGATGTGGATCAAGACCTGAACCTCGCGGGCCTGTTCCGACCATCCTCACAGGTCCGCGCCCGAGGTTCGGGGACTCCCGTCAGGGGCCGTGGCGATCGCCGTGCGACGACGGCGGGCGCTCGCCGCCCAGCGACGCTTCCGCGTCGGGGTCGAGACCGTGGCGCAGGCGGTAGCGGCGCTCGTCGTAGTTGGCCGTCTCGTAGGCGATCATGGCCCACAGGAGGACATCGATCCCGGCCAGCGTGGCGATGGCTGGCACCATCGTGGCCACCGGGATGAGGGGGAACAGTCCGATCCCGAGCACGAGTCGCTGCCGGTTGATCGTGTGCGCATTGCGCAATCGCAACGCGACATGGGCGAGCAGGTAGAGCGCGACGCCACCCAGCAGAGCGAAGGCGGCAACGGCATCGAGTGGGTCGTCGACGTGAGCAAGGGTCTCTTCGAGGCCGAAGGCGGCGAGCACGATCCCAGCCACCATCGGGAAATGCAGATAGGAGTACGAATCGCGCGCGAGGGCGTTGCGCTGGCGCCCCTCGCTCGTCATCGTCAGCCGCCGCACGTTCACGAGCGCGACGACATCGAAATATGTCCACCAGAGCGCGGCCGCGAGCGCGACGCCGAGCACCGCGGCGGTGATCACACCGGCGGTGAGATCGGTCTTGGCGCCGACACCGAGCGACACGATCGACTCCCCGAGCGCGAGGATGATCACGAGGCTGTGTCGCTCGGCGAAGTGTCCCGGGACCAACTTCCATCCCCGCGTGCCGAACAGGGCGGGGCCGCCCCAGTCGATCAGGATGGCCAGGCCCCACAGTGCTTCCTGGGCACCCGTCGGCACGAACGCCGCACCGATCAGCAGCCCGATCGCGCTCGCGGTACTGACCGCGAGCCCGACGACCGCGCGTCGGAGCGCGGGGTCGTCGCGGCTGGCGATCAGGAACAGCGCGATGTGCGCGACGCGTACGACGCCGTATGCCACCGCGAAGAGCAGCGCCCGGTCGCCGAAGGCCTCCGGGACGCAGAGCGCCACCACGAGCAGACCCGCGGTGGCGGCGAACATCACGATGCGGACCCCGCCCTCCTCGGGCTCGATGACGCTCGTGAGCCACGAGAACCCGACCCACGCCCACCACAGCACCGCGAGCACGAGCATCGCCCGCCCGATGCCGGCCCACGTCGGCTGGGCTTCCATGAGCACGGTGCACTGGGTGAACCCGAGCACGAAGACGAGGTCGAAGAAGAGCTCGAGGGGCTTGACGACCTCGCCTTCTCGCAGCTCGGCCGTGATCCGGTGGACATGGGAGCGTTCCGCTCGGCGGGACGTCACTCGTCGCCTCCGTCGCCGGCGCGGCCGTGCTTCCAGTAGCCGCGTATCGCTGCGTGCGCCCGCGGGATCCCCCGTTCATCGAACAGATGCCGGCGGATCCGCTGCACCGCGGCCGCTTCGCCCGCGGCCCAGACACGCGTGTCGGCTGTGAGCTCCGCGTCGCGGACGGCGGCGCCGAGCGCGTCTCCGGGCGCCGCCGCCGGCGCCAGGACGCACCATTCCGTCTCCGCTCCGGCGGCGGCCGGCATTTCGAGGCGGCCATCGGCGTGCCCGATCTCGACGCGCACCTGCACCGACGCCTCGTCGGGCACCGCCTCGAGCACCTGGGTCATGGCCGGCAGCGCCGTCTCGTCCCCGGCCACCAGGAACGCGCGCGCGTGTTCCTCGACCACGTACCCGCGGCCCGGTCCGGAAATCGCCGCCGGGTCACCGGGCCGGACCGACTGCGCCCACTGCGACGCCACACCGCCGCCGTGCACGACGATCCCGACGTCGAGCTCGAGGTCGTCGGTGTCGACGCGCCACGGCGTAAACGTGCGGATGGCGGGCCGGCGACCGTCGGGGAGGAGGAACTCGTTGCCGTTCCATTCGGGGACAACGAGATCGTCGCTCCCCCGCGACGGGAGTAACACGCGGACGCTCGCCGCCGGCTGCTCGACGACGAGCCCCGCGAGCTCTGCGCCGGCGACCGTGACGCGGACCATGCGGGGCGTGAGGCGCTCGACGCGACGGACGGCGACACGGCGGAAGGCCGGAGGCTCTCGGCGGAGTCGCGTCGTCTCCGTCACCGGAATTCGAACGCGGCCTCGTTCGGGGTCTGCATCTCGGCACGGAACTGGTCGAACGACCACGGCCACGTGGCGGGGATGCCACGGTCGTCGAGGTACCAGCTCCGACAGCCGGTGACCCACACCGTCTTCTCGACCGCTTTCTCGCGCGCCGCTTCGTGCTGCTCCATCGCAAGACGCGTCGCGCTCACTTCATGGCACTCGCTCGACCGGATACGGTCGACGAGCTGCATGATGTAATCGAACTGCAGCTCGGCCACCTCGATCAGCGAGAAGTTCCCGACCGGGCCGTTCGGGCCGTTCAGCATGAAGAAGTTCGGGAAGCCCGGGATCGCGATCGACATGTACGCGCTGGGGCGTTCGGCCCAGGCATCGGCGAGCGTCTCGCCGTCCCGTCCGACCACGCTCATCGGACGCATGAACGCGTGGGTCTTGAATCCGGTCGCGAGGACCAGCACGTCGAGCTCGTGCAGCCGGCCGTCGCCGGTCCGGACACCGCCGGCCTCGACGCGCTCGATCCCCTCCGTCACAAGAGCGGCGTTGGGTTGCTGGATGGCCGCGTAGAAGTCGGGCGAGACGATCAATCGCTTGCACCCGGCCTGGTAGTCCGGTCGGAGACGTTCCCTGAGCTCGGGGTCGTGAACGCTCTGCTCGAGGTTCTCACGGCACATCTGGGCGATCATCGTCATCTCGGGCGAGTCGGCGTCGACGATGGCGTTGGCGAACGTGTCGAAGACGCGGGTGAGGTTCTCCCGCAGCTCGGCCAGCTGTTCCGGATTCGACTGGAAGGCCGCCCTCTCGTCCTCCGTGTAGGGAGGGTTTTCCTGCGGCATGATCCACTGCGCGGTGCGCTGGAAGAGCGACAGTCTTCCCGCCCGGTCGACGAGCGCTGAGAACATCTGCACCGCCGTCGACCCCGTGCCGACGATCCCGATCCTGGCGCCGTCGAGCTTCACGTCGTGGTCCCAGCGGGAGCTGTGGAACACCGCTCCTTCGAAGCTCTCGAGGCCGTCGATGTCGGGGTAGCGCGGGTGGTGCAGCACGCCCGTCGCCGCGATCACGACATCGACCTCGTCGTGGTGTCCGCCCTCAGTCTCGAGGTGCCAACGACCGTCGACGAACCGACAGCTCGTGACCTCGTCGCCGAAACGGATGTCGTCGACGATGCTGTGTTCCTCGGCCACTCTCTCGAAGTACGCCTGAATCTCCTCGCCGGGCGAGAAGCGGTGACTCCAGTCGGGCGTCGGCGCGAACGAGTATGAGTACAGATGCGACGGGACGTCACACGAGAGCCCCGGATACGTGTTCTCCCGCCACGTACCGCCGACGCGATCGGCCTTCTCGTAGACGGTGAATTCGGTGATCCCCGCCTCCTTGAGCTTGATCGCAGTGAGGATCCCTGCCATTCCGGCACCGATCACCGCAAAGCGCAGCGAGCGGGGCTGCTCGACCACGTCGTTCACCTTGTTCCCTTCTCCCGATTCCGGCCATCATCACATCATCCGCCGGCATGCTGAAAGATACGAGACATGAGCCCGGTCGACGTCCGCCGCGCCGCTACCCGTCCGCACACGCAGATCGGCTGGCTCGACAGCCGGCACAGCTTCAGCTTCGGTCGCCACTACGACCCCACGAACACGCATCATGGTCTGCTGCTCGTGAACAACGACGATCGCGTTGCGCCGGCGTCCGGGTTCCCGACGCACTTCCACCGCGACATGGAGATCGTGACCTGGGTCTTGTCCGGCCGCCTTGAGCATCGCGACTCCGAAGGCAACCACGGTGAGCTCTATCCCGGCCTCGCGCAGCGGATGAGCGCGGGAACCGGCATCGAGCACTCGGAGATGAACCCGTCGGCGACCGAAGAGGTGCACTTCGTCCAGATGTGGGTTCCTCCCGACACCGAGGGAATCGCGCCGAGCTACGAGCAACGCGATATCAACGGCGCGCTGGACAAGGGCGGCCTCCGACCGATTGCGTCGGGTCGGGGCGCCAACGGCTCGATCGCGATCCATCAGCGCGACGCGGCGCTATGGGGCGCGCGCCTCGGCCGCGACGAGGTGTCGTCCATCCCGGATGGCGCGTTCGTGCACGTGTTCGTCGCCGCCGGCGACGTCGAACTGCAGGATGCCGGCCTCCTCGGCGCCGGCGACGCCGCCCGCCTGACCGGCGCCGGCGAGCTCGCGCTCACCGCGCGCCCCTCGGGGGCGGAGATCCTCGTGTGGGTGACCTCGTAGATGCGTGGGAGACTCGCAGCGTGACCCGAGCTCCCGACGACGTCGACGCCGTCGTGGTCGGCGCCGGCTTCGCCGGCTTGTACGCGCACCATCGGCTGCGCGCGCTGGGGCTGACCGTCCGGGGCTTCGAGGCGGCCGGCGGCGTCGGCGGGACGTGGTGGTGGAACCGCTACCCCGGGGCGCGCTGCGACGTCGAGTCGATGGACTACTGCTACTCGTTCTCGCCCGAGCTGGAGCAGGAGTGGACGTGGTCCGAGCGCTACGCCACCCAGCCGGAGATCCTGGGGTACCTCGAGCACGTGGCCGACCGGTTCGACCTCCGTCGCGACATCCAGTTCGAGACGCGGGTGACGGAAGCGGCGTGGGACGAGAAGGCACAGCGCTGGTACATCACCACCGACCACGGTGACCGCGTGTCGGCGCAGTTCTGCATCATGGCCACCGGCTGTCTGTCGGAGGCGAAGCAACCCGAAGTCGACGGCATCGAGACGTTCCGGGGCGACGTCTTCCACACCGGCCGTTGGCCCCACGAAGGGGTCGAACTCGCGGGCCGCCGCGTCGGCGTCATCGGCACGGGGTCGTCCGGCATCCAGTCGATCCCGATCATGGCCCGAGAGGTAGAGCACCTCACGGTGTTCCAACGGACTCCCAACTTCACGATGCCGGCGAAGAACGCACCGCTCGAACCGGAGGCGGTCGCCGCGCGCAAGACCCGAGCCCGCGAGCATCGCGACGCGATGCGGTCATCTCGTGCCGGAGTCGTCGTGCCGATGCCGGAGCACTCCGCCCTCGCCGTCGACGACGACGCCCGGGACGCGCATTACGACCGGGCCTGGGAGACGGGCGCTTTGTACGGCATGGTCGCCGCCTTCAACGACCTGCTGATCGATCGCGACGCGAACGACACCGCCGCCGAGTACGTCCGGGCGCGAATCCGCGAGACCGTGAACGACCCCGCCGTCGCCGAGTGCCTGTCGCCCCGGAACCACCCGTTCGGAACGAAGCGGCCCTGCCTCGACACCGACTACTACGCGACCTTCAATCGCGACAACGTGACGCTCGTCGACGTCCGGGCAACGCCCATCGTTGCGATCACACCGGCCGGCGTCCGCACGACCGACGGCGAGTTCGAGCTGGACACGATCGTCTTCGCCACCGGATTCGACGCCATGACCGGTCCGCTGCTCGGACCCGACATCACCGGCGCCGGTTCGCTGAAGCTACGCGACAAGTGGGCCGCGGGACCGCGCACTTACCTCGGCATCGCCATCGCGGGATTCCCGAACCTCTTTGCCGTCACGGGGCCCGGAAGCCCGTCCGTCCTCGTCAACATGGCCGTCGCGATCGAACACCACGTCGACTGGATCGTCGATTGTATCGCGACCTTGCGTGAACGCGGCCTGGCATCGATCGACGCGACGGTCGAGGCCGAGGACGATTGGGTCGACCACGTGAACGCCGTCGCCAACCTCACGCTGTTCCCGCACGCCAACTCGTGGTACATGGGCGCCAACGTCCCCGGAAAGCCGCGTGTGTTCATGCCCTACATCGGTGGGTTCCCCCGTTACGACGAGATCTGCCGCGATGTCGCCGCCCACGACTACCGCGGGTTCACGCTGACGCCGGCGACCGCACAGCAGCCGGCGCCGTCGTCGCCCTGATCTTTCGAGCTACTCGAACGCGTCGGTGGAACGCTGTGTGAAACGCGTCGCCGGCCACTTGCCCGAGTAGACGGCGTCGTAGCTCCAGTCGGGCTGCTTCTGGCCCTGCCGTTCGTCGAGCACGGCGCGACCGTCCTCGATGTCGACGACCGCGGCGATGAGCTCGGGCTCGACGGGCCGAGCGGCGGCATGCGTGTGGGCGTTGGCTTGGGACGGGAACAGGCGGCGGATGTCGCCTACGACGAGCTGGTGCTGGAGGGCGAGATTGCAGCGGGCGCTGTCGGCAACGGTAGCGATGCGCTTATCGAGCTCGGCGAGGTCGGCATCGTTCGCCGTGTCCTTGCACATCCGCTCGAGGATGCCAGCGAGCTCCAGGCCGTCCTGTTTGCACGGGACGCACTGCCCGCACGATTCGACGGCAAGGAACCGCGAGACGCCGGCGGCGACGGCGACGAAGTCGGTCGTGTCGTCGAAGAGGATGAAGCCACCGGTGCCCAACCCGGTTCCGAGGGCGCGCATCGCCTCGTAGCTGACCGGCGTGTCGAAGTTGTCGGAGAGGATCAGCGCGTTGGCGACGCCGGACATCGCCGCCACGTGCCGGCGGCCGGGCTGCGCGCCGCCGCCGATCTGTGCGACGACATCGCGCAGCGGCGTTCCCATGGGCACCTCGGCCACGCCTTCGCGCTGCGTCCGGCCGGTGATGGTGCACACGATCGACCCCGGCGACTCGTCGGTGCCGACGGATCTGAACCAGTCCGCCCCCAAGGCGATGATCTGCGGAACGTTGGCCAGCGTCTCGACGTTGTTCGCCAAGGTCGGCGGCGCGTTGCTGAGGTCGTCGGGCGCCGCCATCTCGACCTTCGCCGCCGACGGTGCGGGGTCGTCGCCGAACTCCTCGGCGCCGTGACGGTACGGCGGCGCGACACGCGGGAACGGGCCGCGCCCGTCGACGGCTTCGAGGAGCCCTGTCTCTTCGCCGTAGAGGTATTCGGGCGGCCCTTCGAACACGTTGATACCGACGTCGATGGCCCAGCTGCAGCCGTGGATCTCCTCGATCGCAGCGCGTAGGCGTTCGGCCTCACGCGTGAAGGTTTCCTTTAGCGCGACGATCACCGTGTCGGCGGTGACGGCGTACGCGGCGATGAGCGCGCCCTCGAGCACACGGTACGGATCGGCGCGCAGGATCGCGTGATCCTTGAAGGACCCGGGCTCGCCCTCGGCGCCGTTCACGACGATGGTGGTCGGCTCCACGGGCGAGGCGTACGCCGCCACGGCGCCCCACTTGCGACCAGTCGGGAACCCGGCGCCGCCGCGGCCACGCAGTCCCGACGCCGCCACCTCCTCGATCACGCCTGCGGGGCCCAGCCGCACCGCCGCCTCCAACCCCCTGCCTCCGCCCGCCTGCTCGTACTCCGCCAGGGTGCGGACGGGGCGAGTGGGCAGGACCCGCGGGGTGAAGGCCACGGCAGTCATTCTTGCCGCCGCGGACCGCGACGCGAACATCGGAGCCGGCGCGCGAGCGCTCAGGGGATCAGCGGATCTGTTCGAGCTCGACCACGAGCGGGCTGCGTGCGGTGACCGCCGCGGGCGCACCCCGGACCTGAGCGTCCGTCATCCCCGACTCCTCCACCCGTTCACGAGCCGTTCGCGGGTCGTTCAGATTAAGGCTGTTGAAGTGGAAGGACGACCTGGAACCAGGTATTCCCGGGTTCCGACTCCAATCGGATCTCCCCGTCGTGGCGGCCGACGACGATCCGCCAGGCGATGTCCAGGCCGAGGCCGGTCCCCTTGCCGACCTCCTTGGTCGTGAAGAAGGGCTCGAACACGCGTGTACGGATGTCCTCGGGCACACCGGGACCGGTGTCGCCGACCTCGACCATGAGGCGGTCGCCGCCGACGGCGCGGGTACGCACCGTGAGCGTGCCGTGCCCCTGCATGGCGTCGACGGCGTTATGGATGAGGTTCGTCCACACCTGGTTCAGCTCTCCGGGAAAGGCGGAGATCTTCGGGAGGGTGCGGTCGTACTCGCGAACGACCTCGATGTCGTCGCCGAACTTGTGTCCGAACATCGTCAACGTGGCGTCGAGCCCGTCGTGGACGTCGACGGACTGGAGCGGTGCCCGGTCCATCTGCGAGTACTGCTTGGCCGACGCGAGCAGACCCGAGATGCGCTCGGCGGCGTCGGTGATCTCGTCGAGCAAGCTGTCGGATTCGAGCGCCCGCACGGGATACGACAGGCCGACGTCGAGGTGGGGCGGCGGCACGGCTTCCGAGAGTTGCTGGAGCCATTGCACGTCGACGCCCGCAGCGACCAAGGTCGGCGCGACCTCCCATGCGCCGGTCACATCGTGGTCCTCGAGCCAGCTCGCCAGCTCGTCCTCGCGGTCGGATGCCTCGAGCGGCGAGAGCTTCGGTGCCTGCCGGCGCTGCTCGAGCGCCTGCCCGGCCAGGTCCGCGATCACCTCGAGTTGGTCGGGCGGGAGCTCACTGCGGACGATCATGCCGATCTTCTCGCGCATCTCGGCCAGCATGTCGCGCAGGCGCGCGCTCGCACTGGTGAGCGCGGCCACCGGGTTGTTGAGCTCGTGGGTCAGGCCGGCGGTCACCGTGCCCAGCGCGACGAGCCGCTCGTGGCGCGCGAGCGTGTCCGTCGCGGCCTGGCCCTGGATGGACCGCCCTTCGAGCAGGTGGGTCGCCATCGGGAACCACTCCCGCACGGCGCGCCCGAAGTCGGCTGCCGGTAGCTCGAACAACCGGCAGTCGGTGATCGCACGCGCCGTGCCCGAGTAGACCTGCGAACGACGCTCGCCGAGGTAGGCGTCGAAGGCGCCCGTGTACGAGCCGTAGTAGTCGGAGCGGAAGAGCTCGATCTCGCCTCCCTGCACCCGGCCCGACATCGCCATCGTCCCGGACAAGAGCACGAAGAAACAGGTAGCGGGCGCGCCCTCGGCGTGGATCGTCGCCCCCGCCGGGTACTCGACGACTCGACCGCGCTCGGCGAGCCATGCGAGCTGGTCGTCGTCGAGCGCCTCGAACAGGAACAGGGTCCGCAGCTGCTCGGGCGTCAGTCGCTCGGGCTCGGTCATCGGTGCTCCAGGTACCGGTGGAGCAGCTGGATCGCCATGGCGCCCTCGCCGACCGCGGACGCAACGCGCTTGATCGAGTTGGCGCGCACGTCGCCGGCGGCGAACAC
>Ga0126379_10002798_pt1 | contig 11170 bp, 12 predicted proteins | sample PanSoiMetPlot_24_FD_92640 | JGI IMG/M metagenome (GOLD analysis project Ga0126379, IMG submission 92640) | Tropical forest soil microbial communities from Panama - MetaG Plot_24 | ecosystem: Environmental > Terrestrial > Soil > Tropical forest > Bulk soil | place: Panama | collected 2016-02-17
CGAGCCGTCGCAGGACGGCGGGCGCCAGGTGGCGCTCGGCGAGCAGAATTCGCCGGAGGCTCGCCGGGCGGGCTCGCCGGGCGGCGGCGGCTACGCGACCGCGCGCGCGATGGCGGCCTTCTATCAGATGCTGCTCCAGGGCGGCCAGCTCGGCGGCGCGCGCCTGCTCTCGCCGCGGACGATCGCCTACGTCACGCGCAACTACACCGGCGATCGCGTCGACGCCTACATGGGCATGCCGATGCATCGCGGGCTCGGGCCGCACCTTCGCGGGTCCACCGACACCGTTCGCGGGCTCGGCTCGCTCGCGTCGCCGCGGACGTTCGGTCACGGCGGCGTCGGCTCGTCGTATTGCTGGGCCGATCCGGATTCGGGCGTGTCGTTCGCGTACCTGACCAACAGCCGCGTGCCGGACCCGTGGCACTCGGCGCGGCTCGATCGCGTCAGCAACCTCGTGCACGCCTCGATCGTGTAGCGCGCGCGGGCCATGGCGCCGCGCAGGGTGCTGGTGACCGGCATGAGCGGGCTCATCGGCGGCGCGCTCCGTCGTCACCTCGAGGGCAAGTACGAGCTCTCGGCGCTCAACCGCCGGCCCATCCCTGGTGTGAAGTGCCACGAGGGCGACATTGCCGACCTCGACGCGATCGCCCCCGCGTTTGCGGGGATCGACACGGTCGTGCACCTCGCCGCGCGAACCGGCGAGAGCGAAGTCTTCGACGAGATCCTCCGCGCGAACGTGATCGGCACCTACAACGTCTTCGAGGCCGCGCGGCGCGCCGGCGTCGGCCGCGTCGTCTACGCCTCGAGCGGCGCGACCGTGAGCGCCTGGGAGCGAGATCCGCCCTACAGTGCGCTGGTCGCCGGCCGCTACGACGAGGCCAAATCGTGGAAGACCATGACCCACGAGATGCCGCTGCGTCCGGCCGGGCTCTACGGCGCCAGCAAGATCTGGGGCGAGGCGATCGCCCGCCACTACGCCGACGTCCACGGGCTGTCGGCCATCTGCGTGCGCATCGGCCGCGTGCGGGCCGAGGACCGCCCGGTGACGCCGCGGGAGTTCTCGGTGTTCTGCAGCCAGCGCGACGTCGTGCGCCTGCTCGAGCTCTGCATCACAGCACCGGCCACGCTCACCTTCGACGTCTTCTACGCCGTCTCCGACAACCGCTGGGGCTATCGCGACCTCGAGCACGCCCGCGCCGTCCTCGGCTTCGAGCCGCGCGATCGGGCGGAGGACTATCGCCGATGATCCGTGACGTCGTCAGCGTCCGCGACAAGACCCGCATCCACTACCGCCGTCTCGGGCAGGGGCCGGGCATGGTCCTGCTGCACGGCTATCCGCCGACCGGGCACATGTGGCGCAAGGTCATGCCGGCCTTCGCCGAGCGATTCACCGTCGTGGCGCCGGACCTGCGCGGCTACGGCGATTCGGATCGCCCCGTCCGCGGCTACGACAAGCGCACGATGGCGGCGGACATCGCGGATCTGATCCAGGCGCTCTCCATCCAGCCGGTCGTGCTGATCGGCCACGATCGCGGCGCGCGCGTGGCGCACCGCTTCGCGCTCGATCATCCCGGGCTGCTGACGCGGCTGGTGCTGCTCGACATCGCGCCCACCTACGACGTGTTCGCGCGGACCGATCAGGTGAGCGCCCGCGCGCGCTGGCACTGGTTCTTCCACCAGCTGCCCGACCTGCCGGAGGCGCTGACCGCCGGGCGCGAGGAGATCTACCTGCGCTACATGTACCGGACGTCCGCCTACAACCCCGCCGCCATCGAGGAAGAGGCGGTGCAGGAGTACGTCCGGTGCTTCCGCCAGCCCGGCGCGATGCGCGCTGCCTTCGACGACTACCGCGCCGGCGCGACGCTCGATCTCGAACAGGACGGCGCCGACCGCGACAAGAAGGTGGCGGCCCCGACCCTGGTGCTGTGGGGCGAGGCCGGCGGCCGCAAGCCGCGGGTGGCGGACATGCTCTCAGTCTGGAAGGAGCGCTGCGCCCAGGTCGTGGGGCACGCCGTGCCCGGCTCGGGGCACTTCATCCCCGAGGAGCAGCCGGCGGCGGTGATCGAGGCCGTGCTGCGGTTCGTGGGCGACCTCCCGAAGGCCGATCCGCGATGAAACTCAAGAAATCGGTCGCGCAGTGGTTCGATCGCGAGAGAGTCTGCCGGGTGGCCAGCGCGAACGCGCGCGGCATGCCGCATCTCGTCCCCGTGTGCCAGGTGGTGGCCGACGGCAAGATCTACTACGCATCGGCCAGCGACGGCCGCAAGGCGCTGAACGTCGCCGCCAACCCGCGCGTCGCGGTGACCATCGATCTCTACTCCGATGACTGGGCCCACATCAAGGGCGCCACGGTGCAGGGGACGGCCCGCCTGTTCGCCAGCGGGCCGCGGTTCAGGAAGATCCGCGCCCTTCTCTACCGCAAGTACCCACAGTACTCGCGCGACGCCACGCTGGACGAAAAAGATTCGGTGATCATCGAGGTGACCCCCGTTCGCGTCTTTTCCTGGGGTCTCGACTGATAGGCGGCTCCTCGGCCGCCTATTCGGCGAGGCAGATCCGGTTGCGGCCCGTGCGCTTGGCCTCGTACAAGGCCTGGTCGGCGGCGCGAATCACGTCATCCGCCTCGACGCCAGGCTCCTCGGGCTCCGCGACGCCGATGCTAACCGTGATTGCCAGGGTGCGCCGCCGGCCCGTCGAGCGGACCGGCTTCTCGGGCCGCACCTTCGGCCGATCGCGTCCGCGCAGCGTGAAGCTCGAGGCCTCGATCGCCTCGCGCAGATCCTCGAGATACGGGAGCGCCTCTTCGGCCGACTTGCCCGGGAACAGCACTGCGAACTCCTCGCCGCCATAGCGGAACGGCCGCCCGCCGCCTTCGGTCCGCGTAAGGGTCGAGCCGATCATGCGGAGCACCTGGTCGCCGGCCGCGTGCCCGTACTCGTCGTTGAGCTTCTTGAAGTGGTCGATGTCGATCATCGCGATCGTGTAGTGCTCGGGCAGCCGCATGAGCGCGTCGGTCAGCGCGCGGCGGGAGGGCAGCCCGGTCAGCTCGTCGCTGAACGCCATCCGGTGCGAGGTCTCGATCAGCGAGACGATGAGGACGAGCCCGCCGGTCGCCAGGTAGACGGTCGTCGCGGCGGCGTCGCCGTTGAGCCCGAGCAGCGCGGCCAGGAGAGCCCACGCAAGGCTCGCCTGGATCACCGTGCGCCGGACGACGAACCGCAGCAGGGTCAGCGCGATCGCGACCAGGAAGGCCACGACTGCCACGGCCGGGATCTTCGTGAGGTGCAGACCGCTGGGGTTGATCCCCTGTTGCAGAGCCTGGGCCAGCGGCGTCAGCTCAGGACGCAGCAGCAGCGCAACCGCGAGCGGCTGGATCAGGATCGCGCCCTCCACGAGCCGGCCGGGCCACGTGGACATCGTGCGCTCGGTGAGCCAGGCGATGGCCGCCAGGTCGAGCGGCAGCAACAGCGCGATCGCGGCGTACACGACGCGGCCGACCTGCGTCGTCGGGCCGGCCGCCGGGAAGAACCAGATCGTCTGTTCTGCCGCGAAGAGGACGGCCAGCGCCACGACGAGCTGGCTGCGCTTGAATCGCCACCCCAGCAGGATGCCCGCGCAGAAGATGACCCACGAATAGACAGGCGCGGAGGTCTCGACCGCCTCCCGGATCGACCCGGACTGCAAGATTACCGTGACGCCCAGCAGCAGCACGGCGCCGGGCACCAGGTGGGGCAGAAGCCTGTCCAGGAGCGTCCGCTATTGCGGCGGGTAGCGGAACGGCGCCCAGCCGTTGCCCTGCACCGGCTTGGGCGTATAGGTCGCGGCCGACTTGGCCGGCTTCGGCGAAGCCGGCTTCTTGCCGGCCCGCTTCCGCGCCGCCGCCTTCGGCGTCGCCTTCTTCTTTTTCATGCAGCGCACTTTACAACAGCGACAGAAATGTGGTCAATGAGGGGCCTGACCCCCGACTCACTACACCGCCTTCGCGAGCGCCGGTTCCGCCGGCTGCCGGCGCGCCGCGTCCACGGCGAGCGCGACGCGCTCGCGTTCGTGCGCGACGTCGGCTTCTGTTCGACGTTCTACCGGTTTCCCGAGGGCGTGGCCTGTCTCTGGGAAGCGGTGGCCGGCAAGGCGAACCCTCGCTGGCCGCGGCACTCGCACCACGACGCCGGCATCGGCCTCACGTGGGGTCTCAAAGACTCGCTGCCGGCCGGCAAGCGCGTGTATTACGGCAAGCTCCTGAAGGGCCGCCCGCTCCTGGTCGCGCTCGATCTGTTCCCGATGTTCTACGCGCTCGTCCGCGGGCGCCAGCGGGCGCGCGACTACGCGGTCGAGTACGAAGCGGGGCGGCTGTCGCACACGGCCCGGAGGATCATGGACGCAATGCTCGACGAGCACCCGCAGTACACGCGCGAGCTGCGCGCGAACGTCTTCATGCTCGAGCCCTCGAAGACGCGCTCGTTCGAACGCGCGATGGCCGAGCTCCAGCAGGGCCTCTGGCTCGTCAAGAGCGAGGAGCGCTACGAGCCCACCTTCTCGTATCGCTGGGAGCTGCTCGAGGCGTGGCTGCCGGAGGAGGTCGCCGAGGGCCGCCGGGTCTCGCGCGAGGCCGCCGTCGCGGGGCTGATCGAGCGCTACACGCGCGGCGCGGTGTTCACGACCGAGCGGCAGCTCGCACGCCTCTTCGGCCTCAGTACCGACGAGGTGGCGCGAGCGGTGAAGAGCCTGGTTCGCGCCGAAATGGTCCGCGCGGACTGCGCGATCGACGGATGGCCCGGGCGCTGGCTGATTCACGTGGCGGCCGTGCCGGGCGAGGCGCATACATCTACAAGGAGCCAGCGATGCCGACCGTGAGATTGAGAGACGCCGAAGAATACCCAGAGTCCACCCGCAAGCTCTTTGAGGTGGCCAAGGCCTGGTTCAAGTACGACTTCGCCCAGCCGCCGGCGATGAGCCGGGTGATGGCGTGGGATCCGGAGCTCGGCGGCTTCCACGGGCGCGCGATGAAGCGCGCGATGGCGCCGGGCGAGCTCACGCGCGCCGAGAAGGAGATGGTCGCCGCCGTCGTCAGCGGCGTCAACGCCTGCGCCTACTGAGTGCGCGCCCACACTGCGGCCGGGAAGCTGCAGGGGATGGCGGACGACGCGCCGTGGTACGAGGCCGCGCTGCTCGTGGGCGTCACGAACGCGCTCAACGTCGTGGCGGACGCGCCGCTCGAGTCGCTCGAGCCGGCGAGCCCGAGCGCCGAGGCGCAGGCGGTGTTCGCCGAGATCCGCGCCTTCTACGAATGCTCCAACGTGCCCGTCGTGTTCCGCCGGCTGGCGGCAGACCCGGGCTACCTGGCCGACGTCTGGGGCTCCGCGCGGCGCGCGTTCGCCGACAACACGCTCACGCGCCGCATCAAGGAGGCGCTGGCGTTCGCGGTCTCGGTCACGACGCGCTCTCAGTTCGGGACGGCGTTTCACCTCGGTGAGATGCGGCGACTGGGCGTCACCGAGCGGGGAGTCATGGAGGTGCTCGGCGTCACGCAGATGTTCTCGAGCTACACCAAGATCGCGGACACGCTCCAGCTCGAGCCGGACATGGGCCACATCGCCGCCGTGGATCTCACACCCGCGCCCGGCGGGCCCGCGGCGATGCCGCGCGGGCCCGCCGCCGCGCCGCGCCCGCCCGAGGCGCCGTAGCGCGGCCGCGATTCAGCCGCGGCAGTCTTCGCGAAGCGTCGCGCGCGCGGCGGCGAGGAAGCGCTGGATGTCCGCGTCGGTGTGGGCGAGGGAGAGGTCCCATCGTGAAGTCGGTGAATGCGCGCCCGTCCGTGTCCCAGACGGTGGCGCCCTCGCCGCGCGCGAGCACGACGGTGAGGTCGCGAGGCAGGTTGTATTCGCCGGATGAGCCCGCTGGAAAGACGGCCCACGAGCGATCGGCCGCGGATGTCACGAGCGGTGGCTTACGACGCGGCAGACGATTTGCGAGACGCGATGGGCAGGCGACGCCTCATGGTATCGCTCGCCCCAGGCCCCTTCACTTGGGTGCCCCTTCGTCCTTGAGAACGCCCGCAACCCAGGCAATCTCCGGTGTGGAGATCAAGGGTCGCTGCAATCTCGCGAACGACCGCAGTTGTTGCAAACGATCTTGCATTGGCGCTCTTCCATCCGCTCCCCGCAGCGCTCGCAGACGTGCACCCACTGGGTTGGGGCGGGCAGCGGTGCGAGGTCGGCGCGAACGCGGGTCGGAGACGGGCTCGGGCGCGGCTCCATGCCACTGGTACACTACCCCGCATGGCCGACGAGTGGCAAGATCTGGAGTTCTTGCGCCACGTGTTCGACGAGACGCAGGTGGTGCGAAAGCCGCTCACCGGGATCATCACGGGCTACCACGTGCTGCCCTACATCCTGGTGGGGCCGGAGCACGATCAGCCCGGGCGCTCGGTCGAGGTCCGCGGCCGCATCAAGGTGTCGCCCCGGCTCGTCATCGGCGCCGGCGCCGGACCGACGTACGGCGAGATGTTCAACGAGACCGAGCTGATGGACCAGCGCCTGATCGCGCGCGTGTTCAGCTTCCGCTACGCCTCGCGCCTCGCGCTCGAGAGCGAGGAGCTCCGGATCCGGCGCCAGGAGCGGGATGCCCGCGGCCATCTCGAGCGCGTGCTCGAGGAGCTGTCGCAGCGCGAGGTCATCAACACGGGTGTCATCGCCGCGCCGGACGTGCGCTTCTATCCCGTCTCGATCGACCGCTTTATCCGCGAGATCCTCGATCAAGAGTTTCGCGAGTAGCGCGGCCGGTCGCTCGGCGGGGACGTGTGGCGGTGCGCGCCGCAGGCCGCCGCAGGGGCTGGGGCCCCCGCCGGCCGAGGCGCGGTCTCTGAACGTGAAGCGGCCGCCGATCGCCGGCGCACTCGTCGTCCTGGGCCTGGCCGCGCTCACGGGCGCGCTCGCGTGGCGCTCGCGCGGCTGGCCCTTCATCCACGACGCGCCGCTCATGCACTACATCGCCTGGCGGATCGTCGAGGGCGCCGTGCCCTACCGTGACCTGTTCGACATGAATTCCCCGGGCGTCTACCTCGTGCACGTGCTGGCGTTCCGGCTGTTCGGCGCCGGCGACGCCGGCTGGCGCGCGTTCGATCTCGCGTGGCTCGCCGCGGCGTCGCTCGCGGCCGCGGGGCTGGCCGCGACGTGGGGCAAGGTCGCGGCACTCGGCGCCGGCCTGTTCTTCGCGGCGTACCACCTGGCCGCCGGCGCCTGGCAGACGGGGCAGCGTGATTTTCTCCTGTGTCCGTTCCTGCTGCTGGCAGGACTCGGTGTCGCGCGCTGGGCCGAGCGCCCAGGCGAGCGCACGAGCCTCGCGTGGGGCGGGCTGGCGCTCGGCGCCGGCATCACGGTCAAGCCGCACGCCGGACTTTTCGCCGCCGCCCTGCTCGTGCTCGTCGCCGTCGTCGCGCGCGGCGAGGGGCGGCCCGTCACAGCGCCGGTCGCGGTCTTCGCCGCGACGCTCGCGGCGCCGGCACTTGCCGTCGTCGTGTGGCTCGTCGTGACGGGCGCGCTCCCGGCGTGGTACGAGATCGTCGTCGGCTACCTGGTGCCGCTCTACTCGCGGCTCGGGCAGCCGGAGCGCTGGACCTTCCACCGCTGGCACGTCTGGATCCCGATCGCCGCCGGTGCTGCGCTCTCGCTCGCCTCCGCCGTCGCGGGCCGGCGCTTCGCGGCGCGCCACGCGGTCGTCGCCGCGGGCTTGGCATACGGTGTCGCCCACTACTTCGGTCAGGGCAAGGGCTGGGAGTACCATCTCTATCCGCTCGCCGCGTTCGCGTCGGTCGCGCTCTTCACCGAGCTGCCGCGGCTCCTCGACGCCGGTCGCTTCGCGGCGCTGCCGCTCTTGGCGTGTATCGTCGCCGCCGCCACGATGCTCGGGGCCAAGGGGGTGGAGGCGGCCGACCCCGCGTGGATCGCGGCGAAGGAGCGGCGGGTGCAGGCGCTCGTCGCCGACCTCGACGGCCGGATCGCGCCGGGGGATTTCGTGCAGGTGCTCGACACGACCGAGGGCGGGATCCACGCGCTGCTGCGCCTGCGCGCCGTCGAGCCCACGCGGTTCATCTACGACTTTCACTTCTATCACGACACCCAGACGCGCACGATCCAGCGCCTCCGCGCGGAATTCCTCGCGGGCTTCGACGCGCATCCACCGAAGTTCGTCGTGCTCTTCGAGCGCGGCTGGCCGGTCGGCGGCTACGAGCGCGTCGATGCGTTCCCGGCGCTCCGCGAGCGGCTCTCGGTCTACCGGGTCGACCGCCGAGGGGACGGCTACATCGTCTATGCGCGCTGACATCATCCGCCGCATCATCCGCGCCTATGACGATCCGATCGTCCGCGCCTACTGCTGGGTGCGATTCTGGATCCTGCGGCAGCGCTTCCTGGACGAGATCGGGCAATATCTGCCGGAGTCCGGGCCCGTGCTCGACATCGGGTGCGGCTTCGGCCTGTTCTCCCTCTACTACGCCGCGACGGCGCCGGGCCGATTCGTCAGGGGTATCGACCTGAGCGCCGGGCGCATCGCGATGGCCCGCCGGGCGGCGGCGCGGCTCGCGATCGAGAACGTCTCCTACGAAGAGGGCGACGCGCGGATCTTCAAGGGGGACGGCGAGGTCGCCGGCGCCTACATGCTCGACATCGTGCACCACATTCCCGCGGACACCGTGGCCCCGCTCCTGCGGCGGCTCCACGCGTGCCTGACTCCCCGCGGCGTTTTGATCGTGAAGGACGTCGACAGGCGCCCGGCACCGAAGCGCTGGTTCACCTGGGCGCTGGACAAGCTGATGGCGCCCACGACGCCGGTGAGGTACTGGAGCGCCGACGAGCTGAGCGCGGCGCTACGAGCGGCCGGGTTCGAGGTACGGCGTCACGCGATGCTCGACTTCCTGCCGTACCCGCACGTCATCTATATCGCGACCCGGCAGCCGTGAGGCGGCCGCCGTCACGCCGCCCCGGGCGGCTCCTCGCGCGCCTCGTAGCGGAGCCGGCGCGCCTGGAGCCAGCGCACGCCGAGCATGTCGACGACGCCGCGCCACGCGCGGTTCCTGACGCCGTAGTGCGAGACGCCGAACCGGCGCGGGCGGTGATTCACGGGCACCACGATCACGTGGTGGCCGGCCTGGCGCAGGAGCGCCGGGACGAACCGGTGAAAGCCGTCGAAGAACGGAAGGCTGTCGACGCAGCGCCGGTGCATCGCCCGGAGCGAGCAGGCGCTGTCGCGGACCTGGTCGCCGAGGACCACGCCGCGCACGCGATTGGCAATGCGCGACGAGAGGCGCTTGAGCCACGGATCGCGTCGCGCCTGGCGCCAGCCGACCGCGGCGTCGGCGCGGTCGAGCTGGGCGAGCAGCCGGGGAATGTCATGCGGATCCGACTGCAGATCCGAATCGAGGGTGACGACGATGCGCCCGCGAACGGCGCACAGGCCGGCCGCCAGCGCCGACGAGAGCCCGCGGTTGTCCGCGAGCCGGATCAGGCGCACGCGCGGATCCGTGAGCTGCTGAAGCCTCACGAACTCGACGCTCGAATCGGTCGAGCCGTCGTCGACCACGATCACCTCGGCCGAATCTTCGACGGTCTTGAGGACCTCCTGGAGCTCTTCCCACAGGATGGGCAGGCTCTGGGCCTCGTTGAAGACCGGCAGGACGATCGAGAGCTCGACGGGCTCCGGGTTCACGCGCCGCCTCCGCCAAGCACCAGCATCTCGTCCTTGGCCACGCGGTGGGCCACGATGACGCGCCACGAGGGGTGCGCTGATTGCCGAAGCCCGGTCCACGATTTCCTCGACATGATCACGGCCCCGCTCGCCGAGCCCGCCAGAAGCTGCTCCATGTGCGCGCGGTCGAGCTCGACGACCGGCCGGCGAAGATAGAAATCGTAGTTCAAGTCGATGTCAGGGTACACCCGGACGGCGGCCCCGGGCGGCGTCAAAGCTTGCGCGGCCGCGGCGATTGGCCGGACGTCGAACTCGCGCGTGAACCTTGCCGGGTACCGGGCGCCCTCGATCAGCAGTATCGCGCCGACGCCGAGCGCCACCGCGAGCCCGCCCCTCACGAACGCCGCCCGGCGGGCGTTGACGACCGCGGCGCCGGCCGTCGCCGCGAGCAGGACGACGATCAGCGCGGTCTCGGCGCGTGTATCGGGCATCCACGGACGCCCCTCTCCGCCGATCAGCCGCGTGGCCGGCGAGAGCGCGAAGGCCGCGGCGACCGCGGCCAGGGCCGCAACCCCCAGCAGCGCCCGGCGCACGGCGCTGGCGCCTCCGTGAGCGGCCGCGCGCGTGATGAATTCACCTACGAGGAGCGCCAGCCCCGGATAGATCGGGACGAGGTAGCGCGCGCGGTGAATGCCGCTCAAGCCGATCAGCACCCAGATCGTGACCGTCCAGGCGGCGATCACGCGGCGCTCGGCGTCGGGAACACGTCGCCACCAGGTCGCGGCGGCGACGAGAAAGATCGTCCACGGCAGCGCGTGCGCGAGCACCCAGAGGCTCTCGAGCCTCGTGAGCGCGCCGCGGCGGAACGCCCAGCTGCCGTAGTGTCCGACGACGGTGTCACCGACGAACGCCGACCCGTGCCCGATCAGATAGGTGCCGTACCACGGCGCCAGCAGCACCGCGAGGACGGCGAGACCGATGATGGGCTTGAGCCGGACCGTGTCGCGCCAGCCGTCGGCGAACGCGATCGCGACGAATCCGGCGGCGAGCCCGAGCAAACCCATCGGTCCCTTGCTCAGGATCGCGCCGGCGATGCACCCGTAGAAGGCCATCAGCGGGAGCACCGTGTACCCGGCGCGGCGCGCTACGAGCAACGCGTAGAGCGCCCACCACGTCCACGCCGTCACCATCACATCCGACTGGCCGTGATGGCCGATCGCAAAGAAGCCGAGGCTGGACGCGAGCGCGAGCGCGGCCATCGCGCCCGCGCCGAGCGACCAGGTCCTGGCGCCGATCGCGAAGACGGCCGCGACGGTCGCGATCGAGGACAGCACGCCGGGCAGCGCCGCCGTCCACTCCGTCACCTCGCGGCCGGGTAGCGACGCGACCGCGACGGACCAGAAGAAGAGCTGCGGCTTGTTGAGGTAGGGCTCGCCGCGCAGGTCGGGGATGAGCCAGCGCCCGCTCTCGAGGACGTCGCGCGCGAGCAGCA
>Ga0126379_10002799_pt1 | contig 11168 bp, 8 predicted proteins | sample PanSoiMetPlot_24_FD_92640 | JGI IMG/M metagenome (GOLD analysis project Ga0126379, IMG submission 92640) | Tropical forest soil microbial communities from Panama - MetaG Plot_24 | ecosystem: Environmental > Terrestrial > Soil > Tropical forest > Bulk soil | place: Panama | collected 2016-02-17
CCCGATCCGTGGAAGGCGGCGGCCGCCATGACGAGGATCGCGGCGTTGATGAACAGCGCGAACATCAGCGCCACCGACGAGTCGATGGTCGCGAAGCGGATCGCCTCTTTCTTGCTCTCGTACGTGTCCTGGTACTTGCGGGTCTGGACGATCGACGAGTGCAGGTAGAGGTTGTGCGGCATGACCGTGGCGCCCAGGATGCCGATGGCGATGTAGAGCATGCTGGGGTTGCGGACGATTTCGGCCCTCGGGATGAACCCGGCGAGCATCGGCGCGGCCGCGGGCTGCGCGAGGTAGATCTCGATCGCGAACGATCCGGCGATCAGCAGGATCAGGCCGACGACGAGCGCTTCGACGTAGCGGAAGCCGTGGTGCTGCAGATACAGCACGATGATCACGTCGAGCGCGGTGAGCATCACGCCCCAGGTGAGCGGCAGGCCGAAGAGCAGGTTCAGCGCGATGGCGGCGCCGATGACCTCGGCGAGGTCGCAGGCGGCGATGGCGATCTCGCAGAGGATCCAGAGAAAGATGACCGTCAGCCGGGAGTAGTGGTCGCGGCAGGCCTGGGCGAGGTCGCGGCCGCTGGCGATGCCGAGGCGGGCGGCGAGTGCCTGCAGCAGGATCGCCATCAGGTTGGAGAGCATGATGACGGAGAGCAGGGCGTAGCCGTAGCGCGCTCCGCCGGCGAGGTCGGTCGCCCAGTTGCCGGGGTCCATGTAGCCGACCGCGACGAGGTAGCCGGGACCGGCGAAGGCGAAGAGCTTACGCCAGAAGCCGGCGTCGGTCGGAATGGGGACCGAGGCATGCACCTCCGGCAGGCTGTGCGCGCTCGAGGGCAAACGCCAGCCGCGCTCGGGGGTGACTGGGCTTTCGGTATCCATCAGTGCAAACTTTGACTAATCAAAATCCTCACTCATTGTATCGGCATCAGGTCCCGTTTGGCTAGGGCTGGGCTATTTTGTTGCTATCTTGACGTAGTGCGGACCTTTAGGTCCGCCTCGCGGCAGGCCTGAAGGCCTGCACTACACACAATCGAAAAACGCTGTAGGTCCGCCTCGCTAGAGTGGAGGCCCCGCAATGACGAAGGTTACGTGCGCAGCGACGAGGGTGCTCACGATTTGTGCGGTCGGCCTGCTCGCGGGCCGGCTGCTAGAGTCCGAGGCGTTGCCGTTTGAGATAGAGCCCTTTCCGGGAAATGCCCAGCGCTTTGGCGGTCTCTTCCATCCTCCAGTGGTGATCGCGCAGGGCCGCCTTGATCATCTCGCGTTCGATGCGTGCAAGAGTCGGGGAGAGCTTCTCGGCGCGCGGGCTGGCGGCACCGGCGGCGGGCGGCTCGGCGCGCATGCCGGCGATCTCAGGCGACAGGGCGCGCGGTGTGAGGACCGCGTCTGGCTCGGCGAGCGCGACCATCCGGCGCAGCTCGTTCTGCAGCTGGCGGACGTTGCCGGGCCAGCGGAAGAGCAGGAGCTGCTCCATGGTATTTTCGGCGACCCGGATCTGCCCCTTGTGGTATTCGGCGGCGGCCCGCATCACGAAATGATTCACGAGCGCCGGAATTTCGTCGCGCCGCTCGCGCAGCGGAGGAATCTGCAGCGGGACGATGTGCAGGCGGTAGAACAGGTCTTCGCGGAATCGTCCGCTCTTCACCGCCTGTTCGAGGTTGGCGTTGGTCGCCGCGATGACCCGGACGTCGACCGTGAACGGCGTCGTCTCGCCAAGCGGGCAGATTTCGCACGATTCCAGAAAGCGCAGCAGCTTCGGCTGAAGTTCCATGGCGAGCTCGCCGATTTCATCGAGGAATAGCGTGCCACCGCCTGCCGCGCGGATGACGCCGGGATTGTCGCGATCGGCGCCGGTGAAGGCACCACGCCGGTGGCCGAAGAGCTGGCTCTCGAGCATGTCCCGGGGCACGGCGCCGCAGTTGAAGGGGACGATCGGTTTGTCGGCGCGTGGGGAGTAAGCATGGATCGCGCGCGCGAGGATTTCCTTGCCGGTACCGCTCTCGCCGGTGATGAGCACGCCGACTTTGGCAGTGGCGACGCGTTTGGCGAGCTCCATCGTCTCGCGCATGCGGCCGTTGATGACGGCCTGGCCGACACTGTGGATCGGGACGTCCTCGATGGGCCAGAGGGTCAGGCGTTCTTCGCGTTCGGCGCGCCCCCGTTCGATCTCGTGGATCGTCGACAGTAACAGCATGACGGCGTTGAGCGTTGCGATCGACTCGATGTCGTCCTTCGGAGCGATCCAGATTTCGACCCGCCGGTTCTGGACGCTGCCGATGGTGAGTTGCCGCGGCAGGCTGAGAAACTCGCGTTTGCCGTCGTCGACGTCGCCGATCGTCGCCAACACCTCATACTCGTGCTTGTCGAGGCAAACGGACGCTGCGGCCTTTTCGACAGCCTCTGTCACGTCGAGAAGATCGAGAATCCCGCGCGCTAGGAGTTCGGGCCGATCTGCGAGCAGCAGGAGAGCCGCTATCGACTGGGCGATGCTTCCCGGTGTGACCGCCTTCGCAGGCTTCGTCATACGGTTCGTCGAGATAAACTCGCCGTCCCGGCTGTGACCCGCTGCCTGATCCCAGCATCGTCTCAACTCGATAAGTCCGGGCACGTGGGATATCCCTTGGTATATCCGCTCGGCGCGATCATGATGCGCCTGACCCTCGCCCGCCAGCCCTATTGATGCCAATGAGCACGCGAGGATCATCTCGTACTGAGCGTAGATGTCAGGCGATTGACCGGCGAAGCCGGCCGGAAATGCTTCCAGAAACTTGAGAGCGGTAGTGGCTTTCTTCGACTCTTGAAGCAGTTGAGACTTTGTCAGAGTAGCAAGCTGTAAGAGAAAGTGATCTTGCGCTTCCTTGGCTAGGGCTAGAGTCTGCTCGATCTGATTTAGAGCGTCGTCGAAGGCGCCTGTGCGGCCCAAAAGTTGGGCCCGGGTCAGAGCGGAGTATCTGTGAGAGTAAATAAGCCGGTCCTTTGGGTCGACCATGATCTGATCTAGCAACTCTGCGCTTTGACCGAGATCACCTTGAGCCAGGCGAACTCGGGCAAGCGCATCAATCATGGAGCGCCGACTGTCGCCACGAGATGGCAAGATTGTTAGTGCTCGAGAGAAGGTTTGAATGGCCTCGTCGAATTCACCATGCAGATAGAGAGCGACGCCCAGGGTTCCGAGGCACGTTCTCAGGCAAGCGGCTCCGCCGGATTCTTCGGCTAGCGTTACAGCCTTTCGAGCATGTTCCAGTGCTGACCTGTGATCTGACTTGAGGATCGCTAGGTTCGCACTTGTGTACTTGAGCTGAGCGTCAAGCCAGAGGTTAGGCTCACGAAAGAGAATCTGTTGACAGCGTTTGAGATGAGTGGCCGCAGTGCCGAGAAGACCACGTTTAGCATCCAATTGACCGGCGTAGAGGTGCAGCGCTGCTAGGACTTGAGAGTCTCCAAGGCGGATTGCATCGTTGCGCAATTCGATCACGATTGGCGCGGCAGCGTTCGGGCCGGCTCGATCGGCAATCAAAACCAACAACCAAAGATTCGCCCAACACTTTCTACGCAAATCTCCGATCTGATTTGCGAGTGAGACCGCGCGTTGGATATGAGAGATAGCCGACTCTGTTGCACCATCTTCCCAGTCGATCTTCCCCACGATAAATTCGCAGCTGCTGAGTTCAGCTTTCTCGAGTCGCTTCGACCTGTTCAGCGTTTCGACGATTTCTTTGGATCGCCGAAATCTTCCGGTGCGCTCCAATAACTCAGCTCGCAACACGGTCAGAGACTCGCCAGCGCCTCTCTGGCCGCCGGTCTCTTCAATTACTGCCAACGCTGCGCTGAAACGCCCTGCCGTAGCAAGTTGAGTGGCGATTCTGAGTCTGCTCTCGGCCATGCGGGTACTCCAAGTCGGCTATCGCTTAGACGTCACAGGTCTAGGGTGATTGTGCTCAACGCGCTTGGGCTTTGGGACAATATTTTGGATGTATTTGGAAACAAGTGTGCAGCTGGATTTGCTTAGTAGGAGCGAGGCCGCAAGCTTTCGAACCCAGGCGGGGAGCCTGTTTCGAAAACCCTCATCGAACCGACGTTGGCATCGCCTTGCTGAAACATTGCTCATGATGCCGCATGATGGTGTCGCCGAACGCCTCATACATGCGCGGCAGCTTATGAGGCACGCCTGGAACAACGTGATACTCGAACGTGATCCCGAGCGCTCGAAGATGGGAGGTCCACTTCTCCGTGGGCCGTAGACGTTGAGGATCGTTGGCGCCGACGGTAACCAACAGATCGATTGGCGGCGCAAACGTGCCGGCTGCGTACCGCTGGGCAAGATCCCATGTATTGTTCAAGGCGCCGACGTTGCGGTTAGGCCGCACGGTGCCATTGTTTTCGGCGGCGCGCAATTCCGCGCCTGCAACGCCACTGAGGGCAGCGGCTGAACAGAACAACTCGGGGTACTTGAAGATATCTCGTGCCGCCGCCCGGCTCCCCATAGAAAACCCTTCGATCGCCGGCCCCATCCTGTTGGCAATTGTTCGGTAGGTGCGATCGATATGAGGAATCAGCTCCTTGATGAACGCCGTTTCGGCCAAGGAGCCGTTGAAGTCGTAATAGGAGAACGATCCGCCGTTGACGAACACATACAGACGCGGCGGAATCAGACCTGAGCGGATCGCGGCGTCGAAGCGCTGAGCAGAGGCCAGTCCCGTGACCTCCGTGCTTCCGCTTCCGTGAAGGAGATAGACGGCCGGATACCGCCGTCCCTGGTTTGCAGAATCCTCGTAACCCGAAGGCAGGTACACGACATAGCCCACATCGACGTTCATAGCGGCACTATGGAACGTTCCATGCCGGAGTCTCGGATGCGCGGTGGCTGGAAGCTCGTTAACCCACTTGACGCTGATCTCCTGATCTTCTTGTGCGCTTCCCGCAGCCGGAGTCCCAATTCCCGACTACATTAAGACCCCGACCAAGATTCTGCCCGCCCAGCTACGTTGCATCACTACCCTCCGGGTATCGGTGGCGCGACGAATGGTACACGGATTTGAATTTTCGAACGCGGAGTGGCTGCTAAGCGCCCGAAAGCGATTCCTGTCGTTGGCCGACCGCTTCCCCTGCAAGCCCGCCTTCGTGCTTTCTGCGATACGCGCGCCACTCCCGGAAGAGGAGGATGCGACCTTCAACAGAACCGTGTACCGCTGCCACAAAGTGCAACACCGGTCATTCAGCGACGATCGCGACGGCGTCCCCGAAGAATACTGGGCTTAATTGTCTGCCGGAATCCAGAGCGACCCGGCTCGGTTCGGCTGAAAGATCGGCGGTGCAACGCCAATGATGAGTCTCCGCTGTCCGTCGACGTCGATCGTTGAACCGATGATGGCCGAGTCTGCGTGAAATCGATCGACCCAATAGCGATGACTCAGCACTGCTACGCCTGGCTGAGGAGACCGGTGATCGGCCTCGATGAAGAACCGACCGAGTTCTGGCTTGAGGTCGTTCACCGCGAAGAAGCGCGGCGTGACGTGTGCTCCGTCGACAACTTCTGAGGCTCCCCGCACCACGACAGTGAGCCGCGCGGGAACGTAACTGCCGGAAGGGGCAGTGATATCTGTCGGCTCTGGGGTTCCGCTACACGCCGTCCACCCGATCGCCATCAGAAGAACGAACCATCGGAGCATCATCTGGCCTCTTGTCGGGCGTCTCGTCGGAGGTTCGCCATAGGAAGGTAGAGGCGGGCGATAACGGCCACGGTACCAGCCCGCGTCGGCCGCGTAAATTGCGCGCGCTCCGTGCGCGAAAGCCCGCCCACATGACCGAGCCACTCAACACGAGAAGACCCGACACCTGCAGGATCGAACTGATGGGGTCAGTCTCGACGACGCCGAGTTGGACCGTCGCTTCCCCTAAGGTACCGGCGATGACGAAACCTATCCCGACGGTAATCAAAAGACTCTCAAGCCGCGAGCGTAGGGCGCTGTGTCGCACGTGTTCTTGGACCGAACACGCGCGAAAACGCTGTCCTTCGTTCGCAAGAAGTCATGAGAAATCCGCAAATTGTTCGTAGTGGAGGGGTAGGTCGCGAATCACGTCAATTGGGCGGGATCGCCCTCTTGCGACTTCACCACTCTGACCGCCAACATTGCAGCGGCACTGGTCACCAGAGCGCACGTGATCGGAATGATGTGCACCGAAAAGCGGCCGCTGTAGGCGCTGCCGCGCGCCACAAGCGCGCCGGCAATAGACGCAAAGAAAAACGAGACGACCCCAAGCGCGAGCGTCCGGAAACGCGGAAGCCCAAGGAGGCTGAGACAGGCCACCATGGCGCCGGCGAGCACGGGCACCGCGAACAGGTCCAGCCTCGGCGGATCGTTGATCGTCAGAATCATCATCACGCTGCCGATCATCCGGGTGACGACCGTCGACAACCCCATCCCCGGCTGCCACGTCGCAAGCATCTCGCGTTGTGTGCCGTGAAACAGGCTGAACACGCCGGTGTAATGCCATGTGCGCCATTCGAACAACAGCACCGCGTCGGCTATCGTGCCGAGCACGACGGCACCGCGCCACCATGCGACGCGACTCAGCCACCGGCGTGGCGTCAGGAGATCCTGCGTGGCCACCCACAGCGGGCATGCGAATATTGCCACGCCGCACGCCATGACGAGGTTGTTCAGCCGCGTGTAGAAGCCAAGAGCGGCGAGTATGCCGGCCGCCACCGCCGCGCCCACGGTACATCCCCGTTCGACGATCACGATGACCGCAAGGTAGATGAAGCCGGCTGAGCTGATCTCGCTGAGGCCGACACCGAACCACGTGTCCGTCGCGCTCAATGCGAAGACCGTGAGGCTGAGCGAGGCTGCGACGATTCCCCATCGGAATCCAGCACACGCGCGGGTCAACGTGAACGCGGCCAGGGCACCAATCAACACGCACGCGCCGTCCCAGATCGACTCGCCAATACTGGAATCGCCAAATACGAGATGGAGCACACCCGCGATCCAGCGATAGAGCGGCTGGAACCAAAACGTTGGCGACCCGCCCTCGAGCCAGTACCCTTGCAACACGATGCGATACGCGAATCGTTGAAACATCCAGAAATCGTCCCCGGCCGTATACAACGTGAAGTGGCCGACCTGCGGCGCGCTGCGGACGATCACGAATGTCAGCCACGGGATCCCAATACACCAGAGCGCGCGGCGTATGTCGTTCCGCGGGTGCCGAGCTGGGAGGAATGCAGCGCACGCCAACGCCGCAATCGCCCAACGCGACCAGATGTCGGCTCCGTTGCGCACCAGCAACCCAAGGCCAAGCGACGCGGCCGCGGACCATATAAGCAGCGTCCCGTCGGCGGTCTCGCGAATCGCAGACGCCGCCCACATCAGCAGCAACCCGACCACCAGCGCCGCGGGGACGGCGGCGCCCCATGGACGCACGGCGAAGTCGAGACGCGAAGGACGAGTGACGGTCATTTTCGTCGAAGCCGGGCGCGACCACACATCCGTGTTGTTGAACATGGGCACCAGTCGCCAGCGATCGCCGCTCATCACGCTCTCGATCTGCACGGAGTGCAGTCCCGGGTCGATGAACACGTCCGTGGCGCCGGCACTTGCGCCATCTACGTGCAACCGAGCCATCACATCGTCGCTCGTGTCCAGCCATAACTGCCCGCCGCGCCTTGCGGAGATAAACCCGCGGACCGTCATCGCGACACGCGCACCCGGCGGACGATCTTCTCGAGCCGGTACGTTGCCATCGGGCGGCGCGAGGTTGAAGAACCAAACGGGGAACTCGTTCAGGTCGCGGTACGGCCGCGTCATGATGGCCGAACAGGCGGGATCTGGCGATCGCCAGTCTGCGCGGATGTCCCAGCTGTGCGGCGCGCCAACTGCGTCCCTGGCGAACGGCCGCTCCGGGGTGACACGAACACACCATCCATCCTGCGCCAGGACCGATGAAAATGCTTTCCAGATGAGCAGCGCGACGATCAGCGCCCGGGCGGAACGACGCGCGAGAAACCGCCGATGCAGGCACCACAGCAGCGGCCACACCACACCGAGTCCGACGACCTCGATCAAGCCGTCGAGCGGCAGGCCATCAAGCGGTCCGCTGATTCGTGCGGGCCAGAGAAGTGCGAGCGTCGCCGCGGCATCCCACCACACAGGAGCATTCTAGTTTCCGGATACGCACCGTAAAGGTCTCCTTACCCCCGACCCCTATCGCGGCGATTAAACTTGAGCTGCCGACGTCTGGTCTAAGGATTTGGAGGCATCCCCCCGAGCTGTAGCCGCCACTATTTCATCAGGAGGAACTATGCATCGACGACTGGTGTTGCTGTTGGGCATGACGGTGCTGTATGCGACGACGGTCATCGCTCAGCGTCCGCCGGAGAATGTGAGTCCGAGACGACATCCAAACATCGCCGCTGCGCAGCGCCTCGTCGAGCAGGCGTTCAACAAGATCACCGTGGCGCAGGAAGCCAACGAGTTCGATTTGGGGGGTCACGCGGCCAAAGCGAAAGAACTACTGGACCAGGTGAACAAGGAACTGAAGCTCGCAGCAGAGGCGGCGAATCGACGATAACGTTTGGGGCTGGACGACGAATCGCTCCTGTTCTCCAGGTCGAAAGCCATCGGTCAGCGTCGACGCGCAGGCGCCGCGCTGACTCGATGGCCGGCCCTGCGCTCCCGGCCTCCAACTCCTTCGATTTTCATCCACAACTTCTGGCAATGTCCCTCCGTCTAAGCCATCGGTGACTGGCCGACGTCACATGCATGTCACCAGAGACGAAGGAGACTCGCTGAGCAGGCCTGCAGCCAGTCGGACCTGAGGTCCGCACTCGCACAAATGCAGGAAGGCGTGCCAGGGCGCACAAGAGAACCGGCATGCCGGGGCGGGACGACGCCGCGCAGCAACGCGTCATCGTCCCTAATCACAATCCGCAGCAGCGTGCGGGACTGGACTTCCGCCGGTACAAAGACGAAGCGCCAGCCGCATCCGGAGGTTGGCGTGTGGAGCGTCGAAACGGTCTTCGTGTGTGCCCTCGCGCTTCTGGGCCGCTCCGAACAAAGCTTTCCAGCCGTGCAATTCATCGAGAAGGTGCCCATGGGCGTTTCGCCGTCGGCAGAAGCCTACGTTCTGGCCGAGGAGAAGCGCGTCGTCCTGATCACGTCTACATGGGCGTTCCGGGTCGCTGAGGAAGCCCACTATCAGTGCGGTCAAATTGACGCGCTTCGGCAGATTGCCAGCGTGCTCGCTCACGAAGAGTGGCATGTGCGTCACGGCCCCGACGAGGAGGGCGCCTACGACGCACAGTTGACGGCGCTGACAGCAGTCGGCGCCGGTCCGATGCTTTTCAACAGCGTGATGCGAGCCAAGCGACGTGTGGCTGACGAGTCGAGGCGCCGGATGGCAGTGGGCGTGACGGCGCAGAAGGCACCCGACGTCGTCGTTCACGGCACGATGGCGGCCGATCGAGGTGGGCTGCGAAACGGTCCGTGAGTTGAGTTGTGAGTGTCGCTTTGCCCTCGACCTCGCCCGGCTTGCTCCGAACTTGTCGAAGCGCAGGCGGACCCAGGTCAGTTCCGTCTAAAGCCGGCCACGACCTACACGCTCTAGTTCAGCCCCTGCCACTGGCCCACGATCTTGCGAGCGATGTGGCCGAACGAGAACACAGGATCAAAAACAGTGCTGATCGCCAAGAGCAGCATGAACATCAGCGGATAAAACACCTGAGGTCGCTTTGCGAGCCAGTCCATCGGCAGACGGGTCACCCAGGTCCGGACCGACGGAAGCAGCGACAGCTGCACGATACCGATCCCGATCAGCGCGCCGGCAAGGATGTCCGTCGGATGGTGGATGCCGATGTAAACCCTGGCCAACCCTACAGTAATGAGTGCGTGCGCGTAGGCGATGATTCCAGCGCGCCGGCAGCCGGCGTACACAGTGGCGGCCAACGCGAAGAACAAGACCGCGTTGTCGCTTGGAAAGCTGGTCCACCAGCCGGTCAAATCCTGTCCGTCCATCGAGAATGGACGGACGAAATGAATGCCGGGCTCGTACATGAGCCGTCCACGGAAGGGAAACGCGAACGACAACACTCGGGCAACGAGCACTGCCAAGCATGCCCCAAACAACCCTGAGACGATGTTCGCACGCCGGCTTTCCATTCCGTCCGAATCGCCGGTCTCCCTGAACCAGACCGTGAGCAGGAGGGCAGCCATGATGCCGCCCTTGATGATGTAGTTGCTGTCGAGTACGTAAACCGTCCAGTCAAATGTCCACGATCGGCGAGCGAAGCCGTTGAGAAACAGCACGATGTATGTGTCGAACGGGTTCATCTGCGCACCGACTCCCTTGACCACATAGTACTCGCCGCGAACATCGAGTCATATCAAGGATCCAATAAAGAGTGAAGCGCTGTGCAGATATGATGCGCTGCGACGGTGAGTATGCGACGCAGTCCGGCTGATTCAGCGCCGTCGCGCCTTCGCTGATCGGTCGTAGAGCCAGATGGCGCTGAAGACAATCAGCAGCAGCGCCGGCAACATCGCGACCGCGCGGAACGATGTCTGCGCCGCGATGCCGAGCACGCGTTCGAGCTCGGGACCCTGCGGCAGTGCGCTGAATGCGGCCTCACCGCCGGCGACCTCGATCTTCTTGGTGTCGTAGATCGCGCCCATGAGCGGCAGCACGAAACGGATCGACAGCGTGCCGGCTGTGCCCATCAGTCCCATCAACAGAGCGCCGCCGCGTGGAAACCGCTCCGACGCCGTCGCCAGCATCGTCGGCCACATGTAGCAGACGCCGGTGCCCCAGACTGTTGCGGCAAGAACGCCCATCAGCGGCGAGTCCGCCACGGAGAGCGACAGCAGGCCGAGCGATGCCATCAGGCACGAGCACCACAGCAGGCCGATCGGCGACAGCTTGTGAACGAGCGGTCCGGCGAAATGGCGCATGACGAACATGAGCGCGCTGACGTAGACGAGAAGGAGGATGCCCGGCATGTGCACGGTCCGACTCAACGCGAAATCAACCCATTGACCAGGCGCGAGCTCTGAGGCCGCGGTGAGAAACATCGACGCGAACAGGACGACGAAGAGCGGGTTGAGGAGTTCGCGGAACATCGCGCTCATCGAGACGCCGGCCGCCGCGCGCTCGGTCGGCGGGAACCTGACG
>Ga0126379_10002801_pt1 | contig 11167 bp, 5 predicted proteins | sample PanSoiMetPlot_24_FD_92640 | JGI IMG/M metagenome (GOLD analysis project Ga0126379, IMG submission 92640) | Tropical forest soil microbial communities from Panama - MetaG Plot_24 | ecosystem: Environmental > Terrestrial > Soil > Tropical forest > Bulk soil | place: Panama | collected 2016-02-17
GGCAATGCTGGAGAGGTCCATAGCGACCCTTATCCGATGCACGGTCACCCGCACTCGCTGTGTTTGAAATTGCCGCCGCTTGGCACGCTAATTTTTACTCAGGACTGAGTCCTCGCCGGATGCTGCCCCTCGCCCTCCCGCTGCGCGGGTCCTTTCCTCTCCCCGCGCACAGGGAAAGGGGCGGGGTAAGGGGCCTGCGGCCACTCCGACACTGATGGCTGCGTCCTGGAAAGTTTGGCCAGGCCGGGCGTATCCGCTCGGCGCTACCTGGGACGGGGAAGGCGTCAATTTTGCAATATTTTCAGCACATGCCGAGAAGGTCGAATTATGCCTATTCGACCGCTCCGGCGGGCACGAGGAAGCACGCATCGTGCTTCCGGAATATACCGATGAGGTTTGGCACGTCTATTTGCCGGACGCCCGTCCGAACCTGCTTTATGCATACCGGGTTTACGGGCCGTATGATCCCGCCAACGGCCACCGTTTCAATCCGCACAAGCTATTGATAGATCCCTATGCCAAGGCCCTCCAGGGGCGCGTCCGCTGGAGCGACGCCGTGTTTGGCTACCGCGTCGGGAGCCCACGCGAAGACCTGTCATTCGACCGTCGCGACAACGCGCGCAATGTACCGAAATGCCGCGTCGTCGAGCCGGCTTTTACGTGGGGCGATGACCACCGTCCGCGGACCTCTTGGGAAGAGACCATCATCCTTGAACTGCATGTGCGCGGTATAACGATGAAGCATCCCGAGGTCGAGCCTGGGCAGCGCGGCACATTTACCGGGCTCGCCTCCCCGGCGATGATCGACTACCTTGTGGGGCTCGGGGTCACTGCAGTCGAGCTGTTGCCGATCCATGCGTCGATTGACGACCGCCACTTGATCGAGCGCGGGCAGGTCAATTATTGGGGCTATAACACGATCGGCTTCTTTGCGCCGGATCAACGCTTCCTCGCAACGCCGTCGATCGCCGGCTTCAAGACCGCGGTAAAGCGGCTGCACGACGCCGGGATCGAAGTCATCCTGGATGTCGTGTACAATCACAGTGGCGAGGGCAATCATCTCGGCCCCACCCTGTCCTTCCGCGGCATCGACAACGCTTCCTATTATCGATTGGAGGCCGATCGCCGCTTTTATTACGACGTGACAGGGACCGGCAACACCTTGAACCTCGATCATCCGCGGGTGTTGCAGCTTGTGCTGGACTCGCTGCGCTACTGGGCCCTGGAAATGCATGTGGACGGCTTTCGCTTCGATTTATGCACGACGCTCGCCCGCGAAAACGGCGACTATAGCCAGGGCAGCGCTTTTTTCGACGCCATCCTTCAAGACCCGGTATTGGCCGGACTGAAGCTCATTGCCGAGCCTTGGGATCTCGGCCCGTACGGGTATCAGCTCGGCAATTTCCCGCCTGGCTGGGCCGAGTGGAACGGCCAATACCGGGATACGATCAGACGCTTCTGGAAGGGTGATAAGGGTCTCGTTGCCGATGTCGCCTCACGCGTCGCCGGCTCCTCCGACATTTTCGGATATCGCGGCCGGCGGCCATGGGCGAGCATCAATTTCATCACTGTCCATGACGGTTTCACATTGCAGGACCTCGTTAGCTACAACGCCAAGCACAATGAGCGCAATAGCGAAGGCAACCACGACGGGACAGATGCCAATTACAGCTGCAATTATGGAGTCGAGGGACCCTCCAACGATCCAGCGATCGTCGATCTGCGCGACCGCCAGAAGCGTAACCTTTTGGCGACCCTATTGTTGTCCCTCGGCGTGCCGATGTTGCTCGCCGGCGACGAGATCGGGCGGACCCAGCGGGGCAACAACAACGCTTATTGCCAGGACAACGAAACCTCGTGGTTCGACTGGGAGAACATCAGGCCCGAAGACGAGAACCTCGCACGCTTCGTGCGCTACCTGGTGCACCTCAGGCGCCATCACCGTGTCTTCTCGCGCCCGCGTTTTTTTCGTGGCGAGGTGCTCTCGGAGGCAGGCGTCAAAGACATCACTTGGGTCACGCCATCGGGCAAAGAGGCCACCGCAGAGGACTGGAAAAACCCGGTCGCACTGTCTTTCGGCTATGTCTTGAGCGGCGCGGCCGGCGAGTTCTTTACCCCGGGTGGTCAGCGTGACATCGACGAAAGCTTTTTTGTCATGATGAGCGCGTATCATGAGAGTCTGGATTTTCGCTTCCCTGTGCTCGCTGCGCCCATGTCATGGGAGCCACTAGTCGACACCTCGCGGCCGAGCGGGCTCGCGGTGGAGGAAAAACTCTACGCGCCGGGGGAGGTCTTTCGGCTGGCCGCGCACTCCTTTGCGCTGTTCATCAACCGGGCGCCGCGTCCGGAAGGCTTCCGCACCCCGCTTGCGACACCTGAGAGTCTCCGGTGAGGAGGTGCAATGCACCGTTTCGGTGAGCTTCCCTTCGGAGCCGAGGTGCAACGCGATGGAGTTCGGTTTCGCCTCTGGGCGCCGGGCGCCAGTGCCGTGTCCTTGCAAATCGAAGCCGCCGACACGCCTATATTGCCAATGGCGAATGAGCCCGGCGGCTGGTTCGCACTGTCGACGTCTTTAGCCCGGCCAGGGGCCCGCTACCGCTATCTAGTCAACGGCCAGGCGTTTCCGGATCCGGCCTCACGCTATCAGCCTGAGGGTGTTCACGGCGCGAGCGAGGTCATTGAGCCGAGAGCCTATGACTGGAGCGATCTCGGGTGGCGAGGCCGCCGCTGGGAGGAGGTTGTGCTTTATGAGCTGCACCTCGGCACCTTCTCCGAAACCGGCGACTTTGCCGGAGCGGCAGAGCACCTCGATCATATCGTCGATCTCGGTGCCACGGCCGTCGAGCTGATGCCGATAGCGGCCTTCCCGGGAAGCCACGATTGGGGTTATGACGGCGTCTTTCTTTATGCGCCCGCTTCCGCATATGGCCGGCCGGATGATCTGAAACGGCTAGTGGAAGCATGCCACCGGCGCGGTCTCGCTATCTTTCTCGATGTTGTCTACAACCACTTCGGCCCGGAAGGCAATTACCTGAGCGCGATTGCCCCGGATTTCTTCACTGATTCCCACAAAACGCCATGGGGCGCGGCAATCGATTTTTCGGGACCCAACAGCCGGCCCGTGCGTGATTTTTTCATAAACAATGCCCTTTACTGGCTGGAGGAGTTTCATTTCGACGGGCTGCGCTTTGATGCCGTGCATGCAATTTTCGACGAGAGCGAGCCCGACATTGTAAGCGAAATTGCCGAGACCATAAGGCGGCGGATAAGCGGTCGCGAAGTTCATTTAGTGCTCGAGAACGATCGCAATCAAACGCGTTATCTGCGGCGGACAGGTGGCCGGCTAGCCGGGCACTCTGCGCAATGGAACGATGATCTCCACCATGTCCTGCATGTCCTGGTGACCGGCGACACGGCGGGCTACTACGCCGATTACGCCGCCGAACCGGCCAAACATCTCGGGCGCGCGCTCGCCGAAGGACTGGCCTATCAGGGAGAGCCCTCCCCGTTCCGCGGCGGAAGCCCACGTGGGGAGCCTTCCGGTGAATTGCCGGCCACGGCTTTTGTCGGTTTTCTGCAAAACCATGATCAGGTGGGCAACCATCCCTTCGGGACGCGGCTAGCGGCGCGCGCCGCGGAATCCGCTCTATACGCCGGCATTGCCATTGTGCTGCTGTCGCCGCAGATCCCGCTGCTGTTCATGGGCGAGGAATGGGCAAGCCTCCGGCCCTTCGCGTTCTTTTGTGATTTCGAGCCGGGACTGCGCGACGCGGTGCGCGAGGGCCGCCGCCGGGAATTCGCACATTTCCCGGAATTCCGGGACGAAACCGCCCGCGCAAAGATTCCGGATCCGACCGCCTTGTCGACATACGAGATGTCCCGGCTCGATTGGACCGAGCCGTGCACCGAGCCCCATTCGAGCTGGCTCGCCAGGTACCGGCGGCTGATCGAGATCAGAAAGCGCGAGATCGCGCCCCGGCTCACCGGCATTGGACCATCCGCTGGAGCATTTCACGTTATGGGACCGACAGCGGTCAGTGTCGAATGGCGGTTAGGCGACGGCTCGCAGCTTCTGCTCCTCGCCAATTTCTCCGGTCGGCCTGTCTCGGTACCTGGGAACCTCCGGAACAGACGGATGATTTTTTCATCCGATGTTCCGGGAGCCCCCTTTAGCGCCGCGTTTTCTCTCATCGAGGCCGTTGGGAATGAAAATCGAGGCTAATTCCTTTCATCCCTTGCGGGAGAAGGACTAATCGATGAGCCATCGTGCCGCCCTGTTGCGACTGGCCGGGCGGATCGGGCTCGAGGCGGGCTATACTGATGCCTTGGGTGAAACGCGGGAGGCGTGCGACGATACGCTGCTGAAGTTGATCGCCGCCTTTGGCTTGCCAGCGGCCCCGCTGCAAGCGGAACGTCAGCTGGAGGAGCAGCAGCAAAGTCTGCCGCTGGGGCTGAAAGCGGTGCATGTCGTCTCCGCAGAAGATACCCGCCCGACGGTTCCGCTGCGCCTGCCCGCCGCGGCACGCGAGATCGCCTGGACGTGTCATCTCGAGAATGGCGACCGGCGGTCGGGTCGAATATCGGCTGCCGGCAGACGCAATCGGGCGGCGCTGCCGTTACCGAAACATCTGCCTCTCGGCTACCACTGGCTCGAAGTCGATGCTGGGGGGATCACCGCGCAGACCAAACTGATCGTCGCCCCCGATCGCTGCTATCTGCCTGCCGAGCTCGGACCTCGAGAGCGCCGCTGGGGGCTCAGCTGTCAGCTTTACGGCCTGCGCAGCGAGAAGAATTGGGGCATCGGAGACTTCACCGATCTCGCGGCGCTCGCCCGTGCTGCCGGCTCGTGCGGCGCTTCGGTCCTCGGCATAAACCCCTTGCACGCGCTGTTCGCCGCCGAACCGCTTCATGTGAGCCCTTACTCGCCATCGAGCCGCGGCCGGCTCGATTACCTCTACATCGATGTGACCGCGGTGCCCGGGTTCGCCGAAGACGAGAACGCGCGAGCGCTATTGCACGAGCGATGGTTCGGGGCGACCCATTGGGCCGCCCGCTCGGCCGAGCTGATCGATTACGGGGCCGTCGCGGCATGCAAGCGGCGAGTGCTCGAGGCGTTATTCCAGCGCTTCCAGTTGCACGAGCTCGGCGCGAGCGGAAGCGCAAAGAGCGCTCTCGGGCAGGCCTTCCGGGAGTTTCAGAATAATGGCGGCCAACCGCTTGCCGATTTCGCAGTGTTCGAAGCACTCCATGAGCACCACATCAAGGAAAAACAGTTCTCGTGGCACAGCTGGCCGCCGGCTATGCGCAACCCGCGATCACCCGAGGTGGCTGCCTTTGCCGCCGCGCATCGAGACCGAATCGCGTTCTTCCAGTTTCTGCAGTGGGAGGCGGAGCGGCAACTAGCTGCTGCGGCCGACGCGGGCCGTGATGCCGGGCTTTCGATCGGGCTCTACCGGGACCTCGCAGTCGGTGCGGATCCGAATGGCGCGGAGGCTTGGGCGGATCAGGAATTGGTTGCGCCGGGAGGCTCGATCGGGGCGCCGCCCGACGCCCTCAACCGCAGCGGACAGAACTGGGGCTTGGCGCCGGTAAATCCATTGGTGCTGCAGCGCCAAGCCTATGCCCCCTTCATTGCATCACTGCGCGCCAATATGCGCCATGCCGGGATTTTGCGCATCGATCACGTCATGTCGCTCAACCGGCTGTATTGGATTCCGAGCGGGATGGAGCCGCGAGCCGGCGCTTATGTGAACTATCCGTTCGGTGACTTGGTCCGGATCGTTGCACTTGAGAGCTGCCGGAACGCCTGCGCTATCGTCGGCGAGGATCTGGGGACCGTGCCGGCAGGCTTTCGCGACACGATGCAGTCAGCCAATATACTGTCGTACCGGGTTTTTGTCTTCGAGCGCCGGCCGAATGGCGGTTTCATGCGGCCAGCCGAATACCCGGCATTGGCTGCAGCCTCGGCGGCGACCCATGATATCGCGACCCTGAAGGGGTTTTGGCTTGGTGCCGACATCGCTTGGCGCCGGCGCCTTCAACTCTACCCCGACCTGTGTATGCAGGAGGCCGAGGCCGACGAGCGCCGGCGCGATCGCCGCCTGCTGCTCGCCGCGCTCGTCCGAGAGGGGTTGCTCACATCGGCTCAGATCGGCGAATTCCTGCACGAGAACGGTGAGCCGATCTATTCGCCGGAGTTAGGGAAAGCTATTCTCACCTATCTTGGTCTGTCACGCGCGCGTCTGATGCTGGTCCAGCTCGAGGATGTTCTGTGCGAGACCGAGCAGGCAAATTTGCCGGGGACCACCGATGCACACCCCAACTGGCGCCGCCATTTGTCCTGCAGTCTCGAAGAGATCGTCAATGGCGGCGAGCTGCGCCGGATAGCGGGTGTGGTTGAAGCCTCGCGGCTTCGTTCGGCCAAATTATGAGCGGATTACCGGACAACTTCACCGAGATCCGCGCCACCTATCGACTGCAGTTTCATCGCCAGTTCACGTTTCGCGATGCCAGGGAGCTGGTGCCATATCTGGCGGCTCTCGGCATCAGCCATATTTACGCCTCGCCAATCATGGAGGCGCGTCCGGGCTCGGTCCACGGCTATGACATCATCGATCACAACCGGCTCAATCCGGAGATCGGCACGGAGGCGGATTTCCGGGCACTCGTCGATGCGCTCCATGCGCATAGCATGGGATTGATCCTCGATTTCGTTCCCAATCACATGGGCATCGGCAGCGACAATGCCTGGTGGCTCGATGTTCTCGAATGGGGTCGGGATTCCCCCTTTGCGGCCTATTTCGACATCAATTGGGAACCAATTCGCCCGGATATGAGAGGCCGTGTGCTTCTTCCGGTGCTGGGGGATCACTACGGAATAATTCTCGAGAAGGGCGAGATAGCGCTGCGCTTTGATCGCGCGGAGGGAAGCTTCAGCGCATGGTATTATGAGCACCGCTTCCCGATTTCTCCGCGCTCTTACGCGATAATTCTCAAGGCCGGCGACGAGCGGCTGGCCGGCCTGGCCGGACAGTTTGCAGCGCTTGATGGATGCAGCGCGCCCAACGCTCGCGAACGTGCGAACGAGCTGAAGCAATGCCTAGCCGACTGCGCCGGCGCGCCGGGGTTCGCGGGTGCGATCGAGCGGGCATTGACGGGTTTCGCTGGCCAACCCGGCGAGCGGGCGAGCTTTGAGGCACTGCACCGGCTATTGGAGATGCAAGCCTACCGGATTGCGTATTGGCGTGTCGCGGCCGAAGAGATCAACTACCGGCGTTTCTTCAACATCAACGAGCTCGCCGGCTTGCGTATGGAATTGCCCGAGCTGTTCGAGAGAACGCATCGGCTTGTCTTCAAGCTGATAGAACGCGGCGAGGTGCAGGGTCTGCGGATCGACCATATCGACGGCTTGTTTGACCCGAAGACCTATTGCGAGCAGCTGCAGCGGAGCTTTGCTGCGCCGCTTTACGTGCTGGTCGAGAAGATTCTGGCGCGCTACGAGGCCCTCGCGCCGTGGTCGGTAGCCGGCACGACGGGCTATGATTTCCTCAATCAGGTTCTGGGGATCTTTGTCGATGCAGCCAGTGAGGCGGCAATGACGCGGCTCTACCGGCGGTTTGCCAATGGTAATGACAATTACGATGACATCCTCTACGCCTCGAAGAATCGCATCACGCAAGTGAATTTCGCCAGCGAGGTTAATGTACTGGCGCATGAATTTCACGCGCTGTCGATGCGCGACTGGCGCACCCGCGATTTTACCTTGAACGGGATGCTGTCCGCGCTCGAAGAGGTGATTGCGGCTTTCCCGGTGTACCGCACCTATGTATCGCCGGAAAGCGCAAGCGCAGAAGACCATCGCTACATCGAATGGGCCCTGGCGCAGGCAAAGAAGCGCTGGCGCACCCAGGACCTGAGCATCTTCGATTTTCTACATGGGGTGCTCACCGGCGAGCCGGCAGAACCGGAGCTTTGTGACGATACCGAGAAGGCATTGCATACAGCAATGCATTTTCAGCAGGTGACCGGTCCGGTCATGGCCAAGGCTGCAGAGGATACGGCATTCTATCGCTATCTCCGGCTGCTGGCGCTGAACGAGGTCGGCGGCGACCCGCGCCGTTTTGGCATCTCGGTCGCCGCCTTTCATCATCTGATGCAAGAGCGTCTGCGCTCTTGGCCGCGCGCGATGGTGACGACCGCGACACACGATACCAAGCGCGGCGAGGACGGCCGGGTGCGCCTTGCGCTTATCTCCGAGATTCCGCGGGAGTGGGGCCGTCGGGTAATCCAGTGGTTCCGGCTCAACCGCTCCCGGCGAACCGAGGTCGATGACGAGATCGTGCCCGACCGCAATGTCGAGTATCTCTTTTATCAAAGCTTGCTCGGCGCCTGGCCGCCGGGCCTCTCCCCTGGCGACGCCGAGGGAGTGAAGGGTCTCGCCGAGCGGCTCGAAGCCTATATGATCAAGGCGGTGCGGGAAGGCAAACAGCAGTCGAGCTGGAGCAACCCGAACGTCGCCTACGAGGCGGCGCTTCAACGATTTGTGCAGACCGTGCTCGACGCGACACGGCCAAACCCGTTCCTCGTCGAGTTTCACGCCTTCGTCGAACCACTGGCGCGGCTCGCCGCGATCTCTTCGCTTTCGCAGCTCGTCCTGAAGCTGACCGTACCGGGCGTGCCCGATATTTATCAGGGCGGCGAGTTGTGGGACTTCAACCTGGTCGATCCCGACAACCGCCGGCCGGTCGACTGGGACGTGCGGCGCGCCTTGTTGGAGGAGGTCACCGGCGCCTCACCGGCCGAGTTGGCGCAAAAATGGCAGGACGGCCGAGAGAAGATGTTTGTCGCGCGCAAATTGCTCGAGTTGCGGCGGATGCGGCCAGAACTCTTTGCTGCAGGCGACTACCAGCCGCTGGATGCAGAGGGCGAGGCGAGCGACTACCTCTGTGCCTTCGTGCGTAAGCGCGGCGACGAGGCGCTGGTCGTTGCCGTCCCGCGCTTGGTGCACCGGCTATACCAAGGCGGTCCGGCCGCCCACTGGGGCCGCACGGAGATTACGCCGCCACTGCTCGGAAGATGGCGAAACGTTTTCACGGGCAGTAGATTGGAGGGTCAAGACCGCGTTCGCGTATCCGAGCTGCTGGCGGATTTTCCGGTCTGCGTTTTGAGCGGCGAGCCCGGAGAGACCGACTGCGACGCGTGATCTCGGCGATGAGCGGGAACCATCAACACGCCGGTGCAAGCAGGCTATAATCTCCCTCGCGAACGAGCTTGGGTATGAGCCGCAGGATCCCGGGTTACCCTTGCGGCCTACCCAGGGGGTCGGCTGGGGAGGCGGGGCCCGTGCCTCCCCGCCCACTCCTCCTCTAAGCTTGTGATATTAGTCAAATCACGGAACGAAATGGCGAGCAAAACTGGTTACGAACGAACCGCCACTCTTCCGCCTATGTTCGCACATTTTCGCCATTGTTCGGGACCTAAAGTGGGGTAATAAAGGGGGTGGGTGACTTTAATTGCGAGAGCAATCGATGACGGCACATCTCGGCGGTCGGTTGACGGTGGCGAAGGTCAAGAACGCTAGACCCGGCAAATACCCCGATGGGGCGAACCTTTGGCTGCAAGTAGGCCCGAACGGATCTAAGTCGTGGTATCTGCGCTACACCCTGCGCGGGCGCCATCGCGAGATGGGGCTCGGTCCATATCCGCTCGTAGGGCTCGCGGAAGCGCGCGATAAGGCTACGGCACAGCGTCGCCTCCTACTCGACGGGATTGATCCAATCGAAGCGCGTAATGGCAAGCGGCCAGCGCGAGAGCCGGTCACGTTTGCGGTTGCGGCCAAGCAGTACATCGCCGGGCATGAGAAATCGTGGAAGTCGGCGGACCACGCGCGCCAGTGGCGCAACTCTCTTGACCGGTATGTGCTGCCGGCGATCGGTGAGCGACCAATCGACGCGATAGATACCTACGATGTACTGTCGATCGTCGAACCATTATGGCAGGACAAAACCGAGACCGCGACCCGCGTACTGAACCGTATCGGCCTGATCCTTGATTGGGCGACCGCAAGACAATTGCGCAGGGGCGACAATCCCGCCCGGTGGAAAGGCCATCTCGACGCCATTCTGCCGAGGCGGTCGAAGGTACAGAGGGTAGTCAATCATGTGGCACTACCCTATGACCGGCTGCCTGATTTCATGGTCAAGTTGCGGGAACAGCGGGAACTTGGCGCCAAGGCTGCCGAACTGATGATCTTGACCACGACGCGCACCGGCGAGGTTCGTTTCGCCAAGTGGTCGGAATTCGATCTTGAGAATCGGCTGTGGATCATTCCCGCCACCCGGATGAAAGCGGATCGCGATCACCGGATACCGTTGTCCGAGGCCGCGCTGACTATCCTTACCGAAATGGAACGATCCGGCGAACGCGTTTTCCCAGGCATGGGGCAGCACGCGATCCTGAAGGCCGTGCAACGCGCCGAGCCGGCGGTCAGCGCCCACGGCTTCCGATCCACATTTCGCGACTGGTGTGCCGAGCGGACTAACTTTCCGAGCGAGGTTGCCGAAATGGCGCTCGCACACGCCGTTGGCGATAAGGTCGAGGCCGCGTACCGGCGCGGCGATCTATTTCAGAAGCGCCGCCAATTGAGCGAGGCATGGGCGCGTTTCTGCGGAACTCCCGTTGTCGAGGCCAAAGTGGTAAATATCGGCACAGCAAGGTAATTTCTCTCGCCGGGGATAGGCCGGCCAGCCGACAAGCGCGGACACCGCACCGCGTTTCCCCGTCGTCACTCATGCGGGCGCCCACGGGAGCGTGATTTTGCCAGAAGAATTAACCCCACCGACTTCGGAGAAGATCCGGAAATTCGCGGAGACGCTTGATCTTTACGCGGTCGCGAAGGAGCTGCTCAAGCTTAAAGCTCGTCTTGATCTCGCCAGAGATGCTACTCCAGCCAACGGACGCAGTGCTGCACTTTGGTCGCTGCTAAGTCTGGTCGAATTCGTCCAAGCAATCCCACAGTTGGGCCATAAGATCCCGCCACCAGCCCTTACTGCATTAACCGCGGCTCTTGCCGATCTCGAGAACGGCAAAGTCGCTCCACTGCTTGAGAAAGCAACCGCAACCGTCAAAGGGCGGCCGGTCTCAGATCAACGACGCCGTTTGCAGGGCA
>Ga0126379_10002802_pt1 | contig 11167 bp, 4 predicted proteins | sample PanSoiMetPlot_24_FD_92640 | JGI IMG/M metagenome (GOLD analysis project Ga0126379, IMG submission 92640) | Tropical forest soil microbial communities from Panama - MetaG Plot_24 | ecosystem: Environmental > Terrestrial > Soil > Tropical forest > Bulk soil | place: Panama | collected 2016-02-17
CGAAGACGACCTCGGCTCGAGCCGGCAGCGCGACGGCGAGCAGGAGAGAAGCGAACGCGATGGTCCGGGCGAGCGTGGTCGGAGCGAGCGACATGGGAGAGCCTCCTTGGTTCGCGGCAGCCAGCGGCGGCAGCGGGATGGGCGCGGGCGCAGGACGCCGCCCGCAAGCGCGCGGAGTGTAGCAGCCGACCGCGCGGCGATCAATCGCGGCCTGGAGACCGGCTCGCCGATCGGGCTTGCCAAGCGGACGAGTCAGGCGATCACGCCCGAGCCGCGCAGGCGGTCGATGTCCTGCGATGAGTAGCCCGCCTCGCGCAGGACCTCGTCGCTGTGCTGTCCGAGCGAGGGCGCCCGTCGCGGCGGCATCTTCTCGACACCCTCGACGTGGAACGGCGACGAGACGGTCAGGTTCTGACCGTCCGCGAACGGCACGAGCGCGCCGCTGTCCTGCATCTGCTGGTCCGTCAGCGCCTCGTTCACCGTGCCCACGATGCCGAACGTCACCCCGACATCGTCCAGCACCTTGCGCCAGTCGGACAAATCCCGCCTGGCGAACTCGCCGTCGAGGATGTCGATCAGCTCGCGCGCGTGGGCCTTGCGCGCGTCCGTCGTGGCAAAGCGCGGATCGCCGGTCAGGTCACGGCGGCCGATGGCCGCCAGGAATCCGGGCAACTGCCGCTGCTCGTTGAACAGTGCCATGATGAACCAGCGGCCGTCGCGGGTCCGATAGTGGTTGGCCAGCGCGTTCGGCGCCTCCTCGCGCAGCGGGCGGTGCGCCACGTGCTCGCCGAACAGGCGCGTCTGGACCGCACAGGCGTTGGCCCAGAGGCCGTTCTGCAGGAGCGACGACGTCACCACGCCGCCCTGACCCGTCTTCTCGCGGCGGTACAGCGCGGTGACGATCGCGGCATAGAGGCCGGTGGCGCTCGGATGATCCCCCATGCCCGGCATCGACCGCGCGGGCGGGGTCGACGCGTCGGCTCTCACCTGGTCCATCAGTCCGGTGCGCGCCCAGTACGCGGTCGAATCGAAGCCCGTCTTCTCCGCCTCCTCGCCCGCCTCGCCGTAGGCCGTGAACGACGCATAGATCAACCGCGGGTTCACTGGCATGAGGCATGCCGGCGAGAGTCTCAGCCGATCGCGCACCGGCAGCGGGAAATTCGTGACGAACACGTCCGCGGTCGATACCAGCCGATGGAGCACCGCGATCCCGTCCTCGTGCTTCAGGTCGATCGCCACGCTGCGCTTGTTGCGCGAGGTCAGCTGCCAGTAGTAGTCGACGGTGCGGCCGGGCAATGGCCCGCGGCTGCGCCAGGGATCGCCGAGACCGGGCGGCTCGACCTTGATCACGTCCGCGCCGAAGTCGGACATGATCGTCGCGGCGGCTGGACCGGCGATCCAGCTGGCGCAATCGATCACCTTCAACCCGCTGAACACGCTCGGTGTCGTCACGGTCCCTCCCGTCACGCGCGGCTGTCGATCGCGCGTGGCTTTCGATCCATGATGCCGGCGATTGTGCTATCACGCTTCGCAGGATGTCAAAGGGCCGAGGGCATGAGGCCGTCGTACCGGGCCGCCCGAGATGTGCATCGATCAGACCGCCAGGCTGACGGGTCACCAGGCTGGCACCGAGGAGCGCGGCATGACCAAGGCACTGGACGGCATTCGCGTCATCGACTTCACCCACGATCAGGCCGGGCCGGCGTGCACGCAGATGCTGGCCTGGCTCGGCGCCGACGTGATCAAGATCGAGCGGCCTCCTCACGGCGACCGGGCCCGCCGGCTCTGGTTCAGCGATCGGGCCGATCTCGACAGCTACTTCTTCCTGCTCCTGAACGCGAACAAGCGGAGCCTGGTCGTCGACCTCAAGACGAGCGAGGGGAAGGAGATCGCCCGGCGCCTGGTCAAGGAGGCCGACGTCGTGGCCGAGAACTTGGGCCCCGGCGTCATGGACCGCCTGGGGCTCGGCTACGAGGCCGTGCGCGAGCTGAACCCCAGGGCCGTCTATGCGTCGGTCAAGGGGTTCGGGTCGTACGGCCCCTACAGCGCGTACAAGTGCTTCGAGCCGATCGCCCAGGCCACCAGCGGGGCGATGAGCGTCACCGGCTTCGGTGATCGCCCCCCGGTCGTGATCGGCGCCAACGTGGGCGACTCCGGGACCGGGATGCATCTCGCCATCGCCATCCTCGCCGCCCTGCTTCAGCGCACGACGTCCGGGCGCGGGCAACTCGTGGAGGTGGCCATGCAGGAGGCGGTCCTCAACCTGACCCGGGTGAAGTTCACGCCGACCCTGAACAACGGCCGGCCCCTGGAGCGCACCGGCAACCGCTCCGTCAGCGGCGCCTACGCCGACCTGATTCGCTGCGCCGGCAGCGGGGTCAACGACTACGTGTACCTCATGCTGCCCCCGGACAACGCCGAGCCGTTCCACGCGCTTGCGGAGATCATCGCGCGTCCGGAGCTCCGCACCGATGCCCGCTTCGCGACGCCACCGGCTCGCGCCCGGAACGCCGAGGCGCTCACGGCGATCATCGAGGCGTGGGCCCGGCAGCGCGACAAGCGCGAGGTCATGGCGGCCTTTGCGCAGCGAGGCATCCCGTGCGGGGCGGTCCTCGACACGGCCGAGGTCCTCGACGACGCGCACCTGCAGGAGCGCGGGACTGTGCGAGAGCTCGCGCATCCCACGCGCGGCCCGTTCAAGATGATCGGCAGCCCGCTGCGGCTGTCCGATTCACCGCTGGAGCTATCCGCCGCGCCCCTCTACGGCCAGCACACCGACGAGGTGCTCCAGAAGCTGGCCGGATATTCGGCCGAGGATGTCAAGCGCCTCCGCGAGGCGAAGATCGTCAGCTAGACAATCGAAGGGGGCCTCGGCGGCCCCCTTCGAGCATCCCCCAAGAACGGGTTGCGCCGGCGGAGCCGGCGCTCGGACAGGCGAGTCGCGCGTTTCACTCCGACAGGCCCCTGGCCTGGAGAGGCGACTGAGTACAATCACAACACGAGCCCGGCGCCGGGGAAGATCGTCCCGGCGCCGAGACTACGTGTAGTCGTCACCACAGCGACAACGACCAGCGATACGGGCCCGGATGCCCGGCCAGCCGGTCCCGACGCCGGGCCCTACGGCGATCGGATCGCCGGCCTGGTCCTCCCTCTTGTCCAGCTCCCGCGTGCCCGGGCCAACGCCTCGCCCATCCACAGAACGCGAGATTTGACGGCTCGGCAAACGCAGCACAAACGGCCGCCTCGCTAGAACAGTCGCATGCACACAACAGCGCCATTCGCGGCGCTTGACCAGATAGAGCCACGGGGAGGGCCAGGAGATGTTCACGGCACTCGCTTTGCGACGACACCGTTCGCCCGGATTGTTCAAGATCGTCGCCGCCGCCACCTGCGCGATGACCGCGCTGAGCCCGCTCGGCGTCACGCGGCCCGCCACCGCGGAGGACGGGGCTCAGCGGCCACGGTACGATCGTCGCCTGCTGTCCGAGATGGCCGAAGGCGTGCTGCGGAACGCGGCCGCCGCCAATCAGTCCGTGGGCCAGCCGAGCTTGCCCGGCTGGGTACGGGCGCTGAACCCGGAACCCGACAGCACCGTGATCGACACCGAAGTGGACGAGTCGAAGGCGGCCGCTCACATCGCTCCGGCTCCCGAGGCCATCAGCGTCCCGATCGCCTCGTCCGCTCGCGCGGCGCAGGCGCCGGTACCGGCGGGGGGTGAGGACGCCGACTATCAGTCGAACACCTGGCGGCAGCGCGCCGACACCGGGCGCGGGCTCAGCTTCTCGTCGGACCGCCTGGCGCCGGCCTTCGGGCTCGACCCGGCCCTCGCCATCCGTGCCCACGGCCTGCGCGCCGAGGATCGCCAATATACGTATGGTTTCATCCTGTTCCGCGACCCGGTCGACGAGGCCCTGGAGAAGAAGCTGGCCGGGCTCGACGTGAAGCTGCTCGGCCCGCACGACGACCACTACAAGGCCCGCCTGCCGATCGCCTCGCTCCAGGCGATCGCCGCGCTGCCGGAGGTGGAGTGGGTCGGCGTCAGCTCGCGGCAGCAGAGGCAGAGCGTGGAGCTGAGCGAGGTCCGGGGCCGTCGGGGCCAGACCGCCGTCGTCGGCCCGACCGACCCGATCCCGGTCGTCATCAACCTCTTCGACGCCGACGACAGCGGCGACTTCCGCCGGCAGCTCGAGGCAGCGGGCGCCACGGTCGGGCGGTACGACCCCGATCTCCTCTCGTACCGGGCTGTCGCCACCGGTCCCGCCATCGACAGCATCGTCGCGCTCGACTTCGTTCTCTTCGTCGAGCTGATCCCCGAGACACACCCGCTCCTCGACCAGAGCATGCCGCTCATCGATGCGGACCTGGTGCGCCCGGGCCCGACCACGTATGGGTTGCCCCGGTTCGGCGGCACCGGCGTCCCGATCGGCATCATGGACTCCGGCACCATGATGGGCTGGGGGGGTCACCCTGACCTGTCCTCGAAGATAGGCTGTGGCCGCAACTTCACCGATGACGGCCTGAGCGCATTCGACGACGAGCTGGGCCACGGCACGTTCGTGCTCGGCGTGATGGCCGGCACCGGAACTGCCGACAGCCGCTACCGCGGGATGGCGCCGCTCGTGGGAAGCTCCGGCGCCAGCGCTATCAGATCCGCCAAGGTGTTCAGAAAGGACGTCACGACGCCCAGGGGCGAGCGGGGCGACCCCGACTGGACCATGGACGCCATGGACTGGATGGCCCGGACGACGGACGAGTGCGGCCTCCCGATGCCGCTGGTCGTCAACTACAGCGGCGGAAGGAGCGGGACGTATCAGACCGGCACCGACGACACGTCGAGGCGCCTCGATCAGCACGTCTGGACGAACCGGCAGCTCTACGTGGTCGCCGCCGGCAACGACGGGCCGATCGGCGCGACCATCAACGCGCCGGGCGTGGCGAAGAACGCGCTCACCGTCGGGAGCGTGTACGACTTCGGGGACCAGCAGCTCGGAGTGAAGCCTGGAGACCTCTCGTACCGGAGCAGCCGTGGGCCGACCGGCGACGGCCGCATGAAGCCGAACGTGGTCGCTCCGGGTCAGGACATCACGTCGGCGTGGGCCGGGGGCCCCTTGCCATACAAGACGGATTTCGGCACCAGCTTCGCCGCCCCGCACGTCGCCGGGCTGGCCGCGACGCTGATCGAGCACTATCCGTTCGAGCTCGACCCGGCGATGTTGCGGGCGCACCTGATGGCAACCGCCATGGCGCACAACAACGTAACGGGCAGGAGCAACGAGTATGGACTCGGCCGGGTCGACGCCTACCGCGCGCACTGGGACCACTCCAACAACGATGGCTGGACCAATTACTTCTTCTCGGGCATCGTCGACTCGAGCGGCTACGTGTACCGGGACATCACGGTGCCGCCCGGCACCAGGCGCCTGGCCATCGCGATGACGTGGGACGAGCTGCCGGCCAGCTCCGGCGCGAGCCGTGCGGTCATCTGGGACCTGGATCTGTGGGCCGATCAGCTCACCGACTGCTCCGGCAATTGCGTCGGGTATCGGTCGGCCTCGAGAGTCGACAACGTCGAGTACATCGTGAAGGACAATCCCCCGGCTGGCACGTACCGGCTGAGGGTATTCCCCACTCGCGTCTCGCTCGCCGGCGTTCCCTTCGGCCTGGCCGCCACGGTCATCCGCGGCGACACGAAGGGGGAGATGCAGGCCTACATCACGGCCCCGACCAATGCCCCCGTCGGATCCACCTTCCCGGTGACCATGAGCGTCGCGAACCATTCCTTCGTGGCCTCGGGCGTGCACGTCGACCTCGGCACGCCGCCGGCCGGCGTGACCCCGCTCTACGTGGAGACGACGCGCCTCGACGGCGTGAACATGCGTTTCACCGCGGCAGTGCCGGACCTCACGCTGGGCAGCCTGCCCCCCGAATGGAGCCGGTCCGCCACCTGGTACTTCAGAGCCACCACCGGCGGAGCCAAGACGTTCACGATCCGCGCGCGGTCGGAGAACGGGGACGAGATCAAGCTGTCGAAGACGGTGCAGATCGATGGCGTCACGAACCTCGTGCAGACGGCGATGGGGACGACGCCGTCGTCGCCGGTCGTGGCGCCCGGGGCCACGTTCTCGGTGACCGACACGGTGCAGAACTCCGGGACGAGTCCATCCGCATCGTCGACGACGCGCTACTACCTCTCGCTCGATGCGGTGAAGAGCGCCGATGACGCGCTGCTGAACGGCACCCACGTGGTGCCGGGCCTCGATCCCGGGGCGAGCCATACCGCTACGGTGACGGTGGCCATTCCCGCCGGTACCACGCCGAACAGCTACTTCGTGATCGCGTGTGCCGACGACAAGAACACGGTTGTGGAGGGGAACGAGGGAGATAACTGCATGGCCACGCCGGGTGCCATCGTGACGGTGGCCAGGCCGGACCTGGTGCAGACCGCGGCGGCGATGAACCCGCCCGCGCCCATGCGGGTGCCCGGCACGACGTTCGCCGTGACCGACACGGTCCGCAATCTCGGCCCGGTTGCGTCCGGGCCGTCGACGACGCGCTACTACCTCTCGCTCGATTCCGTCAAGGGCGCCGGCGACGTTCTGCTGGTCGGCAGCCGAGCGATTCCCGGTCTGGCCGCCGGCGCTGTCAATTCGGGAACGATGACGGTGACCATTCCGACGACCGCGGGACTGAACAACTACTTTCTCCTCGCCTGCGCCGATGACCTCTCGAAGGTGGCGGAGAGCGACGAGACGAACAACTGCGTCGCCTCGCCCACTGCGGCGGTGACCGTCACGCGACCCGACCTGGCGCAGACCGCGGTCTCCGCGCCCCCGGCGACGAAGCAGCGCGGGACCAGCTTCCCGGTGACCGACACGGCGCAGAACATCGGCGCCGTCGCGTCCGGACCGGCGGCGACGCGGTACTATCTCTCGGTCGATGCGACGAAGAGCGCCGGCGACACGCTCCTGACCGGCAGCCGGACGCTCCCCGCCCTGGCCGCGGGCGCGAGCCACACCGGCTCCGCCACGCTCACGATCCCCGCGACGACCGCGCCGAATACCTACTTCCTGGTGGCGTGCGCCGATGGGGGAAACATGCTGGTGGAGACTGACGAGGCCAACAACTGCCGAGCCGCGAGCAGCACGGTGACCGTCACGCCGTGACGGGAACGGAGGATTGATTCACGCCATGGCGATCCTCGATGCCGAACTGCAGATGCTCCTGGCCCGGAAGGAACACTTCGACAAGAATCCGTCCTCCGGTCCGCTCGATGTCCGGCCCGACGAGCCCCTGTTCATCGCCGTGAAGTTCCACGGCGACGTCAACGCCCTCGTGGCGGTGGGGTTCCACCTCGGAAGCGCGATCGGGTCCATCGCCTTCGGGCAGACGACGCTGGCCGGGCTGGCGGCTCTCGCGCAGTATCCGCAAGTGGAGTTCATCGAGAAGCAGCGGCGCGCTGATCTCCATCTAGACGTCAGCGTGCCCGAAACCAGAGCCAACCTGGTCTGGACACGCGTCGGCGATCACTTCACCGGCTACAGCGGACGCGGCGTGATCGTCGGCATCGTCGACAGCGGGATCGACATCCGTCATCACGCATTCCGCAAGCCCGACGGGACGACCCGCGTGCTGAAGATCTGGGACCAGACCCTGACCGCACTGACGGCCGAGGGCGCCCCCGGCCCGATCACCGACCCCGCGATCGCCGCCACGCCCATGCCGCTGGGCTACGGCGTCGAGTACGACGCCAACGAGATCAACGAGACGCTGCAGAGCGCGGATCCCGTCGTGCCGGTGCGCCACGTCGACCGGCTTGGCCACGGCACGCACGTCGCCGGAATCGCCGCTGGCGACGGCTCGCAGAACGGGAACTGTCACGGCGCCTACAACTACGTGGGGGTCGCCACCGAGGCCGACCTGATGGTCGTCCGGATGTGGGGCCTCACCAAGGGCGACCCCGCCCAGCCCGCCACGCCGAACAGCGTGATGGTCGACGCCATCGCCTATCTCCTGAACGAGGCGCACCGGGCCGGAAAGCCACTGGCCATCAACCTGAGCCTCGGCAAGTTCAGCGACAAGATGGACGGGACCTCGGCCGTCTGCCAGGCCATCGACACGCTGCTCACGCACAACTCGCAGGGCCGCGCGATCGTGTTCTCCGCCGGCAACGACGGCAACAACGATTTCCACGCGACGGGCGTCGTGCCGGCCGGCGCCGGCAACGTGCTGCGCTTCGACTTCACCGTCTTCGACGGCGACACGGCCACGCGGCAGCTCTATGTGCGGTGCGGCGGCGCGACCCCGCAGATCCGGGTGACGTCGCCGGTCGCCGGCCCGATCGGCGTCGTCGGCTGGGTTCCCTTTGGACCGCCGGGCTTCGATGACTTCAGCGCCAACGGCGTCGGCGGCGTGGTCTCGATCCGGAGCCAGGCCGGCGTCATCAACATCACGATCCAGCCCCCGGCGCCCGGCCGCAACGTTCCCGGCACGTGGGCCCTGGAGCTGCAGAGCACCGGCGCGGCGGCTGCGCCGGTCGACGCCTTCTGTCTCTTCGGGAGCTCCCACGACCCGAAGTCGCCGCGCTTCACCAGCGCGACCACGTCTCGCTCGACGCTGAACGAGTTCGCCACTGGCTTCCAGACCATCGCGGTCGGCTCCTATCACGAGAGCGGGCTGGTGTTCTCCGGCCACCTCTCCGACTTTTCCAGCCGCGGGCCGACGCTCGATGCCGTCGCGCGCCCGCACCCGAAGCCCGAGCTCGCGGCGCCCGGGGAAAACATCACGTCCGCGGGCCTTCCGCGGAATCGGGCCGGGTGCCATCTCTTCTGCTGTCAGTGCTGCCAGGACTTCTACGTCGACATGAGCGGGACGAGCATGTCCGCGCCGCACGTGACGGGCGCCATCGCCTTGATGCTGCACAAGAACCCGACGCTCAGGCACACGGACATCCGGGACCTCCTCGCCGGCAACACGGCGCCGAAGATCCCCGGCTCGACGCCGGACGAGGACCAGGGCTGGGGGCGTGGCCGCCTCGACGTGAAGAAGGTCATCGATGCCGTGGCCCAGGTGAACCCGCCCGCGGCCCAGCTCATCGCCGCGACGCCGCCGCTCGTCGAGCTCCGCGACAGCCTGTTCCGCACCGAGCGCGGGGCGGCCCTCTACGGTCTGGTCGAGCAGTACGCGGCGGAAGTGTGGGCCTTGATCCAGGGCAACCGGCGCGTGGCCACCATCTGGCACCGCTGCAAGGGCCCGGTGTGGGTGCGGCGGTTCCTGCTGGCCGTGCATGCGGCGGACACCGCCATGCGCCTCGAGGTGGATGGCCTGCACCTGCGAGACAGCATGCTGCGCTTCGCGGGCGCGTTGAAACGATTCGGGTCGCCGGCGCTGCGCCACGACGTGCAGGCGTGGGAGTCGGCGATCGCGCTCATTGAGGACAGCATGAGCCTCGCCGCCATCGTCGACGCGGTCGGCAATCGATCGGTGATCGCGCCGACGTCACCGGTGCCGGCATGACTCCCGCGCCCATGCAGCTTCCGAGCCGCGCGGGTGCCACCGCCGCCACGGCGGACGGCGCCGGAACGCTCGAGACGCTCGCCCGCGAGCTGAGCTTCGCGCTCGAGCCGCTGCAAGACACGCTCGGCCCCGCGTTCTTCCTCCGGCTCGGCTGCGAGCTGCCGCGGGAGATCTCGGACGACGCCGCGCTGCTGAGCAGCCTGGGGGCCGCACAGGACAAGGCTCGGGCGCTGACCCCGAAGTCGGCCGCGCTCACCTCCGCGATCACGGATGGGGACGACGCGGCGATCGTGAGCGCCGGCGCGGACGTGCTCGCCGGCGTGGCCGAGCTCGTCACCGCGCTCACCGCCGTGGGCACGGCGGTCGGCCAGGCAGCGAACGCGCTCGCGCCACCGCGGCGCGCGCTCCTTCAGGATTTGGCGACACGCCTGGCGGCGCGCACGGTCGAGGCCATGCTCGTGACCTACCTTGGCGAGCGGTGGCCGTCGCTGACCACCGCGATGGATCTGCTGGGCCTGGTCGACCGGTCGCCGCAGCCGTCGACGGACATGGACGTGATCCGTTCGCCGCGAGACCCGATCGCGCCGCGGCTTCACGTGGACCGTCTGTCACAGCTCGTGATGCGGCCAGCGGACTATCTGCGAGAGACGTTCGAGTGGGGCGCCGCCGACTTCGATGGGGCGATGATCTTGCCCAGGCTCCAGGCGCTCCTCGAGAGCCTCGGCGTCCCCGCGATGATCTACGCATCGCCGGGACAACCGCCCTCGCTGGAGGCGTTCGTCTTCGGCGTGCAGGCCGACACCAGCGTCTCTCCGCCGGGCTTGACGTTCGCCATCGCCGTGCCGGGCAACACCGTCTTCGACGGCGCGGTCGACTTCTCGGACCTGTGGAAGGCCACGGTGCACGTGCAAGCGAACTACGCGGCCGGTCTCGAGGTGTCACTGCGGCCGCCGTTCTCGGTCAGCATCATGCCGCCGAGCGGCACCGTCGGGTTGAACCTGCAGCTCGGCCTGAAGGCCGAGCAGACCGGAGCCGATCCGCTGGTGCTGTTCGGCGTCACCGGCGGCTCGGGACTCCAGGCGCGGAGGATCGGCGGCACCATCGGCGTCGACGCGAGCCTCGACGCAGCAGGCGGCACGGTCACGCCTACCGTAGAGCTTCGGATCGACGGCGGCACGCTCGTCCTGAAGTCCTCCGACGGCGACGGGTTCGTGGAGGACCTCCTGTCCGGCCGGCGCGTGGAGGTCGACTTCGATCTCGCCGCGGACTGGAGCGCGCGCGACGGGCTTTCGCTTCACGGACAGGTCGGCGGCGAGGTCTTCATCCCGGCATCGCTCGACGTGTCGGCCGCGCGGATCAACGGGATCTACGTGTCGGTCGGCCTCGCCGACAGCGGGGCGCTCGCGATCGACGTGTCGACGCGGGTCACCGCCAATCTCGGGCCGGTGGTCGCCGTGATCGACCGCGTGGGGGTCGAGTCCTCGATCACCTTCCCGCAGGGCGGCGGCAATCTGGGCGTGGCGGATCTCGACCTCGGCTTCAAGCCGCCGTCCGGCGTCGGCCTGTCGGTCGAAGCCCAGGGCGTGCTCACCGGCGGCGGCTTCCTGCTCCACGACCCGGCCCAGGGGATGTACGCCGGCGTCATGCAGCTCTC
>Ga0126379_10002804_pt1 | contig 11166 bp, 9 predicted proteins | sample PanSoiMetPlot_24_FD_92640 | JGI IMG/M metagenome (GOLD analysis project Ga0126379, IMG submission 92640) | Tropical forest soil microbial communities from Panama - MetaG Plot_24 | ecosystem: Environmental > Terrestrial > Soil > Tropical forest > Bulk soil | place: Panama | collected 2016-02-17
TTCCCTGCCGGCAAATTTCTCGAAGGATCATGTGCGACGCAAAGCCCGCGCCAATAAGGATGGCTCGCCTGGAGGATTTCAGGTCGCTACGCATGGACTCTCTCAGGACCCTGACCAGCAAGCGCGCGCCGGCCAGAAGTCCGGCGGTGAGCAGCGTTTCCAGCACATAGACTGAGCGGGGGAAGTCGTGAACGCGCAGGACGAGGTACATCAAAAAGAAAAAGACTAGTGAACCGAGCGCGACCGCTTTGCATATATCAAGTAGATGAGTCACTCCCGTGTAGCGCCACCATCCATGAAACAGGCCGAAGCGACCGAGCGCCGCCAAGCGAATGAAAATAAGAAGAGGCGCTGCCGAGAAAAAGACCAAGCGGTAGGGAAAGGAATAATCGAAACGCAGGAACCAAGCGAGAGCAAAAGAGGAGAAGACGAGTCCGGCCTGAAACGAGAGAAGGAATACGGTGCGGTGCCGCGCTGCCATCTGTGAGAGCAAGGTGAGAAAACTCTGGAGCAGCCGGAAGAACCCCAGCCGCACTCCGCTCCGCTGCGCGAGGAAGACTTTCTTTTCTGTTGCAAATGTTTCAGACGCCATAACCCCCCGCGAGTGATGCATCAACCGCACAGCCGGACAAACATCCAAACGTGAAACCGCGCCAGTCTCTGGATATATCTGAGCAGCTTTGCATGAAGGCCAAGAAAGAAACGTCCCGGTGAATGATTCAGTTTAGTCTGCACCGATGTATCCCAGATAAATTCTCTTGCCATCTCCTTCGCGGCGTCGAGCCGGGATCAAATCTGACAGCAGATTCCGTAAAAGGGCGCGTCCACGACATCTCTCAGTGGCACTTATACAGGGCTAATCTGAGACGTTCATTAAGCAACGATAAAAAAAGCGTAGGTCCTTGATTACAATTGCGCGTTTCCGCGCTGCGATCTGCCTTCCTGTCAACTATTTTCCCCCGGCGCTCGCGTGCGGTTCCGCGAAGAGTCGCGTTGCTAGAATGATTTCTCTTGCCTCGATTCACTCGCCAGAACGCCCGTTGATTCTCTTGCGCGACGAACTTCGCGAACAGTGCTCGGACTCGAAGGTGAAGTCGTCGGAACTTTCGCACCGGTCGCGAAGGCAACCAGGGTTCCAAGGCCATACGCGAAATGGAATCCCGCAAAAACCACGGGCAGACACAGAGCTCCAACAAACCTCTTGCGGACTAAGACCTGTAAAGCCGCAAGCATTCCCGCGCCGAGATGCAGGATCAACAGAGCAGGAAACGAGAATGCAAGGAACCTGAACGAAGAATTCGGCGACAAGAGTCCAGCGGCGCTAAGTAAGAAAGAAGCAAACAAGAAAACTACAAAGAAAAATGGCACGAAATGGTGTAGACCCATAGAAGTGGAATTCTCTTTGAGCGAGACGACGTTCCAAAAGCCATTGCGGTAACCGTACCGGAATAAGCCGCGGATGGTTTCTTTCGGATGATAAGTACATTGAGTTTTCCAGGTGCAAAACAATCGGTGGCCATTGGCGCGAAGCTTTTGATTGAGGTCGTTGTCCTGGTTTCGTAACAGGACTTCCGAATATCCACCCGCTTCGAACAAAGCATCCCTTTTGAGGATCATGTAATTCACAGCGCCGGCGAAACCCTCCGGCTGGGTCCGGAAAGACCTTCCTGAAGATCCGAATGCGTGAGCCATGGCGTAAGCAACCAAGCGCGCCTGTAGATTGTCGGAGGAGGGTTCGGTGAGCACTCTTCCCCCGCAACCTGCGGCGCTTTTGTCAATAAGTTCCTGAAGACAAACAGAGATGTAATCTTTTTTGTAGATCGTATGCGAGCCGAAAATACACAGATATTGCCCCCGCGCTTCACGAATGCCGATATTGAAAGCAAAAGGAGCTCTGCGTTTTTGATTAAAGACAACGCGTACCCGCGGGTGCTTCGCGGCTATCTCGTTCAGATACTCTCGCGTACTGTCTGTCGAACCCCCGTCAACCGCAAGAATCTCGATATCGAAGTGAGGCGTGTCCTGTGCCAACAACGAGTCCATGCACCTTCGAACATGATCCGCTTCATTGAACGTGGCAAGAACCACGGAAACGAGCGGCCGTTGGGCGTAAGCTTCCTTTAGCATGGCAACTATCCCTTCAGCTATCTAACAGTGCTACCGTGGTGAATCCAGCGTTTCGTGTCCGCGAATTTGGGATGGAGGAAGAAAACTCTACGGCTTGCATCGTTCAGTGAAACGGTCACGTTATCGCCTAGCACCACGTCGCCCTCCACAAAAGCGTGGTCGCCGATATTGCAATTTGCGCCGATGCGCGCTCCTCTCAAAATGTGGGCGAATGCCCAGATTCTGGTGTTTCCGCCTATGTTCAATGACTCCACCAGCGCCTGGGGATGCACATGATATTTCTCGACCAAGGGCGAACTTGTGGCAGCGCTCACCTGGTTTCCTCCTGGAGCAACACTCCGTCGTGCGCGGGGAAGACCTCCTCCGGTTCCCAACTCGAATTCACGGCCATTTCGATGGCAGCCACGACACTGGCGCCAAATTGTCCGTCCGTCCGCGGGATTCGCTTCGTCTCGATGCAATCGATGAAGTGCTCCATTTCGAGGAGCAAGGGCTCGGTGTTGGCGAGATAGGGAGAGAGAACGTTTCCCATGCGGTAGGTCAATTGAAACTCACCGAAAGTCTCTGGTGTGCGAAGAGTGACTCCGCGATCGTAAATTTTCACTTTTTCGTCGAGCTCTGTGTCGTCATAGGTGATCATGCGCTTGGAGCCGACCACACAAGTGCGGCGCATCTTATGCGGCGAAAGCCAGCTCACTTCGCAGGAGGCAACTGTGCCGCTTGGAAACTGGAACCACAAATAAGCAACGTCTCGTTTAGATCTCTGAACACAGGAGCGGCCAAACGAGCATGCGCGTGACGGAACCTCGCCAAGCCAATAAAGAAGGATGGAGACGTCATGCACAGCGAGGTCCCAGACTACATCCACGTCTTTCTGGTAAAGACCCAAGTTGACGCGGGAAAAACTTAGATAATGAAGGCTGCCGAGCTCGCCGGAATCAATCAGTTCTTTCACACGGACGACCGGAGGGCTGTAAACGAACGTGTGTCCGGTCATGAGCGTTCGACCAACGCTCTGCGCAAACTCGACGAGCTCCGTGCATTTCTCCCAACTGTCAGCCAGGGGCTTTTCCACGAAGACATGCATGCCGCGGCGAAGTGCTTGAGAGGCGAGTTCATGGTGCGTGGATATCGGAGTCGCGATAACTACTGCGTTCAGATCAGCGCCTAGGAAGTCTTCAAAGTTCTTAAATCCTTGAAGATGTGGATACTGTTTGGTGATTTTGGCGACTTTGTCCCCGTCACCATCGCAGCAGGCAGTTAGTTGGCAACGCGAACTTTGATTCAGGACACGCGCCAAATTCGGCCCCCAATACCCGAGACCCACCAAGCCGATTTTAATCATCTACCTGCCCTCACGGCATCCGCCAGAAGTTGTTCGTGTTTGAGTTCATTGGACTCTACAATGGCGTCGAGAAATTTCGAACGAAACTGGGCGCGAAGAATCTCGATATTTGACATGACGCAGTGGCCTCCGATATGTCCCGGGAAAATGTGCGAGGGAAGAAAATCGATTTCCTGGATGAAGGCATTTACTTCTTGTGCCGACGCGCCGTAGTGCTCAGCAAATCGCTCCACTTCCTGAGTCCATGCGACTAACAAACCCAGGTAGGTTGTCTCGAGGAGTTTGCTCAGTTCGCCGATCTCAGGAGTACGAAACAGAGCCGTCTTAAAACCAGCGTGAGAGAGGTGGGATGCTGCCGCTTGCGCAATGGTCGGTGAAGAGGCAGCGACGAATTTCGTATACCGCAGCATGTCGCCTTCCATTCGTGCGTGCTTTCCTCGGACCGGGCTGTAAGCAATGCGCTCACTGCTGGCCGCTTGTTGCAGTTCACGCGAGGTTCCGGGAGCAACCGTGCTGTGAACTAAAGTGAGCTGGGGCCGATACTTGTCCATGTAGTTCGCCGTGGCTGCTACGAAGCCCGGAATCTGGTAGGGATAGCAGACGTGAAGGACGGAGCAGGGTCGCTCGATGTCGACGGGAGAAACGTCGACACCCACGCATTCAAAAGTCTTGCTCAAAATATTGAGCAATGGCCGGCCCACCTCGCCGAGACCAACCACCACTACAATTTCCTGTATTGACAAGCAGGTTCCTCTGACGATGCCATCTAGACTTGTTATTCAGGGATCGGCACGACGGAGCTCCATCGCCGGGCTGGCTTCCAAAAGATCCTGAAGAGTGTCGCCAAAATTATTTTGAGGTCGCGAGAAAACCGTACGTCTTCGCAATAAGCGAGGTCCAGTTTGAGCTTGGCGGGCAATAGCACAGTTCGGTAGAAGTGATCCTTGTCTCTTTGGGCCGCCAGGAGGCCTTCCTCACGAAAGTTATTCATTGCTACTAAGCCAGTGACTCCCGGCTTCATGGTCAGTACGCGGCGTTCGGTTTCGGCATAATTTGCTACGTATTCAGGCACTTCCGGCCGAGGGCCAACAAGGCTCATTTGCCCCAGAAAAACGTTTATCAACTGCGGCAGCTCATCCACTTTTGACTTGCGCAACCACCGCCCCAGATGGGTGATTCTGGGGTCGCCCGCTTCGGTCAAAAGCGCTCCCCGGCCGGTACTACTCGCGGTCATCGAGCGAAACTTACAGATGCGAAACCGTTTCCCGAAGTGCCCGACGCGTGTCTGCCGGAAAAAGACCGGCCCCCGGTTGGTAGCTTTCACTAACCCTGCAATGATCAAAAGGAACGGTGTCAGGATAACGAGACCACAGGTGGCGCCAAGCAGGTCGAAAGTTCGCTTGCCCATCCGCTTGTAGAAAGTGTCGTTCATGGAGTTATGTAATCTCTAAGCTTTAATGCCGTGATTCTTCTTTTCGTCCACAGACAGCTCACGCGCGGTACTGGCGCGCAATATCGTGCAGAGCTTCGATCACGCGATCCGTGTCCTGCTCCCTCAGTCCGGGATAAATTGGCAGGGAAATGGCACGCTCAAAGCGTTTTTCAGCGTTGGGAAACTGACCACTCCGATAGCCAAGCTGCCGTTGGTACAACGTGTGTAAATGAAGAGGAATGAAGTGAACGGAAGTCCCGATTCCTTGCTTTTTTAGTTCCTCAATGACGCGGTTGCGATCGATCCGGAGCGCCCCGGGATTCACCTGCAGAATATAAAGGTGCCAAGCGTGCTGGACGTGGTCAGGAGCGGAAGGAACGTCATATGCTTCCAATGAGCCAAGGGCTTCGCTGTAACGCCTCGCAATCGCAACGCGGCGCTCGCGCATGGCGTCACATTTCCCCAGTTGAACAAGGCCAAGGGCGGCCTGAAGATCGGTCAGATTGTATTTGTAGCCGGCTTCGAGAATGTCGTAGCGCCATGTGCCTTCCGCCGTGTAACGCTTCCAGGCGTCCTTGCTGATGCCGTGAAGGCTCAAAATGCGCATGCGCTCGGCGATTTCAGCGTTGTCTGTGGTGGCCATCCCACCCTCGCCTGTTGTCAGTGTCTTGGTTGCGTAGAATGAGAAACAGGTGATGTCGCCGAGTGTCCCAACCATCTTGTCCTGGTAGTGAGAGGGCAAGGCATGCGCGGCATCTTCGATGACTTTCAAACCATGCTGACGGGCGATCTCTAGAATTGCATCCATGTCACAGGGACACCCTGAATGGTGTACAGGGAGAATGGCCCGGGTGCGGCTCGTGACGGCCTTGGCAGCCTGCTCAGGATCCAGATGGAACGTTCCCTTTTGGCAGTCCACAAGAACGGGACGAGCTTTGAAATAGAGGACAACTTCCCCCGACGCGGCAAAAGTCATGGTCGGAAGAATTACCTCATCCCCCTCCGTGATCCCGATTGCCGCCAGCGCTAGATGAAGAGCGGCGGTGCATGAACTGAGGGCCACCGCATGGCCTGCTCCCATATATCTCGCGAATTCCGCTTCGAACTCTGCAACGCGCGGTCCCGTGCTCAGCCATCCGCTCCGTAACACGTCAACTACGGCACGAATTTCCTCTTCTTCAATCAGGGGGCGGTGGAAAGGCAAGACTGAGGAGGCTGCAATGGTAGTTGCTGACATGGTCTAGATTCCTTGGAATTCGATGCTTTGCGACTTTGGACTTAAGAGACTTTCAAGACCCGCGCCCATAGCTCCAATGAGATAGCTAGGAAAAGAGAATTAGCTGGAAGAGCAGACGGCACGCGATGCAAGAATTTATTGCACTCGTGTGCAAGTTTCGTCTGATCAAGGAATCGCTCCATTCGGAGTTTACTGCTATCTAACAGCTCGCGGTGCCCGTTTTGCAGACCCAAGTGCATCCAGGAGGCGTCTGGAGCGTCAAAGCCCAATTTTGTTCTTCTCAACCGAACCGCTTCGGGCAAGATGCCTTTCATGGCATTGCGGAGGATCCACTTGCTCCATCCGTCGCGCAGCTTGAGATCTGGCGGGCAACAAACGGCGAACTCCACAAGCCGATAATCTAGGAACGGATGGCGGGATTCCACGGAATGCGCCATCGAATTCCTGTCTTCATGGCGCAAGAACGATGGAATGCTTGAATACGTGAGGTCCATTTTCTGACGTTCCCCGATGTTTCCTGGGGCGCCAGGTTTCTTGCCGGAGAAGCTGATATTCTCTCGAAAGTCTGGGCTACATAGTCTTTCGACGGGCGAAAACGTCTTGTGAAGGACGGCCGGCAAGTAGCGTGTAGCAGCAGCAAATCGCCCGTGGGTTCTAGTTCCGTTACGGAGCCACATCACCATTTCCCGAATCAGTTTGGGATTGCCGTCGCGGAGTAAGTTCCAGAAGTAGAAGTATCGGTATTTTGGATATCCGCAGAGCGCTTCATCAGCGCCCTGTCCTCCCAAGACAACAGGAATTCCCGTCTGTCGCGCGCTGCGCATCAAGCGCCATTGCGAGAACGTCCTCGCGGCGCCTAAAGGTTCGTCGTGATGAAACACCAACGATTGGATGCTCTCCCAAAACTCATGGCCTTTTGGAAATGTCGGGTGGCTGACGCTTCCCGTCTCAGTGGCCGCTGCAGCCATATACTCGCGCTCGTCTATAGCTCGATCCTCGAAGCACGCCGAGAAGGTTTGAAATTGCGTTTCAGGAGCGATTTCCTTTGCCTGGCACAGGATAGCCGAGGAATCCAATCCGCCGCTCAAGCACACGCCTACCGGAACGTCGCTGCGCAGACGCAACTTCACGGAATCTTTGAAAAGGTGGTGAAATTCCTCGGTGGCTTCTCTCGGGCTCGACTTGGCTTGTGGCTTGAGGCGCAGTTCCCAATAGCGATGGATGATTGGTGAAAGGGAATCAGCTAAATCGAGAGTCAGAGAATGCCCCCCCGGCAGCTGGTATACTCCCTCGAAGAAGGTTTCCGCCGAGTGGTCCGCCAGCCCCCATTCCAGAAGGGCCAATACGGTTTGTGGGTTTGCCCGCCGGGGCATGGATGATGCCTGAAGAATCTGTTTGATTTCCGAGGCAAAGAAGAAACTGCCACCGTATAGCGCGTAATAAAAAGGCTTCACGCCAAAACGGTCGCGCGCGCAGAAAAGTCGTTGCCTGGGGCTGTCCCATAGTGCAAAAGCCCACATCCCGTTGAAGCGTTGCAAACACTCCGGCCCCCATTGTTGATAAGCGTGCAGAATGACTTCGGTATCCGTTCCAGTGCGAAAGTGATGGCCGACGCCCTTCAGTTCCTCGCGAATTTCCTTGTAGTTGTAGATTTCGCCATTAAAGGTGATGGTCAAACGGCGATCCTCAGTCTCCATTGGCTGATCGCCCGCAGTGGAAGTATCCAATATCGCCAGACGCCGGTTCCCCAGACCAACCACAGGAGCCGGCTTCAGAGGGCGGCGATCTTCATTGTGCATAATCTCGCCGCCAGCGGAATCTCCCCTCCCGATATAGGCAAAACCATAGCCGTCCGGCCCCCGATACCGAATCAAATGCGTCATTGCCGTCAGGAGGGGCGGTTCAAAGCCTCGTGGAGTGACGATTCCGGCTATCCCGCACATGTATTGCTCGCAAGATTGGAATATAAATCAGCAAGTTTTCTGGCCTGTGTATCCCAATTGAATTGTTTAGCTACGGCAGCTTGGCCCCGTCGCCCCATTTCTTCTGCCTCGTCGGGATTCGTAAGTAGGTATTCAATCGCTTTGGCAATCGCCCGCGCATCCAGAGGATCGACAAAGAGCGCGCAATTCACACCTTCGAGCATCTTTCGCCAGAGAGGGAAGTCCGAGGCGATCACTGGAAGCCCTGCCCCCATGTATTCGAAGATCTTTACAGGTATGCAGTCCACAAACGTCGGTATGGGATGCATACAGATAAGGCCGGCTCGCGCGCCCTGAAGCAATCGGTAGGTGTTGGGCTGGTCGAGCACGCCATGGAACCGCACACGGGACCAGCCAGGGAATTTCTTTACTTCTTCCGGGACTTCATCGCCAGCAATCTCCAGGCTGACGCCGAAAGAATCGGACAGGTAGCCTATGGCTTTCACCATTTCGGCGATGCCTCTTTGCGGCGTGATGGTGCCAACGTAGGTAACCGCAAGATTGCGGCTGTCCCATGAGGCTGGACTCTCGCCGATCAATTCTTCAGGGTACGGGTAGTTGTAAACAGTGATGGTCCTCGAGTTGACTTCCCGCAGCCTTTCTCCAATCGTTGGTGTGACACAGACAATCCCAGAGAAACGTTTGCAGGCAGTCGACTCAACTCGCTCCATCAACCAGCCGAGGAGGTGTCTGCTCCAACTCGGCAAGTAGGACTTAAACAAAATGTCTCTTGGAAAGTCTTCGTGGACGTCGTAGATGACTGTTTTACCTAGCCTTTGGAGAATCAGTCCCACGAGTATCAATTCGGGATCATGAAAATGATAAATGTCCGCGTCGCGCTTTCTCGCCTCTTGAAACACGCTCCAGACAGTGCGCGTCATTCTTGCGGCCTTGGAGCGGTGCTTTTTTACAGACTTGATGCGCACTCCCTCTTCGACGCCATCTTGCGGGTGCGGGCCAACAACGGTAACGTCGAATCCGGCTTTGGCCAGGGAGCGGCATTCCTTCTTGAAGATCCGGTGGTCAAGAGCAGAATGGACCGAAGTCATGTGAACTACGCGAAGCGCCGACATTGTGTGGTGGTCTTGGTCCTAGTGGCTTTGGTTTTGGCTCTGTGATTTCGCAGCTTCCGACGAAGATGGAATAAATCTGGCTCAGTTGGGGATCGCCAACAATTCCTCCACGATTTTCTGTGCAGCGGTGCCATCCCCGTAAGGAGCAAATCCATTCCAATCCGCCTCGCAATCTTCAAAAACAGCAGCGCGGATTTCGTTGGGACTCGGCGCGACGAGACGGTTGGCGCCAGCCTCCACCGTTTCGACCCACTCAGTGCATTCTCGCAACGTTATGCAGGGCACCCCGAGGTAGAAGGCTTCCTTTTGGACTCCGCCCGAGTCGGTCAAGATTTTGCGCGCATGTTTTTCAAACGTAAGCATCTCCAGATAGCCTTGGGGTTCGATGGGTCTGATATTTCCGTTGACCGTAATGCCTTGCTCCGAAAGGACCCGCTTCGTCCGGGGATGCACGGGGAAAAGGACGGGAGTGTCGAGATTGCCGACTCCCTCCAGAATCCCTCTCAGCCGTTTGACGTCGTCGGTGTTCTCCGGACGATGAAATGTCAGCAGGTAGTACTCCTTGCTCTTGAGACCGAACTCGTCAAGGCGAATGTCTCCATCCTCCTCGGAAAGCTTCGAGTATTGCTGCAGGGCGTCGAGAAGAATGTCCCCTACCACGGTAATGCGGCGTCCCGCCCGGTCACCATGCAAACCAATGCCCTCGCGATGCAAGGTCTCAGCGCACTTTTGGGAAGCGACTAACAGCAACTGACTCAAGTGATCCGTTACGATGCGGTTTTGTTCTTCGGCCTGTCCGATATTCCCGCTGCGGCATCCAGCTTCAATATGTGCTAGCGGCAGTTTCAGTCTGGCAGCAAGCAGTGCTCCTGCAAGCGTTGAATTCGTGTCTCCATAGACGAGGACCCAGTTCGGCTGCTGGGTGTAGAGAATCGGCTCAATGCGAGCGAGCATTCGTGCGAGCTGCGTACCTTGCGAACCGGATCCAACGCCAAGGCTATATTTGGGCGCGCCTATCTTCATTTGATAAAAAAATAGGCTCGCCACTTCCCGGTCATAATGCTGGCCTGTCTGAATAACCTGATGCTCTATCTTTCTCCCGGGAAATTGGCAATTATGGTATTCAATGGCCCGACAGAGCGGCGCAAGCTTAACAAACTGAGGGCGTGCGCCGACAATGCTGATCCACATTGCTTTGTTATTTTCCAGATGAGTTGCCATTATGACGATTCGCTCGGGGTTCGGATCCTGACGGCTAGAACGGAGAAAGGGACGAAGAATCGTCGCTTGTCATCAGGATTCTCATTTACGGCATTACGAGAGAATGATTTGTTCCCACCGCCGGAGTAATTCGGAGCGAACTTTTTCGGGAGCATACTCCCGGGCGATGTAATTTCGGCCCTGTTCATTGAGGTCGAGCGTTCCTCCTTCGTGACGCTCTCGGAGCATCTCCAAGTGTTCGCAAGCCATAGAAGCTGTGGTGACATGAAAGCATCCCGGGAGAGGGTAACTGTAGAGAACGTGGCGGCCATGCGAAAGAGCCTCGAGGACCATAAAAGAGAGTCCGTCGTGCCGAACAGGCCGATAGACAACCGTAGTCTGTTCCAGAAGGGGACTCACGTCACTCATCCAGTTGTGGAGTTTGATGCTTGCCGGGCCGACCAGAGACTGGCCTTCCGGGAGTCCGCAAAGATGGAACTCGATCCGTGGAAGTCTTTGCGCCACTTCAAGGATGCGATCCCATCCGTACAGGTCGGCTTTCTCAACGTGTCCCACAAAGACGAGAACGGAGAATTTCTTCGGCAGTGGTTGTGGTTGGGGGACGACATTGACAAAGGAAGCCTGGACATACTCACAAGGAAGCCCCAACGCACGAACTTCGTCGGCTATCCAGGGAGAGACGGCCCAATGCACCATTTCAGCAACCCATGGAGAGCGAGCGCCGGCAGCGAATTCCTTCTGAGCGAAAA
>Ga0126379_10002805_pt1 | contig 11165 bp, 9 predicted proteins | sample PanSoiMetPlot_24_FD_92640 | JGI IMG/M metagenome (GOLD analysis project Ga0126379, IMG submission 92640) | Tropical forest soil microbial communities from Panama - MetaG Plot_24 | ecosystem: Environmental > Terrestrial > Soil > Tropical forest > Bulk soil | place: Panama | collected 2016-02-17
CTTTGATCAAGTGAGGGTGGAAGCCGCAGGCCACGTCATCCTAAAGGATGTGAATCTGGAGATCACTTCCGGTACACACGTGGCCATCGTGGGCGCATCTGGAGCGGGAAAGAGTTCGCTGGTCGGTCTGCTCCTGGGGCTGCATGCTCCGGCGTCAGGCAGTGTGCTGGTGGACGGCACACCTGTGACTGCGAACGGGCTCAGTGCCCTGCGGCGGGAAACTGCGTGGATCGACCCTGCTGTCCAGTTGTGGAACCGGTCATTGTTGCAAAATCTGCAATACGGATCGGCGGACAAGCTACCGGATGCCAATCTGATGGAAGAAGCAGATCTCTTGCAGTTGCTGGCGACATTTCCCGACGGTCTGCGTACCAGCCTGGGGGAGAACGGCGGCATTGTTTCCGGTGGCGAAGGTCAACGGGTGCGCCTGGGACGCGCCATGCTCAGAGACCAGGTCCGTTTAGCGGTGCTCGATGAGCCGTTCCGAGGTCTTGAGCGGCCAAGACGCCGGGCCCTGTTGTCCAATGCGCGCAAGTTATGGGCAGCCGCCACCCTGTTTTGCATAACCCACGATATAGCCGAAACCCTGCACTTTGATCGCGTGCTGGTAGTCGAGTCGGGAGAGATCGTGGAAGATGGCTGCCCGCTCGCGCTGGCAGAACGCCGTGAATCTCGCTTCCGGTCCATGCTCGTGGCTGAATCAGAGCTGCAGCAATCTCTGTGGTCCGGCGATCATTGGCGCCGAATCCGGCTTGAAGATGGACGCGTAGCCGAACAAAGACCGCAGTTGAGCGCTGTGTCCGGGAGGAATGCTTGAAGCAGATTCATGACATTTGCTGCTCCGCGGCAGAGCTGCCCATGGTGATCGAGAGGGTTGGCCAGTGGGTCGGATCATCTGCATCGGCGGCGTCGATGGGAAATGAGTGTCAGCCCGTGTTCACTGATGCCGCCGCTGTTGGCCGATGGATTGATGCTCTTGCCGCCCGGGCAAGCTTCGAAGCGGAACAAGAGCCCATTTTCTACCGCGGCTTCAGAAGCGCGGTGAAAAAAGCTGCGCCCGTCATCCTGCGCGTGGAAGATTCTACCCAGCCTATGTTCATGATGGTTATTCATTGTGCCGGAAAGAATTTGGTTGCAGTGGGCCCAGACCTCAAGCGCGTGCAGCTGAATTCCGATGTTCTCCGTGATTCACTCTTCCGCCGGCAGCGCTCCGCAGAGTTGCCGGAAATCGAGCGCCTACTTCGCGATGCCGGCGTGAGCAGTCGTCGGCGCCGCACTTCCATGCAGCTGCTCCTGGATGAACGTTTGGCCGATTCGCGCCTCCCGGGCTGTTGGACGTTGCGATTGCATGCCGGTGAGTCGGCCTGGCATCACGCGCGAGATGTCCGGCTGCCGGCGTGCTTTACCCAGCTCATGCTTTCTTATTCTGCCGCATACGTGCTGTGGCTCTTGTCCTGGTGGGTCCTCGGTTTCAGTGGCTTGCAAGGGAGGTTTGACCGGGGCTGGACCGGGGTATGGGCCCTCTTGCTGCTCACCATGGTTCCGCTCCGTCTTCTCACCACGTGGTTGCAGGGAGTTGCCGCCACGGGAGCGGGCTGGCTATGCCGGCAAAAACTTTTGTATGGAAGTCTCCGCTTAAATCCCGATGAACTGCGCTCTTCCGGGATCGGTCATTTTCTTGGCCGCGCACTGGAACTGGAAGCCATAGAGACAGTTGGATTCAGCGGTGGAGTACTGGGCGTCGTCGCGCTAGTCGAGCTGGCTGCCGCCTCATTGGTGCTTGGGGTGGGAGCTTCTCCGGTTTTGGAACTGATCTGTCTTGCCGTCTGGAGCATCTCCGTCTTCGCGCTGCTGCTCCGCTACGTTCGCCGCAGGAGGCAGTGGACCGGACTCCGCCTGGAAATGACACACGATTTGATTGAGCGGATCATCGGCCATCGCACCCGCCTTGTGCAGGAGACGCCCGCACGCTGGCACGCGGGCGAAGACCAGGCGCTGGAGACTTACATGCTCGCCTCCAGGAGCATGGACCGCATGGCTGCGCTCCTCAATGCATTTGCTGCACGCGGGCTCTTACTTGTCTCCTTGTTTGCACTAACTCCTGCCATCATGAACGGCTCCGCCGGTCCTACCTCAATTGCCATCACGCTTGGAGGCGCCCTGATTGCGAGCGAGGCAATTCGGAAGATTGTGAGCAGTATCCTGCAGTTGGCAGACACCGCTATCGCCTGGCAGCGCGTAAGGCCGCTGATGGCGAAGGACCGCGATTCTCTTGCTGCCCCTGCCAATGTTCACAGCATCGGCGGAACACGAATCGAAAATGCATCGCAAAAACTCATGGAACTCAGGGATGTGCGCTTTCAGCACAACGGTCGCCCCCAACCGGTTCTGGAGCAGTGCCAGTTCAATATCTTTGAGCGCGAGAAGTTGCTGCTGGAAGGTTCTTCGGGAACGGGTAAGTCCACCCTGGTAGCCCTGCTCGCCGGTTTACGCGCGCCCGATTCAGGCCTGTTGCTGCAGAATGGACTTGATCGCCAAACGCTGGGTGTGAATGCCTGGCGACGCAAGGTCGCCGCAGCTCCTCAATTCCACGAAAACCATGTGTTTTCTGAAACTTTTGCTTTCAATCTGCTCATGGGACGGCGCTGGCCTGCCTCTGCGGATGACATGCTCAAAGCGGAAGCGCTGTGCCGGGAACTTGGCCTCGGCGATTTACTAGACCGCATGCCCGGAGGACTCACGCAAATGGTCGGCGAAACTGGCTGGCAACTTTCCCATGGGGAGCGCAGCCGCCTGTACATTGCGCGGGCCCTGCTCCAGGATTCCGATATGGTAATACTGGACGAGAGTTTTGCCGCTCTCGATCCCGGCAATCTTCGCCGCTGTGTCGAATGTGTGGTGAACTACTCAAAAACACTGTTCGTCGTCGCCCACCCCTGAGCCGGTGGGAGCCCCGGATTTGTTGGGTCCTCAACACGCCGCAACCGCGGTAGAGTATCTGGTTTAGCCTGCAAAAGCTTGAGTTTTGCCTGTTTCTGCTAAAAAATTAAAAACCAAGCTTAAGGCGTCGTTTTTCGATTATTTATGGTGGAGCTAGTCGGGATCGAACCGTTTCAGTGGATTGAAAACATACAACTTGCTGATTCTACAATGTTCTCAAAAGTCAAGAAAGGCACAAATTCAAATTCGGCGGTACAAATTGGTACAAGAACCAGCTGCCTAATGTCGCACACAAGCACCGCGCAAACAAGGCTCCGCACTTATTCGGTTTCAACAAAACCCGCTCGCCCCAGGGGATTTTTTTCCCCGGAGTTCGCGACCAACTTTACCACTCCTCCGTAGCGTGACCAGCGATGTAATCACAATTCGACAGCCGCAATGAGGAGGTTGTGCGCGACACGAGTTGCTTGATGTTTAAGGGAAGATGGCTGATGTGCAATGGTTTTTCTGGAATAGCGACCAGATAATAGCGGGCTTGTTGACCGCCAACGAGATCGGTATCGAATGAGAACAGTCCTTTCGTGGCCATAAGAGCAAAGTCTCTAACGTATCGCTCAAACCCCTGCCTCTCCCATCCTCCGCAATCTTTTTCTGCTGCCGCACGAACTGACCAACCTCCTGTGACTGGCGCTTGTTCAAAGAAGTACCTTGCGATCAGTTCAGTGGCCTCCCTATCATTCTTAACCGAATGCGGCAGCGTCCTCATCCCGGCGCTGGTGAAGTGGCCAAGGTGTCCGTCCTGATCCACCACGTACCAGTCCCAGTCTCTGGTGAACTCCTCATCGTCCTCGATAATCACGGCCATATTTTATTGGGCGGCCCGGACAGTTGACCAAAAATGGCCATATGACTCACGATGAGCAATGGCTGTGGTTCCCCTGTTTACCGGCATTCGCAAAGGCACTTCTGTTCAGCGCTCCTACAACAACCAGACTTCGGTTCCAGTCGGAACATCCTGCTTCGCAATATCGGCTGCCAGCATGATCGCCATGCGACACGGTGCATTTTGGCGTTTTGCAAACTCGACCGAAGCGATATGGGTTTGAAGAACGCGCCCCTCTGGTGTGCGGAGTTCAATCTGGTCCTTCGCTCGTATCCTGAAATCCAAACCTTCTGGGATGGCAGGCACGATCACGCAACCTCGTCCGGATATGTAGAATGTGTCCTCGACTTTGCACAGAAGCTTCATGGTCATCCGTAGAGCAGCATGATAACTATAATAATCACGAAATCGCGAAGTTGGTAACCACTGCGTTTCACGGTTGTAAGTCCTTATACGGCTCAGTACTCCGTCAGAAACTCATCCTCAAGCTGCACAGCGCCATCCCGAACATCAAATTCTCTACAAAGCGCGTCGATTTCGAATCGCATGATGACGCGGTAGCCACCATCAGTGCGGAGGACATCGCAGGAGCGAATGTCGGGGTGTCGGAATTTGAGACTTACAGACGGCTGACTGCCACTGCGGAAGAACCTGCTTAGTTGTCTGAGCCCAAGGTATCAACTGCTGTTGCAGCAGCGTCTTGCTCTGTCCGGTTGTTCCCTTCCGCAACTGTCGTCCTTCCTCGTCCTCAAGAAACGCCTCGACCGCTTCTTTGATCGTGGTTCTATACGGCGCTGTTTGGGCCTCCACAACAACGAGTTGGTTTGTTGGCGGCTTAGGTGGCTGCACTGGATGTTCCATTTCACGAGCTTTTGTCTCGGCCGTATCCCAGTCAGTGGTCCAAGCGGCTACGCGGATCCGTTTGCCGTTAAGCACACCTTGGATCCACTTTTGACAATGACAGCGCCTCCAATGACGATCACCTCGGCGGTGGCACTTGGCAGCGTGGCGGGTATAGACGAAAAGATGCATGAAGACCGGGAGGAAAGTAAGACAGAAATTCCACTCGGTCAAAATTCGGGGGTACAAATTGGTACAAGCAAAAATAGGCAGGCTGTAAGTGGCAGAAACAAAAAGGTTAAACATGGTGGAGCTAGTCGGGATCGAACCGACGACCTCATCGTTGCGAACGATGCGCTCTCCCAGCTGAGCTATAGCCCCACATCGCGGGAAGGAACTTTCTAATTTTACCAGTCTTGAAGCGGCTTACAAAACCCCTCACCACTGACCACACTGATGCCACTGATTTACGCGGATCAGTTCAAATCAGTGCGATCAGTGAAATCAGTGGTGAGAAGTTCACGGTGTGCCCCGCGAGGCCCGGGCGGCCACCATTTTGCTGAGCAATCCCGGGAAGAACCGCTTCATGTAAACCAGCATCTTCTCCCGCCGTGCCGCGATGGTAACGTCTTCTTTCTTGCGGGCTACGGCGTTGAGAATCTGGCGGGCACACTCCTCGGCGGGCATGCCCTGTTCCAGCTCCGAATCCATCTTGGCGTGCCGGCTGCCATCGCCCTTGAGGGCGGAGAGGCTGATGGCGGTGTGCACAAACCCGGGACACACAAGCGTGACGCAGATGCCGTTCCGGGCCTCTTCGGCGCGCAAGGCCTCGTAAAATCCGTGCAAAGCGAACTTGGTAGCGGAGTAACCGGAACGCAGCGGCACACCAAACTTGCCTGCGACGCTGGAGATCACCACGATGTGGCCGCTCTTCTTCTCGAGCATCGAGGGCAGAACGGCGCGGGTGAGCGCTTCGGGGCCAAAGAAGTTCACTTCCATCAGGCGCCGGTAGACATTATCGTCGGTATCACGGGTAAGCGCTCGCTGGCTGATGCCCGCGTTCAAGACCAGGATATCGATGCCGCCGAACATGTCCAGTGCGGTACGCGCATTCCCCGCGAGTTCGTCGCCGTGGCTCATGTCTACCGGAAGCACGCGGGCGTTCGGTGCTCCGCCGCACGCAGCTTGCACGCGCTTCAGCTCATCCTCCCGCCGCGCGGAAAGTATGACCCTGGCGCCGGCTCGGTGAAAAGCGTAGGCCAGGGCCTCGCCGATTCCTGACGATGCTCCGGTGATCCAGACGATGCGGTCTTGAAACTTCATGCGATCCTTACTTCGCGCCAGCAAGCTCCACGGTGGCGGTGTAGAGAAACTCGACAAACTTTCCGAAGCCCGCGACCTCAACGCGCTCGTCGTTGCCGTGGATGCGGCGCTCATCTTCCAGGCTCATCACTGTTCCGATGTCGTAGGCCTGGACTCCGCGGGCGCGCAGTTGGGCGGAATCCGTAGCGCCGACCTGCATGATGGGAATGGTGGGAACGCCGGGAAAAACCTTCTGTTGCGCGTGTTCTAGCGCATGGAAGCCTTCGGTATTCAATCCCGAGGGCGGAGTCGCCGGCCGCTGGTTCACGTTTTCCGCGTCGACAAAGTGGATTGCCGGATCATTGATGAGCTTGGTCAGCTCGGCTTTCAGCGCATCCATGTTTTCATCGGGCAGAGCGCGGACATCAAAGCGCGCTTCGGCGTCAGCGGGAATTACATTGGAACGAAACCCACCTTTGATGATGGTCGGCACCAGCGACGTCCGCAGCATGGAGTAATAGGCAGGCTCGGTTTCGAGCAGCTTCTGCTGTGCCGCCGGGTCTTCGACATGCGCGTACAACTGGGCCGTTCCCGGCGCGCTGATCCTGGCCATCTGCTCAAAGAAGCGCTGAGTGGTTTCGTTCAAGCGCATCGGGGCTTGCCAGCGGGTAACTTTGTCGACGGCGGCGGCGAGATGGGCAATGGGATTGTCCAGGCGCGGCGCCGAGCCGTGGCCGCTGGTGCCTTTGGCAACCAGCGAAAATCCGCGCGGCACTTTTTGCGTGGTGGAGACAGCCACATACTGGACTTTGCCGTTTTGCTCCGGGATATCGCCGCCTTCATTCAACGCGTACTCGCAGGCGATCTCGTCCCAGTGCTTGGCTACCATGAAGTCGATTCCGAACTGCGTGGTCCCTTCTTCACCACCCTCGGCCAGCAAGATGACGTCACGATCCAGCGGAACCTTGACGCGATGCAGCAGCAGAAATACTTCCAGGTTGGCGGCGTCCATGCTCTTATCGTCAATGGAGCCACGGCCGTAGAGATAACCTTCTTTAACGACGCCGGCGAAGGGATCCAAGGTCCACTTATCGCGCTCCACGCCCACCACGTCCAGATGTCCCATCAGCAGCAGAGGCTTCTTCTTGCCGCTTCCCTTCAGCCGCGCCACCAGGTTGCCGCGCCCCGGAGCCGATTCATAAATCTGCGCCTGAATTCCCTCCACTGCCAGGACGCCTTTGATGTACTCGGCGGCCCGCGCCTCGTTGCCGGGAGGGTTGCTGGTGTCGATCTTCACCAGATCGCCCAGTAACTTCACGGCCTCATCGCGGGCTTTGTTGAAGTCAGGCGCAGACTGCTGTGCAGCGCCCAGAATGGACAACACCAGAACGGCAAGAAGAACTCGCAGGGGTTTTAGGGACATAGGCAGCAAGATTAGAGCTTGGCGGCGGTTTCATGCAAGATGCTTTCCATCTGAGCGAGATTGGTTGCGCCTAACGGCAAGCCGCCCTGGGCCATGTCGGCTGTGCCGCCGCCGCGCCCGCCCAACTGCACCAGGGCATCTTTCAGGAGCTGGCCCATGTTGAACTTCTGCCCCGGACTCTGGGCAAAGACCAGCGTGGGTTGACCCGCTCCTGAAGCCAGCAGGGCGACGACGTCGCGCTGCCCGGCGGTCAACTTCTGGGCAAGCAGCTTGACGAATGCGGCGTCGTTCTCAGGAAAGAAGCGAACCACGATGCGCGGCGAACCGGTGGCTGCCGCCCGTATCCGTTCCGCAGAAAGCTCGGCCAGCTCTTCCAACACCGCCCGCTGGGCCTTGGCGGCGGCTTTGCTCTCTTCCTGCGCCTTGCGGACTTGCTGCGGAAGATCGTGGATATGCGCCGAGTAAATCCCCGCTGCTTCGGTGAGCGTGGCAAAGTCTTTGCGTGCGAGGGCCACGGCCCGCAGCCCGCAGACGAACTCTACGCGCATGCCCTGCTTCACTTTTTCCGTCTTGCGCAGCAGGATGGCGCCGATCTGCCCTGTGGAACGGACGTGGGTGCCGCCGCAAGCGGTTAAATCGAAGTCAGCAATGTCGATCAGGCGTAGGTCGCCGGTTTGCTTCGGCGGTAGCTTGCGTAATCCCAGTTGCCGCGCTTCTTCGAGAGCGACAAAACGCACTGCCACCGGCCGGTCCTCGAGCACAATTTCGTTCGCCAGCCGCTCCGCCTGCTGCACCTGAGCCGGAGTCAGCGAAGCAGTTTCGAGATCGATCGTGCAGGTCTCCGCGCCCATGTGGAAGCTGACAGTGGGCACGTTGAACAGACGGATGAAGGCGGCCGACAGGACATGCTGCCCGGAGTGCTGCTGCATGTGGTCGCGACGTCGGGTCACGTCAACGTTCCCGTGCACCGCTGTCCCCGCCGCGAGCGGCTCGGCGGTGAAATGGAAGATGCGTCCGTCTTCATCGTCGGCGACTTCCGCGACCGCCACTTCCCTCTTGTCCACGAGCACAAATTTTCCGACGTCATGGACCTGGCCGCCGCTGGTGGGATAGAACGCAGTCCGGTCCAGCACGACCGCGGGCTTGCCCTCGCGCTCGAGCGATTCCACCACGCGACCGTCGAAGTCGTAGAGGAAAGAGTCGTGATAGTAGAGGCGATCAGTCATAAAACCAGCAGTTAGCAATTAGCCTTTAGCAGTAGCCACGCCTTCCGAGGGACAGTTTCATGCGGCCCTCTCGCTGTCTGAACGCAAGAACCTTAACGGACCTGATCGCAACCTGCACAACGTTACAAAGCTAGTTGCCAATTGCTAATTGCCAACTGCTTGCTTTCACACCGGCTGAATAATCCCCCCAATATTTCTCGTCGCAGGCGCAGCAGCGCGCGATGGTTGAGCAGCGCTGATGTTGAGCGCGCCGGCAACTGCTTCAAGATACTTCAACCCCGATCCGGTGTTGAAGAGTACGACTTTGTCGGTGGGCTTCAGGAATCCCTGCTTCAGCAGGACTTTGTATGCAGCCAAGCACGCTGCACCCTCCGGCGCCGCGAACACGCCTTCCTTGCTGGCCCACTCGGACACAGCTTGAAAAATCTGGTCGTCGCTGACGGCAACGGCCGTTCCGCCGCTCTGCTTGAGAATGTCGAGGATGATGTAATCGGCGTAAGGTTTCGGCACGCGCAGCCCGGCCGCGAGTGTGTGCGCGTCCGGCCAAATCTCGGCGACCGCCTTGTGCTCGCCCCATGCTTTGACGACCGGCGCGCAGCCGGCGGCCTGCACCACGACCATCTTGGGGCGTTTCTTCTTCTTTTGATCCAACCAGCCCAGCTCTTCCATTTCCGCAAACGCTTTCCACATTCCGATCAGGCCCACACCACCGCCCGTAGGATAGAAGATAGCGTCCGGCAATTCCCAGTTGAGCTGCTCGGCGACTTCATAGCCCATGGTCTTCTTGCCTTCCACGCGAAACGGCTCTTTGAGCGTCGAGATGTCAAACCATCCTTCGGCCTGCTTGCGTTCGTTCACCATCTTGGCGCAGTCGGAGATCAGGCCGTCGACCAGAGTGACGTGCGCGCCGTAGGCTTTGCACTCCACCAGGTTGGCCAGAGGCACGTCCTGGGGCATGAAGATGTGGGCTTCGATCCCGGCGGCAGCACAGTAGGCCGCCAGTGCGCTGGCCGCGTTGCCGGCAGACGGCACCGCCAGTTTTTTCAAGCCGTATTGCCGGGCCATGGTCACTGCGGCGCAGAGGCCGCGCGCTTTGAACGATCCCGTTGGGTTGAGCCCTTCGTCCTTTATATAGACGTTGGGATTCTCGCGGCTGGGCAGCATGGGGGTGAAGCCTTCACCGAGCGTGACCGGCGCGTCGCTGGGAAGGACTTCACGGTAACGCCACATGTTGCCGGGGCGCCCGCGCAGCGAGTCGGGCGTGAACTTGCCTTTCAGTGATGCCAGATCATAGCGGACGTAGAGCGAACCGCCGTCTTTGGGGCAGATAGTCTGCGGTTGCGCTCCGCTCAGGTGCTCGCCGCACTTGGAGCATTCCAGGTATGTGATAGGGGCCATGCAGGAAGTTTAACAAAGTCGCAAAGCAACAAAACTTAATGAACCCTTTAGGTACTCTGAACGTCGATAACCACGGTGTGATAGCTCTGCTCGCGGCCGGGGCATTGCCGGCTCGACGACGTGCATCCGCAAGGAGAAAAACTATGACACGTATTTCCCAAATGTGGGTTCTAACGCTCGTTCTCGCGAACGCGCTACTTATACTCCCGCGCGTATCCGCACAGCAAACGGAAGAAGACAAACCACAACCTTCAAAGCAGGTGCCAACGGCGCCGGTCCCCTCGCCAATCCTGAGAGCGAAGAAGGTCTTTATCTCCAATTTGGGATCGGATCTCTTATCGCTGGAGCTTTTCAGGCGCCTTGGGGAACCGGATCGGCCGTATAACCAGTTCTACGCTGCAGTCAAGGATTGGGGGCGATACGATTTGGTTTCTTCTCCAGCAGATGCTGACTTGATTATCGAAATCCAAGTCACCTTTCCGGTGATCTCATGCGGTCGCCTCGAAACATGCCAGCTGCGTCAGGCCCAGTTAACCATCCTGGATCCGAAGACGCATTTTACGTTGTGGAGTTTGGTCGAGTCCGTTGAAGGCGGGCGCAACCTGAAGTCATTCGAAAAGGGCGTGAACCAAGGGATGGACAGCCTCATGGCTGACCTGAAAAGACTTGTAGCCCAACCGGCATTCGTCGCTGACGGCGCGGCCCGATAGCGCTGGCCTGTTGAGCGATTTGGCCAAAAATACCCCGTCGCGGCGGGGCAATTTTGGCAGTTTTACTTCGACGTTTCCTGCAGCGACTTAGCGTCCGACATATTCCTTGGCGACGCCTTCTGCAATGCCGAAACCATCAGTTGGCCGGCCGACGGCGTGCCCACCTTGTGTTGCAGCACGATCTCTTTCGCCGTGATATCGCGGCCATAGAGATGGTTGTTGGCGCTGCCGTCAGGACGCAACGTTGAGCCTTCCAGGGAGACACCGGCAAACAGGCCGCGCGCCCGCGAGTAGGTCAGGATTTCAGCGTGCATGCTGATGTCGGTTGCGGCTTCTGCGTCGCGGCCCTTAGGACCGGCCGCGGCAGAGGCATCACCGCCCAGCTTGACCTTGCTTCCCAGCAGGTGGTGCACACCCGAGGGATTAGTCACCAGCAGCACAAA
>Ga0126379_10002807_pt1 | contig 11164 bp, 6 predicted proteins | sample PanSoiMetPlot_24_FD_92640 | JGI IMG/M metagenome (GOLD analysis project Ga0126379, IMG submission 92640) | Tropical forest soil microbial communities from Panama - MetaG Plot_24 | ecosystem: Environmental > Terrestrial > Soil > Tropical forest > Bulk soil | place: Panama | collected 2016-02-17
GCAACGTTTCCCAACCTGAAAGTTCTGCCTTGATCGTATCGATCGCGTGCTCGAGACGTGGTCGAGGCATGACGAAGTGGCTCTTCGGGTATACCGTGAGCCGGTCGAGCACGCCGAATTCATCGCCGGTTAGGGGATCAAATGTGCTCAGCTTGTCGACTTCGTCGCCCCACAATTGAATCCGAAAGCCGACGCTCTCGTACGTCGGATGAACTTCGATTGTGTCCCCGCGAACGCGAAATATTCCGCGCTTGAAGTCGAGGTCGTTGCGCTCGTAGAGAATCTCGACGAGCTTCGAAAGAATCTCGCGACGAGTAATACGCTGACCTTTCTCGAGCATGAGCAGCATGCCATAGTAGGCTTCCGGAGATCCCAAACCGTAAATGCAAGACACGGAGGCCACGATCACGACGTCGCGCCGCTCAAATAATGACCGCGTTGCCGAGAGGCGTAATCGATCGATTTCATCATTGATCGTGGACTCTTTTTCGATATACGTGTCGGTCGCCGCGATGTAAGCCTCAGGCTGGTAGTAGTCGTAGTAACTGACGAAATACTCGACAGCGTTTTCAGGAAAAAAACTCCGGAACTCATGATACAGCTGTGCAGCGAGCGTCTTGTTATGCGCCAGCACGAGCGTCGGCCGATTCACGTGCTCGATGACCTTCGCCATCGTAAATGTCTTGCCGGATCCAGTGACACCCAGCAGGACCTGATGCTTTTCCCCCTCATGGAGTCCTCGCACAAGGTGGTCAATAGCCGTGGCCTGATCGCCGCGCGGGGAGTAGGACGAGACCAATCTGAAGTCCATAACCTACCGATTGTACCGATTATTTGGCCACGGATGACGGAGATTACGCAGATCGGCGTTATCCGCGGCTAAATACAAAAGAGAATGAGTTTCATCACCAACATTGACCAGATTGACGATGTGAAACGAGCGCCGTATATTCCCCCTCTTTTATGAGAGCACGACGAACACGTTTGGCTTTATTGGTAATGTCCGCGCTCTGGGCGAAAGAAATTCTACTTGCCCAAAACACGCCTGAACTCAAGCTCGACACCGGACAACAGATTTATGAAGCGGCATGCATCGGCTGCCACGGTCCCGGCGGAAGGGGTCAACCGGAAAGCACACTTGGGTTCGAAAAACCTTCGCAGTTTCCTGACTTCTCGGACTGCAACGGCAGCACTCGTGAAGACACTTTCGATTGGAAAGCGACCATTCACGAAGGTGGACCGGGCAGGGGCTGGTCGGACATCATGCCTTCGTTCTCCGAATCGCTGACCCTCGACCAAATCGACAAAGTGATACGTTACCTTCGCACGCTTTGCACGGAACGGGCATGGCCGCTCGGAGAAATGAATTTGCCGCGCGCTCTCGTGACCGAAAAGGCCTTTCCCGAGGACGAGTGGGTCCTGACATCCGCAGTCAACACAAACGGTCCAGGCAGTGTTGATGGTGAATTGATCTACGAACGACGTTTTGGTGTACGGAATCAACTCGAATTCGCTGCCCCATACGGTTTCCTGCAACGCGACAACAACAGCTGGATTGGCGGGATCGGCGATTTGGTCTTCGGATACAAACGGGTGTTGTTGTCCCGGAGTCAATCCATTTTCAGCTTGCATGGCGAAGTTGCGCTGCCAACGGGAAACAGGTTGCGCGATCTGGGTTCAGGTGTAACGACTTTCGGAACCTTCGCCGAATTCGGCCAGCGTCTTACCCGACTCAGCTTTTTCCAAATCCAAACCGGGGCTGAATTGCCGGTGCATACCGAGAAGGCCCCTCAGTCTGTCTTCTTCAATGCAGCGATCGGCAAAACCTTCGCACAAAACCGCGGCTTCGGCCGCATTTGGACGCCGATGCTTGAATTTCTCGTGGACCGCGATTTGGTATCCGGCGCTAGAACAAATTGGGATCTTCTGCCGGAAGTGCAGGTGTCGTTAAACAGGCGGCATCACGTCCGCGCGAATGTAGGTGTGCGTAGGCCCGTCAACAACACTGCGGGCAGATCGACGCAACTGATGTTTTATGTGCTCTGGGATTGGTTCGATGGCGGCCTACTGGAAGGCTGGTGAAACATGCTCCTATTCTTCTTCCGATACCTCATCGTCGCGGCTGCTGTATCGCTGATCTCTCTACCGAAATCGGATCAGGCAGCGGAATCGGAACGCAAGCCCAAGATCGATTTGTTCCAAACGTCCGATCGATGTTTCGCGTGCCACAATGGGCTTTCTACTTCCGCCGGTGAAGATATTTCCATTGGGTTCGCGTGGCGTGCGTCGATCATGGCAAATTCCGCGCGGGACCCGTACTGGCAGGCCGGGGTGCGCCGTGAAACCATCGACCATGCCGAATCCAAATCCGCAATTGAAGACGAATGCTCAAAGTGTCACATGCCGATGGCTCGATATCAGTCTCGGTATGAAGGAAAAGAAGGGGAAGTTTTTTCACATCTTTCTTTCAATTCCGATGACCGGTTGGACCGACTTGCCCAGGACGGTGTCTCTTGCTCGCTCTGTCACCAGATACAGAAGGCAAACTTGGGCACGCGTGAGAGCCTCGTGGGCGGTTTTCTCGTGGATACGACCCGCCCGAGAGGCGAACGCGAGGAGTTTGGCCCGTTCAAGATTGAAGTTGGCGATAACAGAATCATGAGAACGTCCACCTCCGGATATCGTCCGACGGAGGGTGAGCACATCCGGCAATCCGAATTGTGCGCAACCTGCCACACATTGATTACGACTGCGCTCGGCCCTGATGGCAAGAAGATTGGAGAACTTCCCGAGCAAATGCCCTATCAGGAATGGCTGCAGAGCGATTACAAGGACAACAAGAGCTGCCAGAATTGTCACATGCCGGTCGTTGAGGAAATGGTACGCGTCACGAATACCATGGGCAGGTATCGGGACGGAATGGCTCGCCACATATTTGTCGGCGGTAACTTTTTCATGCAGCGGATGCTGAATAAGTATCGCGACGAGCTTGGAGTCGCGGCATTGCCCAAGGAGTTCGAGGCTGCTGCAACACGCACTGTCCAGCAGCTCGAATCGAAGACGGCGCAGATCGCGATCGACAGCGTCGATGTAAACGCGGGACGATTGCAAGCCGAGATCTCTGTCCAGAATCTGACCGGCCACAAGTTTCCGACCGCCTATCCATCACGCCGCGCCTGGCTTCACGTCACGGTTAAAGATCAAAACGGCCGCTTGGTTTTTGAATCCGGCGCTTTGAATCCGGACGGCTCGATCACCGGAAACGATAATGATGCAGACAAAACTCATTTTGAACCACACTACACTGAGATCAATACCACTGATCAAGTCCAGATCTACGAAGACATCATGGTCGGACCGGACAATGTACCAACGACAGGTCTACTCACGGCCCTACGCTTCATTAAAGACAATCGGCTCCTGCCGAAAGGATTCGACAAGCGGAAGGTTGAACCGGAAATAGCGGTTCAAGGCGCTGCAGTGAACGATCCGGATTTCGTCGGTGGTGGCGACAAGGTCCGCTATTCCGTTTTTGTTGGTAATGCACAAGGTCCGTTCCAGGTGGAAGCCGAGTTCTGGTTCCAGCCGATCTCGTACCGATGGGCCAATAATCTGAAGCCGTACAGAGCCATGGAGCCGCAGCGATTTACGCGGTACTACGATGCGATGTCAACGGGTTCAGCCGTATTACTGGGGCGTGCATCCGCGACGAAGTAGCTGGATAAAATTCCTTCCTCACGAGGTCTCAAACAGCATCGCCCTCATCGAGGCCGAGTAATCGAAGCCTTCAATCGGAAAACGCACAGAATCGTTCGCGTCAGTCACGGCATAGGCATAAACGATCGGTAAAAAATGGTCGGGCATCGGGTGCGAGCGGCGGGCATCGTCCGACGCGGGCCACAGTTGAACTAGCGCCTTGTCCTCGCGGGCGATAAGAATCTCTTTCAGTCGCTCATCAAAACGGTGAGCCCATTCTGGAACGGCCGTGTCACCTGTTTGCATTCGAAACATTAAATCGCGAAGGTTGTGTGTGACATTACCGCTGCCCATGATGAGCACCATCTCGTCGCGCAACGGTCGAAGCGACTTCGCCAATTCAAAATGCTCCGGCACGGCGAGATTCCGATCGATACTTAGCTGTATCACCGGAACATCTGCCTCGGGATACATCCGGCGAAGAACGCTCCATGCCCCGTGATCCAGACCCCATTGATTATTCAGTTCGGCACGGCCGCGGCCGATTAGATCACGCAAACGAACAGCGAGTTCCAGGTCACCAGGCGCGGGATACTGAACCTCATGAAGCTCTGGAGGAAATCCGTAAAAATCGTGAATCGTCTGCGGACGTTCGTTGCTTGTAATGAGTGTTCCGTCGGTGTACCAGTGCGCCGATACCACCACGACAACCCGGGGCCTTGGCACTAATTGCGCCAATGAACGGAAACCACGGCTCCACTCATTGTCTTCAATTGCGTAGAGCGGCGAGCCGTGTCCGACGAATAATACCGGCATTCGCGCGCTCATGACGCCTTAGACATTCGCGAGAACGGTGCGAGGTTTGTACAAATCCGAGAGGTACTTCAGTTCATCAGCATCGAGTTTCACCGTTAAGGCCTTGACCGCGTCTTCAAGGTGGTGCCGTTTGCTCGCGCCGATGATTGGCGCCGTAATCCCCGGCTGATGTAGAACCCAAGCCAGTGCAATCTGCGCGTTATTACGGCCGCGCTTCCTGGCAAGCTCAGTGACGCGATCAACGATCGCGAAATCTTCCGGCCGGTAGTATTGCCGGCGCGAATATTCGTCTGTTTTTGCGCGTACCGTCTCGCCATAGTCTTCCTTGCGGCGATTGCCGACAACGAATCCGCGTGCAAGCGGACTGAACGGTGTGACCGCGATTCCTTCTGCGCGGCACAATGGCAACATCTCGCGTTCCTCTTCCCGGTAGATCACGTTGTAATAATTTTGCATCGTGGAAAAGCGCGTGACACCCAACAGGTCTGCCGTGGCTAGCATTTTCATGAATTGCCACGCATACATGGCGGACGCGCCGACGTAGAGTGCCTTCCCTGCGCGTACGATGTCATCCAGCGCGCGCAAGGTTTCCTCGACGGGTGTCGAGGCATCGAAACGGTGAATCTGATACAGGTCGACGTAGTCCGTACCCAAGCGACGCAGGCTGTTGTCGATAGAATGCATGATGTGTTTGCGCGACAAGCCACGGTCATTGGGATCGTCGGTCATTGGCATGTACACTTTCGTAGCGATGATCACGCGGTCGCGCCCGGGTCCAAAGTCCTTCAATGCGCGGCCGACAATCTCTTCGCTTTTTCCGACCGAATACATGTCCGCTGTGTCGAAGTAATTGATACCGAGTTCCAGGGCTTGTCGAAGAAATGGCCGCGCCTCTTCTTCTTCAAGTATCCAGGGCCTCCACTGCTTTGAGCCGTACGTCATGGCGCCAAGGCAAAGACGGGATACTTTCAGTCCAGTGGGTCCAAGATTGATGTAGTCCATAGCATCGGAGAGTCTAGCACGCGTCGTTCGTAGGTTAGCGGAGACCAAATGAAAACGATTTTCATTTTCATTGACAAGACCGTTGCCCGGAAACCATAATCTGATCCGTTGAAAAACAAGAGAGGGATGCACCGGTGCAACGGCGCATCCCTCGGGTTCGCGCGGGTGGAATTTATGGGTCCTAACCAGCGCGGGTGCTGATTGTACCCCCAACGGCGCTGGCTAGTCATCCTTCCCTTCCCGGAGTCTGCAACACATTTCGTGAAATTTATAAACCGGCGATACGGAAACAAAAGTCTTTGGAGGTATGCGATGGCGCGGAAACTTCTCTCGATCGCTTTAATTGTCGGCGACTGTCTTTGTTATGCGTATTCCCAAACTCCCGCATTCGCGATTCAAGGAAGAATTCTCGACGTCACGAGCAGTGCCATCGCAGGCGCTCAGATCACCATAATTCCGAGTTCCCACGCCTCCGACGCTTCTGCCCTTTCCGACCAGAACGGTGAATTTTCGCTGGCTCTCTTACCTGGCAAGTACACGATCAAAGTTGCGGCAAAAGGGTTCGAGGAAATTTCTCAGACGATCGATCTTCAGGAGACAGTCTCTCAGGACTTTGTCCTGCAGGTTGCTAGTGTTCATGAAATGGTTACGGTCAAAGAGTCACCCGGTTACGAGGTGTCCATTGTCAGCAGTGCCACGAAGACCCTGACTCCGCTGCTGGACATTCCACAATCGATCAATGTCGTAACGCAGGAGCAGGTCCGGGATCAGGCGATGTTGAGTTTGGGTGATGTCGTTCGATACGTACCCGGAATCACTGCTCATCAAGGAGAGAACAATCGAGACCAGATCATCATCCGTGGCACGAACTCATCCGCTGATTTTTTCGTGAATGGTGTGCGAGACGATGTCCAATACTATCGCGACCTCTACAATCTCGAACGAATCGAAGCTCTGAAAGGTCCCAATGCGATGATCTTCGGACGCGGCGGTGGTGGAGGCGTAATCAATCGAGTGACCAAGGAGGCGGGCTCCACCCCATTGCGGGAAATGATGCTGCTGGGTGGCTCTTATGGGAACAAACGACTGACTGCGGACTTTGACCAGCCTCTGACAGACAATGTGGCTTTCCGGCTGAACGCGATGATTGAGAAGTCGGATAGCTTTCGCAAATATGTCAACCTGAAGCGGTCCGCTGTCAATCCGACTTTGACGTTTACCCCGAGCACCAAAACAAGGGTCACGCTCGGTTATGAGCATTTCAGCGATAGACGCGTCGCCGACCGCGGCATTCCGTCGTTTCAAGGCAGGCCGGCGGATATCGATATTTCAACGTACTTTGGGAATCCCGACGACAGCTATGTTCAGGCGCGTTTGAATCTCGGCTCGGCTTCCGTCGAGCACCAAACCGGCAGGCTCAGTATTCAAGACCGCGTGTCGTTCGGGGATTATGATCGCAGTTACCAGAACTTTGTGCCTGGTTTAGTCAATGCCGAGAAAACGTTAGCCGGTATTTCCGCTTACAACAACGCGACGCGACGACGGAATGCATTCAACCAGACCAACCTAATTTACGGCGGATCGACGTGGGGTATCCGGCACACGATATTAGCCGGCGCAGAGATCGGTCGCCAGCTCACAGATAATGTTCGTAACACCGGCTACTTCAACAACTCCACGACATCTATTTCCGTTGCGTACCTCAACCCCACGACCCAGACGCCCGTCACATTCCGCCAGAGCGCCACTGACGCGGACAATCATCTGGAGACGAATCTGGCTGCGACGTATGTCCAGGACCAGCTCGAGGTCTCCCGCCATCTTCAGGTGATCGGAGGTCTGCGGTTCGACTACTTCGACTTGCAATATCTCAACAATCGAACCAACGAAAGTTTGCGGCGAATCGATAAGCTCGTCTCACCGCGCGTGGGAATCGTGCTCAAGCCGGCTGGGCTGTTATCGATCTACGGCACCTACAGCGTTTCTTATTTGCCGAGCTCCGGAGACCAGTTCTCTTCCCTCACTTCGGTGACCCAACAACTGAAACCGGAAAAGTTCAACAATTACGAGCTGGGGATGAAATGGGATATCTATCGAAATCTCTCGTTAACCACCGCTGTGTATCGATTGGATCGCACGAACACGAGATCGACAGATCCCAACGATCCGACCAGAATTATTCAAACCGGACGAACTCGAAGCAACGGTTACGAGGCCGCATTAAATGGACGGATCACCGGGAGCTGGAAAATTACCGGGGGTTATGCCTACCAGGATGCATTCATTGCCAGCACCACGATAAATGCAGCAATCGGAGCGCGCGTCGGACAGGTCCCGCGTCACACTTTTTCACTATGGAATAACTACCAGATCGTGCCCAGGTTGGGCGCCGGCTTGGGAATCATTCATCGATCGGACATGTACGCGGCCATCGACAACACGGTGACGCTTCCGAGCTACACGCGTGTGGATGCTGCCGTCTTTTTCCCGCTAACTGAAAATATGCGTTTTCAAGCAAACGTGGAGAACATTTTCGACAGGAAGTATTACGTCAACGCGGATAGTAACACCAATATTTCTCCGGGCTCTCCACGCGCTGTCCGGCTTGGACTAACAGCAAGGTTTTAGTCCGGTTAACTACAAGTCCGATCACGTCGTAGCCGCCCCCGCAGGCCTGTCCCGGCTTGACCTGTCCGTCCTGACCCGACTGAGGGATTCCCCTGGCCAGCAGTTCAGCTCGTTTAGAATGCCACTCGTTTGTAACGATCGACCATTCATTGGAATCGCGTCGGCGGATCTGAAGGCGATAAGTACAATCCTCGGCTACTTCATCTGGCAGGGTGTGCGTATGCAACTATCAAAGCGACTTTCAATTGTGTGGATTGTTCTAGCTCTCGGTTTTTCGGGAATCGGAGCATCAGCCCAGTCGCTGGCGAGCGGCACTATTGAAGGCACTGTTGTTGATTCGACCGGTGGGGTTGTGGTCGGTGCGACTGTCGAGATCACAAATCCCCTTACGGGATTTCAACAAACGGCAGTCACGGACGCCATGGGCGTATTTCGATTCATGAACATTCCGTTCAATCCATATCACATCCAAACCACCCAAAAGGGATTCGCGCCGGCCGCACAGGACGTGAACGTTCGTACCAGTGTTCCAATCCCGGTAAAAATCACGCTCTCAGTCGCAGGGCTCTCTGAAACCGTCCGCGTCGAGGCCGGAGCCGGAGACATTATTGAAAACGTTCCTTATGCCCACGCCGACGTGGACGTTTCAACACTGGATAAATTGCCCGTGCTCTCGCCGGCATCCGGCCTGAGTGACGCGATCATGCTTGCTTCACCTGGCGTCGTCGCGGACTCCAATGGATTCTTTCATCCGCTCGGCGATCATGCACAAACCTCGTTCGCGATTGATGGACAACCTATCAACGATCAACAGAGCAAAGCGTTCTCCACTCAAGTTCCGATCAATGCGATCCAGAATATGGAAATCGTAACCGGGACCCCGAACGCTGAATTCGGCGATAAAACGAGTCTCGTCGTTAATGCGACGACACGTTCAGGCCTTGGCTTGACGAAGCCGCGAGGCGAAGTGGTTGCGCAATACGGTTCCTTTGGTGCTCCTTCCGTGGAAGCCAACGTCGGTATCGGAGGACAGAAAGCCGGCTTTTTTATTGCGGCAAATGGACTGCGGTCCGGCCGATTCCTGGACACGCCGGAGTTCAATCCGATTCATGCAATAGGAAATAGTTCGAATACGTTCAACCGTTTCGATTTTGTGCCGACCAGCAAAGACGTTATCCACGTCAATTTCATGATTGCTCGAAACTGGTTCCAGACGCCGAATTCGTTCGATCAGCCCGATCAAGATCAGCGTCAGAAGGTCGTCACGCTGGACTTCGCTCCCGGATATCAACACACGTTTAATGCAAGAACATTGCTCACAATCAATCCGTTCGTTCGGCAGGACGAAGTTCACTACTATCCGAGTCCGGACCCGTCCAACGATGCGCCTGCGACAGTTTCACAAAACCGCCGGTTGACGAACTGGGGGGTGCGAGGTGATGTTTCCTATAGCGTCGCGCACCACAATTTGAAAATCGGTGGACAACTAATGCAGACCCACCTGCAGGAAAAGTTCGCTCTGGGCATAACAGACTTCACGTTCAATGCACTTTGCCTGAACAGCGACGGCGATCCGCAGGATCTGCCGACAGTGACAAGTACGTCACAATGTGCATCACGTGGTTTCGTACCGAACCCCGGTTTCAATGCAGGATTGTTGCCCTTGGATCTAACTCGCGGAGGATCGCTCTTCCAATTCGGTTCCGCTGGAAATGTGAACCAATACGCGGTTTACATTCAAGACGCGATGACGCTAGGTCATCTCACCTTAAACCCTGGTCTACGTGTGGATCACTACGATGCCGTCGGAATTATTCAGGATACGGAAGCGCAACCCCGATTCGGTGTTTCGTATCTCATCGCTCCCAGCAACACAGTTTTGCGGGCAGGCTATGCGCGAACCATGGAGACCCCTTACAACGAGAATCTATTGGTCGCAATTTCGCAGGTAGCATCCCCACTGATCGAGGCATTTTCGGAGCAAGGTAGCGCGCCATTGAATCCCGGACATCGTCATCAATTCAACTTGGGTGTACAGCAGGCACTCAGCAGATATGTCCAAGTCGAAGCTGATTATTTCTGGAAATACACGAACAATGCATATGATTTCGGTGTCCTCTTCAACACCCCAATCGCGTTTCCGATCACTTGGCCGAAATCCAGACTTGATGGGTTCTCGCTGCGCGTGAGTTCAACGAACATCAGAGGCCTCCAGTGGTACACAACGATGGGACACAACCGCGCCCGTTTCTTCACTGAGGATGGCAGTGTCTTTCGAATCGACCATGACCAGAATTTCCAACAGACGACCAATCTACGCTATCAGTGGAAGAAAAACGGTCCATGGGGGGCGTTCACTTGGCGCTACGATAGCGGACTTGTTGCCGGCGACGTCGCAAGCCTTGCGGATGCGCTCGCACTCAGCCCGGCCGAGCAGGCGGCGATCGGTTTCTTTTGTGGCGGGCAGGCAGCCACACCGGATACCGGCATCACGTCGTGCAACACCAATTTCGGCGCTACGCGGCTGAGAATACCCGTGGAAGGTACAGCCGACGACGATCACAATCCCCCTCGCATTGCGCCGCGGCACATATTCGATATCGGTGTGGGCACCGACAAACTTCTCGGGCGGCAGGATGGCTCGCACGTGACGATGCGCCTCACGATCTCGAATCTCACAAACAAAATCGCACTGTATAACTTCCATTCAACATTCAGCGGGACCCACTTCATCGCACCGCGAACCTATCAGGCTTCGATCGGTTTTGTGTTTTAGGAATATGGTCAGTTGATGTACCCTGCTTAACGGAGGCGCCGTTGATGAAAACCTTAGTCCTTGCCACAAGCGCTGCCATCCGTTTGTCTTCTCGATAGACGGCAAACCCCGCGGCAGCTTCTGAATCCCAAACTCAAGCGGTGGCTGTAGTGTGCCTGATGGCGCCTGCCGCATAACTTTTCTCACTCTTTTAAGGCAAGGACATTTCAAATGACGTTGACTCAACTTGGATGGAATTCAATTTAC